>Ga0307377_10001834_pt1 | contig 26004 bp, 40 predicted proteins | sample TR3MG_FD_202535 | JGI IMG/M metagenome (GOLD analysis project Ga0307377, IMG submission 202535) | Soil microbial communities from Risofladan, Vaasa, Finland - TR-3 | ecosystem: Environmental > Terrestrial > Soil > Coastal area > Acid sulfate soil | place: Finland: Risofladan, Vaasa | collected... | reverse complement strand
CGCGCTTCTGAATGGACCAGGGCATGTGACCTCGGAAAAACGAAAGCCGCCAACGGATTCCCGTTGGCGGCATACGAGGTTTCAGTGGGGACCGATGTCCCCCGCCAGACTCATTATACTCTATGGTGTTTCTCTACGCAACCGCCCGTACCCTCCGTGTCGCATATGCCTTGCGAGAATGCTCGGACCCCGCCGCTCTGCAGGAGACACAGCGACAGCCAAGTTGATACTTGGCATTAGTGCCGCACATGTTCTTGTCTTGACGGATGCGTGCCCGCAACCGTCGCACGTATTTCTCATTCGATTTCACAAATGCGTCTTTGCAGGCCACACACCGACAGCCATAATTGATGTACGAAGATGCCCTGCCATGACGGAGGCCCTTGATCGGCGTCCTGTCCACTGCGCGTTGACGAGAATGACCTTTGGCAATCGAATCCCGATAGTTGTCCTGGGCGGTTCCCAAGAAGAGATGGGCAGGATTGCAGCATGGCGGGTTGTCGCAATGATGGCAGACGAAACCCTTGCCAGGATTGCCGTAGGCTAGTTCATATGCAACTCGGTGGGCATTCACGCGGCCGCCCCGCCAAGAAACGCCGCCATATCCGGATGGGTGCCGCGCCCCGGTCCACGGCCAACAGGCATCAGGGCCGCCAGACATATCAACCCGTTCCCAGAAGTGAGCGGAATGATCCAGGGCATTTGGCGGTGGCGGCGAGCCGATGAGTTGCCTCACCCTCTCCCTTGAGATGCCATAGATTCTGCCGACGGCAGAGTTCGACAGCTTGCCCGCCTCGCGGGTCCGCAACATCTCGGCCTTGCGCACCCTATAGGTTTCCAAGTACTCGGCGTATGGTTTCATGATACAAGGCTAACATGCTTCGCGCCTATGTCAAGGCCTTGACCACCCTCCGGACGCATCCTGCACCTCGAGGCTGCACCTGCAGTTGCCGTCGCACCGCACCTCGCCAGGCAATCGGCCATTCGTCACGGCCAGCAGATCGTCAATGCTCTCATACTCGCCGGCGAACGCCGGGCAGTCTGGACAGTGCTGCGCCTCTTCGTCAAGGATCCAGCGCACCGCGCCGCCACCCTCCAGCTCGGTTTGCTTCGCCGCCTCTCCCACTCCGATCTGGACCGCAGTCCACGCCGCGCCCGCGTACTGCTGCGCACGCGAACCGAGGGCAGCCATGTAGCCCATGAGCCCGATCACTCCCGCGGCCTGGACGTCCGGATCCCTGAGCGCATCCTGCAGCCTCGTCTTCGCGGCTGGGATGAACGAGCTGTCCACGTAGTCCTCGTTCTCCTGGATCTTCTTCGACAGGGCCGCAAGGTAGGCGGGCGAAGGCGGGCGGGCTCCAAGCCCCATGTTGCCGGCCCCCACGATTGCCGATCTGCCGGCCATAGTCAGCGCGGTCGCCAGGACCGCCAGCTCCCTGTCGATGATGTCCTGATGCTCGTCCGGGTCCGCCTCTTCCAGCTCGTTCGCCAGATCCTGCAGCCACTTGTCATAGATCAGGCCGATCTGGACCTGGTACTTGTTGATCTCCTTTTCCCATGTGCGGCGCGAGCGAGGGCCACGAAATCGGGACGCCGCGAAGGCTTGCGCCTCGGGCGTCTTCTCTCCTTCCGCTACGTCGAGCGCCGGATCGTTGTGGCCAGGAGTCTCCTGCCCAGGCTGTTGCCCTCCCGCGAACGGCAGCAACTGCGGAGGGATCGGCTTCTTCTTGATTGTCTTGACCTCAAGCTCCGGAAGATCCAGCATCTGCCGCAACGTGCGCTCAACACTGTCGTCCGCGCTGATGGCATTGGATTTGATCGCCTCCGAGATTGCCGTGACAACACCCGCGATGTCTTCCTGCCCAATCGGGGCGAAGGTGATCTTCGGGTAGTCCGTGAGCGCACCGAACTCGCCTGCATTCAGATCGAACAGCCGATCCACGCCGAACCGATTGAGGGTATCGGCGATGTTGTCCAGCCATCCGGTCACGGCCTGCGCGAAGAAGTCGGTCGTCCTCACCGCGAGGGCCTGCGTCCCTCTCTCGGTCAAGCCGAAGAAGATGAACTGCGCCAGAAGGACCTGAGCGATCTGCTGGTTATAGCGCGTGATGGCCTCGCCGAAGTCGATCATCCCCCGGCTCGCAGGGGACACCAACTCGAACAGGGCGCCCCGCCCCTCAGACGTCTGCTTGGGATAGGGGATGACGATGCCCATCTGCTCGTCCGTGCGCGTGTTCCGCACGATGTCCCGGGCCTTGTCGAAGTCGCTGTTCGCGCCCTCCAGCTTCGTGCCCGTCCCGAGATACATGACTGGCATTCCCGTCCCGGTTCGCTCTGCGGCGATCCCCTCGATCTCGCTGAAGTTCTTGCTGAAGTACCACGGGATGTATGCCCCTCTCAGAGCCGACCTCCCTTGCGGGTTGTTCTTCACCGAGGTTGTCCGGTAGAGAAGCATCTTGTCGATCGGGATGAACACCGGCATCCCTATCCCTGGAGGCGTCTGGTTCATCCCCTGGATCCCGCCGTGCTTATCGAACTCCCACTCGTTGCCAGAGGAGAGGGTGTCGGGCGAGCGGTAGCCGAACTTGCGCCATCCGATCCGTCCATCGTCGTACTTGCTCGAGGGCTCGCGATCAGAGCCCAGCCGGCGCTTGTAGACAATCTCGAATGGGGCGAAGCCGTACCAGGCCATCGTGATCGCCTGACCCATGTGCTCAGACCACGAATGGCTCATGTCGTCCACGCACGACTCGAGGAACTCCTTCGCCTCGACGTCCTGCGCCTCGTCTGACGCCTGCTCGACATTCAACTTGGCCGACCGCACCAGCATCTCGACCGCGAAGGTCGTGGCCGCCATGACAGGATGGTCCATCATCTTGCGGACGAGCTTCACCATCTTGGGCAGGCTGTTCCATTCAGCCAGGTAATCCTCAGAGACAGACCCGCCCCACCGCTGAAGACCCGTCACCCCGAGTTCACCGTAGGTGCCGCCCTTGGAGACGGCCAGTTTCTCAGTCTTGAGGGCGCGGCTCACGGTTGCTGTCGATACCCCGATTGCCCGGGCGATCTCCGCCGGCTTCTTGCCGCTCTCCGCCAGCGCATGCACCTTGCCGTAGTCAGTCGTTCGCTTTCGTCCTGCCATGTTCGCCTCCTGCCGCCTGTCTCAGCAGACGGCCGTGATCCTCAATGATGTCCGTCAGAATGTAGGTCGTATCCTCCAGGGCGTTCGCCAGGCCCTGTACCTGTTGGGCCGTGACTGTGCCCCTATGCAACCCATCGCTTATCCTGCCAATCGCCTGCAGGTTCCTGTCTGACAGTCTCTCTGCGGCCGTCACCCGCGTCTTGAACGCCTCGATGTTGTCCCCTACAGCGGGCCTGCCGTAGAGCCGCCCGAGAATGTAGCCCACCAAGAGCCCGACCAGCAGCAACTCCATCAGCCCCTCCTGAACCGGCTCTCGCCATCCGGGCCCCAGCCCGGCCCGTCCTTGGGCTTCTCGCTGGCCGCCTGCCAGCGGCTGGCCTGGTGCATGGTCTCTGCCGACGGCATGCTGGGCCCGCCGCCAATGAGCGCCATCACGAATGCATCGCCGCAATCAGTGGACCTGCCAAGCCGCAGGCGGATGTCATCCTTGCTCTCGATCTGGATGCCCTGAGGCGTGATCTTCCACCTGGGCGAGATGAGATCCGCCTTGAGTTCTGAGTCTGGAGGCAGTGCGAGGTTGAGGCCGAAGTCAGGATCTAGGGCCTCGCGCGCCTTCCACCACAATTCGGCACGCATGTTCTTGAACTTGAGATTGCCTTTCTGGTCCATGCCCCCAGAGGACTCGGAGAAGTTCACCGCCTTGGCATTCGCCCCCGCTCCGACGAGATGGTCGTACACGCTCGATCCTACACCGATTACGTCCACCTGCAACGGGACATGCATCGACATCTCCCGGCCTATCCTCGCGACTACCGAAGGTCCGTCCGGCGTGTCCTTGCCCGGGAACTTGCTTGGCATCGAGAACCATCTACCGAATCTCGTTATGACTACCGTCTTGTCATCTCCCCCACGCGCCACGTCCAGCCCAACACAAGAGGGCTCGGCGCCCTCGGGAGGATTGGCCCTCCACCGCGCCATTGCCGCCTCGACCCAGTCCGTACGGATGATCTGGTCGATGTCCGGAACCATCCCGATCTCGAAGTCGCCCCACAGGAGTTGCGACCTCAGCGGCTCGGGCAGCGCCTGGAGCTGTTGCGAGTATCCGGTGGCGGCATAGACCGGGTTGTCTGCCAGGAACGCGGGGATGAACGTCCGTGACCGTGGCAGGATGGTCTCGCCTTTCCACTCGAACGGCCCCGGATCCACCTGCTGCTCCTCCCCATCCACCATCGCGTACCAGCGCAACTCGCCCGGCTTCGCAGGATACGAGTGCTGCTTGTCCAGCCATGCCCCCCACCGCTTGATCACCCACTGCCCCTCGGGAGTGGACGGCGGGTTCCCGGTTGCCACTACGCGCGTCCTCTGCCCCGGGATTGGCGTGCGCAGCCACGCGTTGAGAAAGATGTACTGCGCCTCGAGGAAGTCGGGGAGCTCGTCGAACGCCTTGAGGTCGTGAGCACGGCCCTTGAAGTTTTGCACGTCGTGGGCGTTGTGGACGGCGCCGAACTCGAGCATCCTGTCGCCCGGAAGATCGCGCCAGATGTGCATGTTCTCGTTGAACCGGCCCCTGTCCCCAATGAGCTCGGCCGCCGATGTGATCATGTCTCGAAGTTGTGGGTACTCGCGCCGATAGATGATGCTCCGTCTGTGCGCGGTCAATGCCAGGCCAAGCAGCAGCCACGACTTGCCTCCGCCGGCGGCGCCGCCATAGAACAGCTCATCCGCCTCGGAGAGGTATGCGGCCAATTGCGGAGAGTTGGGGAATGGCGTCCAGAGAGGCGTCCCGTCAAGCCTCGTCTGCGCCAGCCTCTTCAGCTTCTCTGTCTTCGCAGACAGATATACCTGCTCCGGCAAATAGTTCTGTAGCGAGGTCTGGGCCAAGCTCTTCCTCCAGCACCTTGAACGTCAGCGTACCCTCTTTGATGAGCGTGATCAGATCGTCGCGCCACGACTTGACGATGGTCGGCAGCTTGCCCTCTGTCCTGTCCATCACCTCTTTCAGGATCGGGCCTGTGGGTTCGGACATGAGCACCATCCACAGACGGATGGCCACCATGCCCTCGATCGGGATCTCGTTCCCGCCGGCCGCAAGCTCCTTCGCCCACACCTTGCACAACTTGCCTGCCGCGGCGGGCGTCATCGCCCCCCACTTCTTGAGCCAACCCGTGACCTTGTTCGGCCCACGCCCCTTCGTGTTGCGACGCGGGTCGTAACCCTTCTCGAAATGCTTCAGTCCTGAGCCTCTGGTCATGGCACCCCAAACGAAAAGCCGGCCGCATAGCGGGCCGGCTGGCGCTGTGAGGGACCGATGTCCCCCGGCAGACTCAGTATACACCCTACTCAAGCATTACGTAATGGGCTTCGCGGCGTAGAAGGTTTCTCGGTGGCCACACTTTGGGCAACGTAGTTTGAGGTTGCCCGCCTTCACCTGCACGCTCATCAGCGGCGTGCCGCACTTCGAGCACTTCACCGCCCGGTGGCTCGCCTCAATCTGCCCAGACAGACTCGCGATGTCGGAATAGATCACCGGCCTCCCCGAGTAGTCCCGCTCCCATTGCTCGATCTCCGCCTTCGAGTAGCTGGTGTACGTCCCGGTCTTCTCGTGAATCGAGCCGTTGATCCCCGCTACGTCCTGATGCTTGTCCAGGTAGTTGACCACCCACTGCAGCGTCGGCTCGTGTGGCTTGTCCCACGCCTCCCACACACGCCTAGCCAGCTCGAGGTCGTCGGGCGTATCCACCTCCAGCCGATAGGGTCTGTAGGACCAGTGGGGCAAATCCACAAGGCCGTAGGTGAATCTGTCCAGGTGCCGACGAATCCACATGCCCGGATGCTCGCGCTCCTCCCCATGCGACATCGAGACCGTCCAGCACCATGTGCGGTAGGACCAAGGGGAACTGCCGGCGCCGTAGACAGGATCGGCCCCGAACTGCAGCGGGAGCATGAAGTCCCAGCCGTTGGCCTCCATCGCTGCGGCGGCCGTGTCGATGTGATGCCAGTCCACGAACGGCTGGTCACCCAGGGCCCTGAGGACAGGCATCGCACCGTACCTGCCAGTCATCTTCCGGATTGCCCGGTCCAGCTCGGCGGTCGTGTCGTCCTCCATCAGCCCGCGGGTGTTCCAGATCCCATGCTCCACACAGGTGCGGTCGATGTCATCGTTCTCCTTGCCCCAAGGCGAGGTCACAAGCACGTCCTTGATGCACTTGGCCTGCCTCAGCCTACGTGCGATGTGGACAAACATAGGGACGCCGGCGATCGGCATGAGCACCTTGCCTGGGAGGCGCTCGGAGGTGTTGCGGACGGAGAGGACGCAGAGGACCTCAGGCACTAGGCTTCTCCTCCCCTGCGAGGGCGGCAGGCTTGTGGTAGACGTAAAATGACACCCTCGTGCCGTCTTTCAGGGTCACATAGTCCCAGTCTCGGTCGCACCACAACTCAGTGACGCCCTTGCCATCCAACTTGTCTAGTTCCTTCTCCGCCGCCTCCAGACGCTGGCGGAGGGCAATCATGGAGTACCTATCGTCATCCTCACGGTTGATGGCAAACTGGTACTCTCGTGCGAACCACCGCAACACATCAATATCCTCTTGCCACGCGTCGGCGGCGGCACGGATAAGGGCTATCTCGGCCACGCATCCCTGGAACGATACATGTTCCAGCCTATCGGCCAACTCTCTCAGCGTCTCCGGCGTCGGTGTCATGGGGCCTCCTCGGGGTCGGCGGTTCGGAAGTGCTCAAGTCTGCGGCGTTTGTCATCTTCATTTTCGGTCATCTCAATGGTCAACACTCGCCCGTCTGCTAGGTCAATCCTTCCAGATGTTTTGCCGTGCCCGCAGCAAGATGCCAACATGTCGATGTTGGCGGCTTGGAGAGCGGCCACGATAGGGGCGATGCAGCGGTCAATTCGCATGTCGCGCCAGTAGGCCTCGCCGGTATGAGATAGGCGAGCGGCAATACGGACGCGGACAGAAACACTATCCCGGTCTTGGCACATCGGTCTCCTCCTCACTTTCCGTCTCCCGCGTCCCTGCCTCTTGGGCCCGAACGTACTCGTCCCGCTCGGCTTGCGTCATCCCCTCGTAGGGATTGCAGGCTGGTCCGTTGCCTTCCACCACCAGTCGGCGCAGGATAACCCACGGGTCGAACTCCTCAAGGAATGTGCCATCATCTGCGCCATCCCAATCTTGCGTCTCCGGGTCAAGTTTGGAAACTTGCCTCAGAAGCGCAAGCCAAGACTTCTCCAACTTCTCCCATGCGTCGGCGGCGGCATACGCCTTAGCATGCGTCTCGGGGAGGTTTGCGAACTCAAAGTCAGCCCACTTCCGCAACTCGTCTGGGGTCATGTCAGTCATCTCGCCCTCCTTGCGAACACAACCAAGTCGCGGCATCCGTTCCCTGCGTACCACCTCATGCGGCGGAACAGGCCCTCTTCGGTCAGCCCCGACTCGGTCTCCCGGATCAGCTCGTGCAGCCTCCCTCCGAGCTCCGCATGCTTCAGGTAGTCCACTGTCGGCAGGAAACTGTGCATCGGCGCCGTGCCCAGCACCAGTTCGGGCTTGAACCCGCACCGCCCCAACAGTCCATTCACGCTCGGCCAGTCCCAGTAGTTGCAGTGCGTCGGATGGAGGAATGGCGGCCCGCCCTTCAGTGGCTCGTTCGGCACGATGAGCAACAATGCACCCTCTGGCCTCAGCAGCACGCGGATGCGCCCCAACAATGCCGCCGGATCGGGCACATGCTCGAGCAGCCACAGCAAGCTTACTGCGTCAGCCTCGCCCTCGCCCATGCGGAAGCCCTCGATCGTGTCGTGCGCGACAATCAGCGTTCCCGCCCCCTTGTTCCTCCGCCATCCGAAGGCATGTTGGCTTGCCTCCCTGCTCGGCTCGACGGCCCACGTGTCCCAGCCGGCGTCTGCCATCACGGCGGCGAACAGTCCGTGTCCCGAGCCGAAGTCGAAGATGCGCCTGCGCCTCAGGCCCGGAGGGACCATTGCGCCCAGGATGCGGGCATACAGGCTGTAGACCTTCCGCCGCCAGGGCTCCTCGTTGCAGATCAGCTCGAAGGCCCCCACCTTTTCGTCCTGCCAGAACTTCTTGCGATAGTAGTCGGCAAGGTTCCCGGCATCGGGCAAGGGATCCAGATGGACGAACCCGCACTCCGAGCAGAAGGACGCCCGGACACCGCTGCCCTCGAAGAAGGGTGGCTCATAGATATGTAACGTTGCCATAGATCAACAGCCTTTGTCTTGGGACTCCATCCTCATCCGGATAGTGGTCCTCGAAGTGGCATCCCCATCTCTCTTTGACGAATGCCGTCAATCCCTCGATATCAACGTCGCAGTGAATCCCCGGCAGCTTGCCCTCGTTCCGGATGAGGTTCACGAACACGATCGAGCCGATCTTTGCCAGGCGTTCAAGCGTGGCCTCGTGGTACTTCGGCGGGATGTGCTCCATCACGTCGAAACAGATAGCAACGTCGTGCTTCGGGATCTCGATGTCCTTGTCGATCATATAGATGGGCAGATCCAACTTCAACGCCCGGAGCCTGAACATCAACCACGACAGAGATTGGCTAGGAACGTCAGCAAAGGACACGTTGTAGCCGAGGAAGTGCAGGCCGAGGCCGACCTGGCCGCCTCCGGCACCGTAGTCGATAATCGTGGCGCCCCAGCGGTCGGCGGTATGCTCCAGGAGACGCGCGAGATAGGGCCGATGAATGCCCGCCGTTGCGAGGCCGATATTCGCGTAGGAGAAGATATGCGTGCTCCTTCCCCATTCCTCATCCGTCCCATTGAATTTCTCCCGATCCTTGATCGCCTTTGCGTCGGCCGGGTCACAGTAGGAAGGATTGAACTGCGAACCAAGAAACGCCTGAAGCTCAAGGAACGAGGGGTGCAGCCAGCTCCCGCTCGCCTTGGGTAGATGGATCACGCCAGCCTCCTTTCCGCATCGACACGCGCCGCCTCGCGACTGTTCCCCACTCCCAACACGAAGTCACCTCTCTCGGGATGAGAACGGGGCTTCCGAGGAAACTGGAACCTCTGACAGACATGCTGCCTGAACCACGGGCGGATCTCCTCGGACTTGATCGTCTCTCCCAGCGCCTGACGGATCGCCAGGCCAACGAAGTCCACATTGAGAGCCATAGGGGTCATCAGCGAACAGAACCCGCCCCCCGAGAGGCGCGCAGCCACCTCGATCACGACTGCTTTGTAGCCCTGCCAGACCATGTCGCCCTTGAGTGTCCCCGTTGTCATGCCGATTGCCTGAGCGCAGAGAGATGCCGCCTGCTCGATCTTCCAGCGCATCCCACCCGCGTCAGGATCCCCGAGCTCGTTGGCCGGCATGTCGGATCCGTCTTCGATCACGTTGGGGGCGAACTCCTCAAGTCGTGAGTAATTTCGCTCAGCAATGCTAGTAAACAGTACCCTCCCGTCCTGGATGATGGACTCGGTGGAGAGCTGCACACCCTCAACCCACTCCTGCCAGATGACACGGCCCGTCGGACTCATTCGGGCAGACTGCTCCCAGTGAGACGCCACCTGGTAGGCCGGCATCCGGAACACGCCTCTTGAGCCCCTCGAATCGGCGGGCTTCATGACGATCATCCGATCGTCGCAGAACTCGGGAGGTCGGCCCACCCAGGACATGGGGACGCTGACAACTTCGGAGAGGGCGTACCACTGCTTGATCTTGTCCTTCGAGAGTTCCGCCGCCTCTCGGGAAATCCCTGGAATGCCGTATCTCTCCGAGACGGCCGCCGCCACATGGGGAGCATCCACCCCGGCGCACAGAACCGCATCCGGCCTCAGGCCGCCGAGGGCATTCAGCGTGTCCGCCTCGCTATAGCAGGACCCCGGCACGAATTGGTCGGCCAGGCGCCTGGCAGGACAATCAGCAGCCCAATCCAGAACTACAGCCCTATGCCCCAGCGAAAGCGCCCGCGCCACGATTGGCACTGCATCCGAGCCTCCGCCCAGAAAGAGAACGGTCGCACCGCCGATCATGATTCCTCCTTCCTGGCCTTTCGTGTTACACTTGGCTTGCTTGGCATGGCCTGGAGCGGCTCGGCTGGGCTAGGCGAGGCGAGGCAAGGCATGGGAAGGTCCCCAGAAATGGGGACTTTCGATTCCATCATGGTTCCTCCGTCATCTCGCGCTTCCCCGATTCAAGGATCGGCCACACCCCTATGTCAGATACGACATACCGCTGAAAGTCGGGCCAGGGGCTGAAGACCCACTCCATGTCCAAGTCGCCTTTGGCGTGCGCCGGAAGAAACGCCGACCATTCAGTAGCCACGTGCCGGATCCCATTCAGCGTCTCGAATTGATGGACGATACCTGCCTTGCCGTTGTCCAGCACAAGCACCTTGACCGGCAGGCCGTATCGGAAGCACGTCTCGTAATGCATCTGCTCCATCGCCCAGCATCCATCCCCCGTCACGCACAGCACCAATCTGTCCGGCTGGGCAATCTGTGCGCCGATGGCGTAGGGCAGTGCGCTCCCCATCGTGCCGTGCCCGCAGCTCGTGAGCAACACGCGCCTCGGGTAGTCCCATGTGAAATGACGGCACATCATCGACTGATGCGTCCCCACTCCAACGGCCACCGTTACCTCGAGGCCCCTGGTCGCCTCGTCCAGCGCCTCGATCACCTCAAGCGTCTTGAACACGAAGCCACCTCTCGACCGACATGAGCCACTTCTCGGACACCGGGACACGCGCGTGCTCCAGCTCCCGGCAATCCTCGTTGACCATGATGATGTACTTGTCTGCCCACAAGTCGGGTGCCGTCCCCGTCTGCCGCATGTCCAATCGTGTCCCGAGCGCGATGATCGTCTTCGCCGCGGCCACCGCCTGGTTCGCCAGCCGGTCTCCCGTGTGGCCGAGCATCCCGAGGTAGTGCCAACAGTCCGAGTGCACCGCCCCGATACCCCCCATGCTGCAGACGACCGTCGCCCCGCGCTTCTCGGCGTAGGCGCGCAACTCCTTCCAGGCAGACAGACAACCTCGGCCGGCGATGATCACTTCAGGAGGTCGGCGGGAAGGGACAGCACGGACGGTCCACGTCGCGACACGGAAGCGCGATACGCATCCATCACTGATTGTGCCAGTTCCCCAGATGCCTCCTGTGACCACACGCTGATCGGCTGCGTCAATGCAACTGTATCTACCCATTGGAATCCTCTCTGTCGTACAGACCATGCCTCGCCATGCCATGCCTCGCCGTGCCCAGCCTGGCCAAACCCCGCCTCGCCTGACCCTGCCGTGCCTCGTCCCGTTTGGTCCGTCGAAGCCTGCCCGCAGAGGTAGACAACAGAGTCGCGGTCAAAGAACGCGTCGGCCATCGGCGTCAGGGCATTTGTGACGCCCGGTCCACTCGTGACGGCCACAACCGGAACCTTCCCCGTCACACGCCAATATCCCTGCGCAGCATGGCCCGCCCCGGCCTCGTTCACGGCAACGACAACCCGGATGCCCGCATCATCCATCGCCTCGAGGAGCCGAGAGATCGTGCCGCCCGGAAAGACGAACGCCACCTCAACTCCGGCATCCTTCAGCGCCTGGGCGATGCACTGCGCGCCGGTCATAGTGACGCCCCACATGCGCGGCAAGCCACGGCAGGCTTCGCGTTGAGACTGCCGCAGTAGAAGCAACGCGGACGATCCGAGCCCTGAACGAATGTGATGCCATTCGGGTCATGCAGCCATCGCGCGAGGTTCGCGTAGAGTTTCTGGAAGCTCTTTGCGCCCGCAAAGCCAGCGCATGGAAAGATGAACTCGACATTGAGCGTCACCATCGCATCCGCGTGGAGCTCCACCTCATAGCCGCGGACGTATGCTGCGCATTCCTTCATCGAACCGAAATCTAGTGGCATCATGGCTATTCCTCCAGCCTCGCCGCCTTCACAATCTGCTCGGCAGCTTCCTCGCGCGATAGGATCGGTCGCCCATGCATCGTGTCCGCCGGCAGCAGCCTGATCATGTTGGTGTCCACCAGATCGAAGCGGACCAGCGTGACGTTCCAAGACGTGTTCTCCTGTAGGGCCTTGACGGCCTTCTCCAGCGCGGCCTTCGCCATCCCGTAGGTGATGTCAACCGCGCCGCTATTCACCGCACCCACCGTCGAGACGAAGATCACCTTGGACCACCAGCCCAACAGCCTCTCGCCGTGCTTCGCCAGCAAGGCAATCGGAGCCGCGGCATGGAGTCGGTAGGACCGCTCGTAGTCCTCGAGCGACTTGATGTCCCACGGCGCCGGCTCGAGTTTCCCCGCGCAGAACACAATGAGATCCCACTTCTTGCCCAGATACTTCGGCCAGTCATCCGGATTGGTGATGTCGGCCGCGCTCCTGCCCATCGCCTGGACATCCCAGCCGAGGTCCGTGAGCCGCTCCGCCAGCGCCAGCCCGATCCCACGCGTCCCGCCAATTACCAGGGCCGCTCGTATCGGCCGCTCGCCAATCAGTTCCAGCGCCTTGGCACAATCGTCAGACACGCAGCACCTCCCTTGCCACTCTCTGTAGTCCGTTCCCATCGATGAGATCCATGCCTCTCTTGGCCATCTGCTGCAGCCACTCCTTGCGAGATAGGACATCCGAAACGACTGAGACCAACATCTTCGGTGGGGCATCCGCCAGAATCCCGCAGGTGATCAGCGTCCCGAGATCGTCCATCTTCTCGGCCGTATTCGCGTGGTCGGTAGAGCGGCAGACAACGATCGGCACGCAACCCATCGCCATGCTCTCGTAGGTGGACATGCCCATGCTCCCGACATGGATCCTCGCCATTCTCTGGAGTCCATAGAGCATCTCGCCCTGATCGGGCATCAGCGCGCGAGGGAATGCCTCGGTCAAGGCATTCGTGTACTCGGGGGGGATACCGGCCCCGAATGAGATCAAGACATCATCCGTCTTGTCCTCGCCTCGCTTCTTGTAGGCAGGGCCGAGCATCAGGTACTTTGCGCCGGAGATCTTCTGCTTGAACACCGGGAATCCCGTCTGGTAGACAAGCAATCTGGCCGCCGCGGCAACCTCCTTCGTGATCGCCCACCCCGCCCCCACGATGACCACGCTCTTTGGCGCAGCCTGCACCCACTCATCCTTCGGGAACATGACGTCGAGGACAAAGAGGTCCAACGGGAAGTCGGCCGCGAGAACCGGGTTGATCTGCCTCAGCGGGTCCATCGGGACGGGAGACCGCGGACACCTCATCCAGTCCGGGATCAGGGCCTCGCGCACCTCCGGATAGGAGAACAGCACATCGGCGCCCATCTCCTGCAAGAGATTCGCAAGGTGAGAGGAGCGGATGATATGCCCCATCCCCTCATTCCCGCCTCCCGAGACGTAGATCAGAATGCGTCTGCGATGTCCATAACCCATTGAGCCTGCTCCGCTGTGCAGAGATCTCCCGGATTGCCGGTATCCGCGTACTCGACGAATGCCCTCATCATGTCCAGATACATATTGCAGGGCAGCCCCAGGAAAGCCATGACCCCCGAAGGCGAGGAGCTGGAGTAGAAAATCACCCGCCGGCACTCTTTGCCGAGCCAGTCCCAAACCATCGTGACCGAACTCAACCCTCGGGCATGCCTCAGCCGGGCGAACAGTTGGTTCTCGGCCGCCTGGCCTTCCTCGAGTTCGGCCGGGCCGCCCATCAGATGGCATAGCAGGTCGATGGAATGCACCGCCGAGGTCAGGACGATCCCGCCGCCCTGAGCTCGGTCGGTTAGATGAGCCGCGCCAGGGAACAACCGGGCGTTCTCGAAGGAGATGATCTCAACACCCTCGAAGTCGCCGCCTTTGAACATCTTGACTATCGGGTGGAAGCGCCAATTGAAGCCCACCGCGAGCCGAGGGCAGGCATCCCTGACTTCCCTCCAGCCGGCGCCCGTGAGGGCAGGAGGCTTCTCGACCAGGATGGCGTGTACGCGAGGGCCGAGAGCGGCAAGTTGCTCCTCGTGGAAGCGCGAGGGCGAGGCAATCACAACCCGATCAGACGGCAACGGCTCATACACCGTCGCCCCGCCGGCCGGGTCCACGATCAGCGGCTCGATGCCTAGCGTTCTCAGGTTCGCGACGTGCCTCTTGCCGATCGACCCGAGCCCGCCTAGCACAACCCATCGCGCTTCAGTTCGCACATGACCTCCTCTGCCGCCTCGACTGATGCCTTGAGATGCGCGTCCCCGTGTGCCGTGCTCATGTAGTTCGGCCGGTCCATGACAACGCCCCTCAGGATCATCCGCTTGCTGAATTCCCGCTTCAGTTTCTCGTCCGGGAAGACGATGGCCGAGCGCGGCGCATGTCCGACGACGGGCACGCCGACGCGGTTCATCTCCTGTTTGAACCTCTCCCCAAGATCCCAGAGGCGCGGGTACACATACTTCTCGTTCTTCCAGAGGTAGGCGAGCGTCGAGATCGCCTCCGCGCAGTTGAACGGATCTCCGTTAAACGTGTTGCTGTAGAAAACCCGATCCTCGGCCCAGCGCATCATCTCTGCGGGCCCGACGAGAGCTGCAATGCCTCGCCCATTGGACATTGCCTTCCCGTAGCACGCGAGGTCCGGCTTGACCCCGTAGTATTCCGAGGCCCCTCCGAGGGCCAGCCGGAATCCGGTCACGATGTCGTCCAGGATGAAGACAGCCCCGGTCTCATTGCAGTAGCCCCGAATGGCAGACAGATATTCCGCCGCCTTCTCATCGGTGGAAGGGACTTCGACGATGACGGCCGCCGGCGCACCCCACCAGGCAAGGGCATTACGATCCCCGAATGGAACGTGGTGGGTGAACTCCGTCGCCCCGAACAGGACCCCGGCATTCTGCGGTGGCGTCGAGAAGATGACCGACGAGCCGTGATACCCAATGCTGATGATCTTCTGCTTGCCAGTGACCGCCCGGGCGATCCGGACGGCCATGTCGCACGCGTCCGAGCCATTCGCCAGCCATCTCACGAGCAGGTCATCCGTCACCATGTACGGCGCCACGACCTGAAGCAGAGAGATGGCCGCATCGACCTCTAGCTCCGAGACAACCGAGCCCGGACCCATCATCCTGCTCGCGAGGCCGCACGGCTCATTGCGATAGCCGAGGATGGGCCCGCCCTGGTCGAAGGTCCAGGTGATGAGATGCTTCACCCCCTCCGGCGTCCTCCACGTCTCCATGCAGCCCTCTCTCGCAATGCACGTCGCCCACTCCCACGGAATTGGCCTCCGGGCTCGGCTCTGCGTCGAAGCACCAGCAACCAGAACATCACGCGGATTTGATTGCATCGCACATCTCCTTGAACTGCTGCGGAAGCAGCGACCAGGCGGCCTCAGGATCCTGCGGCGAGAGGGCGAAGTGCTTCTCAATGATGGTTGCCCCCGCATCGACCGCCTGCAGCACATCCTGATAGTGCGGCGTGTGGGATGACCAGCCCCAGATATTGCCACTCTCTGGATCGGGAAACGCCGGCCATACCGTCGTCGGGTACTTGGCGATGCAGATCAAGGGCGTTTCATTCGACGCACGTCTCAGCAACGGATATGGCCAAGGGAAGCTCGAATACACCGGCAACTTCGTCTCTAGCGCCAGATCCACGAGGGGCTGGTTGTAGACCTCGCGGCTAGCGATCTTCAGGAAATCGCACCCGGCATCGAAGCAGGCATCCACCGCATGCTCATCGAAGACCGAGGCCCCCGCCTCGATGTGCCATGAGTGCGCCATCTTCACGAAGTCGTTCAGGCGGTATCTAGGGAACTCCGCCGCGCACTTCTGCTCGCGCTCGGAACGGGGGAAGTGCGAACGCGTGAATACCTGGACCTTGACCGCATCCGCCCCCATCGCCGCCGCCTGGCTAATGCCCGAGGACACCGTCAGGATGTCGAATGGCCGCAGATTGCTTCCGAGTTCCGCAATGATGAACATCACATCCCCAGCCACTTCGGATGCGCCAGCATCCAGCGAACAGTTTTCTCAAGCGATTCCTCAAACGTCTTCGGATGCTCCCAGCCCAGTTCCTTCAGCTTCGTCCCGTCGAGGGCATACCGGAGGTCATGGCCGGGGCGGCTTTCGTGCCAGTTCACCATCTCGTACGCGAGCGGCTTGCCGATGATGTCGGCAATGGTCTGCGCCAGCTCGAGGTTGTCCACCTCTCTCTCCCCGACGATGTTCACCTTGTCGCGCTTCCACTCCATGCGGAGTAGGAACAGCAATGCAGCCGCCATGTTCCGGCAGTGGATGTACGATCGCCGCCCAGCCTTCGTCCGCGTCTTGTCGGCGTGGATCGGGATAACTTCAGCCGTGAGGACAGAGCGGATCACCTTCGGGATGAACTTCTCGGGGTGCTGCCTCTCACCGAATAGGTTCATCGTGTGCGTGATGAGGACTGGGATACCGTAGGTATTCGCATACGCAAGCGACAATTCCTCGCCCGCCGCCTTCGTCGCAGCGTAGGGATTGGCCGAGTTGTAGCGGTCCCACTCCTTGAATCCGGAAGTCGCCGCCCACGCAGCCGGGCCGAACACCTCATCCGTCGAGAAGTAGACGAACTGCTTCAGCCCCGGAAGGGTTCGGGCGTACTCGAGCATGTTCATCGTCCCCTGAACGTTCGCCCGGAGGAATGGGTACGGATCCTCGATACTCCGATCGACGTGCGTCTCCGCCCCCATGTGGACGATGATGTCAACCGGCCCGAACTCCTGGCGTACCCCCTCCGAGATTGGCAGGGAGAAGTCCGCGGTGAAGATCTGCACCCGCGCGTCCGTGAAGGCCTCAATGTCCCGCAGCCGGTCGAAGCCGGAGGCCGCATAGGACAACTTGTCCAAGACGCAGATGTCCCAATCCGTGTTCTTGAGCAGGTGTTCGACGACATGGTGCCCGGCGAACCCAGCTCCCCCAGTGATGAGGACCTTCATGTCACATCTCCCAGCATCAGATGGTTCTCCGGCACATTGTCTTTCGGCTCAAGCAAGATCTCGCCGGCCGTTGTAGGGATCTCGGTCTCGCCGCTCGGAACGAGACAACGTGTCGGGCTCTTCCCGTATTTCCTCTGGAAGTAGTCCGCCGCTCTCGACACTCTCTCCGCTAGCGGCGTCGGGGCCGGGTCGAACCACAGCATGAACATTGGTGTCCTCCTCGTATTGCAGGCAGGGGCAGGATTTCACATGGCAAGCGCCACTCGAATCGGTATGACAGGGGTGCAAGGCGTGGCCGCAAAGACACGGATTCATTTCTGCCCTGCCGGGGACATCAGTCATGGTCCGCACCCCACGGGAGTCTGGGCAACTCACGCACGCGCAAGTCCTCCGGCCATTCCCTCAGATCGTCCCGCTTATCCGGATGACCGCCGAGTTGCTTCATGAAGAAGGGCACGCGCAGCGCCCGGCATTTTCGCAGGATATCCCGCGCCCATCCCTGGTCCATTGGCCGCGCGCCGGGACCACTCTCTCCGCCGACTATGACCCAATCAATCCATCCTGTCGGGTCGGCAGAATGCAAGACGAGTCGCACCGGCTCCAAGAGTGGCTCAAGCGAAAGGAACCGGATGGTGGCCGGCAATCGCAGGAGAAGAGGAACCCGATAAAGGCCACGCGTCAGATCCTCCACCGAAGTCCCCAACCAGACATTCGAAGCGCCGAGCACGCCGCACATGCCGGCGATGTTCTCCGGCCGCTTGGTCAGCAGCAGCCAATCCAGGTTCGGCGTCTCCCCGATCAGGTCCCACAGTTTCCCGCGCTGACCATCGAGCCCAGAATGGTCCTCGAACACGTCACACATGGACCCACAGAACACGCGCCTCCGCACTCCATCTCTCGCGGCCGCGCGATCCCAGGCCCGCGGCTCCGCCCAATGACTCTCACTGAACACCCGTCGGCCAGATGATGGCCCCCAAACATCGTGGCCGTACCTCGTTGCCCATGCCTCCGCGTAGCAATGGGCGCATCCGGGCGAGACCTTCGTGCAACCCCACCAAGGGTTGAATGTATGGTCAGTCCAAGCGATACCCGTGGTCTTGCCCATCAGACCCTCTTCGCCCTCACCATCAGCGCGTTGTACTTCCTCGTCCCCAACTTCTTCCGCGCCCACTCGTGGAATTCCAGTGGGTTCCGGTGGAAGTAGCTATGGCAGCCGTAGCACAATGCTTGTGCATTCGCCGGGTCGTGCCGCGTCTTCTTGATCGCCCGGCTGAAGATGTGCGCCGCGTGCAAGCCTTGCGACTTCTCCGGGTAGCGTTTGCCGCACCGCTGGCACGTCCATCCATCCCGCGCCCGGATCATGTTCGAGAACTCCGCATCGGCCTTGTCGCGCTTCACTGCAACCTCAGTCCCTTCGCGTCTCTCTCGTCGGCGGCTTCGCATGCCAGGACTCGCCCATCCAAAGCACACTCTTTGCATTCCGGCAGCATCGGACACCGGGAACACAACTCGCCAATCGTCGTGGAGGTCTTCATCTTCGGCGGAATGCTGAACCGCGCCTTCGCCACAATCGTCATCCGCGCCCTCGCTTGTCTGCAGGACGGACACAGGTAGTCACCTGGAGTCATCCGCTTGCCGCAGGAACAACGGACGTACAGGATGTCGGTGTCGCGGTGGGTCACGCCGACACCCCGACCTTCTTCCCACCCATCCTCACGAAGTGCGCACCCTCACACCGCATCCGAAGCGCCGCTCTCTCCACCAAGAATCCGCACCGCTCACAGATGACTTGACTTGACTCTTGCCCTTCAACCTCTGAAGTGTGAATCTGTGGTATAAGGAAGGGCCCCGCTGCGCGTACGGAACCCGACACGGAACCCGACACGGAACCCTTGCGGCCTAAGGGTTCCGTCTGAACGTCACCCTCTACGTCACCCCAGGCATCCCCCACATCTGCGGTCCTAGTCCTGGCCTGGTTCAGGACCTCGCCGGAATATTCCCGCGGGTTCGTCCAGTTGTGGATCTGCACCTCAAGCGCCTGGCCGGTCTGCTTGCAGTCGATGTAGCCATACTTTTCGAGCCGTTGCCGCCAGTCCCGGGCCGTGTTTGGCTTGATTCCAAGGTCGGCGGCCCCCTGGCGGTCTGTCCAGGCGCGGACCTTCCCGGTCTCCCAATCGGCCCCGTCGATCATGAGACAGAACAGCCAGAGAGCTGGCCCAACTGCCTGCACATGCTTGGGATCCAACACGCCGCACTTCAACTTGATCCAGGTCTTCTTCATCGGTGATGTCTTTGGGGGTTCGGCGTATAGGTTCTGCGCTTGCCGCATCGCCGGCAGATCTTCCTGTTGGTCCCGCGAACCCATTCGTGATAGCCAAGCTTTCCACACACATGCTTTACCTTCATGGTCTTGCGCATCAGCTCTCCTCGATCACGGTCCCACCACTAGCCACGCATGTCCGCACCACCCGACTACGATTCCGGCCAGCACGGATATGACGAGCACGCCGCAGGCGAGGTAGTCCGATAGCGCGCATCGCCGCTCGTCGGCATCATCCTCGTAGCGCGTCCAGTCAGTCATATCGCCATCCCTGTCCAAGTCATGGGCGTCCTTTGCCGGGCGGCCCCGGCAGGCAACCGCCCGGCTTTCAAAGGAGGAACGACGCGCGTCCGACGCGCCGTGGGCAGCCGGCGAAGCCACGCGGGGAAGGCCCGCGCCACCACAGGCACTTCCGCCGGCTGCCCACGAGGCATCACGCCTGTTTGCAGATCTGGGCCACCCGTTGTCGGGTGATCCCCAGCTCACGCGAGATGCGGCCATACGACCAACCCGCAGCGCGCAACTTGAGAATCTTCCGGTTCCGGGCCTTGTATTCGGGAGTGGGGACAAGCGTGTATGCTTTCATGCCCGCATTCTACACCCAGTCGGGCGCCCGTGTCAAGTAGAAAGTTGACCGGAAACTGCCTCTTGACACAGCCCCAAAAGGGGCGTAGACTGTTGGCGTAACAGCCCCCCTGATGAGCCAACCCCGAAGCTTTCGCCGGGGTTGGCTCCATACAGGAGAGACAAAAAAGGAGGACAGAATGAAGGTGAAATTGAGCGAGATCAAGGCGAAGAGTCCGAGAGTACGGCAGGCGCAAGACCCCGAGAAGCTGGACGAGTTGGCCGCGTCCATCTCCGCCTTCGGGCAGGCCATCATTCCGGTTGGCGTTCGCAAGAATGGCGACGGGTATGATCTGGTCTACGGCCACCGCCGAGTCGCCGCCGCCAAACAAGCCGGGCTGAAGGAGATCGACGCCATTGAGGTGACGGCGGGCGATGACATGCTGAAGGTGTTCGGTCTCACCGAGAACGTGGTTCGGGAGGACATGGGCGCGCTCGACATCGCCAAGGCGCTGCAGCAGATCAAGGACGAGAGCGGGTGGACAAATGCCAAGATCGCCGCATTCTTCGGGCATTCCGGGGAGGCTGGCCGAGTATGGGTTGAGAGTTTCCTTTCACTTCTTGATCCAGAAGTTGTAAGCGCCACCAAGGGAATGCAGGATATCCTGCATTTCACTCCGGATAAACTGAAGCAGATAAAGGCTGGCCTCGGCGCAGACCGCGCTCAGATGCCCGCCGTCATCAAGTATGTGATTGACAAGGGTCTTACCACTACGCAAGCCCGCCACGTTGCCGAGGAAGTGAAGAACGCCGACGGCAAGAAGGCAATCGCCCGTATCCTTCGAGAACCGTATGAACGTATCTCGCAGGCAACCGCGCCGCTGCCGCCGTCCGAGGTTCTTCCGTCGCAGTGGAGCAAGCCGAAGACCGCCAACTGGAACGTGATGATGAACAACGTCGAGGTTGCACTACGGACGCTGGATCACCTCATTGTCCGACTGGTAGCGTCCAAGGAAGGCAAGTTGGTAATCCGGCAATTCGTTCCGAAGTGGATCAAGGCACTCAAGGCCCTACTCAAGACACTGGAGGCAGTGCAATGACCAAGACAACCGAAACATACCCAGGCGATCCGAACGAGTATGGCTACCCCAGGCTACGCTGGCACCACTATTGGGGCATTATGGACGGGCAATGGCAGATTTTGACCCGTGCCCCAGATGAACGCCATCCGGCCAACGGCAGGTGGGAGATGTGGAAGGACGAGAACCGCCCGCTCGGGGTAGAGCCGAGCACGGAAGAGCGGTACGACTTCACCAACGCCTAGTACCGAAGGGGGGGGCTTACCGGCGTACTAGTAAGTCCCCCCTTGACATTCTGGCCAACCTCGGCTAAGATGGTGGCGCAAGGGAGGAATCGATGAACCGCAAACTGCTCGTGATCGTGGCTCTGATGCTTATGGCTGGTGGCGGCTATGGCGCGCTGCCTCCCTCGTGGGTAGCAGACACGCTTATGGCGCGGGACGCGCACCCGTCTGCGAGTGATGAGTGGCACTCGGACGCGTGGTACAGCGGCGAGAGCTGCCCGGAGGGGTGAGGATGAACAAGTTCGCGCGGCACCTCCGAGCGGAAGAGATCGTGGACGCCACCGAGACGATGTGGACCGAATGCATGTGGCTCAAGTCCCGTCTGGTTGCCGCTGGCATCGTTCCCCTGGCCGAGGTTGACAAGTTGGTGGATACCGAGCTCGAGAAGGCCGTCGTAGGGCTCGTCGGGCAGGAGAAGGTGACTGAGGCGCGGAAGGTGTTCGCCAAGTTCGCCGAGCGGATCCCGCCGTCCGCGCCGAGGCCAGGACGAATGTGGAGGGGTGATTGATGGACGACTTCCGACGCGACATCACCGATGCCATCCGAAAGCTGGCGCATCCGGTTCCGAACCAGACCGAGATCGACATGCAGAGTGCGTATCTGCTGAAGCTTGAGTTGCGCGAGTGTCCCGAGTGCAACCGGAAGGTTCTCACGACGATCAACCGCTGCCCATTCTGTGAAGGAGTGTGACATGGACGAGACAAGGTCTTACATGTTGTGGCTCGTGTGGGCAGATACCAGAGATGATAACGCCTGGAACATCGGCCAGCCACATCCATCAATGCCTTGGTGTTGCACCATATCCGAGGACACGGCGAGGGAATTGTTTGCCGGGGCCCATATGCTTTGGGAGGATGTTCGCAAGATTGTACATGAAGGCAGAATTGCCGAGATCAAGTTGACGGCGGTGGATTGGCGCGTTGTTGGCGACACTGCCGTACATCGCCGCCCAGGAGGTCGATGATGGACGAGACAACCGCACTGGTTCCCATTGAGCAAGAGCCGGAGGAATACCTGGCACGCGCCACGAAGATCGCCACTGCACTAGCCAGGGTCATCAATGACCGCAAGTTGTACAAGGTGATTCAGGACCGGAAGTACGTAATGGTTGAGGGGTGGACAACTCTAGGCGGTATCATCGGAGTCCTTCCCCGCGAGGTCGAGGTCAAGCGACTGGAGGACGGCGGCTACGAGGCTATCGTGGAGCTGGTCCGCATCAGCGACGGGATGGTGGTCGGCCGCGCCTCCGCCCTCTGCGGAATGGACGAGTCCACCTGGTCGAGGCGTGCCGAGTACGCCCGCCGGTCGATGGCGACGACGCGGGCCACTGGCAAGGCATACCGCCTCGGCTATTCGTCCATCATCAAACTGGCGGGCTTCGAGCCGACGCCTGCTGAGGAGATGCCCTCCGACACCGTTGAGGGCGAGGTTCATGAGGTGCCGTCCCCAAAAGTCGATAGGCCCTATTCCCCCGAGATCCTGAAGGCGAAGATGGCCGAGCGCGTCGTCGCCAACGAGGGCCGGGCCGCCGACAAGAAGATGATGGGCCTGATGATGGGTACGCTGGAGATGTGCTTCGCCGGGGAGGAGAAGGCTATCGAGAAGCGGCATTCCGTCCTGGCCTATCTGTTCGGCGTCCAATCTGGCGTCGATCTGGCTCCGGCGCAGGTGCTTGCTCTGAGGGAATGGCTGAAGCCGAAGCCGGACTCTGGCGGCGCGTGGTTCCCCGATGAGATGGCCGAGCAGGAAGCGCAAGCCTGCCTGAAGGCGCGCATGGCGCAGCTCGGGCAGGAATCGATGCTGTGAGAATTCCGCTGCCCCTGCCGCATCGCCATAGGGATGCGATACTCGTAGGCGCCCAGGCGGCGGGGTGGCGGTGGAGGGCGGCACCTGGAAGGCCTTGGCCTAGACCACCCGCCCTCCTTTACACAACGGAGCTTGTGTATCGTTTGGTAGCCGTTTCCATTATTCAGCGCTCAGGCTAAGTATCTGAGATGGGAAGGCGGGCGAGATGACCACCAAAGTCACTTCAAGTGACCACTGTAGTTCCCCAGACGAGTTGCGGAAGTTGGCCGACGCCGATGACGGTTTGGTTCACCTCTTGGCCCTTGGCGTGCCGCCTCTTTTGGTTGAATCCCTTCGTCGCCAACTCCGTACCTTTGCCGACGCATGGGACAAACAGCTGCACGACATGATGTTCATTGTGAATGGGCAAGCGGAGGAGTTGATTGTCCTCCGCCAGCGTCTGGAGGCGGCGGAGAAGTACCGTGCGTCATTAGACGAGTGGGCCGAGATGGCTTATCTGTATCTGGCCGACAGGCGAGGCAAGGGAGAGCGCATGATGATGAAACAACTGGAGCACATCCATCTCCGGTTCGCCGCCCTCGCAGGGGAGGAGAAATGACCCCAGACGAGTTGAGGAAGTTGGCGGATGACGTGTGTACATCTGCGAGACCAAACTGGCAATCGAGCGCAAAGATGTTGGACGCCGCCGACGCATGGGAGGCGGAGAGGGCGCAAGCCACGCTGACTCTTCGGGCGTACAACACCGCAAGGACCGACATGATGGACCTCCGCAAGCGGCTGGAGGCGGCGGGGGACGTTGCCTATGACGAGATGTATGTCCGCAATGTTGACCGAGAGACGATGAATGCCGTGCGGGCGAAGATTGCCGCCCTCGCAGGGGATATCAAATGACGCCAGGATCGCTTGTCCAGCCATTGGACACGCTTAGGACTGGCCTTATCCTACTGCATAGGACAGGAATGACCTGGCGGCAGATTCGGGCCGAACTGTACCCGGCGGTGCCCGCCGGGACTCTGTGCGCCGTGGCCAAGGGAAGGGAGCCCCGCAAGTCCTCGGTCAGGATAGCACTGGGGTTGCCAGTGGATCCGGTCATCCTACCCGAGATCACCGTCTGTTCTTGCGGCTGTGGACAATGCTTCGTGGGCAAGGTGCCGCATCAGAAGCGACTGCCTGGGCATGCAAGGCGAAGGACGATTCGCGCCTGAGTTGTATCGGAATAGAGTACACTGGCATACGGGAAAGCTGGATGGCAAGGTACGTGGCATGGCACGGCCTGGCATGGCGAGGCGAGGCTTGGCACGGCAAGGCGTGGCCGGGCGAGGCGAGGTACGAGGCATGGCGCGGCGTGGCCGGGCAAGGCGAGGCATGGCGGGGCGAGGCAGGGTACGGGGCGAGGCTAGGCCGGGCGCGGCGGGGCACGGCGGGGCGAGGCGAGGTACGTGGCGAGGCATGGCGTGGCTTGGCACGGCATGGCCTGGCAAGGCGAGGCAGGGTACGAGGTACACCCCGGAGTGTCGTCCGGCAGTCTCTCCCGAAAGGGGATGAGATGAAGAGAGTGGTGGTTCTAGCGGATCTACACTGCGGCCACCGCGTCGGCCTGACGCCGCCCGCGGTGGACAACGGCGACGTGGACGACGATCACGTCTATCAATACCGCCGAGCTATCTGGAACTTCTACACAAAGATCGTTGACAGTCTCAAGCCCATCGACATCGTGATTGCGAATGGCGATTTGATTGAGGGCAAAGCCACGAAGAACGGCGGCGTTGAACTCATCGCATCTGACCGGACGAAGCAGATCAGGTGGGCAACAGAATGCCTGGCGTATGCCAACCCGAAGCAGTGGTTCTTCACATTCGGAACGGGCTATCACGTTGGGCCAGAGGATGACTGGGAGACGCCCATCGCCGAGCACTTTGGCGGCACGATCAAGAGCGTCCAGTACATCGACGTGAATGGGCTTGTCATCTGCGCCCGGCATCACGTCGGCGGCAGCCAGAGCATCCCCGGACGCTTCACTCCTCTGAACAACTATCGGACATGGAAGCTGCTGTGGTCATTTGACGGCGAGTTCCCGAGACCGGACGTGAGCATCGTGTCCCACGTCCACTACTTCCAGGTCATTCAGGATCGGCTTGGATGGGCAATGAGCACGCCCGCCCTGCAGGGCTACGGATCGAACTTCGGCGCCCGCAGGATGGGCGGGTACGTTGACGTCGGGCTAATCTCGTTCGATGTGGAGGACAAGAATCGATGGAACTTCACGCCATTCCTTCTGAAACACACCGGCGCGTTACGGTCTACTGCCGCACGGACTACTGCGACATCGACCCAGCTGAGATCGAAGAAACTTGCCAACATCTTTCGGCAGAAGGAGTAGAGCATGTTGCAGACAATGATAGTGAGTATCAAGGGCATCTCGCCGCTATTGCTGCACAACGGCCAAACGGCGAATCCCCTCAACCGTTACGCGCGGCAGTTGAAAGCCGTGAGCGGGAAAAGGAACAAGACGGACGAGGACTTCGAGGAAATGGCGAAGATCGAGTTCATGGCTGGACTATATCTGGGGGAGAGGGGGGAGTACACACTCCCGGCCCATAACATCGAGGCCGCCATGCTAGAGGGAGCGCGCAAGAACAAGAACGGTCGGCTGGTTCAGGGCGGCGCATTCGTGGCGAGCGACCCGGAACTTGTGTTCCCTGGCTCGACCAAGACGCCGGACGAACTGTGGGCCGGAGGCGAGCATGCCTTGATGGTATCCGTGCGCGTGCAACGCAACCGCGTCATGCGCACGCGCCCGCTAATTCCTTCGGGCTGGACGGCGAAGGTGAGTGTTCAGTATGACCCGGCGACCATAGAGGAGCCTGCCATCTTGCAGGCCTTTGAGGTTGCCGGCAGGGAGCGCGGCGTTGGCGAC
>Ga0307377_10001831_pt1 | contig 26040 bp, 40 predicted proteins | sample TR3MG_FD_202535 | JGI IMG/M metagenome (GOLD analysis project Ga0307377, IMG submission 202535) | Soil microbial communities from Risofladan, Vaasa, Finland - TR-3 | ecosystem: Environmental > Terrestrial > Soil > Coastal area > Acid sulfate soil | place: Finland: Risofladan, Vaasa | collected... | reverse complement strand
TAAGGAAACTTAGTTCGGGGTCCACAGGTTCGAATCCTGTCTATAACTAAATGTAATCCCAAGCCTTATGGCGACAGGATAGGTTGGTGGTCCCGATAACCGGATAAAATCGGGGCAATATGGCGTGTTGGCAGAGTGGGCGATTGCGTTTGGCTGTAAACCAGATTCTCCTTTGGAGACACGGTGGTTCGAATCCATCACACGCCACAATTTAATATGGGCGGTTCGCATAGCGGCAATTGCATCTGGCTGTAACCCAGACATCTTAGGATTACGTAGGTTCGAGTCCTACACCGCCCACGGATATTGTAAATTTATTTATTATAATTTGATACTATATAAATAAGGTCGCTTAGCTCAGTTGGTTAGAGCATTTGCCTTACACGCAGAGGGTCGTAGGTTCGAGTCCTACAGCGACCACCAATTATTACACAAGGAGATAACATGACACATCGTCAGACACAATTGAAACGCAACTTGAACAGACGTAAGAATAAGGCAAGACAGAAAGCTAAGAAAGTTTAATACATGGGCGATAAAGAGACTGGGACATCGGTTTCCTTTACATGGAGATAAGTAGGGTTCGATTCCCTAATCGCCTACTGGACGGTCATGAAAATGATATAATAAATCTAGGCAACGAGAGCAGGATGTTCTAGATGAAACAGGAGTAAAATCCTACCGCCCCTCGCTCTCAATTTGGGGCATGGGACTGCTTGGGGTGGTCATCTACCTTGCACGTAGAAATTCAGAAGGGTTCGAATCCCTTATGCTCCACAGTAAGACAAGGAGAAAATTATGTATATTTTATATTCAATACTTGGTGTAATAGCTTTTCTAGTTTTTCTCTTGGCGATTGTGAGATTTATTTGGATGCAGGAAACTCATCCGAAAAAGAAAAATAAGAGTGACTATGTTGACAGTAGCATGAGATGTGATAAACCTTGGAACAACAGAGTTCATCACTAAGATATCCTCTTTCGTATTTAACTCAATGTTCGGGAAGATAAAAGGATGGGTTGTTCTTAAGACCGTATGTGATGCGGGACGCAATGAGGAACAATCAAGAACGTGGGCCTTGGACTAGTAGCTCAATGGTAGAGTGCCTTCTTGACGTGAAGGAAGTCGTAGGTTCGATTCCTACTTAGTTCACCATTATGGAAGGTAGCCGAATACGGTTAGTCGGGCCTGTTTGCTAAACAGTGCGTCCTTCGGGACATCAGAGTTCGAATCTCTGGCCTTCCGCCAATTAATAGGAATTATGAGCAAAAGTAAAAATGAAATTTTAGACTTAATAAAAATGTGCCTGAATTCAGCTCGTAAACAATTGGAAGAAACAGACCAGAGTTCAGGTGAATACTTACGTGGATATATAGCGGCTCTTGAGTTTATAATTAAAGAGTCCGGCGAAGATGAGGAAAAGAAAAGTAAGGTAACAATATTATAATATGGAGAGGTGGTCGAGTGGTTTATGTCTCTAGTCTTGAAAACTAGCGTAGAGGAAACTCTACCGTGGGTTCGAATCCCACTCTCTCCTCCAAAACACTTAAGGGATTAATATGAAAAATGAAAATCCATGCAAAGAAATTAATATAGACACCAGTGGGATGATTAAAAAAGAAAACGTAGAAGATAAGGAAGAACAACTCGCAATAGAATTTTTTGATAAACCCATTGAACTTGTAGGTAGTTAATGATTCATTTATGGCACGACATCCCAGTGGGTGCAAATGCGCCTGAAATTTTCAACACAGTAGTTGAGATACCGAAGGGATGTAAGAATAAGTACGAGGTAGATAAAGATTTAGGGATAATGAGAGTGGATAGAGTTTTACATTCGGTGAGTACGTATCCTCATAATTATGGATTTATTCCTCAGACTTTTGCACATGATGATGACCCTTTAGATGTTTTGTTACTCAGTCAGATTTTAATACACCCATCATGTGTTGCCTATGCAAAACCAATTGGAGTTATGCAAATGACTGACGATGGAAAGATAGATAGTAAGATTATTGCGGTACAATCTGAAGACCCTCACTTTAATCATTATAATGATGTGAGCGATTTACCACCGTACATGTTAAGAGAAATAAAAAGGTTTTTTGAAGAATATAAAATGTTAGATGAAACGAAAGATGTTTTGGTTGAGGAATTTGAGTCGGCAGAAAAAGCAAAAGAAATTATAAAAGTTTGCGAAAGAAGATATAAGGAATTAATTCTTCCTAATCTAAAGATAAACAAACTTATGAATTGTAAATGTATTCAAGAAGAAGTCAAGAAGTTAGATAGTAAATAAGTATGGCGTAGGTGGTGGAATGGTAAACACGCTAGTTTGTGGAACTAGTGCGCCGATAGGTGCTTGCGGGTTCAAGCCCCGTCTTACGCCCAAGATATAGGAGTTAATGATGATGTACAAACAATGTAAGTTCAAAAAAGATAATAGTTTTCAAACTGCATGGATTGAAGAACGTGGAGCAATCATAGGTAAACATGTTGAATTGAAAAGCTGTAATAATGAAAGATGGGAAGTCGTTTCTGTCAGTCCTGTTGGATTAAGTTCCGCACAGTTGCACACCTTTAATGAAATGCATCGTGTTCACAGGAATGGTTCTGATATATAATAAGATTTTGAGCCGAAGATAATTCGTTATCTCATAAACTGCAAACGGAGGTTCGACTCCTTCAACCCCGACTTTATAGGGGTTTAGTCCAACGGCAGGACGGCGGAGCCGAAAGGCATACCGAATGTCAATACTTGCTCGAAGTTTTTCTAAAGGTAAATAAATGGGTAAAATGAAATTAAAGTTCGTTGTTAAGAAAGTAGAAACATTTAAATGCATGAACGAACAATGCGGTTTTCAATGGACGGGAGAATCAGGACCCGGAAAAGGAAATTGTAAAAAGTGTGATAGTCAATATTATGAGTGGACTAATTTTAACAGTGATTGGGAATTGAATGAAGACAATCATTGGAAGAGGAAATAAGTATAGCAGGGCGGTCTAATTGGTCTGGACGCTGGACTCTGACTCCGGAGGAAGTAGGTTCGAATCCTACCCCTGCTACAAAGGAAAAAATATGCACATAGCATTTAATAAAGAATTTAATAAAACATTTAGACAATGGTTGAAAGAGAGCGACCCATACGTTCTAGCTGAAGCAGACTGGAATCAATTAATGGAAGCTCTAAGAAATCCGCCTAAACCAAATGAGAATTTGAAGAAGGCGATGAAAAGATATAAGAAGTTAAAGAAATAATAAATGGAGGATTGGCACAGCGGCTACTGCACCACACTGGAACTGTGGAATACCCTTACGGGTATCGTGGGTTCGAGTCCCTCATCCTCCGCAAAGTTTTGGGCCGACATGAGTTCGTTATCGGAAAATAAACTAAGAGAAATTTTAGTTTTAGATGGTTCAAACCCATCAAAGCTCGATTGATTCGAGTTGTAATACAAATGAATTTATAATACTTGCTCGAAACTAAATTAAAGGTAACAATGGCAGAATTTGATTACATAGAGAATACTTGGGACTTTCGGTATAAGGTTGGTGATTATTTAGATTCACAATTTTCCGTACCCGTAGATGGAGAGATGTATATACCGGGACCTGAAAATTATTGTATGTTAAGTGTGAATGAGATTGACAAAGAGGGTGACATAAAGAAAGTTTGTATAGTTAGGGGTCCAGAAGGCGTGGTTGAAGTAGATGCCTTTGGATATGCTAAATGTCCAATCGTTGAAATTTTTGGTTACGGATATATAGATGTGGCAACTTTCAATGGTGTACAAAGAATAAAAACACTTATTCCTGTACATGATAGATATAGAGTTCAGTTTGTTATGGGGAAGATAGTAGCTAGGCCGATTTAATATCGTATCGTGAAACAAATGGAAGATGTTGATGTTGGCAATCTAAGCAATTTCGAAAATTGTCGTTCCTTCGGGGCGCTAGGGTTCGATTCCCTAATCTTCCTCAAATAAGTCTTGACAAATTAAATAAATTAGGATATAATATAAACATCATGGAGAATATAATGAAACGAAAATCGAACAAAACAATCAAGGCTGTGGACTAAATTAGTTCAACCACGGCCTATTCATATGGCTTCGTGGTGTTAATGGACAAGCATACCTGACTTTTAATCAGAGAGGTGAAGGTTCGAATCCTTCCGGAGCCACCATGTCTCCGTAGCTCAATTGGTTAGAGCATCCGACTTTTAATCGGAGGGTTGTGAGTTCGAGTCTCACCGGGGACACAAATTAAAGAGAAACAATGAAAAAGATAAAGTATAGAAAAATGAGCGCAGAAGAACTTAAGTTAAGTCGAAAAGGACTTGGACTTACAATCTCAACAATGGCTGACATACTTATGGTGTCTCCTAAAGAGTATAAGAGATATGAAAGAGATGGCTTAAGAGCGCCACACGACAAAGAAGGACCATCAATTAGAGTTGTACAGATTCTATCCCTTTTGCCGAAAAAAGGTGTAAATAAAAAAGATTTGAAATGGGCTTGGAAACATTTTGGGTATAATGGACCAGAGAAAGAATTTAGTGGAGTAAAGTTAATCCACCAATAACGGGAGTATGGCAGAATGGTTTTGCACCGGACTCTTAATCCGTGAAGGAAACTTCGATGTAGGTTCGATTCCTACTGCTCCCACAAAGTAAGTTGTAACGCATTCATTTGAGCATGTCGCCCAGATGTCTTATAGGTAGTAAATAAAATAATTAGGAGTAACAGAAATGGCAAAAGTAACAGGAAAAGTAAAATGGTTTAACGAAAAGAAGGGCTTTGGCTTTATCGAGCGTGAGGGCGGAAGCGATGTTTTCGTTCACTTTTCGGCAATTCAGGCTGACGGTTTCAAGAATCTCAACGAAGGTCAGGAAGTTGAGTTTGATATCGAACAGGGACAGAAGGGCGACCAAGCGGCTAACGTAATCGCTAAGTAAGTAAGTCACTTTAAAAATCTACCATAGTTTAATTTTAAAAACACTCCCTTTTTGTGGAGAGATGTGGGCTGAATCTCACTGGTGTATGGCGCTATCGTCTAATGGTTAGGACAACGGGTTTTCAGTCCGTGAATCGGAGTTCGATTCTCCGTGGCGCTACTACTTGAGAATTATTTGAAATATACAAAAGAAAATTTTGATGAAGTCTATATAAAACACAAACATTACGTAACTATGTTTTGTATGTCAAAAATAAGAAGAGATATTTTAGAAGACGCAATTCACAATGCTTTTATAAAGGCATTTATAAATATAGAAAAATTTGATGAGTCAAAGTCTTCTATAAGAACTTGGCTGTGCAACATAGCTAAAAATGTGTGCATTGACGAAAAAAGAAGAAAAATTAATAAGTGTGAAGTCTTATCTGGTGGATTTAGTGATGATTACATCAGCGCCATAAGACTAGAACAAATAAACAAAGAATTAGACGAAAAAGAACAGAATGAATTTGATGAGCGTTTTAAACTTGTGAACAGCGTACTGCCAAATTTGAATGATAGAGACAACAATATTATAAAACTTAAATATTTTAACGGGTGTAGATATAAAGAAATTGGCATACGTTTAAATAAAAAAGAATCAAATGTTAGAAAAAGAGGCGGCAGGGCTATTGATAAATTAAGACGTATGGTGCTATCGACTAACGGTTAAGTCGCTAGACTTTCAATCTGGAAATAGGAGTTCGATTCTCCTTAGCACTGCAAATAAAGGTAAAAAATGTCAAGTCAAAAATCAATTATAGACTTTGATGATTTGTATAAAAGAAAATATAATGATGTAATCAATATGTGCAAAAAATTTTCCAAAGAATCTGAGGAAGAACAGGACATGGCACAAGAAATATTCATGAATGTCCTTAAGGGTATGGTTAAATTTAAAGGTGATTCCCATGTTGATACTTGGCTTTTTGCTATAACTAGAAATTATTGTTATAATTATGCAAGAGCGAAAAAAGCCAAGAAAAGACGGGGATACGAAATTTCACTTAACAAAGTAATGGAAAGCGTGATTATAAACAGAACATATTTTCATGAAGAAATACTTGAAGATAAGAATTCACCAGAACCTCTTGAAAATATATTATCACAGGAAAAATGCGAACAAATTTTAAACTGTGTTGAAGAGCTTACGACAAAACAACAGCAACTTTTATATACATTTATGAACAATCGTGGAATTATTTATGACGAAGTTGCTAAAATATTAAAAATTCCAGCAAACACGGTAAGAAGTAGATTGTCAAGAACCAGAAATAATTTAAGAAAGATTATTAAAAGACACAAAATAGAAATTTAATTATGGCTCTATAGTTTAGCGGTTTAGAACATTGGATTCTCAATTCAAAGATACGGGTTCGATTCCCGTTAGAGCTACAAAACATCTCGCTATCGTATAATGGTTTAATATATCCCACTGTCTATGGGAAGATGAGAGTTCGATTCTCTCTAGCGGGGCCATCCAAACGAAAGAAAGGTTACAAATGAAATTGCTCGATGATTTTTTTAATTTAGAAAAACAAGTCCATAAATACTTTGGCTACGTAGAGGACTGGAAAAAAATACCGCTAGAGGATTTCAGAGACAAATTGTGGCATCTAGAAGAAGATAAAAATGGTCGTGGTCATGTATCATATTTTGAAAGTGAAGAAGGTCTCGAAAAAGGTGAGTGGTGGCAAGACCAAATCTATACACAAAGGTTTCTTCCTAAGTGGGTTTATCGGGGAAAAGATTACACCATGATTAGCATGGACCCTCAACAAGACATGAATTATTATCTAGGTATTTTTGATAATAGTAAAGAAATAAAGAAGCTTACTAAGGAACAAAATAAGTTAATGGAGCTATAGCACAGTGGTAGTGCGGCGGATTGTCTATCCGTTTACCGGGGTCCGATTCCCCGTAGCTTCGCAAAAAGTCTTGATTTGTTTAAGATAATTTGATATAATAGAATTATGGGTGCGGGGATATATTAAAATATGAAAGGAATTATTATATGAGTTCGTTACTAGAAGTAAATAAATCAGATTTTAAAGAGCAAGTTTTGGAAAGTAAGGTCCCGGTTTTAGTTGATATGTATGCCGATTGGTGTGGTCCTTGTAAGATGATTGCTCCCATCCTTGAAAAACTCCAAGAAAGTTATGGAGATAAAATTAAAATTGTCAAAGTAAATGTTGATGAGAATTCGGAGTTAGCTGGAGAGTATGGAGTTCAGTCAATTCCGAATTTACTTGTGTTCAAGAACGGAATTTCCGTTGACAACAAGATAGGGGCTTGCGGGGAAGAAACACTTAAAAATTTAATTGACAAATCACTCTGAGAACATAAATGAATATTCGTGCAATAGGAAATAAAATTATAGTTAAAGAAGATGTAAAAGAGGCAACAGTGGGTGGTATTCATGTTCCCAATTCTCTTTTACCTAACGGACAAATAAAAGCCACAGTTGTTAAAACTGGAGATGGTGTAGTTTTAGAAAATGGAACCGTTTTCCCTCCCAGAGTTAATGTTGGGGACTCAGTTTGGTTTGATAAAAGAGAAGGATTAGAAACAACTTATAATGGCGAGAAGCTATTCGTCATAACTGAAAATGTTATACTTTATGTTGAGGACGCAAAATAATGAGTAAATCGCTTATCTTTGAAGACAAAGCAAGACAAGCTCTGGCAGATGGAGTGAGTAAGATAGCAAGGGCCGTGGCAGTAACGATGGGTCCTAAGGGACGAAACGTTGTTCTAGAAAAAGATTATGGAACACCTGTTATTATTAATGACGGTGTTTCGATTGCCAGAGAAATTGATTTGAAAGACCCGTATGAAAATTTAGGCGCTCAGTTGGTTAAAGAAGTAGCCAACAACACAAACGATGCGGCTGGTGACGGTACAACAACGGCTACAGTTCTTGTTAATAAAATTCTCCATGCTGGGTTGAGACACATTAAGGCGGGAGTTTCTGCTGTTGAAATCAAACGTGGTATGGATGAAGCAGTTAAAGTTGTGGTTAAACATTTAAAAGATACATCGGTTGAAATTAAAGACAGGAAAGAAATTGAACAAGTCGCAACCATATCTGCAAACAACGATGAATATATCGGTAGTTTAATCGCAGATGCCATGAGTAAGGTAGGAAAAGAAGGTGTTGTTACAATTGAAGAATCAAAAGGCACAGAGACAACCGTAGAGACAACCGATGGTATGCAGTTTGACCAAGGTTATATTGCTCCTCACTTTGCAACAAGAAAAGAAACGATGGAAGCAATTCAGGAAGACGCACTTATTTTAGTTAGCGAAGATAAAATGGAAAGCGTACAGGAAGTGATTGAATTTCTTACAGTAGTAGCAGAATCAGTTAAGAAACCAGTAACAATCATTGCCGACAGTTTTTCTAATGATGTAATGACATTGTTAGTAGTTAATTTCCTAAAGGGAGCAATTAATGTTGTAGCAGTTAAGGCTCCGGGTTTTGGGGATAACAGAAAGTCAATGTTAGAAGATATTGCTATCATGACAGGCGCAACTAAAATTTCATCTACTACCGGAAATCCATTGAGCGATTTCAAGATAGAGATGTTAGGAACAGCAAGAAGAGTTGCAGTTACAAAGGACCATACGACAATTACTGAGGGTGGAGGTTCGAAAGAAGCACTCGCAGAAAGAATTTCTCAACTTAAGTCTCAAAAAGATGCAACTGAATCTGATTATGACAAAGGAAGAATTCAAGAAAGAATTTCTAAAATGTCGGGAGGTATCGCTGTTTTAAGTATCGGAGCCTCATCTGAAACTGAGTTGAATGAAAAGAAACTTAGAGTTGAGGATGCTCTCAATGCAACCAGAGCCGCTGTTGAAGAAGGCATTGTTGCTGGTGGTGGAGTCGCTTTAGCAAGATGTCGTCAAATGCTTTTAAGTAGACTCGATGAATTTGATGGTGACAAAAGAACTGGGGCAGAAATTATTGCTGGTGCTCTCACCGCTCCTCTCGCTCAAATTGCTAGTAACGCAGGAGTAAACGGAGAAATCGCCGTAGAGAGAGTAGAAAGAGGCGAGGGTTCTTTTGGATACAATGCGGCAAATGGTGAATACGAAGATATGATTAAGGCTGGGGTTATCGACCCTACAAAGGTCACAAGAAGCGCACTTCAAAATGCGGCATCGGTTGCTGGAATGATGTTGACAACTGAATGTATCGTTATTAAAGATAGAGAAGAAAAGGATAAGTAATGAGTATGGATAAATATGACACTCCTTTCGATATGAAAAAGGAAGGAAAGAAAATTAAAGAAGCGGCGAAGTTAATCTCTGACCCTAAACTTAGAAAAGCTATGGTTGAATATGAAACCAGAGCATTGAAAACACACTCAGATATGCTTCGTAAGATGTCTGGATTTGTTAACTCAAAAGATAAAAACGGGGCATATAAACTGTGATTACATACAAGAAAGGGGACTTACTTGAGTTTACGGAAGATGCGTTTGGTCATGGTTGTAATTGCCAAAGTCAAATGAATTCCGGAGTAGCTAAAGCTGTAAAGTCTAAGTTTCCAGAAATGTATTCGATTGCAGATTGTAAAAACCCTACGGGAAGTCAGGATAGACTTGGAACATATTCCTATATCGCTTTTGCTGACGGAAGATTTGGAATTAACATTTATTCCCAGTTGGATTTCCGTGGCAGAAGCGAAGGTAAGATGGATTTAAGTTATGGCGCATTAGAAAAGGGTCTCGAAGCCTCTTGCGAATTTTTAGTAAGAGAGGGTAAAAAGACTTTGGCCCTTCCGAAAATTGGTGCTGGTTTAGCTGGTGGTGACTGGAATGTAATCGAAGGCATCATTAAACGTGTCTCAGATAAAACTGGAATTGATATAACTGTTTACGAACTATAGAGGAATACATGATTGACTCAAGCGCAGATACGCCGCCAGCAGATGTTACACCGAACACTTTGAATTTTGTAAAAGATGGAAAAATTTTCATACACGGAAATTTTGAAGATAATATATCTAAAGAAGTAATACCTCAGTTAATTAAAAGAATTGAGGAGGAGAAATTAAAGAAACAAGGCAAGATTCAATTTTATATAGATAGTAACGGTGGGTATACTCGTTATCTTATGGATTTGCTTGGGCTGATAGAAAATGCTAAGGATAATGGAGTTATTATAGAAACATTTGTATTTAGTTATGCTTATTCATGCGGGTCTATGCTGGCGTGTGCTGGTACAAAAGGACATAGATATATAGGTGAACACGCAGAACATCTTTGTCATTTAGGACAAACTGGTACTGGCGGAGTTAAAAATGATACTGAATTAGAAAGAAGAGCTAGTAGGTCTAAGTCTCATTTTGATTTTGTTCGTAAACTATATAAGAAGTATGCTAAAATTAAAGATTTGGAAAAAGCAATTGCGAATGATGATTATTTTATCCGTGGTAAAGATATTATTACCAATGGATTAGCAGATAAGTTTTACTAGTAACACGGGGCTGTAACTCAGAGGCAGAGTGCCTGCTTTGCAAGCAGGAAGTCGGGATTTCGAAATTCCCCAGCTCCACGAGGCAATTTTTCATCCTTTTTGTCGCCTCACAACAAAAATAAGGATTGGTCAAGCTAAAGTCCATCATTATCATTCAGTGAGGTGACAATGAAAAACATCGTGGGTTCTAATCAGCTATCCCTTCACGACTGCGTGGGCAACCATTCTAGAAGTGATAAAAGCGATTGGGGCAGAGGTGTACTTGGGTGCATATTTCAATGGCATTGAAAAGGTAACGGGTTCGAACCCCGTCTGCTCCACTTGTTGATAAAATTCTCTTGGAATACAAATGACTGAAAAAGAAAGAATACTTATTGATATCATAAAACAACTTAAGACGGCGCAAGCGTTGAGTCATGGATTTTATGGATATAAACGTGATACTTTTAAAGGTACACGTGAAGGTGAGTATTATACACATTGGGGTCTTGGTACAGAAGAAAGAGATATAAAAATCGGGGATTTGGTCATGTGCGAAACCATGCATACAAGTGACTACAGCATTGGGTTTGTACACACAATATTGACAAGTAGCAATATGGTGATTCGTGAAATTGGAACAAATAGGCTCTGTAATGTAAGCAACGAAATGTTTGTTCCTCTGAGAGATATACATGAGAGTATTTTGCTTGACGGAGACAGACGAGCATTTAGAAATAAGGTTCAGAAAGTTATACGTAAGGCAGACCATACGTGGCATTTATATGGTGGAATTAAGTTTCTTGAAGATAACATTGCAGAGGTTACAATTAGAACAAGATATGGCGGTTTAGATTGTGAAGTACCATATAAAGTAAAAATTAATTGGAATAAGAGAACTTCTCAAAAATTTATTTTGGAAGAACTTAACAAAGCTGGTTTTGGAACAAGAGAATTTGATAAAGACCCGGAATGTGTTAAAGAGAAAGAAGCAAAAAAGAAAGCTGGAAAAAAAGAAACAAACATTATAATAGAAATGAAATAACGGGGTGTAGCTCAGGGGTAGAGCGCTCGGTTTGGGACCGAGAAGTCGCATGTTCAATTCGTGTCACCCCGACCATTTATAATAAACTCAGGAAACAAGATGTCATTTTTAGATAGAATCAAAAGCATAATTGGTGAGACGAAAGAAAAAGCCTCTGAAGTTAAAGATAAATTTGACGAATCAAGAGATGCTTTGATTGATAAATTTGAAGAAGGCAATATTCAAGAAACATGGTATGAAAACAAATTAGATAGTTACGATGTGGTAAGAGTAATTTCTGTTGAAACCCCACTACATCTAGTTAAGATTTTATACCGTACCATACAGAATATACAAGATATTGATGAGACGGAACATTTTAGTCCATCAGGTGAGGCCCCCGGAATGGTATATGACACTAGGGGAGTTATACATAATTCCCGTAAATCTTTTGATAAGGGATTTAAGGATGTGTACACGAGGGTTCTTGATGTAGATAGAGTCTCCCAATTAGAGGAACGATATCAACAGGTGTTAAGAGATTACGGAACAAGAATGAATGCCGAGATAGAAAGGTCAGCAGAAATTAATCCTAGCTCAAGTAGAAATCGTTTAAATAGTTTCCTTAGAGTTCAAGAACCAACGCCACAGCGAGCGGAGAATGATGACGATAGCTGGTTTGATGATGACATTACAGAAGAAGGCGAGAGTCCGTTACCAACGTTATCGGGGTCCACTCAAATGAATATGCCCAACAATTCTTGGAATTTTATGGACGAGGCACGAAGAGAAATGAATGAAGCAAATGCAAAAATTGGAAAAGAACCAGAAATAAAAGATAATTCAGAACCAGAAATCGTACTAAGAGATAAAAAAAGACTTGAAAATATAGAATGAATATGATATAATGTTTACAGTATTGATTAACCTTCGTTGTGGGACGAGGGCATCAAATAAACCCGTTAAGGATGAGGAGAAAATAAAATGACAAACAAATACGCACAGCACGTTTCAACTAAGGTAACACCCCAGACCGAACCGATTTTTGGTGATAATCAGGTCAAGAATAACGCCGGGGGTTACGTATTCCAAATTGACAATTGGTCCAGATTAAACCGCTTCTTAATTCTAGGTAGCGAAGGTGGCTCGTACTATGCCACAGAGAGAAAACTCTCCATTGATAATGCCAAGGCTGTTATTGCTTGCATTAAAGAAGATGGTGTCAGAACTGTTGATGCTATCATAGAGATTTCTGAGGGTGGTCGTGCGCCTAAAAACGACCCCGCTATTTTTTCGCTTGCTCTTGTCGCTAAGCACGGTGACGACAAGGCCCGTAGCCACGCATACAAGAACCTTTCGAGGGTATGCAGAATAGCCACACATTTATTCCAGTTCTTGTCGATTTTGGACACAATTGGAAAAGGTACAGGTCTTGGACTTCGTAAGGCCGTACAGCGTTGGTATAACGATAGAGACTTGGGAAACCTTGCTCTACAGGTTATTAAGTACCGTAACCGTGAAGGATTCGAACACCGTGACGCTTTACGTCTAGCCCACGTGAAGACCAACGATGCCGCACGTAACGAGATATACAAGTGGGTTGCGTGGAATAAATATAAGGGCGGTAAGGATGCCCCAGTCTCAGCTAAGAACGAAACAGCTAAGGCTAGGTACGCAAGTAAGCACGAACAGACTGTAGCTTGGGTTAACTCTCACTACAAGGAAGGCGTGTTAACTGAAAACGTACATCCTTTGATTAATGCTTTTGAACAGGCACAGAGAGCTACAACTCCTAAGGAAATTGTGTCGCTAATTACGGAACACAGATTGCCAAGGGAAGCTGTTCCTACTGAACTTTTGAACACCATTGAAGTTTGGGATGCGTTACTTCCTCATATGCCATTAACAGCAATGATTAGAAATATTGCGACCATGACAAGAATTGGTTTGATTGCGCCGTTGTCTGACGCTTCAAAGATTGTTATGGATAAGTTGGGTGATGTAGAAGCAATCAAGAAAGCCAGAGTACACCCAATCCAGTTGCTTTCTGCTTTGAAGACATACGAGCAGGGACATGGATTTAGAGGAACAAACACTTGGACTCCGGTTCAAACTATTGTTGATGCTTTGGACGAAGCTTTCTATACATCTTTTGATAACGTTGAGCCGACTGGAAAGAACATTATGTTGGCACTAGACGTTTCAGGTTCTATGGATATGGGTCAAATTGCAGGAGTACCCGGATTAACACCAAGGGTAGCTTCAGCGGCAATGGCTATGGTCACAGCTAAGGTTGAGAAGAACGTGTACTTCAAGGGATTCTCAAACACCTTTATGGACCTACCAATATCTGGCAAGAAAAGATTGGATGATGTAATCAGAGTTATTGACCGTCTTCCTTTCGCTGGAACAGATTGTGCGTTGCCGATGCTTTATGCGACACAGAACAACCTTAAGGTAGATGCGTTCTTTGTCTACACAGATAGTGAAACATGGGCAGGAAGAATTCACCCAGTTCAGGCGCTTAATGCTTACCGTAAAAAGTCAGGCATTGATGCTAAGTCGGTAGTGGTTGGAATGACGGCAACTGATTTCACAATCGCTGACCCGAAGGATGCTGGAATGTTGGATGTAGTCGGTTTTGATACAGCCGCACCACAGGTCATGAGCGAGTTCATTAAGTAAGGTCTCGTAAGAGTATGGTTCAAATGTCGCCCGTAAGGGAATGATTTTCACGCCATGTGATTGACTAAAGATTTGGATAGGTCACTCTCGATTTAGTAGTCTTTAAATTATTTGGAACAACATGTACCGACCCATGCCAGATAACTATCACACTACTTGAGGCAACCGAAGTAAAGATAGGTTGCTTTATTTTTTGGAGTGTCAATGGATTACGGATATAGCTCTGAAGTTTCCGCTGAAGATGAACGTCAGGATATTTGGAAAAAACAACGTGAAGAACGTGGATTCGATGACACGGAATTGTGGGGATTGGATTGTACAATAGCAAGATTTATCCTTCCACGATTGAAAGAATTTAAAAAGCAAGCTGGTGGTTATCCTTCTAACTTGAAACCAGAGGGTGATGACGGCGACAAAGGGTTGGAGTTATGGGAAAATTCCATTCAAACAATGATTGATGCTTTTGAATTAATCGCTAAAGACCATGTGGTTACGGACGATAAAGAAAAAGAAATCATTGAGACGGGATTAGATAACTTCAGAAAATACTACTTTTCCCTCTGGAATTAATAAATTTATTTAGAATAATTTGTATTAAAAGTGGTAAAAATTTTATAAAATATGATACAATATAGCAGTAGTAGAAAGCTATATTACATAGGATGGTTTAAATGCACACAGGAAACTTGACAATAAATAGACGAACAGGACTCTGCCTTAGCTGGTTAGGGAACGGTAATCTATTGTCTGGTAAGGGACTTGTGGCGTAATTTAGACTGAATTCATCAACCACTTGACTAGCCCTTCCAGAAGATAAAAGCTTTGGAAGGGTTTTTTTTATGTTGACTTAATAGAAAAAATGTAGTATAATACGTAGTAAGTGAAATAATGTAAGTAAATTTAGTATTCTCCATTGGTATAATGGTATTATGTCGCACTGTTAATGCGAAGATTGTGGTCCGATTCCACGATGGAGAGCAGAAAATACAATTAGTTTTATTCCGGGTTAGCTCAATGGCAGAGCGCCTCACTGTGAGAATAATCAGGTAGTACCTGAAAGTTCTAAAGTTAATGAGGATGTTGGAGGTTCGAGTCCTCCACCCGGAGCCAATTTAAAAGGTAGGAAAAACAAATGAGTATAACTACAAAAATTAAGAACGGCGAAATATCCGTGAAAGACTTGGTTAAAGATAAGAAAGCTATCTTCAAAAATTTTCATGACGATATGATTTGGTATGAAACCGAAGACGGATTTGAATTCCCAATCTCTGTAGAGGATGCTAAGGGCGGAAGATTTACCGCCGAGCATAAGGCAATGGAACTTATGAGATGGGTAAGAAAACATTTTGAACTTATAAAGTCTGGGGACGGCACAGTATAATGTGTATGAAATACGAAGATGAATACGGTCCTTGCTTTGACCAAATGGAAGGGTGGGTAAGCAGAGATAAGTCTCTAATTTATTTCTTGGGTCAATTTAATATACACGTAAACCCAGAAGATATTTCTGATGTGAAGTACGAAGTATTTAAGGCACTGGAACTTTGTCATGAAACTGGGGCCATAAGACCAATGACAAAGGAAGAAAAAGATAAGTTTTATGAAGAAGAGATTAAGCAAGAAACATATGAACAATACTTACACGCCCCTTATTTTTGTAAAGATTTAATTGAAGCAGAGAAGGATAAAGAAGTTGATAACAAATAATATAGGAAAGATTGTATTTGCAATGATGATGGTGTGGCTTGTCGGTCTTGTATTTATATTAATAAAAGACCATTCGTCAATTAGAAAACAAAAGTTTGCAAGTGTTACTGAGTCCAATACGGTGTCTGTCACAAAGACCGTAAAGGTTATAACTGTTGATTATGCTAACGAATACCCCGGATGGGATTTTGATGGTGGCAACGCAGAAGAAATGGCGAAATTTTTCAAAAAGCCAAGTTGGAATGCCATTGACCCGGATGCGATTAAGTTTAGAAAATTGTATGATTTATCACAGGTTCAGTATGAAGCTGGTGGATTAACTGAAGCGGTGAAAACTTTATCGGAAGCCTTGGTTATAGTTGAGAAACGAAATGACCCAGTTAACTTGTGGAGAACATATAATAGGTTTGACGTTTTTTATTTTCAGACATTTGTTAGAAAAGTTAAATATGATTACAATGTTAAAGAACTTGCAAGTATGAGCGCACAAGAAAGAGAAAGGCCCAAAGCTGAGTTTAGGAAAGTATGTCAGGAAAACTGGCATTTAATGATTAAAGCTAAAGAGTGGAGAGATAAAGCTTGGGATGTGCCTTATGATAAAAAATATCTTGTATCTACCAATGAAAAATACACCTCAGATGTGGATGCTTTTATAAAAAGAACTAACTCTAATTTTATGGAATATGTTAAGGAAAGAGGCAATATAAGATATAGTTGGCATTGGATTATATTAGACTTTATAGAAAATAATAGCTTAAGGTGTTACATATGAGTAGAGGAAAGGGTTGGTTTGGTGTAGACTTGGACGGTACGTTAGCATTCTATGACGGATATAAGGGCGAAGTAATTGGAGCGCCTATCCCTAAAATGATTGATAGGGTTAAACGGTGGATTTCAAAAGGTCGTACCGTAAAAATTATGACTGCTCGTGTAGGTAAACATCCAGATAGTACGGAGGATGATGTGAGCAGAATAAGAAAGATGATTGAAGATTGGACCGAAGAACATATCGGGACAAGACTTGAAGTAACAAATGAAAAAGATTATAAGATGATTGAACTTTGGGATGACCGTTGCGTACAAGTTATTCCGAACACAGGCGAACCAGTTAGAATGAAAGAAGAAAGGAAAGAATTATAATGTTTCTACCAGTTATTGAAGACGAAGATAAAGTTTTTACATTGCGTTACAAGGATACATTAAGTTTTACTGCTCCTTGGAAATTTTGGAAGACGCTAGGCAAACCTTCTGAAATGATGATTAAATCATTACAGAAGGACGGGATGTATCTTTTAGAAATTATAGAGTAAGCACAGGATTGTAACTCAATTGGAAGAGTAAATTATTTAAACAAATATTATGGGATTGTCGCCTAATTGGAGATGGCATCTGCCTACGAAGCAGAAATAATGGGGGTTCGAATCCCTCCAATCCTACGGAAATTAATCATGGCTCCGTAGTATAATGGACAGAACATTCGGTTGCGAACCGGAAGACGGCGAGTTCGATTCTCCCCGGAGCTACCACAAACAAAAAGGATACAATGAAAGTAATAGGAATAACGGGACCAAGCGGTTCTGGAAAATCAAAAGTCTCTCAAATTCTACGGGACAATGATTACGAAGTCATTGATGTAGATAATTTGGCTAGGGAAGTTAGGCCAAGACATACCGAAGAAATCCGTAAGGCATTTGGTGATGAATATATCAAAGCAGACGGACAAGTAGATTCTAAAAAGTTAGGAAGGTTAGTATTTGGACATGGCAACGAAAGAGAAAGGCTTAACGCAATTATGGTTCCTCCAGTCTTCGCAGAGATTGAGAAGATTATAGAGGAACACAAAGTTAAGGGTACAGAAAATTTGTTCTTTGATATTGCGGTACTGTTTCCAGTTGGGGCAGAAAAGTATTTTGATAAAATTTTACTTGTCACCGCATCAAGACAAACCAGACTGGAAAGGTTAATTAATAATAGAAACATAGAACCATCTATTGCAAATCTTCAAGTAGATTCAGTTTTTGTTACCCACGATGAAATAGCTAAGTGTGATTTAGTTATTATGAATGAAGGTAACAATGATATGGATTTAAAGATAAATGTCTTGGGATGGTTAAATAAACTATAAGGATGGTGTTAGTAAATTGTCAGATAAAATTGAACCTATTAAAAGAATTCCCTCAGAAGTGGATGTTAGGAAAGAAGATAGAAATAGGGAACCAAAAGCGAAAGAAGACTTTAGGTTAAAATTAATGCAGGAAATGAACAAGAGACGAGAGAAGTTGGCAAAATTAAGCAAGAAAAGTGTTGACAAGAAAGCATAAGTTAACTGCAAGACTATAGTTTAATGGATAAAACAGACGTTTCCGAAATGTCAGATGAAGGTTCAATTCCTTCTAGTCTTACCATTAACACTTGACTTAAGTGAAGATTTGTGGTATAATTCTTTACGTTAGAAATTTCTAGAGATTGTGGCGGAACTGGCATACGCAATCGTGGTCTAAGCCGATATGGATGGATTGTGAGGTAAAGGCTTACAATTCCGGGTTCATGGCGGAAACTGATGGTCTTATGTAAAACCCGACTTACTTAGCCCTGTGGGTTCGAGTCCCACCTTTCTCTAGAATATTATGATTCCGTAGCTCAACTGGATAGAGCAACGCTTTTCTAAAGCGTAGGTTACAGGTTCGAATCCTGTCGGAATCACCAGTTTAATACGGGCAACAAGGAAGGCGAGTAACCCTTTCCAGAGGTGCTGTATGACAAGTCCGTTGAAGAAACGAAGTCGTCCACTCCTTGACCCGTATAAAATTTATGGTTGCGTGAAAGTAGTTTGTTCTGAAAAGCCTAATCGCTAATAATGAACAAACAAAGAGATAAGGAGAGCGCTCTCTGGACTCTATTGGTTAAAACCAACATGCGGCCTCCAATTCAAGACGGGGCGGTGGGGAATGTCTGAGTCTCTTGTAGATTCAAGGGTTGCTAGAGGAAAGTATTCTAGAAATGCTTCTTCGACCTCACCAAAGTACGCACCCTGCCTCCGTTATAATTTAATACAGGGAGACCGATTAGCTTTAAGCGGTAGCCTACCCACGCTGATTGCACTGAGCGAGAGGGGCTATCCAAGAAAGTCTCAAGGTCTGGTAACGTAGGTGCTCTGCCCCTGTTATACTTTTGAGGTAATAAATGTTTTATATATTAAGTTTGAAATGGACAAGAACATATGACCCGTTTTTTACTTGGTGGGGTCCCGACAATAAAGGATATCAATTCTCGCTTGAAAGTTCTGGAAAGTACACAGAGAAGCAAGTAAATGAACATAAGAAATATTATGATGACAGAGAGGATACAGTAGCTATTCCTGTTGAAGTTGTAGAAGCATTTGCCGTTGATGGTGACAAACCTAAATGGGAAAACTTAAAAGGTAAGAAGGTAGTCAAGCGCACGAATAGAAAATTTCGTGAAATAGTTAAGAGTTACGCTCCAAATTGGAAGGGGCCAAGACCATAATAGAAAGGAAAGTAACATGGCATTTTTTGATGTAGAAATAAAAAAGATATCTGAAATCATCCCAATAGAAGGAGCTGATTTCGTTGAACTTGGTAAAGTGGATGGCATGGCTTTTCAATTTGTCGTCAAGAAAGATGAATTCAAAGTTGGGGATGACGTTGTTTATTTCCCCATTGATTCAGTCCTTCCTCAAGATTTGATTGAGTTTTATGGGATTAGTAAATTTCTTACCGGAAAAGAACACAATAGAGTGAAGACCACAAAGTTTAAAGGCCAATACTCCCAAGGCTTTGTTGCCCCGGCTCGTAGTATTGAGGAATACACAAACGGGTTATTACCTAGCAACGGTGTCGGAAATCTAGCAGAAGCTCTTGGAGTAACCAAATATGAACAGCCTGCAATCATGGAGAGCAGTGCAAATCTTGTAAGGCTTCCATCCTTTGTATCTGCTTACGATATTGAGGGTGCTGACAGATACACAATGGTTACAGATTTCATGATGGACAAGCCTGTATTCATTACGGAAAAACTTGAAGGAATGAACTTTGGTGTTTCTATTGATGAAAACGATAAGGTGGTTGTTAATCAAAGAAATTATGCAATCGAACCACACGAAGGCAAGGACCATTCTTTCTGGAAAGTTGCAGAAGGCATGGGACTCATCGAAGGCGTGAAGAAGATAAAGAAACTTGTTCCTGAAATTCAAACCGTTACGATTCGTGGAGAATTTGTAGGCGGTGGTTCCCAAGGGGATTATTACGATTTGAAGGTTCAGAAAGTTTATATCTTCGAAATTGAGTTGAACGGTGGGTCGATAAGTGCAAAACATTTTATCGACACTCTTACCGAAATTGGACTTCAAGAGCTAATCGTGCCAGTATTGAGTGTGAACGTAACACTTAAAGACTGGTTAGATGGTAAAACAGTTCAGGAAGCTTCTAATGGAATTTCTCTTCTTAACAAGAACAAAAAAAGAGAAGGTGTCGTTATCAAGCTGATGGAAGAAGATAGAACGACAAAGCTGGATGGATTTAGTGGAAGGCTGTTTATTAAGCAGAGAAGCCCACAGTATCTAGCGAAGACGGATAATTAACTTTAACTTTGAGGTAAGACATGGGAACGTTTTTAGCAATATTGTTAACTATATTGGGCGGTTTGATGTTAGTATTTGCATTTAGTTTTATTTTAGCTGTACCTGTAATGCTGTTATGGAACTTTGTGATGCCAGATTTATTTGGACTGGCGGTAATTGGATACTGGAAGGCTTGGGGATTAATGTTACTTTGCAGTCTTTTATTTAAAGGCAGTAGCAGTTCAAGTTCAAAAAAATAATTCTGAGGTTATAATGTCACAAATGAAATCTGGAATTTATAAAAGTACAAAAGGAAATACAATAGTTGTCGCAGAAGACGGGCGTAATCTTTGGGCATTGTATAATGATGATAAGTTTGGCAAGAGAGAAAACTGGCCCAAGAATTGTAATTCTTATCAAGAATTTGTGAATAGCCAGAAGCTCGTTAGGCAAGGCGACTGGGATGGAATTTTCTTTTAATAAGGTTAATAAATGGAAATGAAAATTGGAACGTGGTTAAAACAACATACGGATGGAGCTATTAATTTTTTACGAATTGATGGAATTCACGTAAATGCAACTGCCACTGTGTCAAAGATTGTTTATAAGTTCGGTAGCTTTGAAGTAAAAAAAAGAGAAATAATTAACCAAGAACACTTGTTGGGTATTCCTTGGGTTGACATTGAAGAAGAAACGACTAAGCTAAATAAGTTATACAATGTCGGCGTAGAGAATGAAAGATTAGAAGAAGAAAGAATGAAGGTTTGTAAGTTGGATAAAAAAAATAGATTAGAAGAATCCTATAAAAGAGACATTAAGTTCTTACCAGTTTAATTTAGGTGAATAAATGGATAATGTAATTTTTGAAAAGATTGACGATAAAGCAGAATTACCTACTTACGGAACTAGTCATAGTGCTGGTGCAGATTTAAAAGCTTGTATTGAGGAAACGATTGTTATAAGAAAGAATAGTCGTGAATTAATCCCAACTGGTCTTAAAATGAGAATCCCTTCTGGTTATGAGGGACAGATAAGACCCAGAAGTGGACTGGCTTTGAAACAAGGGATTACGGTTTTAAATTCTCCCGGAACGATTGATTCAGATTATCGTGGCCCAATTGGAGTTGTTTTATATAACACAACTAGCTCAGATGTTGAAATTAAACATGGTGACAGAATTGCTCAGATTGTATTTGCAAGAGCCTATCAGCCTGACTTCAAAGAGGGTAAAGTTGATAACGATACAGAACGTGGCGAAGGTGGTTTCGGAAGTACCGGAAAAAATTAATATGCGGTTGTGGTGAAATGGCAGACACGCAGTCCTAAGAAGGCTGTGGGCGCAAGCTCGTATGGGTTCAAGTCCCATCATCCGCACCATCAAGGGTTATTCCGATGCTGTATAGGTTGCAGAATGACTTTAGTCAAATCAACTTAGAAGATTCTTACGGACAGATTCTTCCCCTTGATTATGTTCCTGTGATGAAATGGATATCATGCGAGTTTTCTAATCTCGATTTCTGGGTTCGATTCCTAGCAGGAGCACAAACAATTTAATGCATCCATAGTTCAATGGACAGAACAAGGCACTCCTAACGCCTAGATAGAAGTTCGATTCTTCTTGGATGCACATATGGCAGTGTGATGTATGGTGCATGGGCGGTTTTATAAACCGTATAATCTGTAGATGACAGAGCTGACTGGGTTCAATTCCCAGCACTGCCACAAACTTAACTTGAGAGTATTATGAAAACCATTGAAGTAACAGATGAACAGTATGATTTCCTGATGAATTTATCAAAGGAAATGAATACTCAGGATAATAGGGCCACAGCAAGAGTTATGTTTACTGTCTTTCAAAAGAAAAAGATATATGGTGTGGATGGTGACTATACAGATAAAGCAGAATATATGGAAGAAGACGATTGCGATGGCACTATTCAATTTGAAGACATTATTGGTCGCATCAACGATAGAAATGAAGGTCTGGATGAGGAAGAAGACAGGGATGAATTTGTAAGGTTGGAATGTTGGCATCACCATGAACACATGTGCAAAGAATGTATCGAGGATAAAAATTGGGGAGCATTCGACTTACCAGATGGTTTTAAAGAGATAGGTTATGTAGTAAACGATATGGTGTATGTTGATAATTTCTTTTCAGAAAAAGCGGCGGAAGCGCACATTAAACAAAATCATTATCATTATGAAGAACCATATGTTTACGGAACATCGGCATGGAGAAATCCGGAAATTGAAACGCTTCAAGAAATTTTGAAGTCTATCAATCCAGTAAAGAAAGAAGAGAAAGTTAAATGAATGAAGAAGAAAGAAAGAATCTCCCATCGTTCAGGGAATTAGTGGAAATCAATGCCGGGAAGTATGCAGAGCTAGAAAAGAAACCCGGAACATTTTTATACGATGTTGGCGATTATGTTTGGCTAAAGAAGAAGTTAGAGAATTATGACCCATATACAGAAGATATGGCTGGACAAAGAGTAAGGGTTGTATTAAGGGAAGTTCGTGGACTTTGGGGTGGGCCTTATCTTTCTTATGTTGTAAGATGGGAAAACAAAGAAGCTAGATTTGAAGAGCACGAATTATACTCAAGGCAAAAGAAACATTTGGAAAGAGCTAAAGTTTCAGAAGAAGAAAGAAAGAAATGCTAGGCCCCGTAGCCCAACGGCAGGAGGCGGCAGACTTAAAATCTGTACAGTATGGGTTCGAATCCCATCGGGGTCACAGTGAAAATATGGCGATGTAGCCCAACGGCAGGAGGCGGCTTCTTCAAACGGAGTACAGTGTGGGTTCGAATCCCACCATCGCTACAGGAGTTATCATGAAGAGAAATAAATTAGAATCTAATCCTTCAGTTGATAAGAAGGTTACTCGCAATAAAGAAATGGAAAAGGCTGGCAAGTGTGACCGTTGTCCTTGTCATGCTAAAGAGAATGAAGGAAGAAAGCCAAAACCAGATAAACATAAAAATGCAAGAAGAGTGAAAAAGAGAAAGTAAAAATATAATGAGCCGAAGCAAGATGGGTTATCCTATGCTAAAGGGGTGAATCAGGTTCGAGTCCTGAACCTTCCACAATGGGAGGTTAGCTTATCCGGTAAAGCACCTAAAACCCCATTTTCAATACTTGCTCATTATTATAGGTCGCTGGTGTAATAGTAGCACGATTCTCTCCAAAAGAATCGGACGGGGAGCGTAACCTCGGCGGTCTGCCAATTAAATTATTTTAAGGTATTGTATGAGCCAAACCAATCCTGTCTTTAAGGACAAAAGCGGAAGAAAATTAAAGGGTGGTGACTTCGTAATTTACGGTCATGCCTTGGGAAGATGTGCTGGACTTAGATACGGAAAAGTTATTCAGGTCCAATGGAGCAAGGGTTATGACGGTGACGATAAAATACCTAAACTCAAAGTTCACGGAGTTGATGACGATTGGGAACACAATGAACCTCGATTGTGCAGTAAAAGTGTTGCGCTTGGCTTCCCACAAAGAGTATTAAAAATAGATAGAGACCAGTTGCCAAACAAATTTTCTGAGATGCTGGATGCGATAGAGGTCGTTCCGGATGATGAAATCCCGGCAGTAGAAGCCAAACAGAATAGACTTGACAATATTTAAAAAATATTGTATAATATGATACAATATAATTAGAATAGGAAATATGCAATGAAACATACAGATTTAATACAAGATACCGCAGAGCGGAAAATGGCAGTTGAAAACTGTCTTATGTTCGTAAGGACTGGCTCTGTCATGTATGGTACGAATATCCCCGGCAAGTCGGACAATGATTTTATGGGTGTGTTTATGCCTACTGAGAGCCATTTGCTTGGACTTAATAGCGTGGAACAGGTAGAATTCAGCACAAAGAATTCTTCTGTTAGGGCAAAGAACACGAAGGACGATGTGGATTGCACGTTGTATTCGTTACCAAAATATGTTAGATTGTTACTTAATAACAACCCTAACACTTTGGAATCTTTGTTTATACCTGAGAATTGTAAGCTTTACGTTAATCCAATCATGGAAGAACTTTTAAACAGTAGAGACATTTTTGTTTCTAAAAAGCTTTACCATAGTTTCAGGGGTTATTCTCACTCGCAGATGGAAAGACTTAAGCGTGGTGAGAAAAATGATAGTGGCAGACAAGAGTTGATACAGAAATTTGGTTATGATACAAAGATGGGTTCACATGTTTTGCGCTTGTACCTTGAATGTAACGAGCTTCTTTCAACGGGAACAGTTACACTTCCTTTGAAAGAAAACCAAATGGTATTGACTGTCAAAAAAGGTGAATGGGAAAAAGAAAAGTTTTTGGAAGAATGTGAAAGACTCGAAGCTTTATGTGACGAGTTGTATACAAAAACAACACTTAAACATTCACCAGACCAAGAAGCGGCTAACACCCTGCTTGTAGACATGGTTAAAGAGTATCATGGTTATGAAACTGATGAAGGTTATGTAACTTTTGCATATACAGTAAGACAAACTATCAAAAGGTTTTTTCATAGACTTGGTGACAAGTTTGATTATTAATCCGGTCCTTACGGGTATGCTGGGATTTACCAGTGCAACGGGTATCAAATGAAAAAGGGGTGATAAGCCCCGACTGCGGGATTGATGTAATGGTAGCCTGCGACCCTTCCAAGGTTGATGCGTGAGTTCGATTCTCACATTCCGCTCAAAAGAAAGGAAACAAATGTTAGATACGGAAACAAAAATGTGGAGTCCTGTCCATGATAGAGGTGGTCATTATAACATCTTTAGGATGGAGCCGGGAATTAACGGCATTGATGCCTTGAAGGAAATTTTTCCAGAAGGCGAAGCCAATGACATGAACTTTGTAATGTTTTCCACGTCTGGTATTCATGGAACACACTTTGACTTGGATGATATTGAAGAATCGTTAAAGAAATACGGAGATGAACCAGACTTTTTACGTAACGTAGATAAAGATGATACGGATGTTCCTGATGATTATATTAGAAACTATTTAACGATTTTGGTTATTCATCCTAGATTGGTTCAATTAAAATATGGAGTCATAGAAGTTATACTAGAGGACATTCCGTATTTAAGAAAGCTTGCTAAGAGTAGCGTAGAGGTATTTGAAGCTACTCAGAAATGTAATGTTTAGTACGCCGCTATAGTATAATGGTTGATTACATGGTCTTGGTAAGACTAAAATGAGGGTTCGATTCCCTCTGGTGGCTCTGCTGGGAGTAAAACAGCCTCTGGAAACAAGCTGACAAAACTTGAATAGCGATGTTCGGTTCGGCAACTATAGCGCTGTCGTTCATAAACTTTGGTTAAAGCCCATGATGTCTATTTTACCAGCACCAGTTAGTAACCCCGCAAGCCTCTCAGCGATGCTCAATTCTGTGGGGTCTAAAGGGCAAGTAATTGTCCTCTCGAAACTGTCTGAGGGACGCTTTGGATAAGACGGGAAATGCGACTGTAGTGTTTAACGGAATAGCACGACTGGCTTCCACCCAGTTAGTGTGGGTTCGAGTCCCACTAGTCGCTCAAGTACCTGAACACATTCGGTGGATTAGAGTGTGTCAGGTGAA
>Ga0307377_10001830_pt1 | contig 26040 bp, 23 predicted proteins | sample TR3MG_FD_202535 | JGI IMG/M metagenome (GOLD analysis project Ga0307377, IMG submission 202535) | Soil microbial communities from Risofladan, Vaasa, Finland - TR-3 | ecosystem: Environmental > Terrestrial > Soil > Coastal area > Acid sulfate soil | place: Finland: Risofladan, Vaasa | collected... | reverse complement strand
CCATTATACCAAAGGTCCTCAAATGGCACATTTGGAAGATCTTGTCAGCAGGGTCTTCAAAAACTAGATAGATTGATAGGATGTGTTTTAGCGACCCATGTTTGAATGATGAGCCCCGTCGTTGTGGAAACGCGGTTTGTCACCGGTTCCCGGAGGATGGGGCAAGGATCGTGACGAGGACGCCTAATCCGAACGCTTAGGCTTAATCATCATACGCGGTTCCCCGGTGGCCCTTGCTGTCACCTCGACCCAAGCGGTCTGTTCACCTTCCACGTTAATGCCGCCGTAGAACTTCTGTTCGTAGATATCGCTTCGCACCCGGATGTTCTCGGCCCCGGCCTCGTATGCACGATTCTTCACGTACTCCTCGGCCTGCCTTCGGGCGCTACCCACCGCCTGTTCTACGTGACCATATGTCACCGGCGGCCCGAAAGGGCCGAGAACGAAGAAGCGGTTGTCCTTGTCCGGAAAGACCTGAACGGTGATGGTCTCTGATATTTGGCTACAGACAGCCCCCACGGCATTGCCGACATCGTGGTGCTTAGGGATGATCACCTTGACGTCCATGCGTTTCTCGAGCGGGGGCAGGTATATGTGCGTGGGCGCTCCGATCCCCACCAGAGGCCGGTCCATGCGTGTGGTCATCTGTATGGTGCTGCCCTTGTTCCCTTGCACCGAGGAACGCAGTAGATAATTGAAACCGACATTCTCCGGTATCTCTCCGGCCTCATCCAGGACCACTTTCCTCATGATCTCCTCACCGACCCTGGTGATCATCTCGTAATTGAAGGATCCCACGAAATCGTCCAGGGACATGTTCCCCCAATTGGCCATGAACTGTACCCCTAGCAGCGCCGCTTCCATATCGAAACGGTCGAAAAATCCCTGCACGTGCATGAAATCCGTGGGGGTAAGACCGGTCATCTGCAGGAAGCCCCGGTCCTTCAGCCTTTTCACCACATCCCGGTACGTGAACACATCCGGGACCCCGCCCCTGATCTCCTCCAGAGTGGATATCGGGTTGACCTTGACGAAATCATAGACCGCCCTTTCACGAGAGGTGAGCTTGCTGGTTCCTCTCTCCACATGGGTGTAGTAGTTGGTCTCGCTGGTGGCTTTCATCTTCTCCTTCAACCCGGGGAAGCTGGAAGATGCTATTGCCAACGGCACCACGCGTTCCGGACCGATCTTGAACATTCCCCTTTGATCCGAGACCACATGGGAGTCGCCTCCCAACCCTACCGTCCAAATATCGATGGCCTTTACCCGGGTACGCCAACGGCCTACAATGGCACCTTCCTTGGAAATGCGTGGGAAACCCTCGTCCAGATATGCGATGTCGGTGGACGTCCCTCCGATGTCCACCACTATGCAGTTCTCCTCATTGCAAAGGATCTTTCCGCCCATCAGGCTGGCCGCCGGCCCGGATAGTATGGTCTCCACCGGCCTCTCCCTTGCCATCTCGATGTTCATCAAGGTCCCATCGCCCTTGAACACCAGTATGGTGGCGGTTATCCCTCTTTCCTGTATCGAGCGCTCCACTCCGTCCAGGAACTCGTCGATGACCGGGAGCAGACGTGCGTTCAGCACCGATGTCACGGTCCTCTCAGGCACGCCCAGCTGCGAAGTTAACTGGTGGCCCATGACCACCGGCATCTGGGTCATCTCCTTGATTAATTTCGCGGCGTCCCTCTCGTGCTCGGGATTGTAAACACTGAAATGACTGGATACGACGAAGGAATCGACCTCATCTTTCATCTCCTCGATGGCTTTCTTAAGAGCTTTCAGGTCCAAAGGCGCCTGCTGCTGAGCCCAAACGCCGTGCCCACCAGTGATGAACACCTCCATGTCCGCTCCGGACTTGAACTCGGGCTGAGGGGTCCAACCGATCCCGATAAGGCCGACCTTTCCCCCTTTGCCCGTGAGTATGGAATTTGTGGCCAAGGTGGTGGAGAGGCCTATGAACACTATCTCAGAAATATCAAAAGTTTTCATCCCCAGCACGCCGTCGATGGCCCTTAGGACCCCAATGGAAAGATCGTGATAGGTCGTCGGAGATTTTGCCTTGGCGAGTACCTCCAATGTGGACATGTCCACCACAGCTGCATCCGTATAGGTACCACCCGTATCCAGACCTAATCCTAGTTTTCTTTCCATCACAGTTCACGCTCACACGTTTGAAGGCACTATTACCTTTATTAAATATTTTTTTAGCCCTTGGCGAATTATAACACAAGGGCAATTGGAAGCATCAACAGAACAAAGGCGGCGGCTACCGTACTGGTCATTTTGAAGCGGACGGAAAGTCCCTCCGAACGTGCCCAGAAGAACAGTGCCAATGATGACAGGATGACCATTTGCGCCCCTCCCAATAGTACGTACTTCTCACCAACACCGCTGAACTCGTCGATCGTGATGTTGGCCGCCATCACTACCACTGCCAGACCCTCCAAGGCCGCTATTGATAGGACCATGATGGGCAGGGAGGTGACGATCTTTTTCGGCCATTTTCCCAGCAGGGGGCTTCCCTTGACCAGCCAAGCCATCAATCCGATCGATGAAAGGACCAGCAGCTGAATTCCGGCCAGACGGAATGTGCTCTCAAGAATTCCACCAATGCCGTCTATATGGGTATCGGCGGCCAGCCCCATGGCGAACACGCCCTCGAATGCTAGTATCACCATGGCCAACATACTGGTGAATTCAGGCATGAACTTCCAGCCCAACCTTATTTCTCGCACCTTCCAGAGCAGGGGAGCGATGAGTCCTAGAGCGAACAATTGGGCGCACCCTGCCACAATATAGTGTTTGAATGCCCCCCCAATATCATCGATCACCACCGTTCCAGCGATCGTTGAGGCGATTATGCCTTCGAGGGCGACCATGCCCCCGAGAACGACCATGATCACCAACGACCATCTGCGGGTCAAGTACTTGCTCACACGGGGTGCAAGATATGGATCTTGAATGATGGTCCAAAGCATGAACATTAAAGCGCCCAGGACGAACAACTGCGCCCCGGCATTGAAGACCGTGCTTCCTAGGATCCCCCCGGTACCTTGTAGGTTCATGGTGTTGGCAATTCCCACCACGGTCAACCCCTCGACCATGAGCATTGTCGCCGCCAGGGAGCCCAACGTGTCGACCAGCCAATTGACGCTGGGGACATTGCGCAGCCTCCATTGTCGTAGGGAGAGCGTTCCTAGAGCGAAAAGCAGCGCCCCGATGAGAACGATGTATTTCTTGCTGACCCCACCAAAACCGGTGAGGTTGACATCGCCTGCCAAGTAGACCATGACCAGTCCCTCGATGGCCAACAATCCCATGACCAGGTAGATGGAAATGCTTACCAGCTTGCGTATCATCGGTTGTTCCAATCGGGGCATGATGCCCTTGAGAACCCAGACGATCGAGAGTATGATCCCGATCGTGGTAAGCTGTAAGGCAGCCAAAAAGAAGGTGGACCCCATGATACCGCCGATCCCTTCGACCACCACAGAATTTGAGATGGACAACGCGAAGAAACCTACGAAGGCAACGATCCATCCTATTATTATCCCGATCGTTGCCCTACTAGAGAACCCATACCTCATTTCGACACCGTTTGCCGAGCATGACCATTTTCTGAATTTAAAGAATTTGCGGGAGGAGATGGACCCATGCGACCCTTTTCTACATATATATCATCCATCTGCCCCACTTTGAGCGAGCGTTCAGGCGTCCTTTTCGCCTCACCATTGGCCAAACGAACGTCCTCGGTATTGAGCGTCCTTTGGTATAGGTCATTGATCATCTCAAGGGCCTTCATACCTCGCTCGGACAACGCGTAATCGCCCCGACCGCTCCTCTGTGAGATCATCCCGGATGTCATCAGACGCTGTAGATGGAACAACAGATTTCCCCCCCTCAAACTTGTCAGGGATGATAATTCGGAAAAGGACCGGGGCGTCTTGGCCAATGATTTCAGGATGGACAACCGTTGACCGTTGGATAGAGGCTCCAGGAGAGTCTTTACCACTTCCATCTCCGGTAGGGTGTAAATACTGCTACGCATGTCCTCCCGACTTCTATAGAGCTTTAGCGAACGCATGAGGTCCATCTGCTGTTGGAACAGCGTTCCCACCTCTGTGAAACAACCGTCGCATCTGCCTAGAATGCCTTTTGCCTTTATTGATTCAAGCAGTTCGATTCTAACGTTTATATCCTCTTCATCGATCCGGGGGAGGTCAAGCAGATCCATATTATCGTCTAGGAATCCCATGAACCTGGATCGACATTCTTTGCGCATGTCGCATCGCTTGGTCATTCCCGAGTCAAGGCGAGTGGCGGCCTTCTCCCTGGCCTCCCCCCTCAATAGATCGAACAGGTCCGATCTGTTAGAAGTAACGGTCTGAGATGTATGCAGCAGTGCGATCACATGCCTGAGCTCCAGACTTAACTCCTCCACCTTTTCTTTCAACTGACCTAGTTCTTTTTCGATGGAAGCGTCATTGGAGCTCATGTTCTTCCCAGACACTGCAATGACCTCATGATATAATATTGTGACCTGCCATTATATTATTAGATATAATTAATAATTATAAAACGAATAAAAAAATAAATTTGGGGCGAAAGCCCCGATTACTTCTTCAACAGACCGATGGCGACCTGGACAGCCTCGTTGGCGTCATAGCCCCATCCATCGGCTCCGATGCTCTTGGCAAAGTCCGCGGAGGTGGCACCGCCGCCTACCATGGTCTTTATCTTGCCCTTTAGACCAGCCTCGGCCAGCATCTTCTCGATCTCCTTCATGCCCGCCAGGGTGGGGGTCATGAGGGTCGAGGTAGCGATGATCTGGACGTCCTCGTCCTTGGCCTTCTGCACTATGTCCTTCAGGGGCACGTCGCGGCCCAAGTCGAACATGGTATTTCCTGCGCCGGTCAGCAGGGCCTTGCAAATGTTCTTGCCGATATCGTGCACGTCACCCTCGACGACACAGATGACAATCCTTCCAGCGGCTGCAGCGGATGCGGCATCCAGCTTCGGAAGGGCCACGTTCAATCCCTGGTACAGGGTCTGAGCGGACAGAAGGACCTGGGGCAGGAAGTACTCTTTCTTCTCATACTTCTCACCAACGACCTCCATAGCCTTGCTCAAACCGTCGAAAATGATCTCACGGGCGGTAACTCCGCCGTCGAGGAGAGCCTGGGTGGCACCCTTTGCCTCCTTGATCTTTCCCTTGACAACTATCTCGATCAATGCGTCCATGTTTGCCATTTTAGATTTCCTCCTAAGAAGTTTTCTGCGTCCAAATTTCAATTAAGACTAATAAACCCTTGGATGGATGGATGAATTATCCATATCGATTTTAATGGATGGATTATATATCCATACGAGGATGGCCATGTACTATCGTTAAGGCTGTTTAAAATAAAAACATTCATAATAAACGACAGATAATTTGACCGCATTCGGGGCACTTCCCTTCCACCGTTCTATCGATTATATCGGAATAAGAAGGGCAGAATTTGCTAAGCCGCTCCCTGCTGTAGACGATCTTCTCGGAGACCTCCTTCGCCATCCTCTCGATAACCACAAGGCCGCACTTGGGGCACGATGTACGATGCTCGTCCCCCTCGACCATACCGCTCAGGTAAACGAAGTTCAGACCCGCACGCTCAGCCATATCCTTGGCGGCCCTCATCGCATCCATGCTGGTCGATGGTAAATGGGAGAGCCTATGCGCTGGCATGAATCGATAAAGATGTAATGGCACATAGCTACCTAAATCGTCCTTGACCCATTGGAAGAAAGCGTTCAATTCATCGACCTTATCGTTAAGACCGGGGATGATCAGATAAGCGAGTTCCAGATGGTTTCCGTTCCCGTACAAGTACTCGCATGTCCGAAGCACCGGCGCCAGCGAGCCCCCGCAATGTCGACGATAGAACTCCTCTGTGAACCCTTTCACATCCACCTTGAACACGTTCACCACCGAGGCTATTTCCTTTAGCGGCTCTATCTCAATGAAGCCGTTGCTGTTCATCATCGTGTATAAATTAGATTTACGGGCCAGTAGGGCTACGTCCGTCACGAACTCGTTCCAAATGATGGGTTCGTTAAATGTGAAGGCCACCCCCTGCACATCCTTCTGCACGGCGAATGCGACCATCTCCTCCGCTGTCCTCTCCGGACAATCGATCCCTTCGAGCCCTGCGGACGCCAGGGCGGCGTTCTGGCAGCAATCACAGTCCAGGTTGCATCCGAAGGTGCCCAGGGAAAGCAGCTTGGAACCGGGTCGGTAGTGGTAAATGGGCTTCTTCTCTATCTGGTCCACGGCCTGGGCGCACACCCTGCCGTAATTGAAGGCCCGCATTTCACCTTGTATTACGCCCCGAGTGCGGCATATGCCCACCTCACCTTCTCTCAACATGCAATGGTGAGGGCAGAGCGCACACTCCCAGGCGGGAGTTCCCTCTATGCCCCACCGTGCTCGATGGAAGACCGTTTCTGGTATGTCCGATTCAATAGTCGTCATCCTCAGATTGAGATGCACCACAAACGGGGCATTTATCCTGGTTCTTCTTTAAAATACATCCACAAACGATGCACTCGACCAATATAACCCTCAATACATTAAGGTAGTTGAATAGTAACTAATTTTCGGTCCAGATTCCCTTATTTGTAATGATGACGGATTTTCCACGACCTTGATACCCACCTCATCGCGTAGCCAGACCCAGTTCTGGTCGCTGGACCCATGGGCTTGGTGGTGATCACTGGAACGGCCCTCTCCTCATTCCTGAACGATAAGAGCAATGATCGGAAACTAGACCGGGTCACCCAAGAGCTGACCGAGACCTTTCTGAACTGTGACCTGCGGCGAGTAATTCAATCCAGTCATGGTCTTGGTTATATCGGCCAGCGAGTACCGGATATCCCCTTCCCGGGCAGGTTGGTGCAGTACATTGCCCTGTACATCCTTTCCGAACGGCTTTAAAACCATCTCAGCCAGTTGATTGATGGTGATCGGTTCTCCTCGGGCCACGTTGAATACCTCACCGTTGTGTTCGGTGTCCAACGCCGCCAACACGTTTGCTTGGACCACATCGCTTACATGAACGAAGTCCCTGGTCTGCTCCCCGTCCCCGTAAATGGTCAGAGGTTCGCCCTTATTGGCCATTTCTATGAAGCGGGGGATGACCGCGGCGTACTGGGAATTGGGGTCCTGACGAGGCCCAAAAACGTTGAAATAGCGCAAACTGCAGGTCGGCAGACCGTAATTCAGCCAGAAATTTCTGCAATAATGCTCCCCGGTCAACTTGGTGACCGCGTAGGGAGAGATGGGCATTGGGAGGTCGTCCTCAAACTTGATCGGAGACGGAGCGTCCCCGTAGATGGCCGAGGATGAGGCGAACACCACCTTTCTTACCCTGGCCGCCTTGGCCTCCATCAGGACACGCAATGTCCCGCAGACGTTGACCTGATTGCTCGAGATGGGATCGTCCACGCTTCGCGGCACAGACGCGATGGCCGCATGATGGAATACGTAATCCACACCCTCCATGGCCCCATGCACCAGATCGACGTCCCTGATGCTCCCGGTCAAGAGTTCGGCCTTGACCCCCTTCAGGTTCTCACGCTTGCCGCTAGATAGGTCGTCAATAACGATGACCTCGTTCTCCTCCGCCAGAGCGGATGCTATATGCGAACCGATGAAACCGGCGCCGCCGGTTATACAGACCCGGCGTCCAACTATATTTTTCCCTTTCATGTTCGGACTTTTCCCTTAACACTTTAAACGCATTTCAAATTATGGCGCTCTGTCCCTTCCCCGTTGAAGGTCCCCTTTTCGACCTAAACGGATAAGACCGATGTCGCTGCAACCGTAGATATCCGCACCTTCCAGGTCCGCCCCTTTCAGACCGGGGGAGAGCATGTCGTCGGAGGTCATCTTATTGATGTCGTTCCCTGCCGCCAAAGGGCTGAAGGCCGGTAGAACCAGCACCCTTTCCTGGAAAAAATGCAGGAAGGCTGGAAGCTTCAGATAACCGCCTATGCCGTCGAACAATCGTATGGAAGGATGTTCGTGCCCTTGTATCAAAGGTCTTTCGGTCACCGCGGTGTGCCCGTGCACCAGGTGATAACCGTCCAGCTCCAACCTGTCAACCAGGTCCAGACCCAGGCGGGAGGTTATGTTGGCCAGAAAGTTATCATGATTGCCCCGGACCACGGTCACCTGGGCCAACGAACCGAGGTACTCCAACATACCCCGTACCTCCCGCCACTCCTCGTCCAGATTGCGGGAGAACTCATGCTTGAGGTCTCCCAGCACCACGATCCGTTTAGGATGGTGGTCCTCTATGATCGATTCGATCCTCTGTCTCATCGTCAGGCTTTGAGCCCGGGGTAGCTGCAAACCTTCCAGTTCCAAGCTGGCCTCGACGCCCAGGTGAAGATCTCCCAGGATCAAGGTATCTGAAGAGCTAAGAATTGCGCAGCGGTCGTTGGTGATCAGCAATCCCGGAGCGATCTCGAGTTGGCGCATTCATCGATGTCAAGGGTGGATGAGGATATCAACCCCTCCTACACTTTCAGTGGCGGTTACAAAACAATATTATATGGCCAGTCCGCTGATTGGACGATGATCAAGCGCACCTTCCTGCATCTATCAGGCATTGGACAAGTGAAGGAGCGCCGATTATGGGAGAGTGGAGTGCTATCCTGGGAGGAATTCATCCAAAGGGATAGCGTAGAGGGCGTATCCTCCAAACGAAAGACGGTGATGGACCAGGAGCTGGAGGCCTCCTCGGAATGTTGGGAACGGGGTCAGACCGAATATTTCTGCAAACTGTTGCCTAGCGGGCAGCATTGGCGCATGTTCCAACGATTGAAGGAGGACGCGGCTTACCTGGACATCGAGACCAATGGACTGGGGCCGTGGGCGATCATCACCATGATATCAGTTCACCGGGGTGAGAAGACCACCACCCTGATCCGAGGGCAGGACCTTGACGTGGATTCTGTCCGACGTTCCTTGGAGGGAGCCAAGATGATGGTCACCTTCAATGGAAGCACGTTCGATCTGCCGATGATCGAACGGGAGTTCCCTTTCGCCGTACCCAGGGTTCCGCACTATGACCTAAGGCACGCTTGCCCCAAGGTCGGTCTGCGTGGAGGACTGAAGCACGTGGAGGTGGAACTGGGCTATCGTCGTCCGCAGGAGATAGAATACGTGACCGGCGAGGAAGCGGTATACCTCTGGCGATTGTGGGAGAAAAAGGGCAGTGAGAACGCTCTCAACCTTTTACGTCGCTATAATCAAGAGGACACCAGGAACCTCGTGCCCATAGCCGAGACGGTATACCGGCTTTTAACGGAGAAGGTGCTAAAGGAGTGCTCGCTGTGACCGAGGACCTGGAAGGATTCCTGAGAAGGGCCAAACATCTGTCCGAGGTGATATCATCGGCAAGATCCGTGGTCGTTGTCTCCCATATCGACGCTGATGGTATATCCTCAGCCGCCATAGCGAAGCGGGCACTGGAAAGGCTGGATCTACCCCATCGTGTACAATTCGTGCGTTCCTTGGGAGAAGGGGAGATCGAGGCCATCTCAAAGATGCGTGAGGATGTGATATGGATATGCGATCTCGGCACAGGACCTTGTCAAAGGATCTCCGATCGCAAATGCGTCATCACCGACCATCATCAGATCTTCGGACCTGGGCAATCCAGTCTTGAACTGTTCGGAGATATGGACCACATGTTGAACCCTCTGCTGTTCGGCATGGAAGGGTCCACACAACTGAGCGGGGCGGGGAACACCTACTTCGTAGCCAGGGAGCTGGATGAGCGAAACCTGGACCTGGCATATCTGGCAGTGGTGGGAGCGGTGGGGGATATGCAGGACCGTAGCGCCAGGAAATTGGGGGGGCCCTTGCATTCGTTGGTGATCAAGGACGCCGAGTCCCGCGGCGACCTAGAGGTGGTGACCAACGAACTGCAGTTCTTCGGTTGGGTGACGAGGTCGGCAGCGGCCATGCTGGCCTTCTCCAATGATCTTAAGGCCATCGGGTTTTCAGACACCATCAAAGAAGTGTCTTCCCTGTTCTATCGGTCCGGGATCATCTTGAAACGCAGCAGCTCGCAATCCGCTGGTCGTTCAGGAGACCGAGGATTCGAATGGCGCAGCTGGTCGGAACTGACCCAGGAAGAAAGGAACACCATGAAGGTGGCATTAAGGGACCGTCTAGGTGAGATCGGGCTCGACCGCAACGCCTTGGATGGCCTGTTAGGTGAAGTATACCTCTTTCCGAACCACCCCAGTGGTTCGCCGACCCGGGAGGCCAAAGAGTTCGCCACCCTGTTGAACGCCTCCGGACGTTACGTACTGACGAACGATGGCCAGGGAGAGGAGGAGAGAGGAGACCTCATCATCAACGTATGCCTGAACCCTAAGGTCTATTCGGAGAAGGCCCTGGAGAACGTGAACAACCATCGGGTCAACATCCGCGAAGGCATGAAGGAGGTTCACAGGGTGGAACAGATGACCAACATCCAATACCTCCTGCCGAAGAGGAAGAACAGCTTTTGCCTGAAGGTCAACGATACGATCCTGGGGATAATCACCGGCATGGTCCTGGACCAGAAGAGAGGGGGTGAAATATTGGAGATGGACATCTCGAAACCCTTGGTGGCATTAGCTGAAAAGGAGGGCTCCGGAGGAAAGAGCGGTGATCCGGTCGTGAAGGTCTCCAGCAGGATGAGCCGGGAACTATTGCAAAAGGGAATCAATCTGAGCAGTGCCATCGGTCATGCGGCCCGTATCGTAGGTGGCGATGGGGGCGGCCACGATGTCGCCGCCGGGGCCAACATCCCCCAGAAACAGATATCAAGGTTCCTGAAGGCCTTGGACGATGAGGTGGGAGAACAGGTCTCCCGATTCAACCCATCAAAGCGACCATGATGGCCTTCTGTGCGTGCAACCGATTCTCAGCTTGGTCCAGCACGACACTGCGCTCGCTGTCGATGACCTCGTCGGTTATTTCCATGCCCCGGTGGGCCGGCAGACAGTGCATGACGATGGCCTTCGGATCGGCCACGGACATCAGGTCGGCGTTGACCTGATAGGGTTTGAAGATCTGTTCGCGCATGCGCGATTGCTCCTCCTGCCCCATTGAGACCCAGACGTCGGTATATACCACATCGGCGCCCTTAGCGGCCTCTTTTGCTGATTCCGTGATCTTCAGGCTGCACCCGTTCGCCTTGGCGATCTCCTTGGCCTTCTCGGTGACACCTGCATCCGGTTCGTATCCCTTGGGACAGCCGCATGCCAGGTCCATGCCCACCATGGCACAGCCTAACATCAGGGAGTTGCAGACATTGTTGCCATCGCCGACATAGGCCATCTTGATCCCCTTCAGACGACCGAAGCGTTCCTTGACGGTCAGGAGGTCGGCCATGATCTGACAGGGATGCTCGAAATTGTCCAGGCCGTTGATCACTGGCACCGTGGCGTACTTGGCCAGTTCCAAGACCATGCTGTGCTCGAAAGCGCGATACATGATACCGTCGACGTAGCGGGAGAGCACGCGGGCGGTGTCAGCCACCGTCTCCCCGCGACCCATCTGCAGGTCCTTGGTGTTCAAAGTGACGGCGAAACCACCCAGCTCGATCATTCCCACTTCGAATGATACCCGGGTGCGGGTGGAGAACTTCTCAAAGATCATGGCCAATGTCTGACCTTTCAATGGGGCCATCTCCTCGTACCTCCGCTTCTTCATGTCCTCAGCCACCTCCAGTATGTCCAGGATATCATCCTGGACGTCCAGCATCGAAATCATATCTCGCTTCATCACTTGCACCGTTTTTCAAATTCACCGCAGCGATAATATTGTTATCGGCAGGAGTTCGTATGAATGAGACCTCGATGATAAAAGGGATGATGGGAAAATGACAAAAAAGGGGTTTATTGTCCAGTCATGGTACTATTTCCTTTTTTTATCAGCCATCAGTACGGCGAGGGAATTGAGTATAAGACCCGCCACGCCCATTAAGCCTCCTACCAGGAGCAGACCAAGCGCGGCTATGGACTGGGTCAAAAGGGCCCACTGGAAAATAACTATTGTGTCCAGCCAGGTGAATAGACCGAGTACTAGACCGATAAGAGTCAGCATTCCCCCGGGAACGCCGAAGAGCAGCAATGGGCGGCGATATCCTATGAAGCCTACCACATCACTAAAGACAGATATACCGTGCCTGAAAGGGCTCATCTTGTGTCCGTTTGGAACGTCGTAACGAACAGAGATCGGTACTTCCTCTATTTTGAGACCCATCTCATTGAAGCGCATGATCATCTCTGATTCAACGCTGAATGGCGATAGGGAGAAGTTCATTTGCTTAAGCGCCTTTAAGCTGAACGCCCGATAACCACTCTGGCTGTCGGATATATTTGTCCCCGAAGAAATGTTAGTGGCTCGATCGAGGATCTTCTGTCCGGTACGACGATAAGTGGGGATGCCATCATTCCCGTTCTGAAAACGCGAACCGATGACCATGTCCGCTTTGCCTTGAAGCACTGGCCCAGCCAGATTGGGAATCTCTACTGGGTCCAACTGCATGTCCCCGTCGATGGTGACCACGCAATCAGGTTCCAATTCAAGACATCTTAAAAAGCCCACCACCAAGGCTTTTGCCTTGCCTCTGTTCTTGGGCATTGGAATTACCTCTGCGCCTGCCAGCTGGGCCACGAGACTGGTTCGGTCGGTAGAACCGTCATCCACTACGATCACATGCTCCGCGAATCGCCGGCTGAGAGTCACCACTGTGGCGATGGCTATCTCCTCATTGAAGGCCGGTATCAGGACCACTATCTTGGGCATGCTTTTTGAGTGTAGCCGTCCCCTTTGATTAAATGGTATCGCTTGAATTCTTGTTGTCGTTAGATTATGGTAAAAGGTTGTAACCGAAAGGAATGAAGGAGAAAAGGAAGAAATTCAGCATACCGTGCATCAAAGCGACCAACCCCAAGCTGCCGGTCCTTTCGTAAGCGTAACCCAGTGTTAGACCGACGCCGAATACGAAGAACAGGTAGATTATGCTTTGATAGCCAGAGTGCATGACGGCGAAAAGCAGGGCGGACAGGATTATCGCTACCAACCTACCGTATTCCGGCGCCACGGCGCTCTGGAACAGGGCACGGAAGATCAGCTCCTCACCGAAACCCACGAACACCACCATGATCAGGAGGAGGAACGAAAGGTCTCTGAATCCCAGGTCCGGCACCAGCGCTTCGTTGCCCAGTACCAAGAACTCCATGTTTGACAACAGAAAACCGAAGATGATGGCATAGAGGAGGTATTCCCATCTCCATTGCACATTTGGACGCAGCCCATGACCGTTGAGGAATCGAACCAGATTTCGCGGATGAAATCTTCCCGCGTCAACTACGCACTGCCTCCATATGATGTAGCCAGCCAGTATGATCGGTCCATAGATGAACGGCAACCAATATAGTGTCCAGGTGAAAAATATGGGCATGCCGACGTTCAACACCCTCAGCAATGATATGAGGGCGAACGCCTGGTAAAGCATCATGCGTTTTTCCACCCAGATCGGGAGCAGAATGCATAGGAATATGTTCAAAGCATGCAGGCTCAGGCTGGCTTCTATTTGAGAGGTGAAAAGAAAGGCCTCCGCCAAGGCTATAAGTAATATTGGGAACAAAAGTCCAGCCTTGTACCGCATCCATCGGTCAATGAGTGCGGATATTTATGAACTATCGTCTGGTCGTGAGAGAAAAAAATAAAAAAAGGAGGACTGTCTACCATGATTTGGACGTTTAGGCCCTTACGAAAATTATGTTGCCGTGAACGATTACGTAGTTAGGATTTCCGAACTTTTTCTTCATTGATATCACCTCTTTAGTGAGTTCTTACCGTTATAATCTCATTTGAGCGATATTTGAAATAATATTTAAGCATTACTTTTATACTAAGACGTTAAAAAATGATTTTAGTGGTGAACATGACCGAAATAGACGTCGAACAATTGAAGGTACTGTCGGACCCCAATCGGCTGGCCATCCTCTCGCTGCTAACGATGCGAGAATTGACCACCACCATGGTATCTAATCTGCTGGGACTTAGCGTGCAGAACTCTCAATATCACCTCAAGAAACTGCTGGAGGCCGAACTCATCGTGCCCACCCGTACTGAGCTGGTAGGGAACCTGATGGAAAAGTACTACCGCTCGGCGTTCGAACCGGGGATCATGGGCGATGCCGCCGGGGTCAGCAGCGTTGATATCTCGGAAAGACTGAACATCGTCTTCGCCGCCATGGGTGCCATCAAGGGAATATTGAATCGAGGAATTTCTGTCCTGGACGAGCGGAAGGATTATTTTATTAATGTCGCCGATAGACCGAACTACCCTTTCGGGGCTAACTACGTGATCATTCCGGTCAATGACCGTTCCTGTCAGGAAGCGGAGGAACTGATCTCCGATATGGACGACCGATTGAAAGAGCTGACAGATAGGCACTCTGAGGAGGGCAAGGCCAAGTTCGCCATTTTGTACTCGGTCTTTCCGATCGAGTGAGCATGGTAATATTTATTAAGCTGGAAGCATTCCAGAAATCCCAACATGGCCGGGATGGGGTAGCCTGGTTATCCTGTGGGATTGTGGATCCCAGCACCCGCGTTCAAATCGCGGTCTCGGCCCCTTATTTTTCACTCCACCAACTCCAGTTCGCGTTCTAGTATGGCCTTCTGCTTTTCAGTGAGGGTCCGCGGGTCTGCGGTAAGTAATAGGATTGCATTCTCCACGATGACATGGTCTCTTAACTGGCCGATGAATTTTAGCACCCGGGTCAGTTCATTGTTCACCAGCAGGAACTCCAAGCCTTCGATGGCGATGATCGAGTGGCCCTTGCGCATGAAATCGAGGGTCATATGGGTCAGCAACTGCAGGTTGCTGGGATCTATCCTGTCCGGCCCCGGGCTCTGTGCCAACCATATCAATGGCGTTTTTAAGAGATGGTAACGTGCCCTGAGCTGATCGGGATGGGTGCGGCAGATGATGAGGGCCGGTGTGCCCATCTCCATTTCCTGAAGCAAGGCCTGGAACATGCGATCGTTGTCCGACGCCTCGAACAGGTAGGCCCGACCGTGATGGAGCGGAGGGGATCTCACCGAGACCAGAGCGTTCTCCTGGACGCGTTTTACGGAGAACAGATCATACTTGACGATGCCGAAGCCCAGAACCATGGTCGATACCAGCTCGGCCAGTCCGTATACCCGGGGGGTGTGGAACCCCCAGAGGTCCAACGACCATATGAACAGCGTGAAGATCGCTGGGAAGGCCAAGGCGATGGTTAGCACCTGAGCCTGGACCTTTTGCACCTTGTTCTGGAGGTTACGGGTTTTTCTCACCAACGATATGAAGAGAAGGATGATGAATGTCAGGAGCAGGATGGTCAACCAGATTATAGGCCAGAAGCTCCGGAACACCCAACCGAACTCGTCTTGTGACAATGATTGTGCGCTGAGCGCTGAAACCAATGCTAGGACCAGTACGATCAAGACGTTCCACGACCACCGCTCCTTCAAGCGGGTCGTTCTCAGATCGTAGATCACGACCGTGTTGAGATAATAGGCCGCGGCTAGTTTGATGACCGAAAAGAATATCAAGGCTTGGGCGACCAGCAAGGCCAATTCTGCCTGAGTGAGCTGTATCAACGCCGTATTCAGCAGGCTGCCTAAGGCTGCCAGCAGGGTGATTATCAGAAAGTAACGGTTCACCAGCGACCATTTTCCATGGTAGAACACATAGATGCCCAAAACCACCTCTAGAATGGCGATGATCGGGAAAATGATGATAGGGGTTGTCTGATCAATCATGACGATGAGCGGATATTGAACGTTCGAAGACTAATAAGGATATTTTTTACTTTATCAAATATGGGAATGAGAGCATGGTTTCCTATAAATTAGGGAAGCTACATGAGTTGGCGAGATAGGAGGAAATGAAATGAGCTGGAACGGGCCGTTGGAGAAGGTCGACGATTTTCGATGGAAAATACCCCGCTCTTATAAGAAGGGCATGAACGGAGATGCCATCATCTTCGCCGACGAACGGATGATCAAGACCATCATTTCTGATAACTCGCCGGAACAGGTGGCCAATGTCGCATGCCTGCCCGGACTTGTCAATAATTCCATGGCCATGCCCGACATCCACTGGGGCTATGGATTCCCGATAGGTGGCGTTGCGGCCATGGACGCCGAGGAGGGGGTCATCTCCCCCGGCGGTATCGGATTCGACATCAATTGTGGTGTAAGGCTCATCACCACCAACCTACGGACCGCTGACGTCGTACCTCACATCAAGGAACTGGTAGATGTCATGTTCAAAAACGTTCCCGCCGGGGTGGGCTCGAAGGGAGTTGTGGACGTGGCTGCGAACCAAATAAGCCGCATCCTGGAGGAAGGGGCGGAATGGGCCGTTTCCGAAGGATACGGCTGGGCGGAGGACCTGGTGCACACGGAGGAGAACGGCCGTATGAAGAACGCCGATGCATCCAAGGTATCTTCGAAGGCCAAGCAAAGAGGCGTTCCACAGGTCGGCTCATTGGGCTCTGGCAATCACTTCCTTGAAGTAGATAAGGTCGAAAAGATCTTTGACCCGGTGGTGGCAAAGGCCTTTGGACTGGAGGAGGGGCAGATCACCGTTTCCATCCACTGCGGTTCCCGCGGCTGCGGGCACCAGATCGCCACCGATTACCTGCAGGTAATGGAAAGAGCGGTGAAGGATAGCGATCTTCGCCTGCCGGACAGGCAATTGGCCTGCGCCCCGGTGAATTCTAAGGAGGGACAGGATTACTATGCCGCCATGGCCTGCGGCGCCAATTACGCCTGGGCCAACCGACAGATGATAATGCATTGGGTGAGGCAGTCCTTCGAAAAGGTCTTCTCCCGCAGCGCCGAGGACCTGGAGATGAATTTGGTCTACGACGTTGCCCATAACATCGCCAAGGTGGAGGACCATTTGGTCGACGGAAAGAGGAGGAAGGTATACGTGCACCGGAAGGGCGCCACCAGGGCGTTCCCCAAAGATCATCCCGAGGTGCCATCGGTCTATCGTGCCGTCGGTCAGCCTGTCCTCATACCGGGGGACATGGGTACGGGCTCATACGTGCTGGTTGGAACTGAACAGGCCATGCTCGAGTCGTTCGGTTCCACCTGCCACGGAGCGGGAAGGATCATGTCCCGAGAGGCGGCCATACGCAACTACTCGGTCAAAGCCATCAACCAGGAGATGGAGAGCAAGGGAATTTACCTGAAGGGGAGCACCAGGGACGGCATCCAAGAAGAGGCCCCGGGGGCCTATAAGGACATAGATGACGTCATCCGCGTGGTCGTCGGGGCCGGACTCTCCAGACCGGTGGCCAAATTGACCCCTCTGGGTGTCATGAAAGGTTAAAGATCGAGTATGGTCCGGGCCGAAGCCTTTTCCACCTTGGCCATATGCTGCCACGGACAGGATACCATGACCGCCCAGTCGTGCACACCTCGTGACTGCAATGCTTTACCTATAGGGCTAAGGCGGGTGAGCGGCCTCACCCGATCACCGTTCAATATGGGCACTTCGGTCTTGCCCCGGCGGGCCTCACCGGTTATCAGTTCCCGATGAGGCACGTCCAATATGACCTCGGACGGATCCACCCCGGCCCTATCGGCTATCATGTTCTCCACATTCTTGCGGGTATGGTAATCAGTAAGTCGTATGAGCTGCTCCACCTCATCATCGCCCAGGTCCGAGATGAACAACGAATAGGCGCGTTTGTAGAGCTGGCGATATTTGAGCATGGTCACGATCCTCTGCGATCGCCCTCCCTGCTTCATCAATCGTTCGGTCAACGAGGCATCGTTCAATTTCTGCAGCTGATCGGCAACGCTGTCATCGGCGAGCTCCACGGCCTTGCATAGCATCATCTCGGCAATGCGTACGGTCTTGTGAAAGTAGACCGAAGTGTACATGAGCGCCCTTGCCACCATTAGCCCTTCCGCCGCCACCATGCCGTTCTTGCGCACCACGATGTCGCCGTGATGCAGGGCGATGGTCTGTATGATCCGGTCTATGTCGATCGTTCCATGAGCGACACCAGTGTAATGAGCATCCCTCAACAGATAGTCCATCTGGTCCGCGTCCACCGGACCGTGTATCATCTGATGGAGGTATTCAGGTTGATTGAAATGCGCTTGCCCGTCCTGTTCCATCAGCAGGCTCTGACCCATGCGACCTCGATGTCCGGGGGAGATGATGATGTCCGATACCGCCTTCGCCGATATCCCAGCCCGCTCCAGCACTTCAGCGATGGGAGGAAAGGGAGCTAGGTGCTCCCTTTCCTCATCTAGGCATACGGTCCTTTCCCCGTTGATAAGGGAAACACCCACTTCGGTGTGGTCCAGGGAGAAGCGGTTCTCCAGAACTTCCTCCAAGGTGTGGGAGAACGGGGCGTGCCCAAGATCGTGAAGCAATGCGGCGGCCAATACCTTGTTCCTGTCCTCACTCCCCAGGTCCAATGCCTCGCACATCAAGCTTGTCACGTGATAGGTGCCCAGGGAATGCTCGAATCGGGTGTGATTTGCTCCGGGAAAGACCAAATAGGCCAGCCCTAGCTGCTTGACCCCGTGCAGTCTCTGCAGTTCTGGACGAAGCAACAGCTCTAAAAAGACACCTTTCACCTTGACGCTGCCGTGCACGCTATCGTGAACTATCTTCTGCTCAGGCACGGACATGGTCGGTATGAAAATTCGTGGTTATGGTGAATAAAGGAAAGAGAGGACGATTACTGGTAACCGCCCTTTATCTTCTTCCTGTCGATCCGGATACCGTTTGGCGCCACCACGATGAAGTTATTACCGATCGCGGCGACGTCACCGTTAGTGTCCCGGGCCACCGCCTTCAGTTCGTTGGTGATCCTTTTCAGGGTGTTCTGATCGTTAGCGATGGGGGAATAATCGATCATCAGAATGTTGCCTTGATAAACTGGCTGGGTAATGGGACCCACATCCTCATAACGGTAGATCTCGGCCACCTTGATGCCCCCGGCGGAGATGCTGCTCTCCTCCTGGAAGTACAGCGCACCAAGATCGATGTACTGGTCGGTCTCTACGCTCTTGACCTCTTCCTTCCCCTTTCCCAGCGGTTTCTTGAGAATCGGCATTGCATCCCTCGGTTGGCCTTGTTATGGTGTGTTATTGATATTAATTTATCGCACACCCCAGAATGGATTTCGGAAGATGACCGTCAACGTTCGTCGTACTTCCATACCTTATCACCCACGAAATGGAGGTTCTTGATGGCCTTCCCAGATGACCTCGCGGCCATGACCTCGGCGGAGACCAGCGCCCTACCCACGGCCAAGGGCCGTTTGTGCGTGACATCCCTTATCCAGACCATATCCCCTTCCTTTACTTGGGGATCGACCTCGACTATGCCGGGGGTCATGACGTCTGCACCATTGGTGACGAAAGGTACCGCCCCCATGTCCACGGTGACATAGCGTTGCAACACATTGCGCTTCAAAAGCCCGCGCACCGTTAGGAAGGGCTTCCCTTCTACGATGAGGCCTTCGATGACGTTGTTGATGAACACTAGTTCGTAATCCGGTCCTGCTGCGATGTCTACGGTGTCCTTGAGAGCCAACACCTCTACCCCGGTGGCGGATGACAGACCATCCGACAGGGCTTTCAATTCCTTCTCCCGTAAACGCTTGCGCTTCCTGACCCTGATCTCGCTCATGTCAGTTGCCATAACACAGCAATTGCCAATTAACTTTATGCCTTATTATCAATCTTCAACTGGCTAGAAGATAAATTCATATCCGTGAAAATATCTGCGTGGCCTATGAAGCTGCCCTTGGTAGCCGTGCGTTTAGGAATCCTGGCTATTAAATTGATCGCGTTAATGATCATCATATTGAGCATCCTGCCACTTATGAACGGCGGTATCGATGTCAACTTCGACACTGCGAACGACAGTGACTGGAGCTATACTAGCACATCTCTGAGTCTGGACTCCCCATTGACCGTTACGAACAATGGTTTCTATGACATAAACGACCTGACGATCGGGTTCACCTTCCTTGGCGAGGACGGAGAGGTCCTGGCTGAAAGTACCAGTGACAGTATGGACATTCCCGCGGGAAAGGAGACCGAGCTACGGGTCCGAATGACCTTGGACCTGGACGATCTGACCCAGAACGTATTGTCAGACATTGTCTTCAACGGTACCCGCATGGAGTTCGTGGTAGAGGTTTCGGCCAAGTACAGCATGGACCTGGTGCGGATCAGCGTGGAAGGTGGGACCGACCTGTCCTGGCAACCTATGCTCTCTAACCTGGATATCATGAACGAATACTCACGTTTGATGTCCGATGGATCCAACCATTCCCTTTCCATCCCCTACACCTTCTATGCTCAGGACCTCATCCAAGGACAACCGGTCATGGTATTGACCCAGTTCAGTGATTCTCATGGATACATGACCAACTTGACCCAGGTGATCGACGCTCGAGACAACGTCTATGAAGAGGCCGTTGTCCCGATCACACAGGAGGTTTATGATAGGATGACGAGCGGTCCCGAGGAGCTGACCGTCAGCGTGACCCTGGTGTTCCTAGGGTGTTCAAATACCGTGACCGAGACATGGGGGTGGTCGTCGTGAACGTCGGGGAGTTCTCCTGGAAACACGCCAACCTGAACAAGGGGATCGTGTCAGCGGCCTTGCACGGAGTGAAGTATCTGGTGCTGCCGCTGGTGCTCATCATGTTCGCTAGCACAGCCCTCTCCAATTTTGATGCTCCTCGGGCCATTGAAACCATGCTGCTGGAGATACAGACCCTGGTGCTGATCTTCGGCACGGTCCTGCTGGTGCTGGGATTCTTCAAAGGCGCATACCCAAAGGGCAGCTATTCACGTCTGACCTTCGGCATGACCGTGGCGGTGCTGGCGATCTTCTATGCGTTCAGCCTGCTGCTCGATGGTCGCCTGGAGGAGGAACTGGCCGATGCCATGTTCGAGCTGGACCTATACCTGCTGTTCGCCCTCTATTTCATCGGAGCGGCCTTCAATGTCCTGGTGCAGTTCGGTGAGTTCGTCGATCATCGCCGCTCTTGGATGGAGGGTACGGAGCATTCGATCCCCCAAGAGAAGGAAGATCCCAAGGAGCACCGTTGGATTCACGATTTCCGGATAAGATATGGCAGTCTGTTCAACGGTTTGCGGTTGTCAAGGAGAAACCTGATAGGTTTCGTCATCATACCCCTGGTCTTCGTGATCGTCCTGAAGGCGGCCCTTTCCAGCATAGACCTTGAACAATTGGACCAGCTGGCGTCCAGGCTAGACAGCGTGGCGACCTTCATGCTGATGCTGGGACTGCCCATAACAGCCCTCGCCTTCTTCAAGGGCTTCTATCCCAAAGGGTCCGTTTCCCGCTTCCTGCCGGCGCTGGGCATGGTGCTCATCTGCCTGTACTGGATATGGGTGTTGGGATTGGAAGGGAGACTAGCCGTCGATGTCATGGACGGCGTAGTGTTCGGTCTTGACTATTCGGGACTGCTGCTCATCATAATGTGCGGCACAGCCCTCTGGATCGTATATTACATCCTTGAACTGTGGCTCTACCGCCCGGAATGGAAAGATGGTGGGTTCCAGAAGGACATCGGAAAGAAAAAGGAGAGACAGAAGAAAAGGAAGGATAAGGACGATGAAAGCGCTGAAGTGATCGAAACGGCCACTTCAGTAGTGAAGAACGATCCGTAATGGGGGTCAGCACAGACCGCTCACAACTGCGGCGGTGTGAAGACCCCCTCACGATCTTCATCGTCCCGACCTCGATCCTTCCTCAGAAGCTGGACCTCCATGTAGGCCCAGCTGATGAAACAGATGCTGATGGCGCTGATCAGGATCACCATCGAGAATTGTATGATGTCACTGTGGAACATCGTCATTATCAACAGCTGGAAACCGGTGAAAACGCTCAGAATGATAATGTAGGCGTAATGGTCCGTTGCCAGCCCATAAAAGAGGAACAGCTGGGCCAGACATAGGAAGAACATGGCCACGCCTAGGATGCGCAACGCCGGAGCCGCTGGAACGTACTGTGCCCCATACAACAGGTCCAAGGTGAGTTCCGGGAATAGGAAGAACCCCAGGGCCGTAATCCCGCCCAGCAGAAGGACGTACATTATCGATCGCCTCATTATGCCGATGGTCCGCTTCCCCTGGGAATGGGCCTCGGACACCTTGGAGAACATGACCAAGCTCACGGCGGCTGGTAGCCATAGGGATATTTTCCCTAGCATGGAGGCTGCCGAGTAAAGCGATGCGTCGTAGTAGGAGAAGAAGTTACGGGCCAGAAACGTGTCCACGTTGGTTATGACCGTAAAGCAAAGCATGCCTATGGTCACCGGTACCAAATAGACCAAGATAGGGCGGGCGGGGAAGGCGATCTTCTCTATCTTGATGTGTTTCCTAAGCGCGTAGAAGACCAGTATTACGGCCAGCAGTCCTCCCACCATTACCCCCCCGAAGGCCCCGCTGACCCCCATGCCGGCCATGACCAGTATGATACCGAACGCCAGCTTTCCCAACGGCCCCACCAGGTTGAATGCGCTGAGCGCCCCGAAGCGCTGCAGCCCCTGGAGGGTGCCGGTGCCTACCGGTCCCACCATGGTCACCACGATGCCTACCATCAGGATGAAGATGGGAAGCCACGAGCTAAGGGACAAAAAGGAGACCAGTTGGGGCGACAATAGAAAGAGCCCTATGGCCATCACTCCTCCGAGCACCAACGAGGCCCAGAACGCCCGGTTCATGAGCCATGCTATCTGTCCTTCCTGGCCTTCGGCCATGAATCGTGAGACATAACGGGCGATGGCCGTACCTATGGTCTGGACAGGGACCGAAAGAATGTAGAAGATCGACAGAAGGGCGGTCAATGCCGAGTAGTCTTCGGTCCCGAGCGCCCGACCCATGAGTATCTGATACAGGTAATTTGCCGCGCCCCCGATAAACGTGGCAATGAACAATATCATGGTCGGACGGGCCATGGGGTCCGATCTCCAAAAGGAGGGCAACCTCGGTACATTGGGGGAGACCTAGATAATCATTACCCGAGACTGGATGGAACGTTTTTTAAATACGTCGTTTATCATTCAATTCCAGGGAACGAAATAATGAGAGTCTCCGTAATCGGGTCCGGGTATGTGGGGCTGGTCTCCGGTGTTTGCTTCGCTGAGCTTGGCCATACCGTGGTCTGCATCGACACCATAAAGGAGAAGGTGGACAGCATCAACGCTGGCGTCCCTCTGATATTTGAAGAGGGACTTGAAGAGCTGATGCGCAAGCATCTGGACGACGAAAGCTTCCGAGCAACCCGAGACCTATCCGCGGTAATCGACTCCGATGTGACGTTCCTCTGTGTCGGTACCCCTTCCCGGGAGGACGGTTCAATAGACCTGCGGTACGTGCTGCAGGCGGTGGAGGACCTGGGGACCATTTTACGGAAAAAAGAGGGAAGACACGTGCTGGTGGTCAAGAGCACGGTTCTGCCTACCACGACCAATGATAAGGTCATCCCACTGCTTGTCCGGGCATCAAGGAAGAGCATCGGAGACCAGCTGGGGGTGGCCATGAACCCGGAGTTCCTTAAGGAAGGTGTAGCGATCACTGACTTCCTGAACCCGGACCGTGTGGTCATCGGTGCCACTGACGATAGGACGTTCCATGAGGTGGCCTCGTTGTACGGGCGGATAAAGGCCCCGATCCTGCGGACGGACCTTTCAACGGCGGAGATGATCAAGATGGCTTCCAACGCATTCCTGGCAGCCAGGATCTCCCTGGTGAACGAGCTGGGCAATCTGAGCAAGCTCCTGGGGATGGATTTCAGAGAGGTGGCCAAAGGGGTCGGACTTGATCCACGTATTGGTCCGCAGTTCCTGCGGGCAGGTTGCGGCTTCGGAGGCTCCTGTTTTCCCAAGGACATCAAGTCGATAAGGGCCCATGCCAGAGAACTGGGGGTTCCCACCGACATGCTGGACGCGGTGCTTTCCGTTAACAATAGGCAACCACTGCGCATGGTCGAGATATTGGAAAGAGAGATGGACCTGGAGGGAAAGACCGTGGCCGTCCTGGGACTGGCCTTCAAGCCCGGCACCGACGACATCCGGGAGGCGAGCTCCCTGACGGTGGTGAAGGAACTGCTGAGGAAGGGTGTCAAGGTCCGAGCCCACGACCCTCGGGCCATCCCCAACTTCAGGCGTCTATTCCCGGGGATCACCTATTGCGATAGTGCCGAGGAATGTCTAAGTGAGGCGGACGCGGCGCTCATCCTCACCGAGTGGAAGGAGTACGCCGATCGGGTTCTTTACGGCGACATGCTCGTGGTTGACGGCCGGGGCATCACGAAGACTAATAACTATCAAGGGATATGCTGGTAGGACATGAAAGCAGTGATCCCTGCGGCCGGATGGGGCGTACGTTTTCTTCCTCTGACGAAGGAGCAGCCGAAGGAGATGCTCCCGGTCATCGACAAACCGGTCATACAGTACGTGGTGGAAGAGGCGGTCGAAGCCGGCATCGAGGACATCATCATCGTCACCGGTCGGCACAAACGGACCATAGAAGACCATTTCGATCATTCCTTCGAGCTGGAGGCCATTCTGCAGAACGGCAATCGCCGCGAGCATTTGGAGAAGATTAAGGACCTATGCAACCTGGCGAACCTCCATTACATACGTCAGAAGGAACCAAAGGGACTGGGGGATGCGGTCTACCAGGCCAGGCATCATGTGGGGAACGAACCTTTCGCCGTCATGCTCGGCGACACCATACACGTGTCCGACGTTCCAGTGGTCAAACAGTTGATGGATGTACACGCGCGCACCGGAAAATCGGTCATCGCGGTGGAAAGGGTCCCGGGAGAGAAGGTCAAGGACTATGGGGTGCTGGACGCCGTCAAGGTGGAGGACCGCTTGTACGAGATAAACGACCTGGTGGAAAAGCCATCGCCGGCCGAGGCGCCCTCGGACCTATGCATCGCCGGCACGTACGTGCTCACTCCAGGCATATTCGAGTGCATAGAGAGGACCAAACCTGGTCACAACGGTGAACTGCAGCTCACCGATGCCCTTAGATTATTGAGGGAGAAGGAGGGTATGCTGGCCTGGGAGTTCTCGGGCAAGCGATATGACATCGGTGACATTCCGGGATGGATCACCTCACAGTTCGAGCTGGCCCTTAAGCATCCTCAGTACGGAGAGCAGATAAAGACATTCCTGCGCGATCTAAACAAACGAGAGCCGTTCCTATGATGTTCGACCTACGCTCGTTCATCGCGTAGGGTTCTAACCGCACCGCGGCCGGAGTATAACGCGGAACAGGTTCTTCCGAAAGGACCGGTGATCAAAGGACCAGAGGCGGATGGACCACAACTTCATCTCTCCAGTGATTTTTTGGAAAAGATGGGAATTATGCTAACCAAGGTTGACGAATATTTCCACTGAACGGGGACATTATTAATGACGGAGAACGTTTGGTCGGGCGTGACATCCTGCTTCGAGCTGCGGAAGGTCAGTGTGACCCTGAACGGCAACCAGGTCATTACCAGAGGGGACGTCGAGGTGAGGAAGGGAGAGCTGCTGGCAGTGGTCGGTCCCTCCGGCGCCGGTAAGTCCACTCTGCTTCGCTGCCTGAACCGCCTTACCGAGATCACCACCGGCGAGATCTCGTTCTTAGGCGTTCCTTTGCATGACATTGACCCCATCACCCTGAGGCGGCGAGTGGGCATGCTGTTCCAATTACCTGTGATGTTCGAAGGGACCGTGGCCGACAACATTAGCTACGCTACCACCCTGGGCGCTCCCGCGAAGGATGTGGCCGAAATGCTCATCAAGGTCGGGCTGGACCCTTCGTTCGCCAACAAGAACGCCTCCACGCTTTCGGTGGGGGAGCAGCAGAGAGTGTGCTTGGCCCGGGCCTTGGTGAACTCCCCGGAA
>Ga0307377_10001829_pt1 | contig 26061 bp, 41 predicted proteins | sample TR3MG_FD_202535 | JGI IMG/M metagenome (GOLD analysis project Ga0307377, IMG submission 202535) | Soil microbial communities from Risofladan, Vaasa, Finland - TR-3 | ecosystem: Environmental > Terrestrial > Soil > Coastal area > Acid sulfate soil | place: Finland: Risofladan, Vaasa | collected... | reverse complement strand
GAAAGACACTAAATTCAAGGGGTCAATAAAATATGATGCCGATACGTTGGCAAGGGTGGGGGGTGAACGGTGGCCGAATAAAAAGAATGGAATGCCAATGCGCAGCAAGCGCACAGTCTGGACTGTAAACACCAAGCCATTCAAGGAAGCTCACTTTGCTGTATTTCCTCCGAAACTGATAACGCCTTGTGTGCTGGCTGGGTGTCCGAAAGATGGCACAGTTCTGGACCCATTCAACGGAGCCGGCACAACAGGAGTGGTGGCATTGAAATATGGCAGAAATTATATCGGGATTGATCTGAACCCTGAGTACATAGAAATGAGCAGGAAGAGGATAGAAAAAGCTAATCAGCAAATGGGATTATTATGAAAAGCATGGTAAAATAAACGAATGGAGGAGCGATGAATGAATTAACAGGAACCGAAGAATGGTACAAATTATTATTGGATGACTGCAAGAGATAATATGAAATTATGCACTAAATGTGGAATAGAAAAACCATTGAATGAGTTTCACAAAAACAAGAAAAGCGATGATGGCTTGAGTTATTGGTGCAGAATGTGCAAATCTGAACAAAATCTACTCCCCAAAGCCAAAAGGAAAAGAGAAAAATACGATTTGGAGAGGAGATATGGGATTTTACCGAAGCAGAAACAGCAGATGATAGAAAAGCAAAACGGAAAATGTGCTATTTGCAAAAAAGAATTAGACAGTGGAAGAGAGACTAATATTGATCACGATCATGAAACAGGAAGAATAAGGGGCATATTGTGTAATAATTGCAATATAGGGTTAGGATATCTTGAAAGGGGAGGGGGCTTTTCCAGGGGTAGGATAATGGAATATTTATTAAAATATGAAGAAAAATTAATTCAACTAAGGCTATTGGAAGGATGAAGAGGAAATATGGAACGAGATTTAATAGTCAAAAATGATCATTATATGCTTTTAGTGGAGCAAATAAAAGCAACAATAACAGAGGCGGTGCATAATAGCAGGTGGTTTTTGGTGGAAGGATATTGGAATGTTGGGAAACTTATCCGGGAAAATTTTACTGGCAATTTAACTAATCAACTGCAAACCCTTGCAGTAGATGTTGGAATATCTGAGAGAACGCTTTGGTATGCTCTCCAATTCTTTGATAAATTCCCATTACTAGACGAAGTCCCCGAAGGAAAAAATATCTCATGGAATAAAATAGTTACAAAATATCTACCTGAAAAACAAGGCGAATTTTTATCCTATGAAAAGCGCATTGGCAAGACAATCAAATCATTGAACAGTTTCTATAAGAAACTGCCGGATGAAATACCCGCGCAACAGAAAAACAGAATATTAGAATTGGTTAATGAAATAGCAGATATATTATCGGCAGAACCGGCAAGGGTGTTTCCTGGTGGAACATCTAATATATCGCCGGCACCAGATGAAAAAACCGAAAGTTTTCTTAACCGGATGAAGGAAGCTGGCGTTGAAGCAAATCCAAGTGTATTTATATCGCAGGTTGATCCTAGAATAAAAGCAGAGGATATCCAGAAACGGATAGAGGAGATAAAAGAGGCAGATGTTCAAGAATGGACATAGGAGATAAAAAATGAGTCAATTTAAGAGACCCATACCCCCAGATATACCCCAGTGGATTGAGTTTATGTGCTACGGAGTGGCATTGTTCATCCTTGGAGTAGGAATGTTAGCTGTTATACTCCTAGTTGTGGCATTCAGGATAATATTTTAGGAGATAGAGGATGCATAGTGGCGATATTGCTCTGGTGGTACTGATATTGATGATAATATTTGTGTGTATGCGAGGTCCTACAAGGAGGTGGTAATGTGAGTAAACCAGATAAAATAAAAGCAGATTTTATTATAGACTATTTGGGTCATTGCAAGAGTAATCTATTAATGTATCCGCCGCCTATTTTGACTGGCGATCTAGATCATGACTGGGAAATAATAAGGGAGCACAGTGAAACAACTATCAAGTTATCAAATTTTGTTGCGCTTGCGGTTAGTTTAATCGTAATGGCTTCTGTGGCAATAGTAATATGGAGTGGGTGATATGACTAAAGCAGGGAAAGATGCTTTTTTGATGGATAACGAGTTTGCTAAAAAGTGTGATGAATTGATGAAAGATTTGCCGAAGCCAAATACACAAAAAGAAGTAATAGTCTGGCATAAGTATCCTGGAGAGAAACCTTCAGAAGGGGGCATCTGTTTAACAACGCTATGGAGTATTAATTATTGCTTTGTTGCTGAAAATCATTGGAACGGGAAGGACTTTATATTAGAACCCGATAATGTTATCGCCTGGGCAGAAATGCCGAAAGGATGGAAATGAAAAAATTAAAAACAAATCCATTACGATTGAGGATAAATCACAAAAGATTTCCCCATGACCTAATCATTGAGATTGATGGCGAAGTCGCAAAATGTAAATATTGTGGAAGAATTCCACTGGTAGGGGGCTTTGATTTCACAAGAACCAGGGATGATAAAGAGATGGCGTGTTGTTACGAGTGCTATGAAGATGGCAGAGCATACGAAACCGTAAAAGACTCATTAATAGGACTTGGATTTGCTATGGCAGGATTGAAAAAAAGGACGTTCCCTTGGGCACCAGAAGAGGGCACACCTGAAACAGAAGTGGCTGGAATTTGCCGAACGTGTGGAAAATCTGTGCTTTATAATCCTTACACAAGAATGATCATTGATGGATATTATGAGCATTTGCGGGAAGCCTATTTCCATGATGATTGCAAAATAACTTAGATGACAGCACCAGCAATACTTATAGAGAAATTAGAAGAATATAATAGGAGGTATGAGATGGATTTAATAGAAAAAGTATGTACATATTGTTTTAAAAGGGTAAAAATGGGAGAACCCCACGATCTTTCTAGTTGCGCAGAACATTTGCGCGAAATGGTTATAGAAGCAGGGGAGTGCATTAGCCAAACCACTAAGTTCTTAGACATGATGATTATTGACAAAGATTTACGGGACTGGTTGGCAAAAGCCCTTAGCAATATTGCCGACAGATTGTCAGACAGGGGACATGCGTGGCTAGATAAATATGGAAAAGAATAAAGATATGCCAGTATGGTTTGCAATTCTATTCTATGTTGCTGTTGTGATCTTAATTGAGGCAGTGATCGTTGCGGTTTTATGGTGGATAGTTCATATTTCATTAAAATAAAAAGTAGAGAAAGGAATTAGTATGTTATTTCATCAGTTAATAATTTTGTTGATAACTTTACTGCTTGGGCAGAGAGTGGATATCAGTATAGCGGTGGACACAGAAAGTATGTCGTTTGAGATATCCACAAGAGAGAATGAGCAGATAGATCCTATTGAGGAAATTGAATCTGTGGCGCTACCAGAAATCACACAGTTTGAGGCACTATCAAAGGAAATCAAGCCTGTGGCAAAGTTTGTGCCGGATCCAGAACGGTATTTAGGGCATCCAGAGCCCGAACCATACGAGGATGCGAGTCTGTACAACGGTTGGTACTATGAATCGAATAACAAATGGATCCCGGGCATGTTGACTTTTGATGTTCAGTATCTCTTAATGCCAGATCTATTTACTGGTTCTGCTGTGCCCTACGGTCCGGGCGTGATGGAGGCTACCGCAGAATACAATGAACTTTCATTAGAAGGAATGATGGACGGAGTTGCGCTGATGACTTGTGCTGACCATGGCGCGCTAGTTTGGTTGAAAAGACCGGGCAATGAGTGGGAGGGGCCATTCAGAGTAGTGGATTGTGCTGCACGGAAAGACCTTTACAATGTAGTGGTGCATAATGGCGAATCTGTGGAAATAGGATTTGAAACCGCGCGCCGTTGGGGTATGGCGAATCTCGATGAGAATAATAAATGGGATCGGCATTGGAACGTTACACGAATTGATAATGTAATGGTATCTAAGATACCGCCCAGTGAGATTATTAAAGATGTTCCGGTTGTAGATTTGAGAGAATGGTTTTTAGATCGTATAGAATTTGACCCATTTGAGACAAACGAGGAAGCTACAGAATATTATGTCAATGTTCCGAGAATGCTCTACCGACCGCCGACAGAGGAGAATGGGAAGCCGTCATGGCGAATTCCGCCTAATCCAGAGTTTGTCCAGTTTGATATAAATACTACTAGAATAGACGGAGAACCATCCGAGGACGCGACTAATATTGAATTCCCTGGCACAATTACTATCCAAACGCCCACATCGGTGAATAAGGGTTTTGTAGTTGGATTGGATGAGATATGGTTGGAGGTTGATTTAAGCGACCAAACACTTACGGTTAATCGAGGTAAAGATAAATTAAATACTTTTTCTGTGTCTACAGGATTGCCTAGAACGCCAACACCTTTGGGAGGTAGCTATAAGATTTATGCGATGTATGAAAATTATACGATGCAGGGTGAAACAAGAGCTTTTCCGAATACGCCCTGGGTAATATTCTTTCATGGAGAATATGCCATTCACGGGACGTATTGGCACGACAATTTCGGAACTCCTATGAGTAGGGGATGTGTCAATATGGCGATTAATGAAGCGAAAATAGTTTTTGATTTAGTGCAGAACGGCACGCATGTATTCATTCATGAATAAGGAGGAATGATGAACAAGAAAAAGTGGATAAAGATTATTTTATGGATTATCGTTATAATCGGCATAGTACCGTTTGATATATCTGGTGATAAATATAACGATGAATTTTACAAATATGATGCTGTTCTCTGGAGTATAACCGGTTTTGAAGGCGAAAGAAAATGGAGTTTAAATATTCCTGGTTGCTGTATGCCACTGTGGCAGCAGTTAGGAAGATATTTTCATATAGAAATTGGTTTACACTATCAACGATTCCCACGAATAGGGTGGTCTAATAAAAATGGTAGATGGAACATTTATCCAGGGTCTGAAATTGATTTTGAGAAATATGCGGAATGATATACGGCGACAAGTTCTTTGTAGGAGTGAATGATGAATAAATTCATACGTAAAAATAAACGGTATTTAGTAGTTGCAACGTTCTTGCTAATCATAGCGATTGTTCTAATTTCGGCAGCTATGAATATGGCGAAAAAGGAACAGTGGGAAGTTGATGTTGAGAGGTATGTGGTTCAAACTATAGCAGCCATGCCGATTCCCACGCCAACTAAATCGATTGATGAGGCAATAGCAAAGATGTCCGAGGACGCTAAGAAGTTTCAGGATACTTTGCTTCACTATGCACAGAGTCTTGAAGAGTGCGAAGTAATAGAAGTAGGGGAATATATCCAGGGTGACGTTGCGCTTCTCTTCTGGCAGGAACTGCAGAAAAAACCTGCCCTGTTTGAAAATACCGACTTTGTGAAAGTATGCGATTGGTTGTTGGATGACATCGATACATTCTGTACTCGTACTGCAGTAGATGATCCTGTGTTAGCACTGGCCACTTTGAATCAAACGTTTGGGTTTGCAGATGAAGAATACCGACAGTTTGCTGTGCAAGCACGTTTGGGATTAAGCACCCGGGATTTGGATTTGATTGCAAGTGCTTTCAATCATCGGCAGAAAGCAAGAGAATATATACAAGAAGCCTCTTTCTATTATGAGGAACTGTTTAAATTATATATCGATTGAATTGGAGTAGCGAAATGGATATATGGGACAGAGAAATAACGTGTCCCGAGTGCAATGGTCGCGGTTATAGAAAATTTTATACAAAAGCAGACAGCGGATTAACAAACGCTGTGCCAGTTTATAAAACTATTACTTGCCCAAAATGTAATGGCAAAGGGAAAATAATAGAAATAGTAAGAGGATAAAGAGATTGATACAAGCTGATTGCACCACGTTTGAATCAAGTAGATTATGAAAACAAAATGGCATGATATAAAAGAATGTCTACCCAATAATCAAGAAGTGGTTTTGCTTGAATGCTATGAGTTTGGTTGTGAGCCCATGTATGTAATTGTAAAATTTATACAGCTAGACAAAAACTATTTATGGGAACTGGATAGAAGATTATCGAACAGACCTCTCTATGTTGCAGATCAACCTAGACGATGGAGCAGAAACATAGAAATGGAAAGGCAGCCGAGGTTATTATGAGGAGGAAGTGATGATAGAACAAGTAACGAATGAAAAATTAAGAGAATTGATAGAGTGGAATAGTACGTTTCATGCAAATACGGAGAGTAAACATACGACTGAAGCTCTAAGGGAGCTCTTGGTTCGCCGCAAAGAATTGTGCGAACTTCGCCATGGAATCAAGAGTGTGATTGATGAGGTAGTGAAATCTGGCTCCTCCCAGAAAGTTTTGATGAAAGGGAAAGTGATAGAGAGAGACAAGATTCTTTATATTCTTAACAAATATGGAGTGACGCAATATAGTGCAATGAGAGAAATGAATGATGAATAAAAATCCTAATTCTAACTAGATTATTATAATAGGAGGAAGTGATGAAAATATATAGCCACGGAACAATAAGGGAGTTAGATTTATCTGAAAAGAATATTATAGAAAATTTATCAAATGAAGAACTTGGCAAATTCATTCGAAAATATAAGATTGAAAAAGCACGAAGCGGTTCGATTTGGAGTGCAAAGTTAAAGGGTGCAATGTATGAGTTTGAAAAAGGCTTTTTTGTCGTGTGGAGTTGTGGCGAATATATAGACTATGCCATATTTAGAAAGACAACCTAGTCTGCTATAATAAGATACATGGATGAATCAATTAAAGATGTTTATTCACTAGATTATGATACAAAAGTGAAGCTTTTAGAGCAAACTATTGCTGAAATGGTGTCAATTAAGGGTGAATTAGCGCATAAAAGTAAGCAATATTTTACAATTAAAGCCGAATTTGATACAATAAAAGCACAGTTTGACTATTTAAGAGAGCTTAAGTCGGGTTTACAGTCAGCTATTAGAGCCGAAAGTGCATTAGGATAATGACAAGTAGAAGGATAAGCAAGAAACAAAAGGTATTCATTAATGAATACCTAAAGTGTTGGAATGCTGCACAAGCAGCTATAAGGGCGGGTTATTCTGAAAGGTCAGCAAAGCAGACAGGGCACAGATTGATTACTAATGATTACCTTTCCAAAATTATAAAAGAACGCATAAATGAAATAGTAATGTCCGCTGATGAGGCGTTATCCCTTTTATCAGATCAGGCAAGGGCTTCATTAGATGATTGCATGGATATTGATCCCAAAGGAAAGATCAGTCTTAATTTCAAGAAAGCCAAAGAGAAAGGAAAACTACATTTAATAAAATCTATCGTTCCTACTGCGAGTGGCCTGAAAGTGGAATTATACAGCTCTCAAAGAGCATTAGAACTTATTGGAAAAGCGCATGGGGTGTTTGTAGATAAGGTGGATATTACTCAGGCAGGTCAAGTTACTGTTTATCTTCCAGACAATCAGCGGGATAAAGAAAAAGATAGAGAAAAATTAAATGGTAATGACCGAGATCCGGCTACAACCTAGACAAGAGGCTATTGCTTCTTCGCCTGCTGATATAGCTATTATTGGGGGTGCTCCTGGTGGTGGAAAAACCTTCTATTTGACAACAGAACCATTAAGGCATATTAAGAGTGAGAAGTTTACCTGCGTAACTCTTCGGCGAACTATGCCAGAAGTAACACAAGCAGGGGGCATTTGGGACGAGGCTACTGCTTTATACCCTCTTCTTGGAGGGCGTCTCAATGAAATGTTTCATCGGGCTCGTTTTCCTTCTGGTGCTGAAATTTCATTCTCACACTTACAGCATGAAAAAACAAAATACAATTACAATAGTGCGCAACTTGCATTATTGCAGTTTGATCAATTAGAATCATTTACGGAAACACAATTTTTTTATATGCTCTCTCGAAATAGGGCAATGTATAAAATGCGGGCTTATTGCCGAGCAGGAGCTAATCCTGAACCGAACTGGCTTTGTCAATTCTTAATATGGTGGTTAGATCAAGATGGTTATGCTGATACTGCTAAAGACGGCAAGATTCGCTGGATGGCCAGATCAGGAGACAAGATTGTTTGGGCAGATTCACGAGAAGAGCTGCTTGCAGATCATCGAGGCGCAATTCCAATGTCAGTGGCATTTTTCTTATCTACAATATTTGACAATAAAATATTAATGGAGAGAGATCCTGAATATCTCGGCAGATTAATGTCCTTGCCATATATTGATCGAATTCGTTTATTAGGGGAGGATCCGACCAAGGGGGGAAATTGGTTTATAAAACCGGCTGCCGGAAAGGTATTCAGTCGATCTTGGTGGCGCATGAAAAACACATATCCGAGAAATAGTCGGAAAGTCAGATATTGGGATTTGGCAGCTACCGAACCTTCTGTAAAGAATGTTGATCCCGATTGGACCGCAGGGATATTAATGGCCGAATCGGAAGGACAGGGTTGGGTTGTAGATGCGATTCGAGTGCGTGATACTGCCAAACGATTAGAAAATCTAATGAAAACCACTGCTATTATGGATGGGATAAACACAGAGATCCATATTGAGCAGGAAGGAGGAGCAGGAAGCAAGTTATATTTAGAACATATCCGGCTAGATGTTTTAGGGGGTTATGCGGTTTATACTCACACGGTCACAAAGAATAAGATTGAAAGAGCGAAGCCCTTATCATCAATGGTTGAATCTGGCAATGTCTTTCTTATTGAAGGAGACTGGAATAAAGATTATATAGACGAGTCGCATAATTTCCCTGATGGTTCACATGATGATCAGGTAGACGCTTCAAGCGGTGCATATAATGTATTATTCGGTGGTTCAAAGTTTGGGGGCATACATGTTTGACGCCTTAAGATATAATGTAAGTGGATTAGGATTTTCAGAATTTGGAGGCATACACGTATGAATAAAATAATTATTGTTGCTGTTATACTTTCCTGTTTCATTGGCTTGCCTTTATTAAGATTAGTATGTTTTCTCGGAGAAAAAGTTGGTAGAAAATTAAGGGAGAAGAAAGAATGAACTTCTTTAGAAAATTATTCTCACGCAATAAGAAAGATAGGGCGTGTATCGTGATCGAGCAACGTAATGGCGTAATGATTGAAATAACTCTTGATGAAATAAATATGGAAATGAATACAAAAAATGGTTATATAACTGGTACATTTATTGCTGGCAAAGAACAGAAGAAACGCTATGACAAAACATTCAGCGATTATTTATTGAAAGGGAAGGAGGTAAAAGTGCATGAAAGCGATCAGGGTATTTCCTAGAAAAACAAACCAAACACCAGATGATCGAGATGCTTATGTTGGAGATCCTACACTATTTGTAAAAGCCGACAAAATATTAGTGTCTTGTACTTTCACATGGGATAAGCCAGAAGCTGAACGATTAGCAAAGGCATGGAAATGGATCGCGCCTGTTGAATTGGGTGGTCCAGCTTATGGGAATGTAATGGGGGAATTTATACCAGGGAGATTTTTACGCAAGGGGAACACGATAACCAGCAGAGGATGTCCTAATAAATGTTGGTTTTGCTATGTTTGGAAACGATGCAAAGGTAAGTTTGAAGAACTAGAAATAAAAGATGGCTGGAATGTACAAGACGATAACTTACTTGCTTGTTCTGAAAAGCATATTAGGGCTGTATTTCAAATGTTGAAAAGACAACCGAAGAAGGCAATATTCAGTGGCGGATTACAAGCATACCTGCTGGAAGATTGGCATGTTGAATTATTAGTTGATCTAAAACCGCAAAGAATTTATTTTGCATACGACACTCCAGATGATTATGAATCATTAGCGCATGTATCAAAACTACTTATAGAAGTACACTTATTGCCATCTCACAATGTTTGTTGTTATAATCTGATTGGTTTTCCTGGTGATACAATAAGCAAAGCGGAGAAAAGATTAACTGATACGCTAAATTTGGGTTTTATGCCATTCGCTATGTTGTGGCGAGATGATGAAGGAAAAACAAATCAAGAGTGGAAAAAGTTTCAGCGATTATGGACACGACCAGAAATTATTTATGCAAGGAGCAATTATGAACATATTTGATAGACTATTATTCGGATTCAGAGTTATTATGGGCGGAGAGAAAGCACTACAGGCTACTAGAGTAAGTAGCTGGGAGGAGGGCAAACCATCATATTCAGAAGTTGATTTCAAGACGATGGCCACATTAGGTTATCGTAAGAATGAATTAATATTCGCTTGCATTGCCAAAACCGCTAATTCGGCAAGTCAGGTGGCTTTAAGGGTATATGATAAAAAATCACAAGAGGAACTCCCCGATCATCCATTGAGGAAATTAATACAATCGCCTAACAGCGAAATGGCGGAATTTGATTTCTGGTCGGCAAATGCTATCTATGGAGATTTAGCCGGAGTATCATACTGGGAAAAAGAGCGATCCGCAGCGGGGCGGACGGTAGGATTATGGCCGTTGAGACCAGATTGGCTTAATCCGGTTAAATCATCTACTGAGTTTATTTCTCATTATTTATATAAAGTCCCAGGCTTAACTGGTGAAATTATTGTGCCTAAAGAAGATATACTGGTGTTTAAGAACTTTGACCCGCTGAATATGTATCGAGGTTGGCCGCCTGTGGCGGTAGCCGCGAGAATAGGGGATGTGGACAATAGTTCTACTGATTTTATTAAGTTGTTTTGGGAAAGAGGAGGGATACCACCTGGAATACTAAAAACTACACAGCATTTACAGGATGCTCAAGTAAAAGCGATTAGGCGCAGGTGGGAGCAACGCTATGGTGGTTATATGAAATGGCTATCTCCTGCAGTGCTAGACGCCGATGCTGAATATCAAAAGACGGGGTTATCATTTAGCGAAATGGGATTCGAGACACTAGATGAACGCAATGAAGCCCGTATTTGCATGGTACTAGACGTACCGCCCATCTTGGTGGGTGCTGCAGTTGGATTGAAGCGGGCTACTTATGCTAATTACGGTGAGGCGAGGAAAGCCTGGTGGCAGGATACTATCTCTCCGATGTACCAACACTACGATGATATTATTAATGCGCGACTGGTGCCTGAATTCGGCGATAATATTATGGTTAAGTGGGACTTTTCACAAGTAGCGGCATACCAAGAGGAAGCACAGAAATTATGGGAAAGATACTTGGCCGCATTGACCGCAGGGGGCATTACGGTGAATGAATTCAGAGAAGGGATTAACCTATCACGATTGCGCGGTGGCGATGTATTGATTAGAACCTTGAATCAATTTGACGTACCTGTGATGGAGGAAGGAGCGACAAAACAAGTAATCGATATGTTAGAATCTAAACTTTTGGATGCAGGAGGTCGAGTGAAGGACGAGAATGAAATAACCAAACAGATGACAACTTACCTACGGAAACAAAAGAATAGGGTATTGGATGAAGCAGAAGCGGAAACGTTGAAAGGATAGGAGGAAGCAATGAAAGGTAGTGAAAGAATAACATATTATCGTAATAAACCGATAGAGAATTTTACTAGAGATGAATTGATAGACGCTCTTTCCACTTTGTACGCTGCATATAAAGCAGCGATAGACAAGATAGACAAGTTCGACAGCGCCGTAGTAGCCAGCTATAATGGAACAGAACCACGAGAGTAAATCAGTCTTTGACGGCTTCTTCTGGTTTGAGGAAGCAGATATCTTATTTGATATCCTGTTTTCGCTTATAAAAGGACTAGCAGTAAAAATAGGCAAACAGGCAGCCTCAGGAATAGATATATCCTGGGAACTGGTCAATGATGCAGTTGTAGAATGGGCGAGGCAATTCTCAGCAGAAGAAGTGACTAAAATCACTACCGTTACTAGGAAAATGGTACAGACGAAAGTATCAGATTGGATAGCAAGCGGTCAACCGCTCCGAGAACTAGAGAAACAATTATTGCCCGAATTCGGTGCAGTCAGGGCGAAGAGGATCGCAGTAACAGAGGTGACTAACGCCTATGCTGGTGGGAATTTGGAAACTTGGAGAGCAAGCGAAATGGTTGAAGAAAAGCAGTGGTTTACTGCGGGAACCGATGTTTGTGAGATATGCTTAGGACTAGATGGGCAAATAGTACCGCTTAATGCAATGTTTATTTCGGATTTTGATGGAAGCACTCACGAAAGACCACCGGCGCATGTAAACTGCAAATGCTGGATGCAACCGATAGTGAAAAAACCATGAGGAAACATGGAATATACAATTAAAGGATTGGATAAACTAAACAAGAAACTCAAGGGCATGAGCGGACCGGAATTGAAAAAAGAATTAACTGATACTACTCAAAAGGCATTGTTTTATGTTCATGGGACGGTACCGCCTTATCCTGCCCCCCCAGTAGGCAGTACATATAAAAGAACCGGCACGTTGGGCAGAGGGATAAACACACAGGTGAAAACAATAGGAGGCGAGATTGCCGGAGTAATTGGCAGTCCTACAGTCTATGCTCCCTGGGTGATTAGCAGCAAGGCGGTCGATGAAGTTGGGCCGCAAACGAGTGTTCATAAAAGAACTGGTTGGTACACGTTACAGTCGGTAGTAGAGAAAGCAAGAAAAACTGTTGTTGATTTTTATGATAAGATGGTGAAAAGATTAATTAGGAGGTAAATATGGGAAGTAATAGACCAAGTTTTAGGGTAGGATCAAATGCGATTGCATCAGCCGGAACCGCAGAACAATGCACGGCTGCAGATATACCGCAGGGAAATTTCGCAGTGTTTCGATCAAGATCAACTAATACTGGGCTTTTATATCTTGGCAACACAAAGGCACAAGCAGAAGCACATCATTTTAGTATTATCCCGGCGGGCAGTGTTGGACTTCAGGTTGATAATATAAGCGATGTTTGGGTTGATGCTACTGAAGATGATGATGTTGTTGAATGGATCTATGAGGTTATGGTTGAATGACCGTACACGAGCCAGGAGATCCGTTTGTAACTCTTAGCTGGAAGTTCGGCATGGAGGTTGCTTGGAATAGCTTCTATGATTATTACACCAGAGCCGGAACAGTGATGGGGCAATGTGTAGAGGTTATCGGAGACACGCAAGCAGCCGCCTACTCCTTTGAGTTTGCAACAGTATGGGGAACAATAGAAGTTTTACGGTTTTGGTCATATTTCTGGAATGCAGATAATACGGCAGCAGCACCAACAAAATTATATTATGACCTTTACGACAGAACCAATGCTGTGGATATAACATTAGATGGAACGGATTGCACTAATGTTGAGGTTGCTTCCTTATTGGGAAGGATTGATACTAGCTTGGCGGCGGTTAATTTAATGGATTCAGACCAAGCGCGGATTGTAGATGGTGCGGTGGGATTGGAACTTTCTGCCCCATTTATTGTGAATGCTAAGAATGGAGCAGCCACAAGGATGAGGCTTCACTTTACTTCCACTGGCGGCCCCGTTGATTTTACGGTATGCCACGAAATTGTTTGGCGGCCGTTGAACAGCAGCGGATACTTATACCGTTATTATCCGCCCACTTAAATTAGGAGAATTAAATGACAGTACATAAACCAGGAAGTTTGTTAGGATTAGCAGCACCGGCAATAGCCGACATGGTTGTTAACTCAGCTTATTGCTATATTTCGCAATTAGGAACGTTGGCAAGTAAATCGATTTCAGTAACAGGAACGCCAACTGGGGCGCAGAATGTAAACCTATTCACTTTGGTCGGTGGCGTTGAAATACTTAGACTTTATGGAGTATTTAGTCTGGTTACAGATGTTTCAGCAGTTACGGCTGCCTCATTTGATTTAATCGATGGAACGAATCCAGCCGTACCGATTACCTCAGCCGCAGGAGAGGACTTATCAGGATGTAGCAATGGCTCATTTATTGGAAGAAATGACCAGGCGGGAGTAAAAGTAGATTATCTGAACGCTGATCAAGTAAGAATTATTGATGGGGCAGTAGGCTTAGATCTGTTTGCCCCACTTGTGGCAAATGCAATGTACGGAGAAACCAACTATATTAGATTCAATTACACAAGTGATGGTGGAGGGGCAATCTTTAAGATTGACTTTGAATTAATATGGCGACCATTGATTAGAGAATATGGTTTAGTAGAGGCGGTATGACAGTACATAATCCTGGGACAAGTCCTGATATAGCAACAATTCTCGCCGAGGTTGCGGGTCTTAATGGGGAAGCTATGCGCGGTACGAATAATGCCGCGTTAGCTTCTGTTTTAGGTGCTTTGAATACGGCGGAGGCCGCTGGAGGTGTTACTGATACTGATTTGGTAATGGCTTATGTAAAGCAGATAGTAGTTGATTCGGAACTTTTAGTAGAGCACGAAAATCACGCTACGGTTATTTTTCCTGAAAGCACAGCGAATCTATGTATTTTAACTGCACATGCAGATGCTAATACATGGACAGGCTGGACTGAAATTGCAGACGATCAAGGAGTGCCCGTATTGCTATCTTCTAAGTTTGCTACTTATCCTGGGCACATTACAGCTATGCTGGTTGAGGAGACGAATCAAGACGCAACTCGATTTATGATAGAAATTAGTTATGGCGCATCCAAAACAATAATTAGTCGACATAGGGTTCTGACTGAAACGAACAAACTTCCTACTGCACAATCTCCACGAGTGCGTGGCGCATTGATACCGGCAGGAGAGACAGTCTATTATAGGGCGATGTGTGCTACCGCTGCTGCGAAAACATTGAATGTTCATTTTAGGTATTTCTTACATGAGTGAAATTGAATTTTGGAAACACATAAAACCGCTATTAATGGTAATGCGTCAGGCAATTTTAATGATTGTGAGATTTATAGAAAAGAGATATAATTTAAGAGAATGAGAGTTATTCGAATAATCGCTGCCTTGGTATTTTTAATATTTGGTTGTGCGGGTTTGATACTTTCAATAAATGGTTGGGGAGGCTTCTACTGTCCCGAGTTTGATTTTATCTTTTGCACGGATACACAGAGCTGCATACATGAACAAGGGCACCGATTAGATTGGAGTCTTGACAGACCATCGCAAACTGATGAATTCAAAGCTCTGATAGATGCATTCCTGCCTATCCTATTAGAGAATACCACCTGCATTAGAGAAACAGAAAATTGTTTATATACAGAAGCCTATGCAAGGTTATGGTGGGCAGCTGGTGGCGATATTAATGCCTTGCCAGAGATGTTTCAACCATTTTATAGGGTTACAGAATGATACAGAAAGATACAGATTTAATGAATTAATGATATAATAAACTAAACAGCAATCCTTCGGGATCGCATTAACGAGAGCAGTCAAATTGCCCGCTCCTTTTTGGAGTGGGCTTTTTTTATTAGGAGTAATATGGAGTACAAATCTTTTATAAGCGACTTCAAGGAAATTGATGGCAGGGCGGTCACGGGGTTAGCCGCTATATTTGGGAATATTGATCTAGGCAGCGACCGAATAATTAAAGGCGCGTTTAAGAAAACTATCAAGGAAGGAATGAAGCATATTCGCCATTTGTGGCAGCATAGTTTCAGAGATCCGCCTGTTGCTGCGATAAAAGAATTAAAAGAAGTTTCTAGGAGAGAACTGCCAGCCGGCATACAGGATGAATACCCTGAAGCCACTGGCGGACTTCAAGTGACTAGAGAATATCTGGATACTATTCGGGGAAATGAAGTGCTACAGGGAATTATTGCAGGCGCAATTAAGGAGATGTCATTTGGGTTTGATCCTATCAAGTTTGATTTTGATGAGGAAAAGAAAGCGCCTCCCCAACTAGTTCGCAACTTACGCGAGATCAGGTTGTGGGATATATCAGATGTAAATTGGGGTGCTAATCCTGCCACGGTAGCAGTCAAAGCAGCCGTCCCGTTTAAGGACACTGGCAAAGACGAAACCGGAGCATGGAAGGCACCAACGCTAGGAGATTTCACTAGCGAGCTTTGGGCTGATATGTCAAGTGCAGAAAAAAGCAGAATCGCTAACCACTATGCTTGGGCAGAACAAATGCCTCCCGAAACATTTGGGGGCGTGAAATTGCCTCATCATAGGGGAGGCAAAAGTGGAGTAGGCCCTGCTGTTTGGAGAGGTGTAGCCGCTGCAATGGCAGCGATGATGGGCGCGCGAGGTGGAGTTGAAATACCAACTGCTGATAGAAAAGGGGTTTATAACCACCTGGCAAAACACTACGCCCAGTTTGATAAAGAACCGCCTGCTTTTAAATTCATTGAGGCTATGGGTTCAATTCTCTTGATTTCAGAAGAGGATATGAAGAATGGCATGGATGGGTATTTTGAAAGCAGAGTAATTAAAGTCGAGAAAGCAATTTCTGATTTACGAGAGTTGTTAATTACAGCCGAGCCGCTAGAGATCGATGGAACAGATCCAGCACTCACTGAGCTAACCTTGGATAGATTAGATATTCTAACAAGACAACTAGACGTTTTAGGAGTGTAAAAATGAATATCGAACAATTAAGATTGGCTTTAGCGGAAGTGCTTGCAAAGGCTAAGGCAAAGGCCGATGAATGGGAAGGCAAAGAAAGTGAAATGCCTTCAGAGGCGACAGATGAACTTAAAGCTTTTATTAAAGAGGCAGAGGAGTTGAAAGGCAAATTAGAAATTGCCATGGCTCTAAAATCACAGACTGATTATTTGGAAAAAGGGATTGGTACACGCGCCGCTGGAGCTGGCATGGCTGCCAGTGAAGAGGATGAATCCGGTCCTATTCTAGGATTCAAGTCATTTGGCGAACAGTTAATGAGTGTTGCTAAAGCGGGGACATCCGGCGCGATTGCTGATCCCCGTTTGCGAGCAGAAGAAGAAAAGGCGACCGGTTTGTCCGAGGGTGTGCCTGCTGAAGGTGGATTCTTGGTGCAGGAAGATTTTGCAGCCGAGTTACTCAAGCGGACATACATCCAAGGCGAGATTCTTAGTCGCGTGACTAGATTCCCGATCAGCGCGAATTCTAATCGCCTGCGCGTGAATACTCTCTCAGAATCTAGCCGCAAGGCAGGTTCACGATGGGGTGGAGTGCTTGCATATTGGAAGGCAGAAGCTTACGAGAAAGTAAAATCTAAGCCAACGTTTGGTCAGCTACTACTTGAACTAAATAAATTAATCGGTTTGTGCTATGCAACCGATGAGCTGCTCGAGGACGCTGCAGCACTTGAGGGTGTAATTAACTGGGCGTTCCAGATGGAGTTCACATTCCAGATTGAAGACGCAGTTATCAATGGTACGGGCGCGGGACAGCCGCTTGGGATTTTGAACGCCCCTTGCACTATTCCGACTCCTGCAGAGGCAGGACAAGCTGCCGACACCGTTGTGACTGAGAATATTTGGAATATGTGGAGCAGAATGTGGGCACCAAGTCGCCAAAATGCGATCTGGTTCATTAATCAGGATCTTGAGCCGCAGTTATTTTCCATGTATGTAGCAGTGGGTGCAACTGGCGTGCCGGTGTATCTACCTGCGAATGGCTTGGCTGGTTCTCCATATAGCACTCTCATGGGACGACCGGTTATTCCGGTTGAGTATTGCCAAACCCTTGGAGACCTTGGAGATATCATCCTGGCAGATTTGTCGCAGTATTGGATGATTGATAAAGGCGGTATGCAGCGGGCAAGTTCAATTCATGTTAAGTTTATTGAAGACGAGACCTGCTTTCGCTTTGTATATCGCACAGATGGTCAGCCGTCATGGGTATCAGCTTTGACCCCGTTCCATGGAACAGTCACAGTAAGCCCGTTCGTGACACTGGCCGCGAGATAAAGGAGTAGATAAAATGATTTTTCAAATTCCACAAGGTGGATTATTAGTTCAAGGATTTCAGCCGCAAGTTAATACCGCCGAAATTACTGGTGACTACATCAGCATGAAAACTGCGCACAGGGTTTGGGTTGTGTTTCACATGACGCAAGCCAATGCTGCACAGTCGATACTTAGCTTGTCAATGGCAACGGCAGTGCTTCCTACGGGAGCAACGCCAGTGGTAGCGACATTTCCGATTTGGTATAACCTAGACTGCACAACTGATATCTTCACACGGGCGGCAGCCGATGCTGCAAGCTATACGCTTTCTGTAGACGTTGCCAATAAGCTGGTGATATTCCAGATCGATCCCTCAATAATGCCAGGATACGATTGTCTGGCGGGGGTAGCTGGGGCTTCAAATATAGCGAATATCGTTTCTTGCATTTACATCATTGACAACCGGTACAAGGACGCAGTACCGCCATCAGTGATAATTGATTAAACAATGGGGAGGGAAACCTCCCCAATAAATGAAGGAGTTTAATATGGATATGAGACTATACTCCAAATGGTTGGCTGGTAATTTGGTCATCTATGGTGGAGATTCAATGGTGGGTGGAAAGGGTAAGGAATTCTTTGTTGACCCAGTAAACGGTTTGGACACAAATACTGGTCTATCATGGGATAGTGCGTTAGCATCTGTTGCAGCCGCTTATCTTTTATGTACAGATGGAGCAAATGATAAAGTAATTTATCTTGGGGGAGCGACAGGAGATACTTTGGCCGCTACACTTACTTGGGCAAAGAGCTATACACATTTGATTGGTGCATGTGCGCCGACTATGGTTGCTCAAAGAGCAAGGATTCACAATGAAACTGTGCTTGCCCTGACCCCGCTGATTAATATTACTGGGAGTGGGTGTATCTTTAAGAATATCTACATCTTCCAGGGCGTAGATGAAGCAGTTGCGAATATCAATGTTCAAGTAACGGGCGGACGCAACTATTTTGAGAATGTTCACTTTGCGGGTGGCGGTCATGCGAGCCAAGCGATTAACGGTGGTGCTTCATTAAAATTAGACGGGGCTGAAGAAAATACTTTTGTTGATTGTACTATTGGGGTAGATACTATTGCCGCAGCCACCGGCATGATGGGATTACTGCTTGATACTGAGGCAAGAAGGAATGTATTCAAACACTGCAACTTCACAATGAGTGCTGGTCATATAGATGCTGGTTTTGTGGAAGTTGTTGACGGTACTGGAATTGACCGCTATACCATATTCGATAAATGCAATTTCATTAATACTAACTTTAAAAACTTTGTGATGGCTTCTGCTTTTCTCCTACCAGCAATTGCAGGAAATAGGAACTGCACTATCTTGCTCAAAGATTGCATGCTTCACGGCGTGACAACGCTTGATGCAAGTGATAGAGGCTTCTTGTATGGAAATATGAACGCTGTCACAGGAGCAGATTTAAGTGGTGTGGCGAAGGAATTGATAACCTAAAAGAAAGGAATAAATAATGGCCGGTAAAAAAGATAAAGAGAATAAAGACATCGCTGTTATGCTAGCGCGTAGATATGGCATAAAGTCTGAGGGTCGAGAAGGACCCAGATATTCTACACCAGAAGAGATAATGGAAAAACCGGATGCATGGGAGGGCGATGTGTCTGATCTTGAAGAACCAGAAGTGGAGGAGCAAGCCGAGGAAGAGGTGCCCGCTAAAGAAAAGGCACCTCCTAAAAAACAAACTGCGGAGAAATAAGTGGCTGATTATTGCACTGCTGAAGAAGTAAAAGCGGCCATGCCAGATGGTAACTGGGGCGTAAATTATGATGCTCTGCTTGCTCTGATGGCTACACGCGCTTCTAGGGCTATTGATCGATTCACAAAGCGAGAACCAGGTGCTTATGCAGTCGCCGCAGATTCAACGCGTTATTTTGAAGGGGATGGCGGTATAGATGTATTAATCGGAGAATTGGCCGCCACCCCCACATCAGTAAAAATAGCCGAGTCAGGCGATATAACAGATTTGACCCTTTTAGTTGCTACTGATTATTTTCTAACCCCCTATAATGCATTACTAGAAGGGATTCCATATAATTTTATAGAGTTGGATCTGATTAACGGCGATTATCACAGTTGGCCGAGATATCCAAAATCAATACAGGTTGTTGGAAAATTTGGGTATGCTACGACTATACCGGATGATGTGAAACAAGCCACGATAGTTCAATGTGGAAGGTGGTTTAAAAGGGGACAGCAAGGTTTTGAAGATACCGGAGCAATACCTGAATTAGGACAATTAACATATACCCAGGCACTTGATCCTGATGTAAAAGTAATTATAGATCATCTAAGGCGTGTGACGATATGAGCTATGATTTAGAGACAGCGGTAACTAACTTACAGACGATGATTCTAACTATTGCAAGTGGTATAAAAGCTGCGCCTGTTGGGCCGCCAGAGAAAATAAATCAATTCCCATTCTCTCTTGTTTATATTAAGGAGTTTACTACGTTGGGCGGTACTTATCACTGCGATGAAATCATTGACACAATAGCAATAGAGATTCACTATACAAGGCAAAATTTGCCAACCGCCTATATTGCAGCTTTAGCTTGTCGAGTAGAGATACTCGAAAAATTAATCGCCGATCCGACTCTTGGCGGTGCAGTAGATACATTTACCGATCTTCGAGGTGTGTTCGGCTATCTGCCTTATGGTGCTGAAACGCACATTGGTTGGCAAATGGAGCTGGATGTGAAAGGCAAAATAACTATCTAAAAGGAAAGATAACGATATGATGAAAATAGGACTGATTTATATCGGTAATGGATCTCTTCGTGGGATTCCCGCAAGAGATTTATCTATTGAAGAAGTAGAAAAGTATGGTGGAGTAGATTATTTAATTTCTACTAAACTATACGAAAAACCCATGAGCAATAAAAGCTATTTGGGCGGAAAGGAAAATAAAGAGGTGATGAATGAGCGGGATTAAACGACTACGACGCATTCAATTATATAAGGAGGCAACTGCAACTAAAGGCACTATTGGTTTGCCCACCGCTGTTTTAAGGGCAACTGGAACAGTTGAGGATCAGCGCGTAATGCACTTCCCACCCGAAGATATTGGTTATCTGGTGGACGTTGAGCGCGTGAGTATCCCCTATAAATCCGCAGTATTAGAGATTGAAGAGAATCCAGCTACATTTGAACAATTACCTTATTATTTCTCAGGTGGTATTTTACTTCATAATACTGCTGTTGCTGATGGTGGAACTGGGGATATTTACACTTATCCATTCTCATATCAAGAACCAGTAAACGATTTTCAGACGTTTGCTATCGAGGCTGGTGATAATGAGGAAATGGAAATAATCCCTTACGGATTTGTGAGAAGTTTCAAAATTTCAGGCAGACCAAAAATGCCATTAATGATCAGTGCTACCATTGAAGGACGGCAAGCAGAACGATTGAAACTCGCCATTGCAGACGCGGTATTTGCTCACGGACCGCCTGAAACGATAACACCAACAGTGGCTGGACAGTTTGCAGGCGCAAACAACTTCCCTGATGGTTCAAATATAAGGATAGAAGGCGCAACACTGGCCGCCAATAATGGGCTTAAGACTGTTGTTTCCTGCACAGACGATGTACTAACGGTCACCGAAACATTAGCTGACCAAGCCGCAGAAGCAGTAACAATTCAACAGGATTTCACCGATTCGGCCGCGCTTCCAAATGTTGAAGATATTTTATTTTCAAAAACCGAATTATTCATTGACCCAGATACTGGTGCTTTTGGTGGCAACGCAATGAATAGCATCCTAATGGGGTTTGACATGGAGGTTGAGACTGGAATTCAAGCAAGACCTGCTGCAAGTGGTCAGTTATATTTCCCGAGAGCGGCATTGGTAAACCCAAGTATCCGACTTAGAATGACGCTCGAATGGGATGGCAATTCAAGCGATGAGAAACAGTTGTGGAAAGATGGGGGTCACGCTGGCAGGTTAGTACGCATGCGAACCAGAGGATCAGAATTAGAAACCGCTGGTGCATATACCTACAAAGAACTGCAAATGGATGTTGCGGGTCAATGGGAGAAATTCGAGAAGTTAGGCGAGGATAACGGCAATGATATTATAGATTGCTTATTGCGCGGTCAATACAATACGACCGAAGCGAAATATGCAACGTTTATAGTCGTAGCCGACTCACTACCAACATTACCATAAAGGAGTAAAAATGGCCGGTAAATTAGTTTTTGAAATACCAAGTGCGCAAACGCCTGGTTATTTAAGGCGTGCAAAGATAGGACTAGAGTTCAAAGCAAAGATGAGACAAGGGGTAAGCCCAGCAACTATTGATGATATGGTTGCTTTCTTAGCAGATTTCGTAACTGAACCAAAAAACAGAGACGAAGCAATCGAGGCATTGTTTGATGCCTCAGAAGAACAATTCACAGAACTGATCGACCTTATAACAGGAGAAGGTCAAACTGAAAACCCTACTGCGGATGGGAAATCATCAATGAAATCAGAGCCCTCAGAAACGGAACAACAGCCGTAGTGCCTCTATGGGTGATTATAAAAATAATGGCTGATGAATGTCATATGCCTCCTTGGCAATTTGAGGAAGAGTGTACCGAAGAGTGGTATTACAGATTAAAAGGCTGGATAAAAGCAAGTGGCAGTTAAAAATGTATTAGAAATTGTTATTACCGCAAAAGACGAAGCCACTAAAAAACTTGGTGGCTTGAATAGCGTTATGGGCAAGCTGGGGGTGGCCGCCGGTATTGCTGGTGCTGCCGTTGTAGGCGCAGGCGTTATCATCGGGAAAACCATTTTTAATCTAGCGAAAGAATCCGCGCAGGTAGAGAAACTTTCTAGAACATTTGACAGTCTAGCTGAAAGCATAGGCGAGAACGCAGACATAATGATAAAAGACCTGCGGGTTGCATCCAGGGGAATGTTAAATGATGCGGATCTTATGCAGGCATCAAATAAGTTAGTGGCCATGGGATTGGCCGGCACATCCGAAGAATCGGCCAAATTGGTAGAAATGTCAACGCAATTAGGTTCTGCCATGGGTATGACTGCTACGGATGCTGCAGAAGCATTTGCACTTATGTTAGCGAATCAGTCAATCCCACGATTAGACAATTTTGGTATTTCGTCTGGTAAGGTACGTGATCGTATAGAAGAACTCATGGAAGCTAATGTAGGCATGACCCGCGAAACTGCTTTTATGAACGCTGTCATGGAACAGGGTGCGCTTACTATGGAGAAAGTCGGCGAGCAAGGGGAAGGCGCAGCCGCAAACATGGCAAGATTAGAAGCCAACGTGGACAATCTAAAGGTTGCGATTGGTGATAGGTTGCGCCCTATATTAGAAACTATAACCACTAAGCTATTAGATGCATGGGATAATCCAGAGGTACAAGCAGGAATTGAAACTCTTTTCGCATGGATTGAAAAAATAGTAGGCAATGAAACCTCAGGCATTATTGGAGTAATAACAAAGCTTGCCGAGGGCGACATAGGCGGGGCACTTAAGATGGCATTTGGTGAAGGGGTATATCGACTTGTAATGGGTATAGCTTCAGCCATTGATAGAGTCAGAGAAGCGACAGATCGACTTAAGACTTCTCAATATGGACTTGCAGTAGCAAAAGCCTATGCTACTTCTGCAGCTTCTTCTTTTTATATTCCTAGACAGGCTGGCGGGCCAGTATCTGCAGGTGGTAGTTATCTTATTGGCGAAGAAGGCCCCGAAATGCTTACCATGGGGCGTGATTCAGGATACATAACGCCTAATAACAAACTCGGCGGAGCTATTAATCTAATTATAAATGTAAATTCGGCAGTTTCATTATCCGACATGGCAAACGCAGAACGCGTGCTACTCCCCATTGTTGAGAGAGGACTTAGAACAGTGATGGCGAGATGACGAAATACGGTACTGATAAATATTCTAATTTTAAGTATGGTCTCTCCGCTACTGATAATCTGCTTTGGGCAATGGAGATTGATTGGGATGATGACGGTATATTTGATGGTCAGAATGAAGCGATGTGGGCGTTTTACTTTCAATCAACGAGAGGCAGGGAATTTTACATAAGACCTAGCGCAGACGGATTTGAAGTAATGCCAAAAGGAGAGGCGGTTATTAGACTTTATAATGACACAGGCAGATATGATCCTTTTAATGCTGCTAGTCCCTTATATGGTATGTTATCACCCGGAAAAAAGGTTAGAATACAAGTCAAAAATGGCACTGCAGGGGAAAACTATCCTGTTTTCACTGGACGACTAGCCGATATTACTCCTTATGGTCGCAGAGGGATAGTTGATTTAGACATAAGCGATGGCTGGGATTTCTTGCATAATGCCTCCCCGTATGTTGCTATCCAAACTAACATTACTGCAGATGATGGGATTGGCGCCATCCTGGATGATATTAATTGGCCGGCTATTTGGGGGCGTTCTCTAGATGTTGGACCGGACAATATTAAATACTGGTGGGCTTCTAAACAGAACGCAAAGATAGCAATAGAGGATCTCGCATCTTCAGGCATGGGATACGTATTTACTGCTAGGAATGGGGCATTTACATATTACAGTCGGCATAGAATTGCCGATCCGGTAATGACATTAACAGAAGATGAATTATTAAAGGACATCGCTATCCCTCAGCCATGGGAATTTCAACGAAACATTATTAATGTACAGGCAAATCCGCGCGTAGAGCAGGCATTACAAGTAATATGGACTCTGCAAGAGGAAAAACCCCTTATTGGCCCAGGAGAAAGCTACACAGTCTATCCGCAATATTCGTACAATGATATTTCTGTACCGGCCATTGATGTTGTTGATCCTCTTCTAGGCACTGATTACACATTTAATGCGCAGGAAGATGATGGCGGTGCAGCGGTAGCAAATACGAGAACCTATGATGATTTTGGAGAAACAGGGAAGCTCACTATTCTTAATACCGATATAGTAAGTGGATATCTAACACTAGCACAAGTAAGAGGGAAACCCCTAGAAAAGCCGGATGTGGCAGGCATGAGAGCAACCGGTTCGGGTTATTTAACAGATCCAAAAGTATTCAATCTTAATCTGCCCTGGTTACAGGATACCAATACAGCTAGAGACTTCACAGACTTTTTGGCCGGATTCTTATCTACCAGTCCTATATTTCCGCAGGGGTTTATCGAGGACAGGCCGACTATCCAATTTGACTTAGAATTATTTGATGATGTAACCCTTGATCTTGCTACATGGGGCATTAATGATGTGTTCCGATTAAGCAAAATAACTCACAAATGGTTGAACAAATCAGGGCAGTTAGTAAGCACACAACTGGGGTTTGAACCTAGTTTCGCGGTTGCTGCCGATTCTGTATGGATTCTTGGAGTATCTTTATTAGGAGTTGGTACAATAATGACATGGTGAAAATATGAGAATAATTAATGCAACTGATTATATGAAGCGAGAAGGATGCAAGACAATTAAAGAGCGTATTAAAAAGATATATGATGAAATGCTTGTGCGAGGTGTTATTGATGTTCCCTGTCGTATTGATGAAGAACCAGCAGGCAAACCCGTTTATGCCGAAGTGAACTTCGGACAATGGCTGGCTAGATGTGAGTGTGGCGGTGCGGAAGCAGTGTATTGGGATGAACCCATATTCTATTGTTGCTCTTGTGGGAACTATGCAAATCATGGTAAACCTCGACTTGTTGTATTCCCGCCTAAGAACGATATTAAACAAATTGAAATTCACTTACTAGAAAGACCCATAAAAACTAGGGGCGGAACGCATTATATTGAGAGAACAATAGATGGCTCTCGTGCAATAGTCGAGGAGGATGGACTTTTGCCCCGTTCATGGACACCAGATGAGACAATCAATGATTTATATGAACAGAATAAATCACTAAAGAAAGAAATAAAAAAGGCAGGGAAACATGGCTAGAACTGCGATTCCACTTTATGTAACTGGACAACTTGTGACTTCGGCACATGGGAACACCTATTGGAGAGACAATGAGGCAGCACATTGGGCAGCGATAGTAGCGAAGGGATTGGTGTTAATTGAAACAAAACTGCTAGGCGCTCCTGCTGCTAGTTTTGATTTCACAGCTATTCCTGCTACCTATAACCATTTGAAATTAATGGTTGATGCGAGAGGAACAACTGTTGCAGCTAGCGAATTTTTATTTTTAAGATTTAATAATGATTCTGGCAATAATTATGACCATCAGAATCTTTATGGAATAGCGAACGCGCCTGGCGCTGCGGAATTATTTACACAGGCAACTATTTCTATTGGTAATTGTGCTGCTGGTACGGCCG
>Ga0307377_10001828_pt1 | contig 26066 bp, 21 predicted proteins | sample TR3MG_FD_202535 | JGI IMG/M metagenome (GOLD analysis project Ga0307377, IMG submission 202535) | Soil microbial communities from Risofladan, Vaasa, Finland - TR-3 | ecosystem: Environmental > Terrestrial > Soil > Coastal area > Acid sulfate soil | place: Finland: Risofladan, Vaasa | collected... | reverse complement strand
CAGTTCAATCGGTTGCTTGTTCGTCGACATCGTCACTCCCTCTCGAGACTCTCGCATGAAGTCACACGTAAAAGTCGTTCCGAAGCCTACGTGAAATGTGCGTGCGGCGGTCCACATCACCACGAGGCGCAGGCACGAGGAAGGGGTTGGTGAAGTGGGGAATACGCCGCTCCAGTGACACCTCAGTTCGCAGCGCCGAACCAGACACTTAGCCCAGGATGCCATATGCGTCTTCGGAAGATTCACGCATATTCAACGTGGAATGGTGCTCAGAAGATCATCTACCCCCCAGTCGTAGGCCGAACGCATGGCCATCAGCTCCTCGCAATTCACCAGTTGCTCGGCCTTCAGGCGAGCCCTGATCTAGCCAAATGTCGAGCCCCGAATTCCAAGTGAAAGGACTTCGGTGGACGTTGGTGGAAGCTCAATTCCTTCTGGCCAGCAAATCTGGACGTTGAGAGACATCCCTGGACAGTCTGGAAACACTCCCAAGGTGCCGGAATCGAGACTCGGGCGGCCGGCTGAAGTCTCACGCACCCTCCAGTAGGAGTCCCCGGCTCAGACCGGCGATCACACTCGCGACCGCGCAGATTCTCGCGCCGCAGTATTTTGAAATACCCCTACGGCAAAGATGGCTAGACCATTGTGAAGGAAATGCCGTCGCACTCGATTCGTGCGACGGCGCGTGCCTCACGGCTAAGCGCGACGTGCGAGAGCGCGAGAAGAGGAATCATGGACAAGGACGACAAGGTACTCGAACGCGAAGATGACGTCTTCGAGGAGTTCGCCGAGGAGGACAACGTGAACCTCTCGAACGCAGCGTTGCTGGAAGAGGACGAGGCGGAGAACGAGTTCGTCCAGGATTCAGTCGACGCCGACGACTTGGCGACGCGTTTCGACGTCACGATTCCGACCCAGAAGGTTGACGTGGACGCCGACACCCAGGGAGACGAGGGAGTGGAGACCAACGGTGTCGTGCTGCTAACCCAGTTCGAGGTCGACGGCAGCGATGACGACGTGCACGGCGACGAGGTCGAACTCGATCTGGAAGACGCCCTGACGACGGGCAGAACCGTCACGGAGGCGCCCGAGGGCGACTAGGGGTTCATCTCCTTGGACGTGGTGTACTGATGTCCCCTCAGTCTCGACGTCAACGCCCGACGGGGATGGATGGAACTGTTCCGCGACGCCGGTGCACGGGGCACCTCTTGCTCCTGGCTTCTCGGGTTCACGTCAAGAGACGACCCTCACGAATCGCCTATGCGGCTACGCGAATAGCCATGGGAACCCCAGAGCTTGATCGGCACCCCTGCTTCCTAGGCTCGCCACTCCGGCGAACGCTCCGGCGAGGCGCTGGCCAGGGCCGCGCGAACGCCGCTGGCGTCGGCGTCGAGACCGTAGACCGGCGTACCGGGCTGCTGGCGCCACGACTCATCGATACCGCCGGCGTCGACGGCGTCAAAACCTAGTTCCTCGATCAGTTCCATGACGACTTGCTTGGCCGCAGGATCGTCGCCCGCCACCGGCAGGGCCATGCGGTCGCCTGCATCCGCCGGACGAGCCCGTTCGATGATGTTGGCGGCATAGATTCCGTTGAAGGCCTTGACGACCGGGTAGCCAATCTGATCGGACACCCATCGGCTCTCGGTTAGTCCCTCCTCGATCCCGGCGATGCGGCCGTCGCGCTGTTGGGGGTAGTAGTTGCCTGTGTCGATCACGACGACGCCCGCGTTGGCCCCGTCGAGGAATCCGACGGGGAGGGTGGGCACCTTGTTCTCGGGAATAGTGACGATCACCAGATCGGCACCAATCGCCGCCTCGGCAACCGCGGCACCCGTGGCCCCGGTCTCGGACGTCAGTTCGCTCAAGGTCTCGGGTCCACGGGAGTTGGCGACCGTCACGTCATGTCCGAGCAGTGTCAAGCGCCGCGTGAGATTCCCACCGATGTTGCCCGCTCCAATAATGCCGATTTTCATCTTCTCTCCTTTGAGGTACGAGAAACCTCGTACTCATCGCGCGACGACAACGCCCCCTACTCGGTCACGACCTGTCAGTCGACGTCACGTTGCTCATCGCACCACGTACGTCGTTCTACCGGCTTGTTCGAACGATCGTTCAGAGTCGCGCCGTTTCGGGGTTCCCACTAGTCGAGACGTGGTAGCGCCAAGACACGAAAAAGACCAGCCATCACCGAGATCTGTCGGGGTGGTCACTCGCCGGCGACTCGGCATCCGTGGGCGACGACGAACCTCGTGGTGTGGAATTCTCTCAGACCGCTCGCCCACCTGACACATCCTCAATGAGAGTGGGTACCGAACGGAAGAAGACCTCGATCTGCCCGCACTCGATTCCCTGCTCTCCCCAGGTGCGGGTCAAGAGTTTTTCCGTCAATCCTTCGGTAGGGAACAGTAGCGAGTCCTCGAAATTGACTCTGGTCGAGCCATCCGTCTAGCTACGAGTTCAAACGCGAGAAGACATTGCGACGCCGGTGGACACTGCACGCGGATCGGCTCGCAAATATGAGTGCTGAGAAACGTCCGCAGATGTTCAGGACACGCTCCCAAGGTCCCCAGATCGAGACCAGGGCGGCCCACCTCGATTGCGATACGCAGGGATTGACCGTGTCTAGACCGTACGGTCCAAGGACTTGGGGTAATCGGCCCTTCGAGAGTCTCTCGGCTTCAGGCGACTTCGTCACCACCGATGCAACTTGCCGTCGCGCCACGTAACTTGAATTGGTGACCAACGATCCCCCGGCTAGATCAAATCGATTACCAATCGGTCGCGTCGTCGCCGTCGTCGTCATGGGTCTCGCGCTGTACCTCGTCTTGCCCGCATTGGTACGCGTCGTCTCATCGTGGCCCCGCCTGCTTACCCTCGAGCCCTGGTGGTTCCTCGTCGCCCTGACCGCCGAAGCAGCGAGCTTTCTCTGTTCGATGGCGCTACTTCGCCTCATCCTTCGATCGGAGAGTTGGTTCCCCGTGATTACGTCGACGCTCGCGGGCAACGCCGTGACCAATACGTTGCCGGGCGGGGACGCGGTCGGCGCCAGCGTCCAGTTCCGCATGCTCGCCACGGCGGGCATCGATTCGGTCCAAGCGGCAAGCAGTCTCGCGATCGCATCAATCATCGGTATCGCCGGTCTCCTGTCGTTGCCAATCTTTGCGTTGCCGGTCGTCTTCGGGGGTGTCTCGACTAGCCCCGGACTGGTCCACGCCGGCGAGCTCGGCATCATCGGGTTCGTCCTCATCATGATGCTCGGCGCGGTGCTTCTCACCACCAATCGCACCCTGATCCTCACCGGCCGCGTGGTCCAGTGGCTGTTGAACAAGCTCCCACGACGCCAGCCCACCACCAACCTGCCCGACCGGCTCGTCAGCGAACGTGACCTCGTACGCAACGACCTCGGCCAGAACTGGTGGAAGGCAGTGATGCTCGTCGCCGGGCGAATCGGGCTCGACTACTTCAGCCTTTTGGCGGCGCTGCGCGCGACCGGCGCACGACCCAACGCGCCGCTCGTCCTGCTCGCCTACGCCGCGACGGCCGTGATCGCCCTGCTTCCGCTCACACCCGGTGGACTCGGCATCGTCGAGGCGAGTCTCAGCGGGCTCCTGGTCCTCGCCAACGTCCCCGGCGCCAGCGCGGTGGTGGCGACCCTCGCTTTCCGAGTCGGTTCGTACTGGTTGCCGACCATCGCGGGGGGAATCTGCTGGATACTCTTCCGCCGCCGCTACGGACCGTTGAAGGTCGAGGAGCGGACTCGCTGAGCGGTCACCGAGATCGTTGCGCGAGAGGGAGTGACTGGAGGGCTAGATGTACTGACCACCCAAGTCGTTGACACGGCTAATGGGCGGCTCGCCCCCGAGCGCAGTGTGACCTCGGTGGTGCTCACCTCGCACAAGGCCGACCAAGCGCCCATCGATCCGACCGGTAACGAGGCCGCTGCCCAGACCAACACCAGCGCCGGCTACCACGCAGACCCCGTAGCGCAGAATTTGTGGCGCACACTGAGCGGATCAGCGAGGTCAACGCCGGCTCGTTCAGTGCTGTCTTCTATCCGGGTGGTCACGGCCCGTTGTCAGACCTTGTGGACGACCAGCATTCGTTGGCGCCGCTACGCAATTTTGACGCCGAGGGCAAGGCGATCGTCACGGTCGGCCACCAATAACATGGCCGCTCGGCTCGACACAATCGGATTAGCCGACAGGTGGTCTACGGCATCTTCGACTTCAAGGTAATGGTCTTGCCATCAACCACGAAGTTGCCGTACCCGTGATGGTGGACAGTCTTCGGCCGCTTCTGCGTGGGATCAATCCAGGCCTTGACCACTTCGAGGACAAAGAGGTCGTATTCATCCACCAGACTCGTGTCCACGACCCTGCATTCGAAGTTGGCGAAGCACTCAGCGATGAGGGGCGGCGCCACGAGTTCGGCTGGCCGCGGCGTGAGCCCAAACTTCTTGAACTTCTCCACCGTGCGGCCCGATGAATTCCCCACCTTGACGACGACGGGTGCCAATTCCACGGAGGGAATCGCGATCACGCACTCGTGCTCGGTCATCAACGCCGAAAAGCTGTAGTCCTCGCTACTCACGACGCATGCCACCCGCGGCGGCACGAACTCGACCATCATGTGCCAGGACATCGTCATCACATTGGCCCGGCCATTCTGGGATGTGGTCAACAGGACGACGGGCCCACCTTCGAGGAATTGATAGACCTCCGGGAGCGGAAGCTCCCTCATCGACGAGGAAGGTGGCGTACTGGCAACGCGGGTCTGGTTACCCACGCCCGGCTTCGTAGACGGGCTCATCTCCACGCAACGATCCGCGCCGGACGCCGGGAGGTCGGTGGGGTCTCGCCATCGGGCCATCCGACGACAATTGGCAGCGCGCAAGTCCACTCGGGCGAGACACCCAACTCCTCCTTCACCTCGGCTCGGTTGAAAAGTGGGCGGGCTAAGCCGATTGGGCAACTTCCAAGGCCAAGCGTCCACGCCGCCAGCATCAGGTTCTGGGCAGCGAGAAAGCAGTCCGGCACGCCATCGGCACTGGTGGCGTAGATCACCACCAACGCGGGAGCGCCGTGGAACAACTTAAAGTCGGGGCTGGAGGCCCACTGACGCAGCCGGTCCATGTCCGGCAACCCGCTGCCGACGACTTCGATGCCGGGGGGCTCGTTGAGCAGGAGTTGCTTTCCCTCCTTGGCGTAGCGGGCGAGGACCTCCTGCTCCTGGATGACCACGAAAGCCCAAGGCTGACAATTGACGGCACTGGGAGCGTGGATGGCGGCGTCAATGAGGAAGTCGACGTTGTCGCGGGTCACTGGCTTGTCCTCATAGACCCGAACGGCGCGCCGCTGGTAGATCGCCCCGACGGCGCCCGCGGCTTCGGTCGCGCTGGCCCCGGGCGAGTGGCCAGGCGTGACTACGTTGAGTTTCGAGCAAGCGGCGGTCATGGATTCCCTTTTCCGCTGGTCGTTGCCGACGACGTGAATTCCTTCGTGCCAGTGTGTCCCACAAGTACCCCTCCCTCGGCGGACAGACGAGCCCGATCAGTCAACTCGTCCACTCACTGAGACTGTGGCCCCTTGGACCACGCGATGGCTAGGGCCAATAGACCTTTGTGGCCAGGGGAATTCTGCGACGCGAACGGTGATGGCGTAACTGATCAACACTGCCGATAGTGGGTCCAAGCTGAGCGTTCAATCGCGACCGCTTCACCTTGCCGTCACAAGAAAGTCTGACGCGATTGACTGCCCCTCCTCAGTCGCAGCCCAAACACATCGCTGTCAGACCTTCGGGACTGCATAGTGGCTAGAACTTGAACCGATTGCTGGTCTAGCCAACTGTCGAGCCACGAATCGAAACGCGAGAGGACGTGGGTGGATGTTGGTGGACATTCCTCTTGGTCGACCGGCAGATCTGAACGCTCAGGGATATCCCTGGATGTTCTGGACGCGCTCCCGAAGGGCCGGGATCGACACCCGGGGTTGACCCCTCCTATAGGGTGAACGTTCACGCTCGTGGACTGCAACGGTCGCCACATATCTCACCGAAATCAAGAGAACTGTCGATTCCCCTCGATTGCGAAACGAGGTCTAATGGTGATTTCGAAGCCTCCCGAACTGCGCCATAGGCCCCAGTTCAGACCTCCAAATCTCGCATCCTGCGAATACCGACCAAATAGCCACCCAATGCGTTGGAAATGAATTTGTCGGTCGCTCCGGCAGCGCGATGTACTCCACCACGAGGCAACTCGAGATATCAGGGGTGAACGTCGTGCTCTCGAGCAACCGGAAGGGTCACCTTACGTTGGGGAAACCCAATTTCACGCGTCCACGATCCATCAGAAACGACGACGCAGTCGAAGTTTGAGGGGGCGACCGTCGGGATCGAAAATCAACCGGTACGCAATTCCGGCCCACAGTCGATTACTGGTTGAGACGGAGTCGACGACGTGCGAACGGACTCGACTCGGCGGACGGCTCGACTCTCCGAGACTCGGCCGCCAGTCTTCGAGTTCGCGGGCTGTCTTCTTCCAGAGATCGGAACCACGAGCCAAATCCAAGAGCTCCGAGTCTGCGGTTGATCGCCCGAGGTGCTCGGCCCACAGCGCCAGCCGCAACTCGCGGGCAAACTTGCGACTTCCGTCACCGAGTCCACCCGGGTCAACCGGATTCCGGTCGTCCAGTGCGCTGTCGATCACGGCGCAGGAAAGTTCTGAATCATGGGTCCACGAGCGGCGATTCAGGTTGTCCGACCCGACAGTGGCCCATACGTCGTCGATGACACAGACCTTCGCGTGAACGTAGATGGGGGTACCGGATTCGTTCTCGACGTCGTAGATCCCTACCCGCTCGCCGCCGGCCTTCTTTATGATGTCAATGGCCCTCGCCTGGGCGAGCCTGCTCGGTGGCCCCGACAATCTTCCGTCCTTATCCGGATAACGCGGGACGACGCCGATGACTTGCAGCCCCGGATGTCTGCGTAGTGCCTCGGCGAGGAGTCGCGCGATTTCGACGGACCAGAAGTATTGGTCCTCGATGTAGATCAACGTCCGCGCTCTCTCGATTGCCTTGGCGAACGCTCGCGCGACGCTCCGTTCGCCGTCGGGCGCGAAAGGGTACCTGGGCCGTTTCGAGGGATAGGTCCGGAGTACTTGCACGGCGTGACCGCCCTGTGTCGGTGGATCGTCCAGGCGCGCGGGGAGAGGACGGGCGACACGATCACGCGACATGACGTGGGTGAGAAAGGACCTCAGTAGACCCGCGTGATTGAGCGCGGTCTGATCTTCCCATCGTTCCCGGAACGTGAGATCGAGTTCAGAGATGGCCGGTCCATGGATCTCCAGTTGGACATCGTGCCACGGAGGGCGACGACCGAAACGAGGGTCCAATTTAATGGCCTGATGATCTCCCGGGTGGTCGGTGTCATCTCGACGACCATGACTGAGGTCGATTCCCCCGATGAACACAACGTCACGCTCGAGCGAAGTGGGGTGTCGAAGGATGACCATCTTTTGATGGTGCGATCCGCCTCGGCGTACTCGCTCGTCGAGGAGCGCTTCGCCACCCGCCTCACTCACGTCGGCGGCGAGGCGTCGATTCGCCTTCGAACTGAAGGAGAAACGGTCACTGTGCGAGCGCCAGAGCAATCCCCGAACGTCCACTTCATGTCGACATGTGTCGGCCAATAGGGTTGCGATAGAGGTTCCGTCGCCGGACACGTGTTCGTCCGCGTCTCCTCGCCAATCGGTGAAGCGGACTTCGTCGTGAGGCTCGAGGTTCGAGACGACTTCCGCAAGTCTGGTGAAATACGAGACCCCATCGATATGGAATGACACGTGGTTACCTTCGGTCCACGCGACTCCCGTGGACCGATGCGAGTCAATCTGGGTCATTGGGTTGCCCCGCTCACTCGAAGTCAGAAACCAGTCGTCGTGACGCATCATGAGCAAACTACTATGGGCACCGAGAGGTCCAGTCATCGCTGCAATGCACTACTGCTGCCGACCGCGTAATCCGTTACTCCAGTCAACCTCTCGGGACAATCGTGGACTGGACGACAATAATCTGACTCGCGTCCTTGAAAAGCGGATCCGCGTACGCGAGAATGACACGCCTTTCTACTTGTCGTGTGGATCGATCTCTGTATCGTCGCGGATGCCCCTGAGCGATTCGTGCACGGAAATCTGCTCTTGCTCACGGGCACCGATTTCGCTCTCCTCAGCGCGTTCGATCTGAACGAGATGATCGTCTGCCGCTGGGATGGCGCGAATCACCTCGTCAAGTTTCAATTGGAGCGCAGTGAGCCCCCGGTTTTCGGTGTGCTTGAACGAGAACAGGAAGATCAAGACCACAGTATTCGAGGCGGTGGCGAAGTCAACTTGCCAGGAACTCGGATAGCCCCGCAGGGCGAGAATGACGTTGAACGTCAGCAAGATGATCACAACAACAACGGTGGCGCTGACTCGCGAGGTCATTGCATCGAGACTCTGCAACACTCCACTGATCTTCTGGCGAAAACGGGATGATTCCATTCTTCTCCAATCGATACGGACTGAGTCGGTGCACGTGCATTCCAACACCCGGACATTGACCTAGGCAACAGGCAGCGTGCGTTCAAGTCACTCTACGCTGAGCGGACTTACTTGGTCATCAGGCGCACCGCCTTGTTCATCGTGCGCTTACGACAACACGCTGAGACCTGTGCGCGCCGATCCGTCCGAGAGCTTCATACTTTCAACCAGGACGAATCATCTTCTCAGGACCACGGGATCCTAGGAACTCTGTCCAGCGCAGCCAAACCGACCGTGCGCTCCGACCCTCTAACCACCAAGAGTGACGTCTTGCTCTTGGTACCACGCAAGTGCCTCGTTGAACTGCTCAAGTGAGAAGTCGGGCCACAGCTCGTCGACCACGTAGAAGTCGGCGTACACCGATTGGACGGGCAAGAAACCACTGAGGCGCCGACCGCCGCCCCAGCGCACGATGAGATCGATCCTCGAGATATCGGCCGACGCGATGCCGTCGACGACATTGGTGCGCCTTTCCCCGTCGCCGTTCTTGAGCGAGTAGTTAAGGTCCCAACTCCAGCTGTAGTTCACGAGGAAGTTGACCTTGATGCGACCCTCGCCGATCTTGGTCCGTTGCGTATAACGCAAGAGTTCCTTGGGAAAGAGCGCCGACTCGGTGTTGCCCACCACGAGCAAATCCGCGTCCAATTTCTCCAACTCGGAAACGGCTTCCACGCACGCGTTTCGAAAGGCTTCGATCTGGGGCGCGGGACGTTTCGTATTGTCAACGGTGAAGCCGTAGAAGGTGATCTCCGGAATACCCAGAGCCAGACACTCATTGTACACCTCCAGACCCGGTTGCAGTCCGAAGTGATAGCCATCCTGTTTTGCGAAACCTTGGTCAGTAGCCCACCGCCGATTACCGTCGGGGATGATGCCCACGTGCTGAGGGAGTCGTTTGGCGCTAGCCATGGCGGGCGAATTCAGTCACGGCGTTGCTCATAGTCAAGTGATTGTACTTCGCGGCATTGCTCGAGATTCCCTGCTTCGAGGTCGCTCCGCTCGATCTCGAGTGTCCCGAGCAAGACCCCGCGGCCGCCATCGTCGTTCCGGACCACAGCATTCTCGAATCAAACGAGTGTTTCTACGCACCCTGCTTAAGGACGCGGGAAGGGAATGGACACCGTTGACGCGGCGCGATGTCTGACCAGTCCCCAGTGCGAATCGCGACCACGGGTGTTACGCTCAACATCAGGACGTCAAGACCTCGCATCCGTTCTTTCCTGCCAAGTAGTCAGGGAAGCAGAGGAAGGTGTCGTATGGGTCTTCCAGGAATGGTGATCAGCGCTGCTACAACTGCGGTCGGCGCACCAACCTTCTGTGCCCTTCCTATCAAGGTAGGTGTCCTCGTGTCTCGACCGTTGGGGTCGTCCTCATGAGTGTCGACACCTTCGGGTTTGTCGTATCGGCGAACGTCGTTGCTGCGTCGAGAGGGCCGGTGGGATTCGCCCGACACTCGATGGATCGTCAAGTGGTCGACTCTCGTGGAACATCGAGTTCCTCACGCGAGGACTCGAAGAGCCGATTCCCGACTCGCTCGTTGTTGGCGCCTGAGTGCTTGTCATCGCCATCGCCCAACGGCAACTTTCTCATCATTAATCGAAACTGTCACAGAAAGGAGTACACGCAATGTATATAGGAGGCGGAGCAGTCGTTTTGATCATCGTCATCGTCCTCATCGTCTTTTTCATGAGGCGTTGAAACCGGGTTGACGGGCGCAGCACGAGCTTCAATTCCGATCCTGAGGATGGAGGGTTGGCAACGTTGAAGCCCCCCTCAGTGCGGAATTGCGAGGTCGTCAAATATCCATCAGATCAGGAGAGTGGCGGGTTCTCGCTCGCGTGAGAGAAACCGGCCACCAGGTTCGAATGTCTACGCGAGGCGGGTTTCCCCTCGTCGAAAAGTGAGAAATGGAGTCACAGTGACCAAAATGAACAAGACCAAGAATAAGGGCCAGATAGTCAAGGGCAAGGTCAAAGAAGTGGCAGGGAAGACCACGGGCGACAAGAAGCTCGAAATCGCCGGCAAGGCGGACCAGATGATGGGACACGTCAAGCAAGCCGGTGAGAAAGTCAAGGATGCGTTCAAGAAGTAGTGCGGGTCGCTACGGGGCGAGCGCCGAAGAATTCTCGTCGGCGAGGACTGCGGGGCAGTTCTCGGTGCCCGTCGGCGGTCATCAGCCAACGAGTCTCGATGTCGACACCGATGCGGCACGGTCATCAGATTCGCCGGTGCTGCCCCGGGCTCGGGGCCCGCTCAGTGCGGCGGTGATTTCGGCGCTGCCGCGCTCGCCGGGGACCTTCGGTCCGACTCCGCCTATCGCTGGAATTGACGCCTTGAGCGATGACGATTTTGCCTTGGCTCTCTATCTCTGTTACGAAGTCCACTACCGCGCGGTGACTGACGCAGGCTGGGAGTGGGATTCGGGCCTTCTCTCGTTTCGCGCCGAACTAGAACGCGCTTTCGTGGACCGGCTCCGTGACGAAGTCGTCGACCCGGGCTTTCGGTTTCCCTTCGAAGTGGCTTCGACGCTCGACGAATTGATACGAGCGGCGCCGGGTCCGTCACTATCGCAACATCTCCTCGAGTCAGGGACCTTGACGCAACTCCGCGAGTTCTGCATGCATCGATCGGCCTATCAATTGAAGGAGGCCGACCCCCATACGTTCGCCATCCCGAGATTGACCGGCGAAGCTAAGGCCGCGATGGTGGAGATCCAATACGACGAGTACGGATCCGGCGTTGCCGCCGACATGCACTCCCATCTCTTCGGCGACACAATGGACGCGCTGGGCCTCGATTCCTCCTACGGTGCGTACGTCGAGGTGTTGCCCGGCGTGACGCTCGCCACCACAAATCTGGTATCGATGTTCGCCCTCCATCGACGCTGGCGTGGCGCCCTCGTGGGGCACCTCGCCGTGTTCGAGATGACGTCGGTCGAACCGATGGCGCGCTACAGTCGTGCGCTCGCCCGTTTCGGTATTGGCTCACAGGGTCGGCGCTTCTACGACGTCCACGTCACCGCAGACGAGCGCCACGCGGTGATCGCCCGCGACCGGATGGTCGCCGGATTGGTACGCGCCGAACCGGAATTGAGTGGCGACGTGCTGTTTGGAGCGGCGGCCGTCTTGATGCTCGAACAACGATTCGCGTCGCACCTCCTCGGCGCGTGGGCGGAAAACCGTACATCGCTCGTCAGTGGGACCGGCCAGCACGTGGATGAGACCGACCATTGAACCTGATGGCCACGATATCGCCGCTGTACGCAACGACGATGCTCGACACCGCCGACACGATCGTCGGAAGTGAATCGTGAGACACCGACCCAAGAAGACGTCAATCCCGAGCGACAACGTGAGCACGCCAAAGACACGAGTCCACGTTCGTGAGTATCTGCGGGCGATCGGCCCGGGCCTCATCACCGGTGCGTCCGATGACGACCCGTCCGGCATCGCCACCTACGCACAGGCGGGCTCTAAGTACGGCCTGTCGTTCCTCTGGGCCGCGCTCCTGACGTTTCCGCTGATGGCCGCGGTACAAGAGATCTGTGATCGAACGGCGTTGGCGACCGGTACGGGCATTGGGGAACTGGCGCTCGCCCATTTCCACCGTCTGGGCAAGTGGATCATCGGAGTGCTGCTCTCCGTGCTCATCGTGGCCAATACGTTGAACATCGCGGCGGACCTGGTCGCGATCGGATCGGGTATGAACCTGCTGAAGGCGGGACCGACGTGGATTTGGGCGCTCATCGCCGGTGTGGCGATATCGATCCTCTTGGTGAAGGGCACCTTCGCTCGTATCGCGCTGGTCTTCAGGGCGCTGGCCGCGACCCTCGTGGTCTACATCATCGTGATGATCATCGTGACCAACGACTGGTTGCGAGTTCTCAACTACACCGTCGTCCCGCACGTTCAATTCAACAAGGCGTACATCGCGTTACTGGTCGCCATACTGGGCACCACGATCTCTCCCTACCTCTTCTTCTGGCAGAGCGCGAATCGACTCGAGGAGATGCGCGACGCGCCCGAGCGCGGACCTCAACCAGAGACGCTGAAGATGAGAAGCCGATCTCGGGCACGGCTGAAGCAGCGAACGAGTCGAGTTGACGTCTTCTCGGGGATGGCGTTCTCGAATATCGTCATGTTCTCGATCATCGCCGCGACGGCCGCCACGCTTCACGTCCACAACGTCAACAACATTCAAAGCGCCGCGCAGGCCGCCAGCTCGCTCAAGCCGTTGGCGGGAAGACTCGCCAGCGTCATATTCGCCCTGGGCTTCATCGGGAGTGGACTCCTGGCGGTTCCGGTGCTCGCCGCATCGGGCTCCGTCGGCCTGTCGGGCTTGCTCGGTAAGGAGTGGGGCTTCTCGCGTTCCGTTCGCGAGGCACCGCTGTTCTACGTTCTCGTTGGTCTGGGAACCATCGGCGGCACCGCGCTCAGCCTCTTGAACGTCAACCCGATCAAGCTCCTCGTCTTCGTGGCCGTCATCAATTGCCTCATCGCCGCCCCGTTGTTGGTGGTCGTCATGATCGTCTCGAGCAATCGACGACTGATGGGTGACTACGTCAATGGACACGTCGCGAACATTCTCGGCTGGTTCACCTTCGCACTCATGGCCTTGGCGTCAATCGCGCTCTTTGCGACCGGTGGATTCTCCTTCTAGGCACCTGGCGTCACGTTCGTACGGCACTGATCGTCGGCGGGGTTCGGACAGGTTGACGTGCCGCGGCCCCGTCCAACACACTCCCCCATTCGATGGCCCGCCGTGCGGCGAGCGAGTCGACGACGCTGAGGTCTGCGTGCCTGAGGCCCTTCAGGAGGCAACCGCCTCCTGAGCAGTCTTCGCCGGGGCACCGAATCGCAGCTGGTAGCCGCCGTAGGCAATGGAGCAGAGTGCGAACCACGCCCAGCCCAGCGCCAACCCACCGAGTACGTCGGTGAACCAGTGAACGCCGAGCATGACCCGACAGCAGGCAATGCCCGCGGCGAGACCGACGGCGAGACCGGTGAGCAACGCCCGCACCCGCAGGGAGCGCCGTCGGCCAATCACCAGTGCGAATGCCGCCAAGCACGCGGCGGAGGCCACGGCGTGCCCGGACGGAAACGACGAACCAGAGAATCCTGTCAATTGGTCGAAGTGGGGTCGGGCCCGATCGACGATCGATTTGATGACATTTGCGATGAGAAACTGTCCCCCCACGACGAGGGTGAGGAACGTGACGACCGCGATCGATCGCTGTCGAATCGATTCCACGATGGCCACGACAACGCCGAGCGGGACGATGACCAGAGCGCCTCCGAGCTGGGTGAAGATCCTCAAATATTGAGTCGAGAGAACCGTCGCGTGGTGCTCGCCGAACAGACTGGCGCTCCGATCGAGTCGAGCGAATCCGGAATTGGTGCGGATCATCACGAGCACGACGGCGACGGCGACGGCGCCAACGAGCAGCCCGATGACCGCGGCGCTCAAGAGCAGTCCCGTAGCGGAGTTGGGATCGAGGCGCGATCGTCTGAAGGCGTTCAGTCGCGGGTGTCGGTGTACCACCACCTTGATCTGTTCAGTAGTGATCTTGGGAGCGGTCGGAGCCGCCTGGGGCCACCGGTACGTGGTCAATCCAGCGACGAGACCAGGGACGATGACCATGAGCAGGGTGATCGAGAGGATCAGCATCGCGTCACCGAGGAGACGCGGCGACGTGAAGCAACCAGGTGCTCGTCGACGCGTTCGAGCAGCGGACGCCACGGCCACCGGCGAGGATCGATCCGGACGCTTCGTTCGAGTTCACTGTCGAAGGGCTGATCGAGCATGCGCCGCTACCTCGTCTCGGGACGGGTATCACTCGCCGGATTCGATTCGGCGACCTTCACTGCGTCCTGCGGCGCTGGTGCGCCGGACCTCAAGGCTTCGAGTTGAGCCGCCACGGCGGCACCGTAGAACAGAGAAATGCTCGACAGCAGACTCCAGACCAGTAACGCGATGATGCCCGCCAGGGGGCCGTACGTCGAGCCAAAGGAAGAACTGGACCCGTAGAACAGACCCAAGCCGACCGTGGACAACCCCCATAGGAAGACCGAGATCCCAGAGCCGAAGGCGAGCCACGACAAACTGGGCTGGTGGCGTCGCGGCGACCAGCGGAACAAGACCGTGACCGCAATCGCCGTCAAGCTGACGCCCAGGGGCCAGCGCACCACTAACCACACCGACGTGAACGCGTGATTGTGGATGGAGATGAACAGATCGCTGCCGAAGGCCAGGGACGCGAAGGACGCCACGATGAGCGTGCCGACACTCAGCGCGAAGAAGAACCCAAGTCCGTACTTCTTCAGCGTGGGGCGGTCCTGCTCGACCCCGTAGATGCGGTTGAGCCCCCGTTCGAGTTGACCCATCGCCGTGGTTCCCACCACGAGCGCGCCAATCACCCCAAAGAGGAGTGCGCCGTAGTGGTGTCCCGCGGCGACGCGGTGGGCCTGAGTCACCGCGGTGGTCAGTACGTCGCCGGCCGGTCCGGGAACGATTCGGCGCACGGTGGCGTCGATCGTCGCACTGACGCTGCCCTTGTGCAATACGCTCGCGAGCCCGACAACGCCAATCAATCCCTCGATGGCGACGAGCGAGATCATGAACGCCAGGGAACGAGCGTGACTGAATCCATCGGCTACGCGCATCCGCTTGAAGGCATCCTTCGCGAGGCGAACCCAACCGGTTCGCTTCAGCACTGCCCACGCGTCGTCACCGGTCAGTCCGCGAGTCTCGGGAACGAGTGTGGCGCTACTCATCCATTTTCCTCTTTGGGCACGCACACCGTGATCGCACCGGGTTCCACGCTCGCATGGAATCTCTTCTTGGCCCCTCGGGCGCCCCCGTCCAGTTCATACGTCGTGGGGCGATCGAACTCGATCGCCACCTTGGCCCCACGGCCCATTTGAGTGAGGGGTGAGTGTTTGGCGTCCTTGACCACCAGTCGACTCAGTACCCGCGTCCACTGCAGCATGCTGTCCGCCGTGACCACGCCAACCTCGAGCAACCCGTCGTCGGGTTGGGCATCAGGGAACGCGACGACACCCGCCGCCAGCGTCCCCATCTGGCCGAGCAGGACGCACGTCGCCTTGCCCTTGAACCAAGGTTTCCCGTCGATCTTGATACGGACCTTGCGACTCGTCATGTGCGTGGCGCGTACACCGGACCACACGTACGCCACTCGACCGAAATGACCCTTCAACTGACCGTCGGCGTCGCGCATCACGATGGCGTCGAAGCCCACACCCGCCATGACGGCGAAACGCTCGCCGCTCAACACCCCGACGTCCAAACGGCGTCGATCGCCGGAGAGACCGACGTCGACGGCCGCGCTCAGATCGATCGGGACGTGCAGATTGGTCGCCAGCAGATTGGCGGTGCCCGCTGGCAAGATCGCCAGGTCCACCCGTTCTCCGGCCACGGCGTCCACGCAGCGCTGGATCGTGCCGTCACCACCCCACACGAAGAGCACGTCCGCCCCCTCGGCCACCGCTTCACGAGCCCGTTCGGGTGCCTGACGGCTCTTGGCGACCTCGTACCAGAGGGGGTCGGGATAACCCCTCTCGGCCAAGACCTTTCGCAACTCCTCGAGCCCGCCGCCCAACGTCTTCTTCTTGTGCGCGACAACGGCGACCGTCGTCACGGCGACGCCTCGCCCAATTGGGGATTGCCCGCGGCAGAGAACTGCTCCACTGCGCTACGAGGTCTCGTGGCGCGATTGACGGCGGACACTCGAATGATGTAGACGCCGGCGACGAGTGATCCAATACCCAAGATCAACCCCGCCACGACGTCGGTCGGATAGTGCTCTCCCCGGTAGACCCGCGACAAGCCCACGGACACCGCTAAGACCACGGCGATCGCCCACATCACGATCCTGGGCCACCGTCGCGTGGTCGCCACCGTCACGATCACCGCGATACCTCCATAGAGGACGACGGTAGCGGCCGTATGACCCGACGGGAAACTATACGTCGAGGGCGTTCCCCCCAGATGACTCACGGCGGGACGCGGCCGTGCGACGATCCTGTTCGCTGTCAAGAAGACGGAGAGCTCGATGAGCAGACCGGACAGGAGGAGGAACGCGTGTCGCCCCCATCGTCGAACGAGGAGGACGATAGTGACGACTGCGGCAACGCCGGCGACTTCGAACGTATCGGCTACGTAGGTCACGTCGCCGGTGATCCGGTTCCAATCACCGGTGCGATGTCGGTAGAACCACTGACTCACGTGACGGTCCCACACGCCTATCGAACCGTGCTCGAGGAGGTGGGTGAACAAGAGACCGAGCGCCACCATGAATACGCCCATGACGACGAATGAGGTAATTATTGCGAACGCGATAGCGGTGACGCCGTGCCCTCCCGCAACACGCTCCACCAAGCGGTGCGCCGGTCCGCCGGTCGAGGGATTGAGAAAGGCCCGTCGACCGCCCACACCATGGTCGTACTCGGCGACAACGGAGCCGGTGCCCTTCGCGTTCGCGTTCGCGTCGATCATGGACACCGTCCGACTTCGAAGTGCGTACAGCGTCTCGCCGACCGTCGGCGGGCGTGAACAGAGGTCGCTGGTTCAGGGACCATCACGAAACACGCCTGCGTACGATGTGCGTCAACCGCATTCCGACTGACGGCCAAGGCGCATCGTGCCGACCTGATCACACCTTCTGAAACGGTGTCGGGAATCGGAACACGACTACCAGTAGCCAACGTGCAATCCTCGAATCGCTTCGAAGTAACTGCGCTGACTTCAAGGTCTTGTTCCACTATGCCCCTCGTCGGTGATGCTCTTCTGTCAATCTGGCAACCGGCCAAAATAGAAGGAAACGAGGTCTAGGTGCCTTCGAGAAACACTCTAGCGCTGGCACGACTCGTTGATGTGGTGTCGCCGGACGCCCCAGCACTTCATCCTCCGACTGCTAGTCAGTGCAGCCATGAAGATGAAGTGAATCGCGACGGGTTGGCTAGAGACCGTGACCTCTCGCCACGGGCATGAATGCGCTGACGTGGCGGCTACGGATTCTTCACGACGGAGGTCCCCGTGCCATGGCCGCTTGAACTCTCGATCTTGGACACGTCTATGCCCCCAATGACGCCCGTCACGTCACGTCACCAGGTACCCGCGGGGCTAGTGTCATCTTCAATTGCGGTTCACCGGCCACGGACTCGGCGGTGGCGCGACGAAGTGGCGCGAATCTCAACGACAAGGGATGGATCACGATGAGTAATGAGCAAGTCAGCGGTGCGGAGCGCGAAGGTAATCTGTCCCAGTTCCCGCCCATGATGCGTGATTCGAACTTGGTGGCGCCGCCACATCCTCCATCGGGTCGACTGCCCGTATCGACGCTTGATGAGTACACGGCGCTGTACCAGAGTTCAATCCAAGACCTCGGAGCGTACTGGGCGGGGGTGGCCAGTGACCTCGAATGGTCGAGCGGTTGGCCGCCGTCGCCCGCGATGACCGGCGACCTCGCTGAGGGGTTCTCCTATTTCCCTGGCGCCATGGGCAACGTCAGTGTCAACTGCGTCGACCGCCACGCTCGCACGACACCCGACAAGGTGGCGGTGCACTGGATCGGCGAGGACGGCTCCCAGCGCGAGTGGACCTACGCCGAGTTCGCCGATCACACGGCCCGCTTCGCCCAAGCACTCGTCGAACTGGGCGTGAAGAAGGGCGACGTCGTCGCAATCTTCCTGCCCAACCTCTTGGAGACCTTCGCCGTGGTGCACGGCTGCCTACGTATCGGCGCCATTTACAACATCATCTTCTCGGGCTTCTCCGCCGACGCGCTCGCGGACCGCGTCTTCGACACCGAGGCGAAGATCGTCGTGACCGCCGACGAGACCTTTCGTCGGGGCAAGCCCATCGCGCTGAAGGCCACCCTCGACCAGGTGCTGCCGCGTCTGCCCAGCGTGACCAACGTGATCGTCGTGCGACGCAGCGCCAACCCCGACGTCTCGATGACGGTTCCGCGCGACCGCTACTACGACGAGTTGCTCGACGCGACCACCAGCCTCGCCCCTCCGGTCGACCTCGAAGCCAACGATCCGGGCTTCATCATCTACACGAGCGGCACCAGCGCCAAGCCCAAGGGTCTCGTGCACAGCGGCATCGGCTTCCTCGTGGGCACCTATCACAACGTGAAGATGTCGCTCGACCTCGGTCCCGATGACGTCTTCTGGTGCACCGCCGACTGCGGCTGGCTCACTTTTCCGATCTTCGAGTTGATCGGGGCCACCGCGAATGGGGCGACCATGATCGCCTGTGAGGGCGCACTCGACTTTCCAACTCCCGAGCGCTTCTACAAGATCCTCGAGTCCTACAAGGTCACCAAGGTCTTCACCGCCCCGACGGTGCTGCGCATGCTGGCGCGCCACGGCGCCGAACTCGCCGAGCGCTTTGACCTTTCTCGACTCGAACTGCTGGCGCTCGTCGGTGAGCCGCTCGACGCGAACACCTGGCAGTGGGTGCAGGAGAACATCGGACACGGTCGCCTCGAGATCAACAACACCTACGGCCAGAGCGAGACGGGCAGCGCGTGGACCTCGTCGGTCGTGGGCGTGACCCCGGCGAAGCCCGGTTCCTGTGGTGTGGCGCTGCCGGGACACGCCTACGCGATCCTCGATGAGAACGGTAACGCCGCCGCGCGGGGCAGCGCGGGGTACCTCACCATCACCGCACCCTTTCCCACGCTGTTTCGCGGCATCTGGCGTGACCCCGAGCGTTACCGGAACCAGTACTTCAGGCGTTTCGGTCCGAACCGCTACGACAGCGCCGACGCCGCGATCGAGGACGATGATGCGCATATCTGGGTGGTCGGGCGCGTCGACGACGTGATCAACGTCGCGGCCCACCGACTCTCGACCATGGAGATGGAGAGTGCGCTGTTGACCATGCCGGGCGTCGCCGAAGCGGCCGTCATCGGAGTCGACGATCCGGTGAAGGGCCAGGTTCCCGAAGGATTCGTCATCCTCGCGGCGAACGCGATTGGTTCAATCAGCGAAGAGGCCTTGAGTGAGCGCCTCGTGGAAGCGATCGGGGCCATCGCCCGACCACGACGTGTCCACATACTCACGACGATGCCGCGCACTCGCAGTGGCAAGATCGTGCGACGTCTGCTTCGTGAACTCGTAGTCAACGGCGTCACGAGGGGTGACACCAGCGGTCTGGAGGACCCCGAGGTGCTCGCCCAGCTCGAGCACGAACTGGGCAACAGTTGAACCAAGCGCGACGTCGACCGTCGCGCGATTCGGTGCGGCACACTGGATGAATGGCTGCAGTTCACGGGTCGGCTCCGCTACGGCGTCGTGCTCCTCGTGTCCGATCGAGGCACTTCATCTGCCGCCCTCGGCCTGATGGATCTGAAGAGAGCCGTCGCGTCAGCGGCTCCAGTGCGAATGGAGTCAACGTCTCACGTGATCATGCCCGTCGCGTCGTCGAGGGCGGGCGCGTGCGGGCGTCTCGGCTTCTGACACGCGCTGGTCCGTCGCACAGTGCACAGCGTCCGGCGACTCGCGCCGTCGCAGAGCGGGTTACCGATTACTCGAGCGTTGCCACCTCGAACCAAAATGATTGGATGGTCAAGCGCCACCGCCATCATCAGGTGGAGGCGCTGGCGCACTGCGCGGTATACCTCACTTCAGGTCTCAAGCTGTCCCCCACCCATCGTTCCTCCATGTCACGATTGCCAACTCCGTCTTGAACTCGAAGCACTCTCGCACTATTCCGACCTGACTGAGCGCCCCGAGCAACCGCACTGGGCGGTACGCATGACACCCGACCGGTAAGCCGGCGACTGGCGAGGAAGGGGATTCGCAGCGTTCCAGACGATGTGGGAGGCTGCGACCATGGGTGAACCTGGAAACGAACCACGGAAGTACCGCATGCGAATGCGCAAAGTTCCTAAGGGTGCAGAAGCGAACGACATCCATTTGGCTGGTCTCACCAATAGTGGCGGCGGCCTTCACGGAAATCGTCTGGATCATGAGGCCGCGAGCGGACGCAGCGAGGATATCGGCCGTTTTCAACAATTCTTGCTGAAGTGCCTCGGTCGATATCCGAAGAAGGAAGAGACGCATTAGGGCATTTGGCGTGAGTCGGCTTGCTCTCGACTCGGTTGAACGATTGACCTGTCACTGATCCCCGGACATTGAGATCGGTGACAGCCGCAGCGACGGCCAGATGATTGGTGAGGTCCGGATGGCGGACGCTCACTTCGCGAGGCGCTCGAGCAACTCGCAATCCGCTTTGATGACCTTCTTTGGCCGAGTCTAAAACTCTGGATTTTTCCGGCGTCGGCCGAGGAGCGAACTGGTCATGACAGGGAGACGTTCCCCCAAAAGATTGGGGCTCCAACGGGCCCGTCGCGATTCAAATGGCGGCCAGATGTACTTCTCCTCTAGCAGCCATGCGTAGCATTGACCTGAACAGCCAAGGACTTGTCGAGGCAGCGCATGTGTCCTCTGCAGCGGCGGCTGTCGAAACTGTCGTGTTGCACACCGTCGATAGCGTGGCGACGCAAGACGGTCTTGCTCACAAATGAAGAGGACTGATGCCCACAATCCCCAGCCGTGATGAGCTGGTCCTCCGAGCGGACACCGCATTGAGTCAGGTGCTCGCAGCCATGGCTGGACCGCAGGCCGTGGCGCATGAGGACCAGACCACTGCGGTGCGGGCCCTCGTCGCCGATCACGCTCGGGTGCTGGTCGTGGAGAAGACCGGCTGGGGCAAGTCCGCCGTCTATTTTGCGGCGACCGCGGCGCTGCGCGGCCTGGGTCACGGACCCACACTCATCGTCTCACCACTGTTGGCGCTGATGCGCGACCAGGTCACGGCCGCCACGAGGGGCGGACTGCGAGCGCGAACGATCAACTCCACCAACGTCGATGACTGGAACCAGATCATGCGCGACGTCGAAGGTGGTCAGGTCGACGTACTGCTGGTCTCGCCCGAGCGCCTGGCCAACCCGACCTTCGCCAAGCGGATCGGTCCGGTGATCGCCGGCGCCGGGCTCGTCGTCATCGACGAGGCGCACTGCATCTCGGACTGGGGCTTCGACTTCCGCCCCGACTACCAGCGTCTCTCGCGGGTCCTGACCGCGGCGCCCGGCACTCCGGTGCTCGCCACCACCGCGACGGCCAACGCCCGGGTCACCGCCGACGTGGCCCGCCAACTGGGCGACGGGACCGTGGTACTGCGCGGAGAGTTGGCCCGTCGGTCGCTCCACCTGTCGGTCGTGCCCGGGCTCGACGCGCTCGAGCGCTACGCGTGGGTGGACGCTGCGCTGCACACGCTCGAGGGATCGGGCATCGTCTACGTGCCGACCGTCGCCGACTCCACCCGTCTAGCCGACTTTCTTACCACCCAGGGCCACTCGGTCGCGGCCTACTCCGGCCAGGTCGAGACCGCGGCCCGCGAACGCATCGAGGACGACCTGAAGGCGAACCGCGTGAAGGCCGTCGTCGCCACGTCGGCTCTCGGCATGGGCTACGACAAGCCCGACCTCGGCTTCACCATCCACGTGGGATCGCCGGACTCACCCGTCGCGTACTACCAGCAGGTGGGCCGCGCCGGGCGCGCCATCGACCGGGCCGAGGCCATCCTGCTGCCGGCCGAGACCGACGAGCGCCTCTGGGAGTACTTCGCGACGTCGTCGATCCCCGCGCCGGAGAACATCGCCAAGGTCACCGAAGCCCTCGCCGGCGGCGAGACCCTGAGCGTGGCGCGTCTAGTGGACGCCACCGGCATCCGCAAGGGTCGCCTCGAGGCGCTGATGAAGATCATGGCCGTCGACGACGCCGTGGTGCGCGAGGGACCCGGCTGGCGCGCCGGCGTGACGTCGTACGTGTTCGATGCCGTCAAGTGGGACGCCATCGTGGCGGCGCGCCGAGCCGAGGCCGACATCATGCGGGGCTACGCGCGCGGTGAGGGATGTCTGATGGAGTATCTCCAACGTTCGCTCGACGACGTCGACCCGAGTCCGTGCGGCACGTGCTCGGTCTGCACCGGAGAGATCCCGGCTCCCGGGCGAGCCATCAACACCGCCCGCATCGAGGCGGCGCGGGTGCAACTGCGCGGCATCGACGTGGTCATCGAACCACGCAAGCTCTGGCCCGCGGGACTGTCCAACGGTTGGCGGGGCTCCATTACCGGCGCGAGTGCCGGTCGGGCACTGACCTTCGCCGACACGCCCGGCTGGAGCGACGTGGCCCGGCTCGTCGCCGGTCCCGACCAGCCGCTGCCCGAGCACGTGGTGCGCGGGCTGGTGACGGTGCTGTCCCGGTGGAAGGACTCGTGGGGGCGTCGCCCGGTGGCGATCGTGGCGGTGCCGTCGCGACGACACCCCATCCTCATCGACGACCTGGCTCAGAATCTGGCGGTCGCCGGCAAGTTGCCACTGATCGCGGCCCTCGAGGTGGACGGGCCACGGCCCGACGAGGGCGACTCGTCGGCCACGCGCGTGGAGGGGCTGGCTGCGGCGCTGCGAGTGCGCGACGGCGTGGAGTTGCCCGCGGGCCCGATCCTGCTCGTCGACGATTCGTACCGAACGGGCTGGACCATGACCGTCGCGGCGGCGCTCCTGCGACAGGCCGGCGCCGGTGCGGTACTACCGCTGGTCGTCCACCAGCTCCCCTAGTCCTCTGGCGTCACCCGTACTGGATGATCGGGAGCCTCGCGTGGCATCGCGCTTATCCAGTGAAAGCCGCCGGGATGCTCAAGCAGTAGTGACGCCCTTGAGTTGACCGGACTGAGATGGTTGAACCCGGGCCGTCGAGTAGGTACCGTTGGTGTCCAGCGTGGTCCACTCCCAGCTACTGCGCGGACGAACGTCTGTGGAGGACGGACTGGTCTCGCCCTCACTCACCACATCACAACAGCCGCGCCGGGCTGTAGATGGTCTCGCCGAGCACGATACGACTCTGGATGTCCCGGGCGCCGAGTTGGCGCAGGGTGTCGCCCACCGATTGCAGTTCGTCGGTGCTGCGACTGACGATGCGTAGTTGGTAGTCGAGTCCTCCGGTCGTGTGCACGGCGCTCAACACCTGAGCCACCCCGTTGAGACCTCGCTCGAACTCTCGTCGATCGATCGTCTCCTTCAGTTTCACGTCGGTCAACGAATGCAGTGTGCGACCGAGTGCGGCCAGGTTCAACTCGGCGTGGTAGCCGGCGATCACGCCCGACGCGCGCAAACGCCGGATCCGGTCGGCGGTGCTGTTCGAACTCAGATGCACCATGGCGGCCAACTGCTGGTAGCTGAGACGGGCGTCGTCGATCAGCGCGACGATGATCGAACGGTCAATTTCGTCCACGTGACCTCCTGATCGAATGGCTGACCTCACTATCTGAAGTCTCTTCCATATTTTGCCACAATTTCCGAGCCATAGGTGACTTCATAGGTAGTATATCCGAGTCATTTGAGGCACAATGGCAAATATTCTGGAAGCATGATTCTTTTGATTCTCCGAGTCGTCATCGCACCCCTGATCGTCGTCATCGCGACCCTGGTCCAGCGCCGTTTCGGCCACGCCGTCAGTGGCCTGATGGTCGGTCTGCCCCTCACCAGCCTTCCCCTGCTCTGGCTGGTGGCCCTGGCCCACGGCACCTCGTTCGCCGCATCGATGTCGGGCGCCACGATTTCGGGAACCATCGCCCAGGCGGTCGTGATCTGGGTCTACGCCCACCTCGCGACGCGGCGCTCGCCAGTCGTGTCGCTGCTCGGTGCCCTGAGCGTCTTCGTCGTCACCGCGGGCGCCACGCAGCTGCTGCATCCGTCGGCGCTGGCGGCCGCCGTGGTGGCCGGTGCGAGCTTCGCCATTGCCCTTCACCAGTGGCCCGAGACGACCTCGACACCCCTGGAGCAAGGGCGCTATCGCTTGACCCTGCGCATCGTCCTGGCGGCCGCCTTCACCGTCACCGTGGTCGCACTGGCCGGGCGAATCGGCCCGGCGTTGTCGGGACTCGCCGCCGCGCTGCCGATCATGAGTCTGATCATGGCGTTCATCACGCACCAGGAACTCGGAGCCGACGCCGCGTCACGATTCCTCAAGGGGGTGACCCGCGGCTCGTTCGCCTACGTGGTCTCGATACTGGTGCTCACCGAGATGCTCTACGCCCGGCAGGTGGGACTCGCGTTCTTGTTGTCCATCGTCAGCGCGCTCGTCGTCCAACTCGCGATCCAGTCGTTGGGTACGCTGCCCACACTTGTGCAGTCCTGGCGGGTCTCGATCAGGGTGACGATCGCCGACTTCGCCCGTCACCACGGAACGTCTCGGGTCTGATCCAGGGCGACTCGACCGTCGCCTCGGTCACTCGAACTTGCCGTGTCGACCGGCGCCGTCACGGAAGCGGCGCGCGCCCTCGAGACCGTCAGACTGGAGCGAACGCTGACCGAGTTCGAATTCGTAGGCCATCGCCTCAGCCTCGGCGTGGCCGTCTTGGAAGTGGAGCGACCGGCGATCGTTACGCATGCACGTCTGGGGGAACGCCGCAATCTGCGCCGCCAACTCCTCGGCGGCCCGGCGGGCGTCGCCCAGCGCCACCACCCGGTTCACGAGACCCATCTCACGCGCCTCCTCGGCCGGGACCGCGCGCCCGGTCAGCACGAGGTCGAGGGCCCGACCGGTCCCGATCAGTCGGGGTAGGCGCACGGTCCCGCCGTCCACCAGGGGCACCCCCCACCGTCGACAGAACACGCCGAAGACCGCGTCCTCGGCGGCGACCCGCAGGTCACACCAGAGCGCCAGTTCGAGCCCGCCCGCGACCGCGTAGCCCTCGACCGCCGCCACGACGGGTTTGGACAACGTCAAGCGCGTGACCCCCATGGGACCGTCGCCGTGGGTCACCATCACGTTGCCCCGGTCCGTCCCCACGGCCGAGAGGTCTGCGCCGGCGCAGAAGTGTCCGCCTGCGCCGTAGAGCACGGCGACCGAGGCCTCCTCGTCGGCCTCGAACGCGCGAAACGCTGCGGCGAGAAGGGCGGCGGTGGGCCCGTCGACACTGTTGCGCGAGGCGCGCCGGTCCAGGATGACCGTGGTCACGGCTCCGACCCGTTCGACGATCACCGAGGCGGGCCCGTCGGTCACTGGTCGCTCCACAACGGGTCGCGCAGGGCGCGGCGAAGGACCTTGCCGACGGCCGATTTGGGGATCTCGGCCACGAACGTCACGCGTTGGGGCACCTTGTAGCCGGCGAGGCGTTGGCGCACCCAGTCACGCAGTTCGCTCTCGCTCGCCGTGGTCGTCGGTTTCAGGGCCACAAAGGCCACCACCGCCTCGACCCATACCGGGTCGGGCGCGGCGACGACCGCGCACTCGGCCACGGCCGGATGTTCCATCAGCGCGTCCTCCACCTCGCGCGGATAGACGTTGTAGCCGCCGCTCACGATCATGTCGCTGCGCCGGTCCACCAGGTAGAGGTAGCCGCGCTCGTCGAACCGGGCCATGTCGCGCGTGCGCAGCCACCCGTCGACCATCAT
>Ga0307377_10001827_pt1 | contig 26093 bp, 20 predicted proteins | sample TR3MG_FD_202535 | JGI IMG/M metagenome (GOLD analysis project Ga0307377, IMG submission 202535) | Soil microbial communities from Risofladan, Vaasa, Finland - TR-3 | ecosystem: Environmental > Terrestrial > Soil > Coastal area > Acid sulfate soil | place: Finland: Risofladan, Vaasa | collected... | reverse complement strand
TGAATACTCAAAAATGTGTAACCACAAGTCTGGTCAATATAAAGAATGAAACCATTTCTATACGTCAATGTACCGAACCTACAAAAGAAGTGAAGAAAATATACGACTTGCTAAAATATAAATATGCACCTTTTGTGAGGAAAAAATCCGTTCTTTACAAACCTAAAGCTGCAATGTGGGTTAAGCCTCAGGGCATTAAGTACTAAATAAAAAGGTTGCCCTAAATGGACAACCCCTTTATATTATTAATAATTATTCTGGTTATTTACCGAAGTAGAAATCAAGTCCAACACCTACAACCCAGGTCTTCTTGTTGTAGATCTCTGTTACTGGAACTGGAATTTCCCCAAGCATATGATTAAACTCTTTTGAGCCTTCTGCATAAAAAGTATATTGTCCGCCAATATTAAGGTCAATCATTGATGAGATACGGTAACCAATACCTGCTCCGAATGAATTGGTATTTGTGCTGTATCTCTGATCATTCTGATAATTTTCATTAACACCAGTTGAAGTGGCAACCCAACCGGCACTGGCACGAAGTTTATCAGAAAGGCCATATTCAACACCAAGTCCATATTCCATGAAGTTTTTGTCAATCATATTAATATCTAATGATTCACTCCCGTCATAATCGTTGTTTTTATCAAGATAGGTATTAAAACTTGCAGCAACCATAAGTTTATCCATTGGCTTATATTCCACTCCAAGTGAAAACATTGCAGGCATGTCGGCAATAACTTTTTCTCCGTCAGTAAATATACCACCACCTTTATTATCGTTAACTTTTGTTGTTAGTTCAAACTTCGTCTGACCCTCATATTTAACTGCAATATTCAGTTTATCAGAAGGTGAAAAGTTAACACTTATAATAGGAGTATAGCCCATTCCTGATTCTTCGGCATCTACTTCAATATCCTGTGTGGCGCCTGCATACCCGGTCATAGAACCAGCTTTTGCAGTGAATATGGGGGCAGATGCTCCCAGTACAATTTGGGCTGTAGCAATATCCATGCTTGTAGGATCTTGTCCGGCAGCACCAATTATCTGTTGTATCTGACCAACCTGAACGGCGGTTAACCCAACAGCTGTTCCGTTTGACAAAAGAACTGTTCCGGCACCTCCATCAATTAATGGTTGTAATCCTGCAACATAAGAAGTTGCTCCAGCGGCTAATCCGTTAAGGGTAGCTGCTCCTGATGTAAAGAAATCATTAGCAAGAACCATTCCTCCAGTGTAAGCTGCTCCAAAATTAGGATAATTAGGATTAACACTTATATTTCTCAGATAGCCATTATAAGTATTAGCTGCAGAAACTAAACGAACACCTGCTGCAATAGAAAGCATATCATTTATCTTATAACCAATATTTGCCTGATATCCAAAATATACTGAAGATCCTTCAAATAAGATATCAGCTGAATATTGAGTGGTTGGTATGTCCTGACTTCCTAAAAGGGGAACAAGGTCAGCAATTCCCATTTCGAATGAAGGTAGTCCTTTATCATATTTGGCGCCACCACCGCCACCAATAGGATTAAATCCTGCTGAGAATGAAAGTTTTCCTGTGTTATATGCAACATATACACTGGGGAAAAGAGGCGCGCTTACGTCACCAATAAATTCTCTGGATGTTGTTCCTCCGCTGGTACCAGCCAGGTAATTGTAATTGTTTCCAATAGTTTTTGTCTGTCCAATAATCTGATTGCTTACTGAAGCATAAAAACCATCTCCGAGCTTGGTTAGGCCTGCAGGATTGAAATAAACAGCATCTATGCCAGTTGAGGCATTACGGTTTTGGAGACGAGTGAACATGGCACTCTGATTGGTATTTGTAACCAGACCACCCGCCAGAAGGCTACCTGTAATGAAAATAGCAGCAACAAAAGTTAAAAATTTTCTCATGAGATAAAATTTAAGTTTAAGATTCAGCGGGTGATATGTATCCAGATACAATATCACCCCATTTCTATTTAACAATAGTATCAAAAATTTGATTTGATTCAAAGAATAGTAATATAAATTGTGTCAAATGTAGAAAATTATTTTATTTCTGCAATAAGTCTGAAATACTATATTGATTGTAAGATGATTAATGTGAATAAAGGCGGCAGGCATCAGGCGTCGGGCTTCAGGGGTCAGGCGTCACCGCCTACACTAAAGTTTCGGCGGTCGAAGGGTGTCAGGTGGATGGTTGTCTGCTAAGTCATTAATATTTATTATATTGTATTCAATATTGCATTGTGGGAATGCATATTACGTTATAACTAATTTCAAAACTTGCCAGATAAACGGAGACTGAAATTTCTTTGAGGTTGAATATCTCCCGGACGGCCCATATATTCAATATTTGTGATATTCTTTACTGCAATAGAAAGACTTAAAACGGTATTGATTTTATATCCAATGTTGCCATCAACAAGTAAGTAACCTGTGTTATTCTCAAGCCAATATGCATAGAATCCGGGTAAGATGCTCTCCCTGGTGAACTCATTTATAAAAACATCATCAATACTTAATATTTTTGATTTGGCAAATATACTTAAACCAAGATCAAGTTTTTTATATGCAGTATTTAAACTGATTTTGGCTGAATGTCTTCTTCTGTATTTTAAGTATATGTCTTTATTCTTATGAGTTACCTGATCAAATTCAACAGGGTAGAGATATGTATACCCTCCACCCAGGGTGGTATTAAAATTATTCAAATCTCTGTTTAGCATAAATTCAAACTCACATCCATATACTCTAGCTTGTTCAATATTTTCAGCTCTGAAACCTAAGCCTTCCGGGTAAAGGCTAAAAGGGTATTCTATAAGGTTGCTGTTTTGTGAAAAGAAGAGTGCAAGATCTGCCTGTCCGCTGGTTTTTCCCATTAATAAACCTTGTTTTATTCCTACTTCGGAGCTCCACCCTGATTCAGGCTGAACAGAGGGATTTGGGAAGATGCTTACAGAGCCAAGGGAAGTTGAGGCATATTTTTCTGCGATGGAAGGATACCTGTAACCCTGTCCGAACGAGGCTCTCAGAAAGGTATAATCAGCTGCCTGCCAGTTTATTCCGGTGCGGAATATCGGTACTGTCTTATCATGTTCTCCGTCGAGGATGTTCTGTTCTATTCGTACCCCGGCAACCATCTTCAGTCTTGTTAAAATCTGTGCTTCAGCCTGTGAGAACCCCGCAATATTAATACCCTCATGATCACCATAGAAGTTAGATAGGATTTTACTGTAATTTTCTGATAAACCTGTTGTTAGGTTCATATAATCAGATAATCTGTAATACAGCTGGTATTCAGTATAGAATGAAAATGCATCCGAATTATTATTGTCCCTGACTGGAAACCTGTTATTTCCTGACTGTAAGCGGATCCGGATGTCATGCTTAAGTCGTCTGCCATTATTATAAGATATATATGGGTCTAAGGCAAAGAAAGTGCCATGGAGAAGCGAAACGGTTGATGTGTCTTGCTTCAAAGCCCCTGCTTCGGCATCTTCCCATAGAATAAAATCTGTTTTAGCAGTATAACCGGAGTTAATATTCAAGCCATAGATTAGTCCTTTGACTTTTCCGCTAAAGTGTTTAGTTCTGAGACTTATCCTTCCGAGTTTTTCATCATTAAATTTTCTGTAGCCATTGTCAGCTAAAAGATTAATACCCAGACCGATATCAGTCTTTCCAATTTTCTGCAGATGAGATAAGGAGAGGGTTGAAAAAACTCTGGGTGAGTTCCACCATACCCGGTTTCTGTTTTTTGGCTTGTCATAAATTCCTGTTTCAGCAAAGAATTGCGTAACAGGAATGTTGGTTGCATCAGCAGTGCGAAAGTTAATAATCCCGTTTAAGGCTGATGAGCCATAAAGTACTGAAGATGCACCCTTGATTATCTCAATCTGGGAAATATTCTCGAGTGGGAGAAATTGCCATTTTATATTACCCGCATCAGGTGATAAAACAGGTAATCCATCAATCAGAGCCAGTACTCTGCTTCCTACACCATAAGTGAACCCGCTACCTCCCCTTATGGAGGCTTGTCCATCCATCACTTCAATTCCGGGAGTATTATTTATCAATTCCTGCGCATCAGTAATATGAGTTTTCAAAAAGTCCTCTGACTTAATGATATCCATTGAAACACTCATCTCGGCAATCTTTTGTTCTGTTTTATTTGCACTTACAACGATCTGCCCTATCTCCTGTATTTCCATGTCTAATCCAATATTCAACTCGAGAGTGTCGTTTGATCCGAGATTAATAGTTCTTGTAATAGACTTGTAGCCAATAAATTGAAAGATAATATTCAGCTTTTCGACATCTGATTTGATCAGGAAATAGCCATTCTGATCAGTAGTTGTACCCTGATTTTTTTCAAAAATAACATAAACACCATGGAGTGGTTCAAAGGTATTATTATCAAATACTTTACCCTTAACAAAACCTTGAGCATTCACAACATTTAAGATAGAACTTAAAAGTAATGTTATGACAATAAGAGTGTACCGCATTATTTAGCCTTAAAGGTCATCCGGATATTTATGGGAACGGTCAGATTTATAGGATTAGGGTAACTGGTTGTGATTTTTAAAGAGATATTTGTCAATTCAGCAATGTTGGTTGTAAGAGGAATTGGAAGAGAAACGGTTGCTATTACAATCTGAGTTTCATCCCAGGCAAACTTCCATGTCCCGGTAAATACACCAAAAGAACCGGTGCCGTCTTCATTGAATTTGACGTCTCCTTTGAAGTCTTCAAGTAAACCTCCAACACTACCTGCATCAACACTATTAGCAAGAAGGCTATCGCTAACCCAGACCGGACCAGTTAAAAGTTTGAACCGTTCAGACTGAGTATCTTTTTTGCAGGATGAAATATACAGACATCCGGCTAAGATTAATAATACTGTAAGGTTTTTCATAGAGTCTGAATTTAATTAGGTTAATTATACTAATCAGAACAATTTATCAGCAATGTAGTTCACTTTATTGATTATTATATATCAAAAATACGATTTTTTTGGATATCATTTCTAAACCTCAGAGCCCTGAGCTCTGTGCTCTCCTCCTTCGCTACCACCTTCACATAGGTTATGGTGGTCAAAGAAAGCTTTGGAGGACACGTGTGCTCTTCATTGCCAGCCGAAGCCTTGGTATAGGCTGGTGCCCTGTACCTACCTGATCGACTTTATCTTAATATTTTTAAACGACACTACATCACCATGTTCCTGAAGAAGTATACGTCCATTAGTTACTTCTCCAAACCCCGGAAAATCTTTAAACTTACTGGTAGCAACAAGCTCTTTCCATTCCTGAGTCCCCCTGTCATATTCAACAGTCAACTGTCCGTTTAGCCAATGCTGTACGTGGTGTCCTTTTATAATAATTATTGCCCTGTTCCATTTATCAGCACCGTTATCTCTTACATTTTCCGGTGTTAACAGATCATAAAGACTTGCCAGTGTACGGTTACCAGCAATACCAGCTTTTGCATCCGGATGAAGTCTGTTGTCGAGAACCTGGTATTCGCAGCCAATAGAAGCTAAGTTCCCATTATTTATCTCGGTATCAACAAAATATTTAATTCCGCTATTGGCACCTTGAGTATACTTGAAATCAACAATCAGCTCGAAATCCTTGTATTTATCTGTTGTAACAATATCACCCCCTCTTCCGCTTTCTGGATTAACTCTAATTGTTCCATCTATAATTTCCCATCCTTCTGAAGGAAAAGCCTGGCTTTTTGCACTTATCCATCCTGCTGATGTTTTTCCATCAAACAGAAGTTTCCATCCCTCCGCTACCTCTCTGTCAGTAAGCGCATTATCAAGAAAGCTGACTTGGGGAATAACCGGTGTATATGGAGTACTATATTTCTCAAGATCAGTCGTTCTGATTGTGATGGTTTTCCATTTTACCTGCAACCCTACCTTTGTTGAATCTCCCCCAATTGAATGTACTTGTAGAGCAATGAATCCAGTAGGTGTTAATCCGTCAATTAGATCTGCACAGGGAATCCCATTTATCCATGTTCTTATAGAATTTCCTATTGCTTCAACCCTGTAATGGTTCCAGTCGCCAACCTTCAACGCTTTCTGACCCTCAGGATTATTGTCGAGGGTATATAACCAACCCCTTCTGGCTTCGTCGTATATCCCACCTGACCATGCTCTTACTGAAGGATCAAGTTCTACCTGGTAACCGTGAACCCTTCCATCCATATAATCCGATCTGCTCTCACTTCTGATCTGTACCCCAGAGTTCATCTTAGGATCGAACCATGTGTCGAACTCAAGAATAAAATCTCCGTAATTTTCCTTTGAGCAAAGAAATGAGTTCGGAGAATTGAGAACTGTAGTACCCACTATAGTGTTATCTATTATTTCATATGGTGCAGAACCATTCAGATGCTCCCAATTACTAAGATCTTTGTTGATCATGTTCTCCCCTTTGGTGGTGCATGAAATACATGTAAAAGCTAATAAAAACAGTAATGAGAAAATGTTTATCAGGGTCTTCATAAGAATAAATGAATTAGGTTTTAAACTATTATACAAAAATAGTACTTAATGTATTAAAAGAAATCACTATTATCCGACAATAAGCTATATTACAAACTGACAGAAAAAGTATTGAAATAAGTGCATTAATAAAATTGAGTTTCATGTAGTTATATCTTAGGTTCTGTTTGTTATTAGGTGGCCCCTCTTCTCAACAATCTTCTCCCTTAACAAAGATAAGTATTCAAATAACCTGAGTAATATGTTTTAAAATATGGTTGTTTCATCGCTAATGTTTCATATTTTTGAGATAACAAAAGCATTAAGTAATATGGAAAAGAAAAAAAAAGGAGTAGGATATTCAATATTCATTTTTCTTTTAGTATCACTATTCCTTGCTCAGAACGGAATATCACAACCTGTGGTTGGATTAGATAACTGGTATAACCACGAAACCAATGCTAAAACAGGGAAGCCCTTCCACTATCTCTGGACTGATACTGAGAACAGCGGCTACTCACGCTGGGGGGAAATATTTACCGGCAGGGGAGCAAAAATTACAACACTAGGAAAACCTGATTCAAGTGTTCTGAGTAAAATTGATGTTTATATTATTGTCGATCCTGACACTACAACAGAAACATCTGCCCCCAATTTTATATTGGCTGAAGAAATCAGGGCCATAAAACAATGGATTAAGAAAGGAGGTGTACTGGCCCTCCTTGGGAATGATGCCCCGAATTGCGAGTTCACTCATTTTAACGAGCTTGCATCACAGTTTGGGATGACCTTTAACCATGTTACATTACATCCGGTAACCGGTACCAACTTTGAGATGGGAGCATGTAAAGATCTGCCGGATCATCCTCTCTTTAAAGGAGTTTCAAAAATATACATCAAAGAGATTTCAGATATTAATCTGTCCGGAACAGCAAAAGCCGTTCTGACTGAAAACGGCAAAGTCCTTATGGCAGAAAACAGTTATGGGAAAGGGTATGTTTTTGTTATAGGTGATCCCTGGATCTATAATGAATATATTGATCATGACCGTCTGCCTGAAAGTTTTGAGAACCGCAAAGCGGCAGAAAACCTTACGGATCTATTGCTCAATTACGTGAAGAAGAAGTAGAGGTCGGATAATAAGTTTATCAATTTACTTAATTAGACTACGAAATAAATATTTTGAATATTATTATGAACAAATCTGTAAAATTCGGAATCATCATATCGCTTATATTGGTGTTTATTATCCTTGCATTCGACCTTTCATCCCAGGCAGTCTCATCTGAAAAAACAATGGAGTCGATGGTGCTTGCAAATAAGTATTTCATGGGAAAATGGACTGATGTTAGCAAGACTATTACCACAGATCGGGAACGTCCGAGTAACATCTGGACACGCGGGGTCTATTATGAAGGATTGATGGCTTTATACAAACTTAATCCTGATGAGGCTTATCTCGATTATGCTCTTGCATGGGGTGAATTCCATAAATGGGGATTACGTGATGGTATAAAAACAAGAAATGGCGATAATCAGTGTTGCGGGCAAACATACATTGATCTCTATATGATGGATAGGTACAAGGAGGAGAGAATTAAGGACATAAAAGCTTCCATTGATAATATGATGGCAACAGAAAAGATTGATGACTGGAACTGGATAGATGCCCTGCAAATGGCAATGCCTGTATTTGCTCGACTTGGTATCGTATATAATGAAAAAAGTTATTTCGATCGAATGCATGATATGTATCTCTATACCAAACTTAAACATGGTACAAATGGGCTTTATAATACTGAAGACCATTTATGGTGGCGTGATAAAGATTTTGATCCTCCCTATGTTGAACCAAATGGAGAAGATTGTTACTGGTCGAGAGGAAACGGCTGGGTTGTTGCTGCTCTTGTAAGAACAATGGAGTTTTTACCGAAAAACAGCTCATATAAAAAGGAGTATATTAAGACTCTGAAAGAGATGTTTGAAGCACTTATTCCACTGCAAAGAGAGGATGGTCTCTGGAATGTAAGTCTTCAGGATCCCACTGATTTTGGCGGGAAGGAGCTTACCGGTACTGCATTGTTTACTTATGGAATGGCATGGGGTATTAACCAGGGTATTATCAATAAGAAAGAGTACTTGCCAGTCGTAGATAAGGCATGGAATGCTCTTATAACTGAATGTGTGCACCCCAATGGTTTCCTCGGATATGTGCAAGGTACTGGTAAAGAGCCAAAAGCGGGTCAACCAGTAAACTATGATAGTGTTCCTGATTTTGAAGATTTTGGTTTGGGATGTTTCATGCTTGCTGGATCTGAGGTTTATAAACTTACCAAATCATTGGAACCAAAGGTGAAGAAGCCTAAACCCGAAAAAGAGAAGAAAGGCAGCAAGAAGTAGACTGTAATCAGTCACTAAGAGCATGATTCCGATGTTAATTCCTTAACTACCTGTTTATTTCATTTTCCCCATTGGGGTTATAGTTACAGGCCCTAATAATCCCGATTCCATGGGCAGCCATGCCGATGCATCGAATATCCCATTTTTATTGTTTTCCCTTAAGCGTGCTGCCATATTTATATTGTAGAATTTTTTCCACTCAATATTATTGCGGTCCATATAGGCAATTCTGTTTGCCATCAGATTGGAGACTTTTATCTCGAGCGTATTGGTAGCTTGAAGCTGATCTTTATTAATAGTCACCTGGAAATCGGGACCAATCAGAGATGCAATCTTTTTTCCGTTAAGGATTATTGTGGCACTGTTAGCTATCTTTCCGAAGTTAAGCATCCATGAATTAGCCTTCCCTAAGGGTTTTTTGAAACTGATTGTATAGCTGACAGTTCCTGAAAAGTCTTTTACAGCATCACCACCGAATTCTGTCCAGGAAATTAGTTTATCGACTTTTTTCGAAGATGGAATTACTGGCCCCCCTTCAATAAATTCCACATTCCAGCTTCCCTGTAATTCTTCCGGAATTGATAGGGGAGTATAGAAGCTATATGGTTTTCCAGACATCTTATTATTAAATGTTTCAATAACCATTGATTCACCCGGCCACAGATCAGCATATATCTCAAAAATACCATTCTCAGCTTTCCTATTTTTTGCAATCCCGTAATCTTCTGTCATTGGATTGAAAATTCCAACAGATGAGGCTTCTACATTCAACGGAAGCCATCCTGAATATTGAGTCTCTTTTTGATTTTTAATGAAATAGTAATAACCTGTATTGCTTTCCCTTCGAGTGAACTGCAGTCCTCTATCGGTCATAGGTTCACGTCTTATTTCAGCGGTTTCAAGTAGACTTGCTAAATCATCACCCATAATTATTTTACCATCCCCTAAATTAGCCTCTAAAATTGTTCCATTACCTGATTTCTTAAATTCCAGACTATTTTTCATCTTATTGAAGGCTTCATTTTTCAGGTCAAAATCGGCCCATCCTGAAACATTCTCAGGCATATCTCCGTAGAATATAATATGGGCTCCTTCATTTGCGAGGGAAAGAATCCTTTCGAACGTCTCAACGGGGATATATTTGCATCCCGGTAAAACAAGAGTTTTGTAAATGTTTCCTTCGGTCTGTAATAATCCGTCGGAAAATTCAGTATTTTTTATCTGAAGATCTGAGATATAGTCGAATGTATATCCTTTTTCAAGCATTAAATCAGCTCCTGTTTTAAATGGAGTGCCTTTAAATGCCGGACTTATGTCTGCAAAATGTTCAAGCATTCCTCTTCCATAATCTGCATACCTGTCATATATCGGAAAATAGAGAAGTATATCGTTATCTGGTTTGGCTGATTGCAAAAATGACTGTACATGGGCAATATAATTGTTCAGAGCCGGGAAGTCATTCCAGAAGCTGTTTGCCGGGGTAAATTCAACTGCCGCGTAGAAAAGGAAACCCGGCCATTGTTCATCAGTTGGAGAGAAGCATGTTCCATGATAATAAAGATGATTTATTCCACCCAGGAAGAAAATATCCGCAGCCTTCTTTACATCAGAAAGTGTTGAAGTGAAATGTTCCCCGAGCCAGGTTGCAGCTTCACATGATGCATATTTTTTACCTGTTACATTGGCTGCGGAAGATGCAAATTTTAGTTTAGTTATTTCATTACCTTCAGTTTCAGGAATATCAGTAGCTGCATACAAATCAAGAATATTCCCCGGTGAACCATGGGCCTGGTTTCGTGTTGTTTTTCCCTGTTTATGAGCCCAGGCTGTCCAGTTTGTGGTAAATTTATCAAGAATAAGATCAGAAATGGTTTGACGGTAATCTGATAAAACACGTGCATTTTTATCCGGACCATCTTTCTGAAACAGGGCAGGAAGGTGCATGCTCAGGTCATATCCTCTTCTTATATAGAATTCATTGAACATATCATTTGTCCAGGTAGCCTGGCCGGAAGCATCATCTACTTCATATGAGTCATTGAAATATCCTCGAAGTGATTTAATGTCATAATCTTTAAATATCTCATCGAAATGTTTCAGAAAGTTATTTATTGCCACTCCTGAAAAATGATCGATCACCTCTCCTTCACCACCCGGACCTGCTCTTTCAGCCATCTTTCCATGCCATCCTTCAAAAAGCCCGTATAATGTCCAGTTTCCAACAGGAGCAACCCAATCAAGAGTTCCTGTTGTTGATACCTTGTTTGTCAGATTGAGGACCCTGCCTGAGTCGGAATAAGCAGCTAATATTGTCAGGGGAAGTGCTTTTTCAAACCTTATCTGGTCAAGCGCGTAGAGCTGAAGATATTTGTTTTTACCAATAGGATCATTAAGTAATGTGATATCAGGTCTCTGACCAACCGGTCTTACCAGTGCTTGCTGAATGAATTCAATCTTATCTGTGAGAGTTTCACCCTCCTTTAGTGACCATGTTCTATAATTAATATTCTTTGAGGCATCTGAAGGATTTACCCAGGGACCTCCAAATGGCCATCCTGAAGCGTTGGCAAGATCCATTCCCAGATCAAGACGTACTCCCTCTTTCAGGGTATATGTAAACATATCCATCCATTTGGGCGAGAGGTAGTTTTTGAATTTATTTTCCTGACCTTTTACTCCGTAGATAACAGTGATCTCCAAACCTCCTATGCCAGCTTCCTTATACTTTTCCATGGCAGCTGTCAGATCTGCCTGGGACCCTATACTTCCGGGCCACCACCATCGGGTCCAGGGTTTATTTTCACCTGTTATCTCAGGCCATGATAATTGTGTCTTTGTCTGCTGTGCAAACAAGGCCTGTGAGGCAAGAAAGACTAGTATTGTGAGTTTTTTTATCATAATATTTATTTTTGCTCACTGTTTTTTTCGCCCCCCATCCCGCCAAAGCGGGACTTAAATCTAGTGCATTAGCCCCCCTTCAGGGGGGTTGGGGGCACAATTATCTATAATTTCGCCAGTCGGTCCCAATTGGATAGAACATAACTGCTGCATCATTAATTACCACCTGGTAGTTCTTCATCAGTCTGATCATCTCTGATCCTGCAAGGATAACCGGTCCATAGCCGTGTGCTGCGGCCATATTAACAGGTCTGTTGTAGTAGAAAGCAGGATCAAAACTCATACCAGTACCAACACATGTTCCCTCAACCTCACCAGTGCTATTGACTTTTGTCTGAACAGCATTCCATCCGAGAACAGCCATTGGACCATAAGCCTGTGCATCAATCCAACCTTTGTTAATTGCATGAGCGGTACAGTATGTAAAAATTGCAGTGGCTGATGTTTCTAAATAGGAATCATTCCTGTTTAGTAATTGATGCCAGAAACCGACTCCGGATTGGCAGGAAGCAAGACCAGCGATGTGCTTTCTAAGTAGATCTAATATTGAATTTCTTGAAACATGATCTTCAGGAAGAACATCAAGCAGCTCGGTTATTGCCAGAAGAGCCCATCCGTTACACCGTCCCCAGTAAAACTCCGGATGAGGGTTCATATCCAGAATCCAGCCATGCATGAAGAGTCTCTGGCTATTATTGAACATCCGCTGTGAGAACTGAAGTACCTGTCTGGAAGCATCATCAAAATATTTACGATCACCGGTTAGCTTTCCCATCTGTGCAAGGGCAGGAACACTCATATAAAGGTCATCAAGCCAGAGAGCATTTGGAAGTGGCCTGTTACGTGCAAGGGTTCCGTCAGCTAGTCTAAATTGCTTTGTAGAAATATAATCTATGTAATTATCAATGTATGAGCGTAACTCTGATTTCCCGCCATAATTAAGAGTTTTTATCATAGCTGCACACATTGATCCTGCATCGTCAAGGGCGCGTGGATCTAATACTGACCTTACAGGATTGTTATTTTGAAGACCGGATGCTGGAACCGACTTAAAATAACCTGCTAAATCACTGATCAGGTTAATACGTTTTATAGTATAATCTTTATATTTCGGATCACCGGTTACTTCGCTGGCATTTAGCATAGCTCCATATGCAACACCCCATTCATAGCTGATAAGTCTGAATACACCAGGTTCTAAGATAGAGTTGGTAGTCAGCTTTTTCATGTCAACAATCGCGGTTTTCGTCTGACGGTCAATCACTTTTGCCGGTGTTGAGGCATCAAGGTAGGAATAAATCCTGGCCAATACAGCTGTGATCTCTTCGCTTTTCATTGGTCCATATGGAACCGGATAATCTGGTGCCAGCAGGTGAAGAGCTGTATTGGAGTCGGTAATCTTTAACGGAGTTACTTGTGAGAACATTATGTTCAAAACCAGGAATATTAACAACAAACTAATGGTTATGCGTTTTTTCATAATTTGTCTCCATTTAAATTTCCTTAAATATAAGCGAAAAACAGACCCATATTGAATTCTTTGTGCAAAATTGTAAGGTATTTAACTACGTATTATAATACGTAGATATTTATTTAAAAACAGCAGGAAGAAACCGATAAGAGGATATTACCCATGCGATTACACATGGTCCAGCACTTCTCACAAATGGTAATCCTACTGATAGATAATTAGATATTCCTGTTGCAGAAGGGAAATAAGCTACTACACCTTTAAAAATATCTTCTTCTTATATAAAATATAGAGGAATACCCAGGCAATTGCGGTTATTCCAATCCCATCAATCAGAGGGCCCCATGCTTCAGGAAGGATAGAGGAAAATCCATCGAAAAAAAATCTTGTTGCGGACCTGAAATTAATTATTCTTCCTGCCAGGTAGATGGTTATAGGATTCATCCCTATTACTACGAAGAAGAAAGCCCATTTCTTAAATTGCCATACATCAATAATCAGATAAAAAATGGCAAAAAGCAAAAGGCTGAGCCCACCAACAAAGCAGACAAATGAACTTGTCCAGAGATTCTTATTGATCGGGAAAGCAAGATTCCAGACCTTTCCGATTATCATTAAAGCTATTGCTGCCAGAACCAGATAGAATGTCTTTTTTAAAGGTTTGTCATTAAGGTATTTAGATAACATAAACTGTCCGGTTAACATTCCGAGCAACGCAGTACCTATAGCCGGAATGGTACTGAAAAGTCCTTCAGGATCGTGAATATCAGGATATAGTCGGCCTGGCATTAAAATACGATCTATATAACTTGCAAGGTTACCTTCCCGCGAAAAAATATCTGTTGAACCCAGGTCATGAGCAGGGAATATAAGAAGTAAAAGCCAGTAGCCTATTAATATTGCGACTAACCAAACAATTCGCATACTTAGCTTTGTATTCATAAAGATAAGTGCGCCAAACATCCAGGCAAGACCAATTCTTCCAAGCACACTTCCATATCGCAGGTTAGCGAAATCGAATCGAACACCATTATTATATATTATTCCAAGAAAAACAAAGATTAATCCGCGATAGATTACATGTTTATATATTGACATGCTGCTATCGTTTTTTGCAATCCTTTTTGCCAGGGAAAAAGGGAAGGAAATTCCTGCAATAAAAAGAAACAGAGGGAATATCATATCAAAAAAATGGAACCCGTGCCATTGTACATGTTCACATTGTTCAGCCCACCACTGAAATATGGGCCATCCGGTCAGTGTGGCAAGACCAATAAAAATTCCTTCACCACCCATGATCCAGAACATATCGAATCCTCGCAACGCATCAAGTGAATACAACCGCTTGGTTGCAGGTTTGTTTTCGTCTTCCATTTTTTGATAATTTAATTGATAAATACCTTTATTTTAAAAGAGTAAGATGAAATTCTAAATGTAAAGTTATTACCATTAATATCCTTCATTGGCATTGACTTACCGGTCGATTCCCTATATAGCTGAAAGAACCGGTTGTATACATCAACAAGAACACCATCCATGTCAACTAAAACCCTTTTCATATTTCAATGATTCTTTATATCTTTAAAAATAGTTATTTTTTACAGTATTTCTATTTTCGAATAAAATATCAATTTGGTCGAAAATTTTAACAACAAAATCTCACTTAGGATATCACGAATGTTAACTATGGATAAAAACTTTCTATCTTTATAAGATCTATGAAAACGAAAAATTTTCTTTCTGCAATTTTAATTATAATATTCATTTCTCAATGCACACCAAAAGAGGAGGAAATTATAATGACAGTAAATGGTCCGGTTACCGTAAGTGAAATGGGTACAACACTTGTTCATGAACATATTCTTGTTGATTTTATTGGAGCGGATTCAATAAATGATAACAGATGGAACAGGACTGAAGTAGTTAAAAGATCATTACCTTTTCTTAAGCAGATAAGGGATCTCGGGTGTAAATCTTTTGTTGAATGTACTCCCGATTACCTGGGCAGGGACCCTCTATTGCTTAAAGAGTTGTCCGATTCATCAGGCTTGCACATACTGACTAATACGGGATATTATGGAGCCATGAATAACAAATATATTCCGAAAGAGGCTTTTGCTGAGACTGCCGATCAACTTGCCGACAGGTGGACCGGGGAATGGGAAAATGGTATAAATGGTACAGGCATCAAACCAGGGTTTATTAAAATAGGTGTTGCCAGAGAAAAATTATCAGAAATGCACAGAAAAATTGTAACTGCAGCTGCACGAACTCACCTGAGAACAGGATTAACAATAGCAGCTCATACAGGCCTGGCAATTCCTGCGTTTGAAGAACTTGAAGTATTGAGAAATGAAGGAGTGTCACCCGAAGCTTTTATATGGGTTCATGCGCAGAATGAAAAAGATCTCAGTGAACATATCAGGGCTGCCAGGATGGGAGCATGGATCAGTCTTGATGGTATCAATGATGACAATATTGAAGAGTATGTAGAAATGATCAGGAACCTTAAAGAGAATGGCCTGCTTAACAAGATCCTCTTATCGCACGATGCAGGGTGGTATCGCCCTGGTGAGGAAAATGGTGGAGAGTACAGGGGGTATGCCACCCTTTTTGAAAAACTGGTTCCTGCATTAAGGGAGGGAAAATTCTCTGAGGAAGAAATAAACCAACTTCTGATTTCAAATCCCGGAAAAGCTTTTTCAATACGGATACGCAGAATATAATTTTGTGATTCGCAATATTACCGCATATAAGGAATGCAGACTAATAGTTAAAGTTTTATGTAAATTAATTGTATCAATATGAAGTATCTTTTTACAGTAACACTTATAACATTTTACCTGACAGGTAATTGCCAGAATGTTAAACTTGTCAGGAATGATAGTCAACAAAAGGTTGACGTTCTTATTGGAGGGAAACTCTTTACATCATATCGCTATCCGGCAGATATGGAAAAGCCATTTTTGTACCCGGTATACGCGGCAAACGGATCGGTCATTACAAGGGGATTCCCAATTGAGCCCAGAAAAGGAGAGAGGGTTGATCATCCTCATCAAATTGGGATCTGGTTTAACCATGGAAATATTAGCGATCTTGATTTCTGGAACAATTCTTCAGCGATACCGGTTGACAGAAAAGATGCTTACGGACACATTACCCTTCAGAAAATTGTTCAGGCTGAAAGTGGTGAGACCGGAACTCTTGAAGTAGTTACTAATTGGGATAATAGTAAAGGGAGTACTGTGTTAATGGAAAGCACTAAATATGTCTTTTCAGGTGATACCGATTCCCGTACAATTGATCACCTAACAACTTTAACTGCTGTAAATGGTCCGGTGACAATCACCGACAATAAGGAAGGGCTTTTTGCAATACGGGTTGACAGGGCATTTGAAATGCCCTCCAATGAGCCATTGATCTTTACCGATGAGAAGGGCAATCTCACAACTGTAAAAGCTACAGATAATACAGGAGTTACAGGTATGTATTCATCCAGTAAGGGACTGAAAGGTGATGCCGTATGGGGAACACGGAATGATTGGGTTGTCCTGAGCGGAGCGAAGGATAACGTTATTATCACATTAGGTTTTTTTGATAACCCAAAAAACCCGGGTTATCCAGCTTATTTTCATGCCAGAGGATATGGCCTTTTCTCTGTTAATAATTTAGGACAGAATTCATACGATCCCAAACAGGAGAAGGTGAGCTACAAATTGGAAAAGGGTGAATCTATGAAGCTTTATCACAGGTTTTATGTTCAGTCGGGAAGTGAACTGACTGCTGAGAAGGCAAATAAGATATTCCGGGATTTTTCAAAAACATATTAATAAATTGATAATAAATAACTTAATCATGAAAAAATCAAAAATCATCAGACGTACGCTTACCTCATTATTGTTTCTGTTTTTCGTAACAGTTTCATTCAAGAGTTATGGTGCAATACCTGTAATGCAGCAGTATTTTGAAATTAAGATCTATCATATTACTGATAAAACTCAGGAAATCATGGTTGATGCCTATCTCAAAGATGCATATCTCCCGGCACTTCACCGTGCTGGTATTCCTGCAGTTGGTGTTTTTAAACCGGTAGAAGCCGACACAGCTTTTGGGAAGATGATTTATGTTTTTATTCCCTTTAATACTATTGATCAGTTTATGCAATTGCCAGAGCTTCTTTTAGGTGATAAAGTATATGCAGAGGCTGGAAAGACTTTCGTTGATGCAGCTTATGATAATCCTCCTTATAAAAGGAAGGAGAGCATTCTGTTAAAAGCATTTATGGACATGCCGGAATTCAGGGCCCCTGAGTTCTCAACACCTGTTTCAGAGAGGATTTATGAATTAAGAAGTTATGAGAGTACAACAGAAGCAAAGGCTGTAAAGAAGATTGAGATGTTTAATCAGGGTGGGGAAATAGCATTATTTGAAAGCTTAGAATTCAATCCGGTTTTCTACGCAGAGGTGTTAGCAGGAAGCCATATGCCGAACCTTATGTACATGATCACATTTGCGGATATGAAATCGCATGATGAACATTGGGCTGCATTCAGGGATTCTCCGGGATGGAAGACATTGTCAGGTAAAGAGGAGTACAAAAACACTGTCTCAAAAGCCAATCCATACCTTATGCATCCTGCATCTTATTCAGATTTTTAATACTTTGTGTCCGTGGTTATGGTAACGGATACCCTTCAATCTCTTTAAGGTTATAGGCTATCTCATCATCAGGCAGCTCATAATTCTGCAATTGACCGGTAAGAAATTTATCATATCCAGTAAGATCCATCAGGCCATGACCAGAGAAATTGAACAGGATAACTTTTTCTTTAGCTTCCTCTTTTGCCTTTTTTGCCTCACGGATTACCGTGGCAATGGCATGAGTTGTTTCAGGTGCGGGGATTATTCCTTCGGTTTTTGCAAATAGTATTCCGGCTTTATAACACTCCACCTGGTTCAGTGACAGAGGAGAAAGAAGTCCTTCTTGTGCGGCTTTGCTAACGAGCGGAGCCATTCCATGATACCTTAAACCACCTGCATGTATTGGAGCAGGTACAAAGCTATGACCCAATGAATACATGGCAAGCAAAGGTGTCATTTTAGCTGTATCACCATGATCATAAACATAAGGGCCTTTTGTTAGCGTTGGGCAGGATGCCGGCTCAACCGGTATAATATCAATTTCGGCACCATTCATCTTATCATATACAAAGGGAAAGGCAAGTCCGGCAAAGTTACTTCCACCTCCGGCACAGCCAATAACAACGTCAACTTTTTTCTCCCCTGCAATATCCAGTTGTTTTTTTGCTTCAAGACCTATAATGGTCTGGTGCATCATCACATGATTTAATACACTGCCGAGTGAATATCTTGTATTTCCTGTCGTATCCGTGACAGCTGCTTCAATTGCCTCACTTATTGCCATGCCGAGACTTCCGGGAGTATCGGGAGTTTTTTCCAGAATGGTTCTTCCGGCCTGGGTTTCGGTACTTGGACTTGCTACACAATTGGCGCCCCAGGTTTGCATCATTAGTTTCCTGTAAGGTTTCTGATCGAAACTTATCCTTACCATAAATACCTTACATTCCAGTCCTACCAGGGAACAGGCAAAAGCCAGGGCACTTCCCCACTGGCCTGCCCCGGTTTCAGTAGTTAAACGCTTAATTCCAAATTGTTTATTATACCAGGCCTGGGCAACTGCTGTATTGGGCTTATGACTACCTGCAGGTGACAGACTCTCATTTTTATAATAAATCCTTGCAGGAGTTCCGATTGCCTGTTCCAGTGCATATGCACGGTGAAGGGGTGAAGGACGCCACCTGGTAAGTAAATCCAGGATACCTTCCGGGATGTCGACCCAGCGCTTTGTACTGTATTCCTGTTCAACCAGATTCATAGGGAAGACAGAAGCCCATGCCTCTTCTGGAACCGGTCCGTCGGGGCCCATGAAGGGTGGAACTTTGATATCGGCTGCCAGATTATACCATTGCCTGGGCATTTCATTCTCACTCAATAAAATTTTTCTTATTCTTTCCATAATATATTAGTATAAAGGTTAATAAATAATAGAGGCACACTGCGAACAGTGTGCCTCTATAAAAAATATCTTATAAATGTTATATAACGGCTTGTTTCACAGCATCAATTGTTGTGTTACGCCAAGACCAGAGATAAAGCATTTTTAGTTTCATGGTGACAAAAATAATTAAAAATTTAACAAATAATCATTTATTTAGAAATATTTTAATTTTCAATGAAATTTTCTTTTTGCAGGTAAGATATTAATTAATCAGGCCAGAATGGTTATTATTCGTGAACTATTGCTCCAAGATTTCTAAGATCATTAAAAAACCCCGGATATGATTTTGTAACACATTGTGAATCCCTGATATATACACCTCCGGTTGCGCCCAGTGAAGCAACAGCAACAGCCATGGCAATTCTGTGATCATCGTGCGATTCAACGTGTGCCCCCTGTGGCTGTCCTCCAGTAACAGACATCATATCATCATTAATATCAATCCTGATATTCATCTTACCAAACTCTTCCTTAAGAGTTGCGGCCCTGTCACTCTCCTTATATATTAATCTTGATACGCCTTTTATAGTTGAGACCCCTTTACAATATGATGCTAATGCCACGAGTGGAGGAAAAAGATCGGGTGATTCAGTTGCATCAAACTTAAATGCTTTTAATTCTGATTTTGATATCTCAATAAGGTTTTCACTGATTTTAATATTGGCTCCTGCTTTCTCCAGAGCCTGAATAATTTGCAGATCACTCTGCTTGCTATCTGAATTAAGTCCCCGGATTCCTATTTGTCCGTTAATTGCACCTGCCACAAGTAAAAATGCGCCCCCGCTCCAGTCTCCTTCAATTGTATAGTCATGAGGATTATACTTCTGATTCCCATGCATCTTAAACAGCTTATAATCAGTGTGGTAAATTGTTATTCCAAATGATCTGAGTATCTCAATTGTCATGTCTATGTATGGCTTGCTCTTCAGGTTGTTCACTTTTATCTCGGAGTCCTTAACCGCAAGAGGTAATGCTAATAACAACCCGGTTAATAGCTGACTGCTTATTGACCCGTCAATTTCGCAGTATCCTCCAACTAATGGTCCCTGAACAGTAAGAGGAAGAAATCCATCTGTGCTGGTGCATTTTACACCTAATTGATTCAAAGCATGCTCAATCATAAACATAGGTCTCTTTTTAAGAGAATGTGCGCCAACAATAGTGATCTCAGCAGGATATAAAGCAGCTATAGGAGAGAACATACGTATCGCCAATCCCGATTCTCCACAATTGAGTTTTGGCTCTTTCAATATTCCGGAGCCACTAATTGTCAATTCATCAGCCTGAGGTTCTACCCGAGCTCCCAAACCAACTGCTATACTCATTGCAGCTAATGAATCGTCGCAATAGGAAGGATTATGAATTATGCTTTGCCCGTCGGCAAGTAAAGCGGCAGCAATAGCCCGCTGTGTCATACTCTTTGATGCCGGAGCTCTGAGTTTCCCTTTAATCACTGACGGTTCTACATGTCTTTCCATAGGTTATTACAAATTATATAAAATCAGCAACTTGAGTATCGAGGTATTGATTTCAGTTATCTACTTTTTAACGGATTTAACTTTTACCCCATTATTCATTACCTTCATCTGATGGTTAATAGACTCCTGATGAATTGCTTTGAATATTGTATCAATCAGTTCAGCACTGAGTCCTTTAGCCTGCCCTCTGGCGATAACCTTATTTATAATTTCTTCCCATCGGATGCTCTGCAAGATAGTGATATTATTTTCCTTTTTATAATAACCTATTGTTTCAGCCACCTTCATTCGCTTCTCAATAAGATCGAGCAAATAATCATCAAAAACATCGATTTGTTGTCGAAGTTCCCCCAGAACATCCAGTAACTTTGGATCAGAGGTGCTCGGACTTCTTAATATGAGCCTGCTTAGAAGCTCCTTCAGGTCGTTTGGAGTTAATTGTTGGGCAGCATCTGATAATGCCTTTGCCGGGTTTATATGCGATTCGAGCATTAACCCATCGAAGTTCAGATCCATTGCTTTCTGCGAAATCTCATGTAGAAACTGTCTGGAGCCGGCAATATGACTAGGATCACATAGTATTGGTATGTCAGGGATACGCCTGCGCAATTCAATAGGTATTTGCCAGTTGGGTTGATTGCGATACAACGTCTTTTCATACGAAGAGAAACCACGATGTATTGCCCCTATCCGGGTGATTCCTGCTCTGGCAATACGTTCAATGGCTCCTATCCATAACTCAATGTCGGGATTTATCGGGTTTTTCACCATTACCATCACATCCACTCCATGGAGGGCATCGGAAATCTCCTGAACAGTGAATGGATTAACAGATGTCCTGGCACCTATCCATAACATGTCAATACCATATTTCAAAGCCTCATAGACATGTTTTTCATTAGCCACTTCTGTACAGACAAGCAGGCCGGTTTCCTGTTTGACCCTTCTTAGCCATTTTAAACCTTCAACACCAACTCCTTCAAATGAATTAGGACGTGTCCGTGGTTTCCATATACCAGCTCTGAATACGCTAATTTCTTTTATATTAGCTAATTGAGTGGCGGTTTCCATTACCTGCTCTTCAGTTTCAGCGCTGCACGGGCCAGAGATTAGAAAAGGCCTTCCCTTATAACCTCTCCACTCATTGATAAGGGAATTCTCAAGTTTTAATACCATTATAATCTGTTTTAATTTGATTTCGGATTTCTGATTTCTGATTTCGGATTTGAATTTATTCAATCCGCAATCCACAATTGTTTACATTTAGTTCAGAATTTTCCTGATCTTATTAGCCTCATTCATAAGGTCTTTCAATCCATTCATATTTTTTTCTGAGATCATTTTTTTGAACGAATTCATTTTTTCAATATAGGTATCCATTACCTCAATGATGTATTCAGAATTTTCCAGGAAGATAGGAGCCCAGGTATCTCCGTTGCTTTTAGCTAAGCGGACAGTACTTTCAAATCCGCCACCAGCAAGGTTGAAAATATTTTGTTCTTTTTCTTCCTTATCAAGAACACATAATGCAAGTGAGAAAGATGTTATATGTGAAATATGTGACACATATGCAACATGAATATCATGATCGCGTGAGTTCATATATATTTTGCGCATGTTTAATATTCCCAGCATTCTTTCAATTGTATCAAGGGCATCCTTATCACTCAGGTGCCTGTCGCAGATAATTGCAGGCTTATAGTCAAATAGTTTTCCGATTGCAGCAAGTGGACCAGAGAACTCAGTTCCTGCCATTGGATGAACTGCAACATACCGACCCCTAAACGGATGATTTTTTGAAGCTTCAGCTATACTGGCTTTTGTTGATCCCATGTCGGTAACAATTTTACATGTTCCTTCGATTCTGTCAAGTATCCCTGGTAACATCTTGCAGTTTGTATTTACAGGAGCAGATAGAATTATTAAATCGCTTTTATCAATGGCATCTTCCAGATTGGTAATTTCATCGACTAATCCACAAAGCTTGGCGATATTCTGATGATGTAGATTGTTATCAACACCTATTATTTTGTCTGCAAATCCTCGTTTGCGAAGATCAATCACCATTGAGCCCCCGATTAAACCTATTCCTATTACTGCAATTGTCATTTTTATTGGATATCTGGTTAATTTATAATTTTGTTATTTTAAGAGTCCGAAGACCGAAATTTTTCTTCCGACTTCCGACTTCCGACTTTATTCTTTATATTTCAATAATCGATCTTTCGCTTCCATCAATCGTTTTTCACTGGCACATAATGAAATGCGTATATACCTCTCTCCATTCTTTCCAAAGATGAATCCTGGTGTGATGAACAGGTGTGCTTTATTTAATATATCTTCTATAAACAATTCGCAATTTATTATATCCTCGGGTATGCGTCCCCACAGGAACAATCCAACCTGTGATTTTCCATATTTACAATTAAGGATTTCCATAATTTCCTCAACTATTTTACGGCGCCTGATATAAACTGTATTGACTGTGTCATACCATGAATCAGGATTATTAAGAGCTTCAACTGCAGCTATCTGCAAAGGCAGGAACATTCCGGAATCCATGTTGCTTTTTACTTTAAGCACATTCTTAATATACTGATTGTGACCTGCAATCATACCTATGCGCCATCCTGCCATATTTTGAGATTTGCTCAGAGAGTTAAGTTCCAATGCTGTCTCTTTTGCTCCATCAACCGCCAGGAGACTTATATATTCTTTATTTAAGATAAAGCTGTATGGGTTGTCGTTACATAATAGTATCCCATGTTTTTGTGAAAAGGCAACCAGCTTTTCAAATAGTGTCATTGATCCTTTTGTCCCGGTGGGCATATGAGGATAGTTTACCCACATCAGTTTAACTCTGCTCAGATCACTCTGTTCAAGTGCCTCCAGATCTGGAGGCCAGCCCTTCTTTTCATCAAGGTCATATTTTCTGACGATCCCACTAACCAGATGTGTTACAGATGAATATGTAGGATAACCAGGGTCCGGTACAAGCACTTCATCTCCCGGATTGACAAAAGCCATACTGATATGCATTATACCTTCCTTGCTTCCCATGAGTGGCAGTATCTCATCATCGGGGTCTAACTCGACCTTAAAATATTTTTTATACCATTGCGAAAAAGCTATTCTTAATGCCGGGCTCCCTCTATAGCTCTGGTAGCCATGTGAAGTTGATTTTTTTGCTTCTGCTATAAGAGCTGAAATAGTATTGTCAGAAGGCGGTTGATCGGGGCTTCCAATACCAAGGTTTATTACATCAGCACCATCTCTGCGCATCTGATCGATATGGGCCAGCTTCTGAGAAAAATAGTATTCCTGAACATTGCTGGTACGGTCAGCAGGTTTAACTTTCATAAAGCATGTCTCCTTTAAAGTATACTCCCAGAATTTCTAAATTACTTGTATATTTATTCAATACTCTTTTAATTACTTCAGAGTTAATGTTTTTATTCAATTCCAGATCGGTGTAAAACATATATTCCCACTCACCATTTAATCTTGGGACAGATTGAATTTTTGAAAGGTTAATTTCCAATTCCGCAAGCTTCACCAATACAGTTGCAAGCGAACCTGGTTTATGTCCTGTTGAGAAGCATATAGAGACCTTATTTCCTTTTTTATTTCCCTTTTCTTCACCTCCCACAATAAGAAATCGTGTGTAGTTTTGTTTATATGTCTCTATGCCAGAGGCAAGTATTTCGAGACCATATATCTCTGCAGCATTTGAAGATGCAATTGCAGCAACACCTTTGAGCTGGGTTTCGCTTATCAGCCTGGCACTTCCGGCAGTATCGTCGCTTTCAATAAGAATCATCCCCGGAAACTGATTAAGGAAAGTCATGCACTGTGCCAGAGCAATCGGATGGGATCGAATCTCTCTGATATCAGTAATCAACTGGCCATGCAATGCCATCAGGTTCTGTTTTACCCTGAGGTTATGTTCCCCCAGGATCTTCATTCCGGATTCTCTTATAAGTGTATAATTATAAAGGATACTGCCTGACCTGGCATTTTCAATTGCCATTATTGCAAAATCGGCCTCTCCGGTTTTCAGGGTGCTTAGTGTAAGGTCGAATGTCGGACAAGGTACAATATCAATTGTATCATAATTAAAGTACTGTCGTGCAGCAACTTCATGAAAACATCCTGCCTCCCCCTGTATTGCTATTTTCATTCCTTAAGTGTTATTAAATAAGTAAGGGCCCCTTCGTGGGACCCTTGCTTTCATATAATATTTATATTATCTGTATACAATTATCCCTTTATCTATTATTAAAATAAAAATAGAAGTTAAAGAAATAGGTAAAAAAGTTGTATACAATATTCATCTGATCGCTTTATTACCTTACAAAAGTAATCGAATTTTTAAAAAAACAAGTAAAAAGTAATAAAAAGAATGTATTCAATTGAATATTAATATTAAGAGCCTTATTGTAGGCCTTGTACCCGTTTGCCCTTGTTATCCCGCATGTTATACTCTCCAAAATCGACCTGCGCCTGTTTGCCGACACGCAAGCAAGAGTTTTGCAGCCCATCCCTTTACCCTGTGAAATAATGCTTCCCGTTAACAGCTTCGACCACGAAATAGCTACCCTGTTGAAGAGCTTTGCCTTTCATCGCTGGGATGCAACAAATAAATGGTGGACAGTGCCTTATTCGGAGAAATATTTGTCAGAAATAAAAGAACTTGCCCTTGCAAAAGGCATGAAAGTTACTTACGAGGAAGAACCTAAGGGAGATAAAGGAGTACCAAGAGTTTCGCCTGAAGATGTTCCCAACTATCGTCGGTGTCCTGATGAAATGATTCAGAAACTCAGGGAATTGCGATACAGCAACTCAACCATAAAGACATATACCAATCTTTTTGAGGAATTTATAAACTACTTTTTCAGGTTGGAGATAAACAATATCAGCGAAAAGCAGATAATTGAGTTTCTGCGTTATCTGGTTAACGAACGGTTGGTTTCGGTATCGTATCAAAACCAGGCGATTAAAAATCAACGATATTGATCGTGAGCGCATGCAAATCCGCATAGTACAGTCGAAAGGTAAAAAGGATCGATACACAAAACTTTCTGATAAGTTTTTGCCTGTTCTGGATGTTTACATGGAAGAGTACCGTCCGAAGGAGTATTTGTTCGAAGGGGCAAGTGGCGATGAATATTCGACACGTAGCGTACAGAATATGATACGGGGTGTTGTTGCTAAAGCAGGGATTAAGAAACATGTAACAATGCATACTCTAAGGCATACATTTGCAACACACTG
>Ga0307377_10001825_pt1 | contig 26106 bp, 20 predicted proteins | sample TR3MG_FD_202535 | JGI IMG/M metagenome (GOLD analysis project Ga0307377, IMG submission 202535) | Soil microbial communities from Risofladan, Vaasa, Finland - TR-3 | ecosystem: Environmental > Terrestrial > Soil > Coastal area > Acid sulfate soil | place: Finland: Risofladan, Vaasa | collected... | reverse complement strand
CGGCAACCTGACCATATCGAACCGGCGCTGCCAGGTGATTCTGGAGAACGTGCACAGCCCAAAATCCTATGCCGCGTAGCGACATAGGATTGGTAATTAGTAGTTAGCCCCGCCCGTAGATCGCGGGAATGAAAAGGAAAAAATAAAGTAGGAGAAATATCAATGGCAGCACCGACACAGACTGACGCAAATAAGGCGGCGATGGCGATCAACAGCGTCGTCACCTCGGAGGGCGTGTACATGACGCCCCTGGCCGGGGTATTAATCGGCAGCGGAACCGGCACGCCGAACGGCGAGGTAACGGCCCCGATAGGGAGCCTGTTTATCGAGCTGGGGTCTCATGAGCTCTGGATGAACACGGACGCGTCGACCACGTGGGAAATAGTGGGAACGCAGTCATAAAAGACAGTGGCAAAGTGGCAGAGTTACAAAGCAGCAAAGAAAAATAACCCTCCCGGAAGGCGCGGGGTTTTTCCTCCTGGGCCCTGCGCCATGCCGGAAGGAATACAGTAATTCGTTCCCCGCCTGAAAATTGCGGGGACAAGCCTTAGGGAAAGACAAAAAATGAGGAAAAGGGCGATGAGATATATTTCGATAATTCTAATGCTGGCTTTTTTTGTTGCGCCGGCCGCGTTGTTCGGGCAGAACAGCCAGTACAGCATTCAACAGGCGACGACGGAGGTGCTGGGAAGCGGGATACTGCAGCACGACCTGAAAGCCGAGAGCGTGTTTCACGATGACTTTTATGGAGCGGACACGACGCTCAATCGATTTTTGGGGCTCAATAAATGGGCGATACATAAAGACTCTCTCCTGGCGACGATAACGTTTCCGGACTCCGCGTTCGGGCAATTGTACGGCACGACGAAATCCGCTGAAAACGAATTAATATCCGTACAGTGGCCGGTAAACCAGTGGCAATTGCGGCCCGGGGAACCGCTGGAAGTGGAGTGGAACGTTAAAATCGACACATCGAAGCAGAGCGACATCATGATAGGCATGGCGAATACAGTCGCAGCGCCGGCGGATTCGATGTTTGACGCGGACGTTACGGACGGGATGTTTTTCTATCAGCAGGACGGGGACAGCCTCTGGTATGCCGTTACCTGCTCCACGGCAGCCACATATAGAGACAGCTCCGTCACCGCGGCGCATTTGCTATCGTACAACGATTCAACGGCGGCGTATTCCGACGGGTTTCATAAATATAAAATCGTATGGGATGGACGGTCCAGAGTGCGGTTCTACTATGATAACCGCCTGATGGCGACCATGACAACCAGGATACCGATTAACCGGGGAATCAGTCCGGTATTCGCGCTTAATTCCGGGGCGGCACAGCAGAGGAAATTCTGGCTGGATGCGGTGGTGATAAAACATAAAAGATAGTGGCAAAGTGGCAGAGTGACAAAGGCACAGAGTGAAGACAGAAGAAAGACCGCTTCACTAACAGAGGACAGGCCAACATAAAGGACAAAATATGAAAAAAAATAAAATATTGGAACAGAGGCGGCTGGATATATCCGATCCCGTGACGGCGAAACAGAACATTCCGGATATCGAGAAGTACGGGGACCCGGACGCGTGGATACTCCTCTGTAAAGCGTCAAGCAATGCTCAGGGGTTTATGAAATCGACAAAGGCGATGCAAATACACAACGGATGCCTGGTCCAGACGGAAACGCAGCAAAAGAATCCGGACGGGAGCTGGGCGATATCGCAGGCTATAACGTTTGTTCAGGGCGTAATAATTAAACCGCTCTATCCTAATGGGCCTCTCTGGCTGGGTCCATTATGACCAATCGTGTCGGACGGAAGGACGTTGGGAAAACTTACATAATCGGTTAAGGGGAAAGACTGCACATGGTCCAGCACGTTGCACGAAATATCGACCGGGAATATCTCGGGCACGATGAAAACGGACAGACGATTGTCCGGGACACTCTCGGGGTATCCAACTACCAGGACGACCAGGGCGGCTGGCAACAGACGGATCCGTCTATTTGCAGCCTGGACGCGGAACACTTAGGCGTCGAAACAGCGGAGATTGAATCGAAGCATCCGCTGACGCGCGACGAGTTTGCGGAATTCTCGCTCAGGTCGGGAGTTGTGGTACGGCAGAGGTTCACCGGCATCGTGATATTTAACAAGTCTACCGGCGATTATGTTTCCGTGGGGCTGCCGACCTATGCCCCGGAAGTGGTGGCGCTCGGGAATTCGCTAACGTATGCCGGGATTTATGACGGAGTGGATCTCTCCTATACGCACCACGGACACCGGGTAAAGCAGGAAGTGACGATGTCGCAGGCGTTCCGTGAGGCGTTATCCACGCCATACCAGGCAGAAGACACGCTGGTGATGTTCGTTACTGAGATTGAGGGCGCCGATGGGTTAAAATTCGAGAGCGACGACGCGGACGTTTTTGACACGCTGACGCCCGAAAGGATTGACGAAATCACGATAGGCGACACACAGCTCCGGCTGCCGCTGTCGGAAGCGTATCTCTGCGATGACGTTCTACAGCGGTGGCAGATGGTGAAGTACGGCGATATTGACGAGGGGAGAAAGCTGCTCTTCGCGGGGATCCCGTACCCGATTATCAGCGACACCACATCGTTCCCCGGCGCGCTGGCGCTTGACCCGACTATTGATATACATGGTTGGATACAGTTAGAAGATACATATCTGTTAGAAAATGCCCCTACAACAAATTTTGGGGGCGGAAATATTCTAAATACCGGCGGGGCGATTGGGTCAGACGGACGGACAATATGTTTAAAGTTTGACCTGTCCTCAGTACCTTCAGGAGCTACAATAACCGAAGCACTGCTTACGCTTGAATCGTTTCAAGCAAACTATCTGGGAGCAGTCGCTATCCGTGTTGCGTTGTCAAAAATTGCATTTGTAGAATTAGAAGCAACCTGGAATATATATTCAACCGGAAACAGCTGGAACACCGTCGGGGCGCTTGGCAGCGGTACGGACTACTATGCTTCTCCGGTTGTTGATTTTACGACCGCGAACCATGGAGGAGCAGGAACAACGGACGTTATTACCGTAACATCAATAGTGGACGATATTTGCGGAGCGTCGGCAACCATAACGAATAATGGATTTATTATCCGGGACAATAACGCAGATGGGAATTGTGTCTATTGGAAGTCGTCGGAATACGGCGATGGTCCGCTTCTCAGTATTACGTATTCCCTGCCCGGGGGCGTAAAAATGATTGATGGCGGTCTGGAATCAACGATGTTAAACGGAGGGTTAGTACAGTAATTGGTCCGCGCCGATGGTCCCGCTTACTGCGGGATCTAAAGACGGGATCTACGATAATTAGTTCCCCGCCTACGCGGGGACAAGCCTTAGGGGAAAACAGAACGAATAGGACGGATAAAATAATATGAAAATTCAGCCGATATACCTTGATTTGTGCCCGGACTATATTCCGTTTCTGGTGCAGGCGACGAAAGCGGACGGCGGCAAGGCGGACCCCTCCGCGGACAATCTGATAATTTATGAGGAGGGCGGCGCCGACGGGACGTTCGATTCAACGGATATAACCAGCTCTCCGTTCGACCCGGCGAAGGTGAATTCAAAAACCGGACTGTGGGGAGTCCTGGTCCCGAAGAGCGAACTGACCGCCGGGAAATTCTACATAGCGCTGTGGGAAATGACCGTCGATTCGAAAACGACGGCGAAGGTGGAGATATTTTTTGCGTGCAACGCGTCGGATTTTATGGCGGACGTGAGCTCGCTGGCAAGCCAGGATTCGGTAGACACGGTGGACGGCATCGTGGACGATATCGTCGAAGACACTAACGAGCTGCAGGCCCTTATTGCCGACAGTAAACTGCCGGCCCAGGTAGCGGGGATCGACGACATCGATTTCCCGGCGACACAGCTTGCATCGATTGAATCGAGCGTAGTGGCGGCTATAAATACGGCGTGCCCGGCGACAATAACAGTAAACTCGCTGTACGATAAGGCCGACGATATCCAGACGGACGTTACCGCGGTAAAGGGCGAAGGGTTTACCACAGAAGCGGACAGCCTGCATATTCTCCGGAACCGCGGGGACGAATACTGGGCGACGGGGGATATCGGCAGCGTTCCGACAGTGGGCGAAATCACAGAGGGCATGGAAGAGTCCGGAGGCAAACTGGACGCGGTATTCCAGACAGTAGGCGCGTTTCTCGACACCACAGTTTCCTCCCGCGCGTCCCTGGGCGACGGCAACGTCGACGTAACGTTTGAGGTTACGAACGACGCGACGGACGAACCGGTTCCCGACGTACTGGTGCAGGTGCGGGCGACAGACGACACCACGGCCGCCGTGATCGCCTCCGGATACACCTCGGACGCCGGCGAGATTACGTTCCGGCTGAACGACGGAGAGACGTATTATTTCTTCCGGAGGAAAGCGGGGATGACGTTCACGGACCCGGTGGAAGTCATTGTGAGCGCATAGAGGCGCCCACAATGACAGTAATTCGTAATTCGTAATTCGTTCTTAGGGAATTACAAAGACCAGTCAAAAGGATGTAATATGCTGATACAGACACAGGGGGTGGCGCAGGTAAGTGATTCACTGCAGAGCACGGGGCAGACGGGCTATGTGGTAAATTCGACGCTGTCGGTCATGATTGCCTACTGCCAGATACTTCTTCGGGATATGGACAGGAACGTGTTTTCGATACCGCTTATTGTGTGGATGCTGAACCAGGCACAGGAGGAGCTGTGCCTGGCTGTAACGCGGCATCTCCTGCGGCAGCTGGACTGTCCGGATGAAACAAAAACTCTTTCCGAAACCGGAACGGTCGATTTGCTTTCCCTGGAGTACGAGCTCTTTATGCGGGAGCACGGAATCGATTTCGTTCGGTTTACGGACGGAAAATACTGCCGGAAGGTCTCCGAGGAGGAATATTCGGACGACAAAAACAGGGGAATCACATACACCGCCGACCGGCCCGCGTACATGGTGCGGGGAAATACGCTCACCGTGGCGCCCTTCACCGCCGACCAGACGCTGGACATTAAATACATGAGGCGTCCCCGGCTTATGGAACTGGGGCAGACGGCATCGGCGGACGTTAGCTGCGAACTGGACGACGTGCTGCAGAAAATCATGATCGGCCTCGCGATGCGGGACCACGTGACAAGGACGGAAAACGCTCAGATGGCTTTCAACTGGGCGGTGCAGAAAATAGAAGAGCTCAACAAAAAGTATCCATATACCGAAAGCATGCTCTATAATATCGACCGGCAGCAGGGGAATAATTCGTGGGTATCGCCGGTGCAGGACTGGACGGTGACGCCGTAAAAATGGTAATTAGTAATTCGTAATTGGTTCTTGGGGGAAAACGGGAAACAGAAGACAGGCGGACAGACAAAATATAAAAAGACGCAGGGAATATGAATTCTGTAGTGATAACGGGCGCGAAGGGGGTTTACACGAACGGGGACAAGGAAGACATCCCGCGGGATTATTTTGCCGTCCTGAAAAATTTGAAACCCGTATCCGGGTCGCTGCAGAAAACCTTTGGCGCGGGAGCGTTCATAGAGGACGAACTCCCCGCGGCCATTAGTAATATGTGCGTCTTCGTACATGACGAATTTACGGATGGGAAGAAATACATCGCGGTCAGCATTGACCCCGAAACGTTCATTGTAACGCTGTACGCGCTTGAGGACGGCGTATGGACGGACGTGTCGCTGCTCTCCGAATTTTCGATTTCAGAGACGTTTTATCACAACGACGGGTACAATCCAATCCTGCAAATCGACGACGTGCTCAGGATATTCCCCGGCGGCGTGGCGCAGGCGGACGGAGAGTACGACTCGAAGGCGATATGGATATCATACATCGACCGAACGTACTTTGACGGCATCTACGGGCCGGCAGCGAAATTTTACGGGTATCCCGCGACGATAGAAACTCCAACAATATCGGGAATCGGAGTAACGGCGACGGTGATGGCGGGCGGGGATTTCGACCCGGACGACGAGGGGGTGACGAAGTATTATAAATTCAGCGACATTTATGATGGAATACAGGAATCGCTCCTCTCCGGCGCCATGGCGGTGAATTACACGCTGAACACGCTGGGGAGATTTGCGTTTTCGATTACCAAGACGGCGCACAACCTCCGGATCACTGCGCGCAAGGTGTACCGGGCGGACTCCGAGGACGGGCCGTACAACTATATCCATACGATAGATTTTGAGCGGCCAGGCGCGGACGTATTCCGCGGGAGCGCCAGCGCGGTGACGGGGGCGTACTCGGGGAAGTACGTTATCTACGTTCCGGCGCTGTCGACAGAATCTTTTGACGACGCGCTGGAATATCGCATCCTGGTGGACGGGACGCCGTTCCCGATTGACAACCCGAACGGGGGAAGCGACCCGACAGGGCACAAGGCGTTTACGCTCACCACGCCCGATCCCGGAGACAACCTATTAGACGAGGACTGGATACTACAGAGCTCGAACGATTCATTTAGCGAAAATATCGTTGAATGCGAGACCGGCGCAAGCGGGGCGTATACCGGCACGAACATGGTGATGACGTATTATAATTTCGGGAATCTGGATCTGACGGGCCGGATCGTCTATTTCGGAGACGAGGCGCGGGTTATAACGAGTAATACGGGGTACGGTATTTTATTTGATGTTGGATTTACTTCAGTCGGGAGTGACGAAAACCCGGCGGCATGGGCGGTTATGGGAGACGACAATGGATTTTATTACGCGCTGGACAATACCACGACGGCAGACTACTTGTTTTTTGATAACGCCCTTACTATCGGGGCGGAGCATCCGCTGATGATCGGAGGGCGGGAGGTGTCTATAACAGTAAACGGGGAATTCTGCCAGTGGATAAACGGGCGGTTGTGGGTAAGCGGGCAGGCGGTGGCGGACCCCGCCGGCACGGCGGAGGAACATAACTCATGGGCGTATTACTCGGAGCTGTGGCAGCCGGACATAATCCCGGTAGGAAATGTGCGGAGGATTTCAGACAGCGACGGCGGCCCGGTGATGGGGGTTGGGGAACTATTTAAAGAACCGGTTTTCATGAAGACGAATACGCTTATTATTCTCTGGAGCAAGGACGATCCAGGCAATCCCGGGAATTGGTTTGAACGGGAGAGCGGACATAACCTGGGATGCGTTGCGAAAAGAGGATTTATCACGGTATCAGGAGCGCTGTACGTATGCTCGATTAATGGAATTTATCGAATGAGACCGAATAATTTTGCCCCCAGCGACACGACGCCGACGGAGATGCTGAGGATAAGCGAACCGATAAACGATAAATATATGTCGCTTACGTATGCGGAAAAGGGGCTCACAATCGCCGCGTATGACGAGGTGAACGGCGAGGTGGTTTTTGTGTTCGGGGAGATAGAAGAGTAGTAATTGGTAATTCGTTATTAGTTCTTAGGGAAAAGCAAAAGATAAAGAGAACCCCCTGTAGTCCCCCTTGACAGGGGGACAAGATAAAGGAAAATATTATGCCTTCCGTACCGAGTTTGCCATCCATATTGATGATTAACAGCTTTGCGGACCATATAAAAATCATCATTAATCCGTCGACGGGGGACAGCCCGATTGCCTATAAGATATGGTCCGCATCATGGGCGAGTCCGGACGCCGGCGACTATACGCTTGTCGGCGAGTTCATTTATACCGACCGGTTCGATCTGTACTCTAAATCGTGCGCGGAGAACGGGTATTCAAGCTATTTTGATCCAAACCTAACGTTGCCCCGTGTAAACGCCCCGACGGCTTACGGCGCGTCCCAGGGAGCGTTTACCAATAAAATCAGCCTGGCCTGGACAAAAGGGACGGTCCAGAACGGCGCGATGCGGTATTACAAAGTCAGCGCGATAAATTCCTACGGGGAAACGGCGCTGTCGCTGAACCCGGTAACGGGGCAGATGATGGACACGTTCTCCGGCACGGAAATATTCTACGGGACCAGCGCGGCGACGGTAACAACGAAATTCTCCGGAACCTATCAAAGCAGTTTCGACCACACAGGAAGATCGGCCGGGCAGACATTCTACTACTTGATGCGTTCGCTCTCCACCGGGGGGAACCGCAGCACATATACGGCGGTATTCTCCGGCTACACGCAGGCGCTTACCGTTACGCTTCCCGGCACGCCGATACTTTACTTTGGCTCGGAAATATATTACGACCGGATCCGTCTTTCGTGGACGGCCGCGGACGCGGGAAACGCGGCGAGCGTGGCGTACCATATTTACGGGAGTGAACTGCCAACGTCGGGATTCGCGAAGATTTCCGCGTTGGACACACTCCTCCTGACTGCCGACGTGCTGGCGGCGAATATGATTGCCATCGGCAAAACGATAGGAAGCATTACGCTTGGCGCGGCGGCCGGACAGGCGACGAAAAACACGACGGCAAAAGCCGACTCTATCACATTGACCATAGCCGCGGGAACCGTGACGGCCGGGGCATACCGGTATTTCAAGGTATCCGCGCGGAACTCGGTTGGAGAAGGCTCTCTCTCAAATGTTGTGCTCGGAACGCTGGGAGACAGCGCGGCATCGGTGGATATATATCACAGCGCTACGGAGGAGGGAGAGTATACGCTGCTCGCGTCCGGACAGACGGGGACGTATGAGCATACCGGACTGGGGGCGGCGGAGACCCACTGGTACAAGGTTATTACCAGGACAGCGCAAAGCCAGACGGGGTCTCTGGTTTCAGCAGCGGCGTTCTACGGGAACACGACCGTCATCCCCGACGCTCCGGATACGCCGATCATGCAGGTGACTCCCGGATTCCCGGAAATAGCGCTGCGATGGGACGCGCAGGCGGACGTGAGCAGCTACACGCTGTACACCGGGGTATCGCCGACCGATATGAGCGAGCTGACGACGGCCTCCGGAATATCCGTAGCGGCCACATTCGGCGTGGCAGTGCTCTCCGCTCACGAGAAGGTGGGAGCTGCGGGCATTAACCTTTCTGTTTTATCTCCGAACGTGATATCCGCATCGGACGGGGATTATGAAAATAAAATTCTCCTGCGGTTCAGCGAGAAAGATATCCTGCGCGGGAAAGAAATATTTTTTTCAATCAAGGCGACAAATACCGGCGGCGACAGCGATGTATCGAGCGCAAGGGTTGGGTACTTTACCGACACCAAAAACGGCATTGAAATATACAGGTCCGCGACGGAAGGCGGATCGTACTCTCTTATTGCAACGGTTGCCGCGGGCGTGACCGAATATGAAGACACGGGGCGAACCGCGTCGACGACGTACTGGTACAAGCTGAAAGCGAAGGGCGCCGTCACCGGCACGACATACTCAACGCTGTCCGCCGCGTTTTCCGGGGCAACGGGAGCGGCCTCGGGCGTGGCCCCATCCGCGCCGACCGGCGTAACAGCGACAAAAGGAACATACCATGACCGCGTGCGGGTGCAGTGGAGCAAGGCGGCGGGAGCGACGACATACGAGGTATACTCAAAGGCCGCGGGCGGGGCATGGGCGCTGGTGGGAGAAGTGGGGGACGTGTCGTACGCGGACATCTACGAGACGGAAAGCGGAGACAGGCTGTACGACGCAAGCCTGACCGCGCCGACATTATCCGTTCCGGGAATAGCCGCATCGACGGCGCTCTCCGGCAAGGTAAGGATAACGTCGACGTATTCCAGCGACAATATGGTTCCGGGCGGGCAGAAGATATTTTCCGTGATAGCGAAGAACGGGACCGGGTCTTCCGATTATTCGGTGACCGACGTTGGATACAGGAACGATACGCTTACGGCGACGCCCGTCACGATATATGCGGCATCGGCAAACCCGGCCGATCCGGGATCGTACAGCCTGCTCGTAGCGGGAGTGGCGCAGACGTACGACCACGGGATTTACGTCGACGGGGCGACGAGATATTATAAAACGAAGCTCGTTTCGACGAACGGATATGAAAGCTCGCTCACATCGTATGTCACCGGAACAACCGCCGCGGCGGCGACGGGACCTGCCGCCCCGACCGGGCTGACGGCTTCCGCGGGCACGTATACGGAAAAGGCCGCCCTCGCATGGAGCGCGTCAACGGGAGCTACCGGCTATAAGATATACGCATCGCCGAACGCGCTTCCGCGGGTATGGACGTACCTGGGAGCGGTTACCGGGCAGGTTACCGCCGACGTTCGGGCGGACACCTCGGGAGACGTCCAGGACGCGCGGCTGACGGCTCCGGAGATCACGCTGCCAACGGTATATTCGGCGTCCCATGACGAGTACGACGATAAAATCAGATTGCAGTGGACGAACGGAATCCTAACCGCCGGGGCGACGCTGGTGTTTGCGGTAACGGCGTACAACGGCGACGGCGAATCCGATAAATCGACCGAAGCGTCCGGATACCGGAAGGGAGAAATTACCGGGACGGAGATCGTGAAATCGGAAACACAGGCGGGGACGTTTGTTGCCCTGGCGACAGATACGGACGGGAGCCCCTACGATCATGAGGGGTTGGACCCGGAACAGACATTCTGGTATAAGCTGCGGATGAAAGTTGAGGACGCAGCATAATCGCGCTGCGATTATGCTGTAATTCGTTTTTAGGGAAAAACAAAGACTGGATTCCGGCCTGAAGATTGCCGGAATGACAGGGGAAAATATGGCACGATACAGCGTATATACGGCCGCGTTCCTGGGACGCGCAAGCCTGATAGACGGCCCGGCGGCAGTGAGCGACCTTGTCGCGACAAAGGGGGATCATGACGACAAGGTTGTCCTTACATTCAAGGAGGTCGACGCCGGCGTGGTCTATGAGGTATGGGCCGGGTCTACCGGCGGCGGCGCGGGGTCTAAAATAGCGGAAGTCGAAGGCACGGGGGTTGAGGACGCCGATATGTCTCTGGACGTACAGGCCGACGCCCTCGGCGACGTTCAGGACGTCCTGCTGACGGCCCCGACGCTGACCGCGCCAAGTGAACTCAACGCATCGGACGGATCGTTCGAAACAAAGATAGTGCTCAGTTATTTACCCGGGTTCGTGGACGAAGGCGCGATACGGTATTACTGGATCGTTGCGCAAAACGCGGCAGGCGGGCGTTCGGACGATTCAAACGTGGATTACGGGTACCGGGACGACGTCATGGTAAGCGCGCAGGTGTGGTGGTGTGCCACGGAAGAGGGAGAATACGCGGAACTGGACGACAGCGAGTCTTCTCCCTACGAGCATACCGGCCTGGCGGCGAGCACCACGAAGTTCTATAAAATCCGGCTTGAGACCGCGGCGGGGGAGTTCAGCGATTACACGGCCGTGGAGGCGGGTTCCACCGGCGGGGTAGGAGTAGCGGCCCCTGACGCGCCCGAGGATCTTGCCGCGACAGCGGGGACGTATCACGATAAGGTAGTCCTGACATGGACCGAGGCTGCAGGCGCGACGGCTTACGAAATATGGTCCGGACCGGTGGACGAGAGCGTGGCGCCGGCCAAGATCATAGACGTCGGCGCGGTCGCCACGGCGAACGTAACCGCGTCAAACGACGCCCTGCTGACGGCCCCCGCCATAGCCGTGCCGACAGGGGTTTCGGCAACGCAGGGAGCATACCTTGACAAGATTAAGGTTTCGTATTCCGCCGGCGCATATACACCGGGAGCGTCGCGCCGGTTCTGGATAAAATCCGTGGGGGCGGGCGGGACGAGCGGGCTCTCCAACCCAGCGGACGGGTACCGGGGCGGCGCCGTCTCCGGAAATGAAATACAGGGATCGCCCGACGGGAAGGCGGCAACATACGCGGTCCTCTCCGCCAGCGAGACAGGAGCGTACAACCACACCGGCCTCAGCGCCGGGAAGGTGTATTATTACAAGGTGCTCACAAAGACCTCCAACGGCCTCCTGTCGAATCCGTCCGACCCGGTGGAGGGATCGGTTGCGGTTACCGGCTCCGGGCTGTACACGGCTGCGTTTGCCGGGTGGACGTCGAAGCCGAAGCCGTGGCGCAGGTGGGCGTTTTCCGTACTGGACCAGCAGTGGCGGCAGCTGGATACGTCCCGGGCGCTTACCTTGTTCGCGAAGAACAATAACGGAGACCTTATCGTCTATGACGGGGACGACGGCCTGGTATATTCCTTCTCTGAAAAAGAGGCTGTGGGCGTGGAGCTCCTGACACAGGTGTTCCCGATCGGCGCGCAGCGCGAGGAAATTATCCGGTTTATTATTGTCACGTACCGGAGCGAAACACCGCTAACGCTCTCCCTGTACGTTGAAAATCAGCGGTCCGCAGTGCAAACGTATGAGCTGCCCCTGCAGAGAATTGAGGCGACATTTATCATGATGCCGCAGTACAGGGCGAAAAAGTTTCAGATAGGCATTTCCGGAGGGGCAGATTCGATGACCAGCCTCCAGATAAACAAGATATTCGCGGGGGACCAGGTAGGACAGTAATTTGTAGTTAGTAATTAGTTCTTAGGGAAAGACATAAAATAAAAGCAGGGGAATATATGGCGTCGGTGGAAATGAAAACACAGCTTGCGCGGCGGATGGAAGACAGCGCGGGGGTAATATTCAAACCGGAAGCGGTGTTGTACGAGGCGCTGACCGAGGGGCAGAAAAAAGCGGCCCGGTTCCTGCGCGACGAATATCTCTCCGCTCTCGAAAAAACAGCGCTCAGCAAACAGACAACGCTTGGCGTTCTTGACGTTACGGAGTCCGTTCTGGGAGAAAAACCCCTTCGCGGCGGCACCAGCGTTCAGGGAGTGCGCATATCAAACAGCACGACATGGCTGCGGATCGTGAAACGAAGCGACCTGCCGAAGACGCAGAGCGCCTTTTTCCAGGGGCACATACGCGATCCGTGGTGCTACATTTACGGCAATAAAATAATATGCGTCCCCAGCTCGATACGGCTGGTAGACGTGCTCTATCTCAAGGCGACGGGAACGATATCGGCGGACAGCGAGCCCGATTTAGACGATGATTTTTATAACCTGATACTCCTGGGGGCGGAAGAGGAGCTGTGGAGCAGCGTCGAAAACAAGAAGCGGAGCGACGCAGCGCATGACAGGTTCATCATCGAAGCGGCGGTCTTTAACGAACGGCTCAATCCGCCGAAAGATACGGGGATGGAAACGGAAAGCACGGACGGGCAGGGTAACGGGCGAAGAAGATAAAAGACAGCCATAAAAAAAGAGAGTAGATATGAACCCAGCACTGGTGTTAGGAGGCATAAAGGCGGGCGGAAGCGCGCTGAAATGGGCGTTGAACCTGAGAAACAGGACGACTGATTTCGGGAAGACGGCGTATGGGAGATACCTGAAAAAGGTCGGGGAGCAGGGATTGTACGGAGGGACGACCCGGCAGGAAATACTCAACCGCGCGGGGGCACAGACCGGAAACGTGGCGCAGGGGCGGACCGCGGCGACGAGAGGGTATCTTACCAACCGGGGATTCGGGAACAGTATCTCGGGACTGCGTCTCCTGGACGCGCCCCGGAGCGACCGCCAGCGGCAGATGGGAAACATCTCCCGGGATCTCTCCATCCGGAACGAGGAAACGAAGGACGACGCGCAGTCCGAGTACGCGCGGCAGTACACCGGCTACGCGGACCAGCGCCGGCTGGAGAGCAGGCGGAATAACGCCGACCTTGTAGGCGGGCTGACGGACGCGGGGGCGAGCTGGTATCAGGCGAAACAGTACCAGGATATGATTGATATGCGAAAAGCGGACAAATTGTCAGAAGAAGAGTTCTCAAACCTTGAAGCGCGGATCGGGCTGCTCTTACAGATGGGGCGCAAGGATGAGGCGCTGCAACTGTTCATGGAGCATCTTGGCAAATAAAGGAGCGCACGTGGCAGACAGAAATCAGCGATTGCTCCGGCTGATGCAGATGTTTAAGCCGGAAAAAGTAGACCCGTCGGCGGCGCAGGCGGACAGTGTGGCGGTTTCGACGGAACGGGCGATTGACGCGAGGACGGCGGGGCAGCCAATAGCGACACGGGATTCTCTCCGTTTGGTGGCGGCAGGGAAAGGGAAGTTCATGGAACTGCCGGAGGGAAAGCCGATTGATTATTCAGCGGCATATACTGACAGCCTGGCGATGTCGAGAGGGAAAAAGGACGCCGGGGAGCAGTTGACCGAAGGGGATATGTCGCGGCTGGAGCGGGCAGGAGAGGCCGTCACACCTAAACAGAAAACACTTGACGAGCTTACATACACTGCGAAGCTGGCGGAGATGCGGAATAAACTATGGAAACAGGATGCGATCCATAAAAGTTACGCGGGGACGGCCGCACGGCGGGATTCGAATATCGCGGCGAGTAATTTCCGGCCGAAAGAGGAGAAGCCGCCGGCCGGGACGGAAGGGACGCGGAGATATACGGCGGAGATTCAGAAGAACGTGAATGACCTGGCAAAGTATATGGGGGTTGATGTAAATGAGGGTGGAGCGCCGGTACCCTTCAAAGCAATAATGAAGACGATTAATAAAAAGCTGGAGGATGGCAGGGTTCCGCGCGACGCATTTGTGGAAGCGAAGCTGGGCGCGATACAGACAAATCAGGATTCGCTACAGGCGGCGGCATCGTTTAAAGAGGCGGGCATCAGCAATATTAACGAAGGATTTCAATATAAGGAAATCATCCTCGTGGCTCTGGCGGATTTTCAGAAGAAACTTCTTGAATTCGGGTTTGACCAGGAGAAAGCAGCTGAATGGCTGCAGAATGAATACGGACTGACGCCGGAAGAATTACTGAGAGGGTATAATGCCGTTAAATAATTCAGAAAAAGTGCTGCTTAAAAAGGTCACATCAGAGATAAGCGGGCACTGGGCTAAGCAGACGGTGCATCCCGCGAAGGGCGGATATGATACGGCGGTCGGGCCGGAGATGGACGTCGCCCCGGTTTTCTCCATTTATGGAGAGGGAGGACAACAGAACGAGATCGACCGGATAATTGGCGAGCAAAATACCAGACGGGAACGGGCCGTCATGGGCGGCGCGGGAGCGCAGCAATTAAAATCCGAACGGCACCGGGTAATACTTGAAAATCCCGGACTGTATAAAGAGATCTCCGGAATGTTTGACCGGGGAGAACCTTCGGAGATCGTTCAGGCGGTGGTTGAGGACAGAAAAAAGAAAGACGAGATTTCGTCACAAAAACCGGCGGACAAGCGGGATGACAATAAGAAGGAGCGGGGCGGGGCAGGAGGGACGTATACGCAGGCGGGAATGCTCGAGACTGCCGGCAGAGGACTCATGTCCGGGCTGTCCGGGCTGGGAGAAGCCGCGGGATCGATGGCGCAGTATACCGGCGGGAAGACCGGCATCGAGACGCTGGAGGAAGCGGGGAAGAAAACAAACGAATATTTCCGTGAAATCGGGGAGCAGTACCTTGCCCCGGAATACCTGCAGGGCAGTATTGTCGACAATCCGGCGCTTCTGGCAAAGGGCGCCTGGTGGGCGTATAACGTTGCAAACGTGCTGCCGTCGTTCGCGGCCGCGATGATACCGGCGGCGGGAACCGCGAAGGGATTGAGTCTTCTTGGAAAAACCATTAAATTCAGCTCTCCCGTGCTGCTAAGGCTTGGCCGGATTGCGCCTTCACTGGCAGGCGGCGCGGCAGGCGGCACGCTGGAGGGAACCAGCACATATCAGGAAGTGCTGGCCAAGGGCGGAACGAAAGACGAAGCGGAAAGCGCGATGGAGTTGATGACGCTTGCATCCGGAGCGCTGAACGCGCTGTCGTTCGGACAGATGTTTCAGGGCGCGCCCGCGGGATTTACGGCGGCCCTGCGGAAATACCTGGCGACCGGCGCGTGGGAGGCGGGGACGGAATGGGCGGAAGAACCCGCGGAAGGGCTTATTAAGAAGGCGATGGGCGTGGCGACCTGGGGCGATGTGTGGAAGCAGATGAAGGACGGCGTAAACGTCATGCCGGCATCATTCCTTATCGGAGCCGCAGGCGGCGCGGCCTCCTCGAAATCGGACGCGACGGCGGCCGGCGTGGAGCAGAAAAGAGCAATACTGAATGAGATTCTGGATATCGAGGAAGGAGTGCGGAGACGACAGGAGCAGGCACGGCAGAAACAGGAAGACGTTAAAACACAAAAACAGCGAACCGCGGAGCGGAAGACCTCAAAACAGAGGATGGTCGAGGGGATGTACGAAGGCGAGGCGGAGAGCGCATATATAGATCCGGCCGAGCAGGTTGTGCGACTGCAGGATCTGGGATATCCGGACGGGGAAATCGTAAAGATGTCCGGCGCGGAACGGAGGCGGGCCGCAGGAGAGGGTACGGAATACACGCCAAAAGAGGAGCCGACCACCGAAGAGATATCAGCGGAAAAAACGCAGGAGGATAGTGAATCCGGAGAAGCCGGGGCGTTGAACGAGGCGCAGCGGCGATATATGACGATGCCGGTCGGGACGGTCCGAAAGTTCGCGCTGAACGGGGATAATGACGCAAAGGCCGTGCTGGGAATACGGACGGAAAAAATACCCGAGAAGGCGCCTGTAAGCGCGCAGGAGAAACCGGTAGTTAAAGAGACGTTGAAGCCGGAGGGAGCAGAACAGGCGACGGCTGGCGAGGAGCAGGAAATACCGGGAGTGATATCGGAAGCGAAAACCTTAACCCCAAAGGTAAAGGAATCGAAGGGAGAGAAACCCCCTCAATCCCCCTTGACCCCGCCGACGGCGGGATCTTCGACAGGTGGAGGTAAAGGCGAAGCGGGCAGGGGGAAGTATCTGACCATGGCGATGGATGAACTGCGGGCGGAGGCGGAGAAGGGAGTTCCGGAAGCGGTCCGGGAGCTGGGAAAACGTGAAAATGATATACGGAAGTATGAGCGGCTAAAAAAGAGCCTGGAGAAAAAAGGGATACTGCAGGGGGCAGAGGGGCAGAGTGGTAAAGTGGCAGAGGGAAAGCAGGCCGGGACGGGAAAACAAAGCGTTGAGGAGTATCTGCTGGGGAAGACGGCCGCGATCGACGGGATGAATTTTAAGAAGTTGAAAAGGAGAGAACGGGAATTCATCTCCCAGACGCAGAAGACGGCGGGAGAAAACGGTTTCCGCATTTTTATGGATATGAAAACCGGAAAAGCGCGGTTGTTCCAGGGAGAGAAGGAAATCAAGGCGGCGCGGTCGACCGTTACGGCGGAGGCGGAAGGCGCGGTGATGATGGAGGAAATTCCGGAGACGACCCGCGGGAAGATACAGGCGATCATAGAGGTGCTGGGAGCGGACCTCGATGTTTCCGGGCTCAGTAAGGAGCAGATAAAATCCGCCATTAAGGATATCAAGATTGACAACGGCAAAGAGAGGAGCGTCCGGGCGCAGGCGGTCCTGAACGAGCTGTTCGATTCCATCGACCAGGGCGAAATACCCATCCTTACGAACAAGGGACAGGCAGGCGGCAAGCGGGAGAAAATACAGGTTCCGGTGGATGACGTGATCGAGACAGCATCTTCTCAGTCTATGACATTCGAGGAATTTGAAAAACAGGCCGACGAAATTATAAACATGCCGGAAGAAAAAGGACAGACAAAACTTTTAACGGCGCAGAAGCAGCAGCAGCCGGCGCGGGTCATTACCAGGGATTACCGGGAAGAAGCCGCGGAAGATAAGAGTACAAATACAAACCTGTTTAATACGCAGAAGTTCGAGGGAGAGAAGCAGACGGCGATTCCCTTGGCGTCGGGGAAACCGGTTGCGGAAAAAGAAAAATCTTCCGATATTAAAGCTATGACTCCCACACGTGGGGCGGGCAGTAAACCCTCCGGTAAAATCCCCGAGAAGCCCGAAGGAGGGTATGTTAAGACAATAGAATCACTCGGGAAATCATATTTGCCAGTCAGTGTTAAAGTTCATGGCAATTGGAAAGAACCAACTCGGGTGATAATTGGGAAAAGAGGCCATATTGAATTTTCGTTACCATCAAGAGGTGGCATACATGGCTCGAATGTAGTATTACGAAACTTAATTGAAGATGCTATAGATAGAGAATTTGGGATACAGCCGGAACCGGGTGTATACTACCGATTTACAAACAATAAAGATGAAATAAAAATTGCAAAGAGTGGGGAATTAAGGAATTCTTATGATTATTCGAGCCAACAATACCATAAAGGAGTGTCCGTATTAGATAAACCAGTTTATGGATTTATGGGATATAGGTATGTATATAAATTAACTGGAGACATAATAGGGGCTGGAGCGGATGGCGAACCATTACTTGACACTGAAACTATTAAACCATTACAAACAAAAATAAATAAGGCAGAATATTACTCTGACCAATATAATAAAAAAAGAAAACTGGTAATTGAAAAAGCATTAAAAAGGCTTGATTGGACTAAAGAACAATATAATGCAGCCAGAAATAATCATTGGAGTATTCCAATTGAAGGTCAATTATTTAATTCAAAAGAAGTTAAAATAGAAACACAAGAAGAATCTTTTAACCCTCGCGCGGCGAAGACTGCCGTGCAGGAAGTACCCCGAAGTATATCCTCTAAAAAACCTATGGCGCTGGAGGGGGCGCAGTGGAACGAGCGGCTGTCTCCGGAAGCGGAAATACCACAGAAAGTCAACAAGTCGGAAATAATAAAATACGTCGAGAAGGCGCTGGGCGTACCCATACGGAGCCGGGTAACGTACCGGTGGAAATCGCCGGGGATGTACTATCCGCAGGACTGGGTAGTGCGCATGCGGAAATGGGGCGAGCTGCCGGTGCTGGCGCACGAAGTGGCGCATCACATCGATGTGGCGATATTCGGGAAGAAATACGGAAGCGGGTGGGCCCGGGCGTTTACGGATAAGGGCAACCGCCGGGCGATCAGAAAAGAACTGTCGGATCTGGACTATGACCAGAGCAAGCGCAGGACGTCCGAGGGGTTCGCGGAATTCATACGGCATTACCTGACAACGGGCGAGGCACAGGAGAGAGCGCCGCTCTTCCATGACATGTTTATCAAGAAGATACTGCCCGATAGTAAGGGCCTTGGCAAGATATTAGACAACCTGAACCGGATGATGAACACCTGGCAGCTGCAGGGCGCGGAAAACAGGATCCTTGCGCAGGTGGATTTTAAGGGAGAGCACACGTTCGCCACAACATTCAAAGAGAAAAAGGCGAAGCTCTACCGGTGGTTCCAGACAAAATGGAACGATGAATTTTACCCGGTACAGCAGATCGTCCGGGACATTGAGATAATAACCGGGAAGGAACTGCCGCCCTCGAAGAACCCGGCGAAGCTGCTGGAGTTCGGGAAATCAAAAGCGGGCATGATAGCGCGGACGTTTGTGATGGAAAAGGCGATAAACGAGAAGGGGGAGCCGGTGGGGCCGGGGCTGGCGGAGATATTGGAGCCGGTCGGCAAGGAAAAGATGGAGTCCTTTATCGCGTACGCGGTGGCGCGGCGGGCGCAGATTCTCCACGCGCGGGAGATAGAGAGCGGCATAGACACCCAGGACGCCGACTATATCGCCAAAAAGTTCAAGAGCGAGACGTTCGACACGGCGCTGGACGGGATCACGGCGTGGAGCGATCACTTGCTTAACTGGGTCGTGCGGGCCGGAGGGCTGTCGGAGGAGGTGGCCGCGCTGATGCGGGAGCTGAACCCGATATACATACCCTTCAAGCGGGCGTACATGGACGAGCTGCGGGCATTCCGGCAGAAGGAGCTTACAAACAAGGGAAAACCAGCCGGATCGATCGACGAATCGCGGGAGAAGCGGGACGCCGGGGCGTCGTACGTCGACAAAGGGAAGCCGGTAAAGGAACTGAAAGGTTCCGGAATGGCGATTATAAACCCGATTGAATCGCTGATATCACAGGCGACGGAGATGATTTCCAAGGCGCAGAAAATACGAATCGCGGCGACAATAGCGGACCTTGCGGGGCAGGAGGGAATTGCCGGGATTATCACAGAGGTGCCGGCGCCAATAGGTTCGGCCTCCGGACGGATGGACAGGAAGCAGATGCTGGAATTCCTCGGGGAAATGGGCGCGGACATACATCCGCACGACCCGGCAATGGACAGGGTGTTTACCGTCTTCTTCCAGGACACGAAGTACAAGGGCAAGGAAAACGTGGTGGCGATATGGCGGAACGGAGAGCGGAAATTCTACGAGCTGCATCACGAGCTTTATAGATCGCTGGCGGGGATGGATATGGAGCAGGTGCCGCCGTACCTGCATCTGATCGCCGGGTTCTCAAGGATGCTGCGGCTGGGAGCGACGGGGCTGAATATCGCATTCGGGCTGGTCCGGAACCCGTGGCGGGACGCGCAGTCTTACGTCGTGCTTTCGAAGCAGAAAAACGCGAAGCTCCGGGACGTACCGCGGGGGTTGTACCGTGAAATGAAAACAAAAGAGGGGGACCTGATCTGGCGGTTCAAGGCGCTGGGCGGGTCCATATCGAGCATGGTGGGGTACGACCGTGAGGCGACAAGAAACGTATATGACGAGCTGCTGCAGGAAATGGTAGGCGGAAAAAAGGGAAAGGTTTTGAAGGTCGCGCGGCATCCGATAAACGCCCTGCGTGACGTCATATCGGGGTTCTGGGAGATGGCGCCGCGGAGCGCGGAGCTTGAGGGACGATATAAAGAACTCAGAGAGGAGCATCCTGACTGGACGGAGGAGGATATATTCATCGAGGGTTTTAACGACGGGCAGGACGTAACGGTGAACTTTACGAAGTCCGGACAGTACGCGAAACAGCTAAACCAGGTGGCGGCGTTTTTTAACGTGGCTATCCGGGGACCGGAGAAGGCATACCGGACACTCAGAAAGAGGCCCGCTCACAGCTTCCTGCAGATACTTAAATATATCACGCTGCCGGCAGTGGCGCTGTATCTTGTGAACAGGAAAAAACAGTGGTATAAAAATCTTCCGCCGGCATATAAATATAACAACATATTTTTCGAAGCCGGGGACCAGATAATCCGCCTGCCGATCCCGTTCGATATCGGACTGGTGGGGTCCGCTATACCGCTGGCGGCGCTTGACTATCTCGAAACGAAGGACCCGGCCTACATCGCAGGCCTTACGGAAATATTCAAAGGGCAGGTGCCGAACCCGACGCCTTCGGTCTTCGGGCCGATGATAGACGTGTGGCGGAATAAAAACTGGCTGGACCAGCCGATAGAATCGAAAGCCATGGAAGGGCTGCCGGTTACGGAGCGGACGCGGGACTATACGACCGGCATAGCGAAAATCATGTCACGGGGCGCAAACGCCGTCGGGATTAAATATTCTCCAGTACAGCTGGATTATCTTTTCGGACAATACACCGGTGGATTTATGCGGCAGTTCGGAACCAGGAAAATAAAAGAGTTAGCCGATGTCCCGGTACTCTCACAACTCCTTCTTTCTATGCCGGAGAACCCGAGGCGGCAGCTTGATAAGTTCTTCGGGGAATGGGAGCGGCTTTCGCAGCGGGTGAGGGCGGATATCGCATCGAGCGAAGAAAAACAGCGGCACCGGAGATTAAAGTCGGTTTACGGAAGACTGACGAGAAGGCATTTTAAGCGGCTGAGGGAATTCCGGAAGGAGGACGACCGGGACAAGATACGGGAGGAATACACGGACATGACAGAGATGCTGAAGGATAAGGGGTTTGAGTAATAACCACCTGTAGTCCCCCTTGACCCCGCCGGTGGCGGGATCTTCGACAGGGGACAATAAAAAAAAGGAGAGGATGATGGCGAAGTTTTTAATATCGTATCAAATAACCATGAAGCATGAGGGGGGATATGTCAACGACCCGGACGACGCCGGCGGCGAAACATACAAGGGGATATCGCGGCGGTTTAATCCCTCATGGAAAGGCTGGGGAATTGTCGATATCGCGAAGGACAGTCCGGAATGGCCGCTATTCAGCTCCGATACCATCCGAACCCTGGACATATACTGCGAGGATTTCTTTAAGGAACACTACTGGGACCCGGTGATGGGGGACTATATACCGGACCAGGAGATCGCCGGCGAGCTGTTCGATACGGCGGTTAACTGCGGTATCCAGCGGGCGGCTACGTTCCTACAGGAAGCCCTTAACATTCTTAACAAAAACGAGGAATGGTACGAGGACGTCGTGGTCGACGGAGGCATGGGTTCCCAAACGCTCGGGGCGCTGGAATCGTATATGGCGATGTCCGGAAGTGATACGGAGCTGCTGCTGAAAGTGATGAACTGCCTGCAGGCGAATCACTATATATCGTACATGAAAACGTCTCCGGAGAAGGAAAAGTTTGCGCGGGGATGGCTGAATAACCGGGTACAGTTTTCGTGAAAACCGTACCCGGTTATAGTTATTCGTAGTTAGTCCACGCCAATGGCGGGATTTTCAATAATTCGTTCCCCGCCTACGCGGGGACAAGCCTTGGGGAAAGGCAAAAACAAAAGGAGCCGTACAGATGGACTGGAAGGCGGTAGGTAAACTGGTACTGGGGCAGGTGCCGATCGTAGGAAATCTGCTTTCCCATAATTCCGGCGCGGCAATGGCGCTTGTGGCAAACGCTCTGGGCGTGGGACGAGAGCCGGACCAGGTGGCGGAAGCGATAAAAAACGACCCGGATGCATTCGTTAAACTGAAACAGGTCGAGGCCGCGCACGACGAGGAGCTGAAACGACTGACCCTTGAGAGCGAAATGGCGTACCTGGCGGACATCCAGAGCGCCCGGACGCGGGAGGTGGATATTGCAAAATATACCGGCGGGAAAGACCTGAACCTATACATCCTGGCATGGGTGACCGTGATAGGATTTTTCGCGTCGTTCGGGATATTTACGTTTGTCGGCGTGAAAAACGAGAACAGCGTGGCGCTGTCGCTTATGATAGGGGCGCTGGTGAGCCGGTTTGGGAGCGTGTATGATTATTTCTTCGGCAGCTCCAAAGGCAGCAGCGACAAAAATAAAATACTGACGGCGGGAAATAAAGAAGGATGATAGATATGACGCTGGAGATAGCGCTTGCCCTTCTGGCATTCGCGGCGCCGGTGACGGCCGCGATACTGAAACTGGCTCCGGAACGGAAAAACGGACACGTTACGGAGGTCGAATATCAATCAAAAATACAGTCACTCGACGGATGGATAGGAGGCCTTGAGCGGCGGCTGGAGAGCCTGGAGAAGTTCCAGATGAATAAACAAGGAGACTGATTATGAGGTTTTTAAAAGTAATTCTTATTGTGTGGGTTATCGCGATGATACTGTGGTTGGGGCTGGGATATCTCGGGATGGCGGACCAGGGAGTTGAACGCAAGATCGACGCCCGGAGCCTTGCCGAAGCGCAGTCGCTGCACGCGGCGGAGTCCACGCCGACACCCATGCCACCGGTGTGGAAGGATTCTCTCATAGTAATTGAGCCGGATACCGCCGGTGTGGAAATCGATACATCGCGCCTGGACAGCTCTATTATTTACGAGGCATGGCCGTCGACTGGCGGGATATTTGTGTCGACCGGAGATTCCCTGCAGGTTGTCCTCCGTGGCGGAACGATAATCGGCGGGGTGAAACAGTTTAAAAATATCGACACCCTGGTGATGAATACGGCGGGGACGTTCATATGGGAGCATAACGGCCTGGGAGCGTGCACGCACTTCGACTATAAGCTCGAGCACGCGGGAGGCGTAAAGGACAGCCTGGGGGATACGACGTTTGTGTACGGGACGGTGGTGAGGGATAGGCATTAGCAATAATGGCGTGCCATTATTGCAGTAATTGGTAATTCGTTCTTCGTTCGTGGGGAAAGACAGGGACAGGGCGGGCACGGGGACCCGCCCCTACGCGGGGACAACCCTGGCACACCCGGGCCGTGAATATTTTGAACCGCCGGGGACCCGCCCCTACGCGGGGACAACCCCCTATAATCCCCCTCCTCCAAACTAATGGCGGATCTTCGATTGACAGGGGGACAAAGAAGGAATGATTATGGTGTTGAAAATATTTCTGGTGATGTTCGCGGCCGCGTGCGTGGACGTGGCGGTGAAGGAGCGGTACGTCAAGAAGAAATTGTGGATCCGGAAGTATAACTGCTCATGGGGGAGGGTCCCGGATTTCTGGAAGGATATGATACCGAAGGACCGGTGGTACCGTATCCGCTGGGCGTACGTCGTGAATGGCGTTTTTTGCGCCCTGGGAGCGCTGTGGGCGAATGACGTCCGCGGTGCGGCGCTTTACCTGTATCTGGGCGGAATCAACTGGGAGCATGTCTTCTACCAATGGATACGGGGCGTATTCGAGCGGCCACGGAGATTCTTTGACCTGACCGATATGCCCCAATGGATGGAGGGGCTGCCGTGGAACCGGTGGTTGGCCCGGAACCATGAAAAAGAGGTCGTCACCAGCGAGGAGATACTGACGGTGACAGTGATAGGGACGGGAGCGTTACTACTGGTAATTGGTAATTGGTAATTGGTTTATGGGGAAAACAAAAAACGGAGGGGCGTATGGAATAAAAAGCGGCCGCCCGGGGCCGTACCGGGAGACATAAGAAAGGTAGGAATTTAATGCGGAACGCCCGGCGGCAAGGCCGGGCGTTTTTTTATCCAGGAAGATTTATGCGCCGCGGTTGCGGAGGGTGCCGAGCGCGGCGCGCATATCCTGCTCGTTAAAAATATGGGCGTAATTTGTGAACGTCGTTTTCATATCCCGGTGCCGCATGGCGTTGGCGGTCTGGATGGGATTGCCGGTTTCATGGGCGATCTTCTCCCCGTACCAGCGGCGTAGATCCTGAACGGAAATGTGGTCCAGGTATAGTTTCGGGCGCAGCGCATGGTCGTTCCGCCACAAAACGCTTTTATTTGCCAGCTTTAAAACCGTCCAGAAATCCTTGTACGTGCATCCCTGAAATATAACCTCCCCGCCGATAGTGGAATTATTTCGCAGCAGCTCGAGCACTTCCGCGTCGTCGACGACCATCATATCATCCCGGTGCTCCTTGGCGTTATAGACATTCACCCATTTTTTTCCGTCGAACCGCAGGGGACGGTAGGAGGGACGGCCGTTCTGGAGCAGTTCGCCTCCCCGTAACCCGAGGTAGCGGTAGAGGATGAAAATCGATTTCCAGGGTTCTGAGAGCTCCGCCTCGATATCGTCCATCTGTTCGGTGGGGTGCACCTGCTTCTGTATGGTACGGCCCCTGGGAGGGGGAACCTGGTCAATATCGAAGGGGCTGTCGATAATATAGTGCTGCCGGCGACAGAATTCGAAGAAGGCGGACAGGTGTTCGTAATACTTCCGGAGGGTGCGGTAGGACTTGTCCGGGTTTTTGTCGGTCGAGACCATATCACGCATCATCACCCGGTACTGTATCCACCCCAGGGATGATATGCAGGTCTCTCGGGGGATGCGTTCGTACAGCCGGTTAAAGGTGCCCAACCAATTAGCGAGCGTTCCGGGTTCGCGGCCCCGCAGGGCCTTATCGAAAAACTCGGCACGCGCCAGTTCGATAGTGGGTTTCATGGCGGCAATCTCCCGAATAGTGGGAGTGCAGGGAATATCAGACATAGAGTGAATTGTTGCGTCTCCGCCATATAATGTATAATTTAGAATTTTCTACAAGTGTGACTTGCGTCACAACGTGGTGTTATTTATATTAAACCATAGCGGAGGGACAGGGAGAGAATCCCTCCCTTTCCGCGATGAAATAGTTGCGAATTAAAGGTCTTCGTACCGAACCCCCGGTATCTTCCGGTAGTTGCACGAATTAGGGATTATGCTGCCGGAAGTAGCCTGTTGGTCTCTTCTGTGACCTGATTCAAATCAGTAATTTTTAAGACAAAAAGAATCGGCGATATAGTATTCCAGTTTGGATTGCTTCCTGGGGATAGCGCCTTATTGATGGTGTTTTTGGAAACCCCTGTTGCTAATTTTAAAGTCTCCGCAGTGTGCCCCATCTTTTTCATCCTGTCCTTTATTAGCCTTCTATTTAAGCCAGGCTCTAAGACAGTCATAGTGATGGTTCTTGTAGAGGATTTCATTTATTAAGCCTCCTACTAAGTACTTGTTTTAACATACACACTAAGAATATAGTAATATATTATTATCATTGTCAAGACAAATTTATTAAAAAATATCTTGACAAGTGGAATATTATAATGTAATATATTATAAATCTTTAAA
>Ga0307377_10001824_pt1 | contig 26111 bp, 39 predicted proteins | sample TR3MG_FD_202535 | JGI IMG/M metagenome (GOLD analysis project Ga0307377, IMG submission 202535) | Soil microbial communities from Risofladan, Vaasa, Finland - TR-3 | ecosystem: Environmental > Terrestrial > Soil > Coastal area > Acid sulfate soil | place: Finland: Risofladan, Vaasa | collected... | reverse complement strand
CCACACCCACAACTGGCGGGTGGTTTTGCGTAGACCGATGCCGCCAGAGAATCTAGTGGCTTTGCCAACAGGAATCATCGTCGGCTGGAGCGTCCGGTTTTGCGGGGAGCGCTGGTGGGAGGACGAAGTCGGCTGGACGTCCCAGAATGGCAAGGGCGTCCGGGTTTGGAGAGTGGCGGTGACGGAACGGTGGCGCGAGCCGCTAGACGTGCTCGCGGAGGATCTGGAAGCGGTCGAGTCATTCTAATGCATGCTGGCCGAGGGAGGTGTGACATGCCATGGTGGGGGTTCGCGCTGATTCTAGTCGGCCTGATTCTGTTGCTAGTAGTCTACTGCGTGCTGCGCATCGCCAGTGATGTGGACGACAGAATGGAGGGCGGGCTATGATCTCGCCAGGTTTGGCGCTCTTGCTGGGCACGGTCGGCGGAGTCGTCGGGGCGGTGATCGGCATGGTCTTCGTGGCCTTTTTGATGGGGCAGTGGATGAAACGCCAGGAGGCCGCTGACCGCATTCTGCGGGGGATCCGCGACAATGGCGGTTCGTGAGCATATGGAGGCGGCTCGGGCATTTCGCACGGCGGGATACGCGCTACTGGCACTGGCCAGCGACGCGGAGCGGTGTATGGCCGGTGAATGGTCAGAGCGAAAGAAAGACATTCTGGCGAGGCTAGGCGAGGTTATAGCGCGAGTGATGAACGGGAGGAGAGATGCCTCGACGTGACGCCAAGAAGGACGCTAACCATGATGAGCTGGCCGCCGTGTTTAGCGGCCTCCTGTGGCAGGTGTGGCACACCTACCAGGTGGCTCAGTTCCTACCGGGCTGGAGCGACCTGATATGCCTGCGTCGGGGGCGCGTTTTGTGGGTAGAAATCAAAAGCGCCAATGGCAAGCTGACGGAGGCGGAGGCCGAGATGCGTGACAAGATTCTGGCTAATCATGGTGAATATCACATTGTCCGTAGCGTTGACGATGTGGTCAGAATCTCCGAGGGCGACACCGTTGCCAATGAGGATACCTTGACAATGCCATAAGCATATGTTATACTAGGGCATGTAGTAGCGATCAAGGAGGCGACACATGAGGATCAAGACGGTGAGCGTAACCTACGGGCGTAAATGCAATTTGGGGGAATACAACTCCGCCACAGTCGAATGCTCCATGTGGGCCGACCTGGACGTGGAGGACGATCTGGACGCGGCCATGCGCGGACTCTGGGACATGGCCAAGGAGAACGTGAAGGCGCAGTGCCTACCCTTGGTCAACAAGGGCAAAGCCGAGGTGCGCGAGTTCTACCTTGGCGTGCCGGTGGCGAACCCGCGTGAAAAGGAGGCAGTACCGGTACAAGATGATGCTTTATGAGCGGCGTGTATCATTGACGCTAGCATAACAGGAGGCATAGCATGAGCCCGATTCTCGGACTGACCCAAGACACGGATCGCATCGCGCAGTTCCCCAGCCTTGGCCGCCTTCGCAAAGGCGCGCCCATGGACCCGAACAGGAAGGGGCCGGGGCGCGAGTTGCGCTACTTCCGATTCACGAGCGACCTGCCCGACGTGCAGACCGCCTTCGAGACGGCCCACGGCAAGGAACCGTCTATCCTCACGGTCTATCTGCCCTATCCTGGACTTGACGAGAACTTTGCCACCTGGCGAGAGGAGTGGAAAGCGGGGGGGCTCCAGCACCGCTGCAACGGTGCCGACTGTACCGTGTGGCTGGAAAACGGCGCCTATGTGCTGGCCGACGCCACGCATACGAAAGCCTGCCCGTATGCCGACAAGGCGCAGAAGGATAAGGACTGTAAGGTGATCGGGCGCCTCACGGTCATCGTGCCGGAGCTATGGGCTGCCGGCTACGTCGGTTACGCGACGCTTGGGACCGGCAGCATCCATGATGTTACCAGCATTTACGATAGCCTCAATGCCATTGCCGAGTCGCAGATACATGGCGGACGTTCGGTGGACCTGCGCGGCATTCCCATGGTGCTCCGTCGGGTGCAGAAGGAAATCTCGACGCCGGGGACTGACGGCAAGCGGGCGCGGCGTGCGCACTGGCTGGTGACGCTGGAGCCGGCGGCCAAGTGGGTGCGTGGCCTGCAGCAGATCACGAAACTTAACCTACCCATGCTCAAGTCTGGTGTGGAGCAGGATGTGGCGACTAACCAGGGGCCCGCCGAGTTCGAGGACGCCGAAGTGATTGATGCCGAGGTGGTGGATGAGGCCACCGGCGAGATCGTCGAGGAGCAGATCGAGGAGCAGGCCGAGGCGCCTCATTGGGCCAAGGATGAGGCCAAGCAGAAGGCTCTATTGGACAAGGGTAAGAAACTCAAGCTGTCCAAGGTCGCGCTTCTCCACCGGCTTGGCGTGGTGGAAGGCAAGGCTATCAGCGACCTGCCCATCACTTTCGAGCAGGCGATGGCCCTACTGGACACGGAACCGCTGGCGACTGGATCGGGGGTGACTCAGGAATCGATGCCGTTCTAACCGGAGGCCATAATGGGAGCCAATACGGTACTGCGGGTGGCGGGTACGTCGAGCCCGCGGAAGTTGGCCGGGGCCATCGCCCACGGATTGCGTCAGTACGAGGAGATCGAGATGGTCGCCTGCGGCGCGGCGGCCATGAACCAGGCGACCAAGGGGATCGCGGTGGCGCGGCAGTACTTGGAGCCGGACGGTTACGATTTGGTGAGTCAGCCGGCTTTCACGATCCTGGATACGGAGGCGATAGAGCCTCGCACGGCGATCCGGTTCTGGCTTACCCTTGCGGATTGTGCGGGTCCGGTCAAGCGTCTACGGCGGGTGGAGCGGACGCCACTTCTCGGGGACTGCCGTCCGCTAGGGGGCGAGGATGGCGCTTAGCACCTACTGCGACAACCCGATGGGCCACGACCCGCGGCCGGAACTGATCGAGGATCACGAGCCGTGGGAGGTACTCCTGCTGATCGCTGAGCGCAGCTCTGTCGGGGATCGCGCGCTGGTGAACATCCTGCACGTGCTACGATGTTTGGGCGCCGGCCTGGTGAAGGACGACAAGGGCCTGCGCATCGTGCCGGGTGAGATCGAGACAGCCGAGTATGACGCGCTGAAAGCCAAGTGGCTGGTGCCGCGCTTGCAGGAGATCGCAGACGTGCTCATTCTGGCAAAGCAGCGATTGGAGGGCGTTGGGCGGGGTTGCCCGATCTGTGCTGGACAGATGCAGGTGCGGCCCAACGCGATGCGCGTCTGCGAGCGGTGCGGCATCGCGGACTTGCGGCGTGGCGCGTGAGTAGCGGGATGCCGGGCGCTCCAAGCGCATATGGTCATCTTTGGAGCCTCCGGAAGGCAGGAGCCCCGGTATCCCAGGGAGGAATAGCGTGGCGTTCTGGGAGGTATTTCTAGCCTGTGTCTTAGGTGGGGTGATTGGCGGCGTGTTCGCGCTCATGCTTTGGGGCTGGGTATGCGACGCGCGGGAGGAATAGCAGTGCGTGTGATGATTCATGATTACGTGTACGACACGGAGAAGGCGGAGAAAATCGCCGAACTTGGTTAGGCCACTCTTATGAGGGGTGAGCAACTGTACTTTTTGGTGCGTCTTACCAGAGACGTTGTTACCCTCAATAGGGAGGAAGCCTTTAACTACTACCAGCGAGCTGTATACAACGTAGGGTATAATTGGCCTGGCTTTGCCGTGTACATGGATGAAAAGGCCGCGTTCGGGGAAGTCGAGGAGGCGTGAACGGCAAGACAATTCCTCGGGCTATTGACAATGATAACATGATGTGCTACAATGCTTCTCGTGGACGTAGCTCAACGGCAGAGCGCCTAAACGCCCTTGCCAACTTCTTATCCGATTACGGGTCGGCTGGATGAGGGTTACCACTTGTAATGGGGTGATGCAGGTTCAACTCCTGCCGTCCACAACTGAGCGTCGGGGTCGATCTTATCCGATGCGTCGTGTGATAGTCGGGCCGGCTGACTACGGTTATCAGGATAACATAACCCGTGGCCAACACTCTTGCCCGACTTTTTCTTTTGGGGAGGGACAATGAACTACAGGCGACATTATTCGACGTTGGAGACGCCGCAGTCGGAGCCGCTGGCGGGCCAGGTCGAGAACTCGGCCGGGGGCCACGCCTATCCGGTGGACGACTGGACGCGGTTGGACAGGTTCCTGATTCTCGGTTCGGAGGGCGGTTCGTACTACGCCACCGAGCGCCAGTTGACTCGCGACAACGCCAAGGCGGTCGAGCGGTGTATTGCCGCGGATGCCGCTCGCGTCGTGCGGCGGGTGGTCGAGATCAGCGATTCCGGCAGGGCCGCGAAGAACGATCCGGCCCTGTTCGCCTTGGCGCTATGCACCACGTCTGCGGCCAAGGCGGATGCTTTTGCCGCGCTGCCCAAGGTGGCGCGCATCGGGACCCACTTGTTCCATTTTGCCGAGTACGTCGAGGGCTTCCGCGGCTGGGGGCGCGGCCTGCGCACGGCGGTCGCCAGGTGGTACGACGAGAAGTCGGTCGAGAACCTGTCCTACCAGGCGGTCAAGTACCGCCAGCGGGACGGCTGGACGCACCGGGACATGCTGCGGTTGGCGCATCCGAAGAGCGCGCGCAACAACGCCGTCTACCACTGGATTACCAAGGGGGAATCCGCCGGGTTGCCGCTGATCGACGCGTACGTGAAGGCAGCGGCGGCGGAAACTGAGAAGGAGGTCGTCTCGCTCATCGAGGGATATGGGTTGCCCTGGGAGGCTATCGATACCAAGTGGCTGGGCTCCGCGAAAGTTTGGGGCGCGCTCTTGCCGCATCTTCCGGCGATGGCCATGGTGCGCAACTTGGGGCGGATGACGGCCAACGGCCTGTTGGGCCCCTTCGCCGACGCGAACCAGCGCGTGCTGTCCGTGCTGGCCGGGGAACTGCCCCGGGTGCATCCGTTCGCCATTCTGTTGGCGATGAAGACTTACTCGCGGGGGCGCGGGATGAAGGGGTCCCTCAGCTGGCAGCCCGTTTCGGCCATTGTGGACGCTCTGGACGGGGCTTTCTACGCCGCGTTCGACAACGTGACGCCGACCAACAAGCGGGTCGTGCTGGCCATCGACGTGTCCGGATCGATGGATAGCCCGATGATGGGCTCCCCTCTGACGTGCCGGGAAGCGGCGGCGGCGATGGCGCTCATCACGGCGCGGACCGAGCCGCAGCACGAGATCATGGCCTTTGCGGAGAAGTTCGTGCGGCTGGAGATCTCGCCGCGCGAGAGGCTGGACGACGTGGTGCGCAAGACGAGCGCGCTGCGGATGGGGGGCACCGACTGCGCTCTGCCGATGATGTGGGCGCTCGGATACGACGGGGAGACGAGTGGTATGTCGAATAGCGGTTACGAGAAGAAGCGGCAGTCGATCTACAAGGCGGACGCCTTTGTGGTCTACACCGACTCCGAGACCTGGTGCGGGGGAATCCACCCGACGCAGGCGCTGGCAAAGTATCGCAAGGAATCCGGAATCGACGCCAAGCTGGCGGTTGTGGCCGTCGTGCCCAACGAGTTCAGCGTCGCGGATCCGAACGATGGCGGAATGATGGATGTGTGCGGATTCGACGCCGCGGCGGCCGGGATCATCGCCGACTTTGTGGGGGGCTGAGGGTATTCTTGACACAATGTGACAGATATGATATGATGTTGTCATGGACGTAGAGACGGCGGCCAGGACGCAAGAAAGCCAGGTAGAGCATGGCGGTGTTCTGCCTGGCTCGCGTCTACTCACGCGCCGGCAGGTGGCGCAACGTCTGGGCTACAGTGTGAGTTACATGGCGGTCCTGGCTTGTCACGGCAAGGGGCCTCAGCCTCACGGGCGGATCGGGCGCTCGCTGCTGTATCGGGTGGATGAGGTGGACGCCTGGAGGGCCGCGCATCCGCGCAGGTCCGGGGGCAGACCCAGCAGGCCGCGGGAGTTCGGGCCCGACCAACTGACTCTGAAAGAGGCGGCGGCGCTGTTGGGGCTGACGCCTGCCAAGATGGCCAAGCGGATGGCAGACAAGATAGTGGTGCCGGGCGGCAAGATAGCCGGATCCTGGTGGTTTGACAAGGCGGAGATGGAGGCGCTGCGCGGCGCTCTACCAGAGTTGCGCGGGGAGTAGAGGGGGGCCGGAGACGGCCCTTTTTTGATATGAGGACGGAAGGGCAGGAACGCATTGGTCGACATCATCGTTGACGCTGAGTTTGCGGCCTTGTGTCCGGCCTTGATGACGGACGAATATACGGGACTTGAGGCCAGTATCCTCGCTGATGGCTGTCGGGATGCGCTAGCAGTATGGGCGACTGGAAACATCCTGCTGGACGGGCACAACCGCAAAGCTATCTGCGACAAGCATAGGCTGCCATACAAAGTAGCTTATCTGCGTCTGCCCGACAGGGATGCAGCCATCATTTGGATTATCACCAACCAGCTCGGGCGGCGCAACTTGCATCCTGACGCAGCGAGTCTCCTGCGTGGGCGGCTGTATAACATGCGGAAGAAGGGCGACGGACAGCGTGGGCCGCAAAAGCTGGATCAAAATGATCCAGCTTCCACCGCCGAACGCCTCGCAGCCGACTTGGGCGTATCGGCACCCACTATCAAGCGGGACGGCAAGTTCGCCGAAGCGGTAGCAATACTGGAGTCCTATGTGCCAGACCTTGTCGAGCGCGTCATGTCTGGCGAGCTCCCCTCACGGCAAGCGCTGATAGCGGCGATGCGAGAGCCGGAAACGGCGCCGGAGCGCCTTGCCCACGTCAGTCATAACGGTGGCAATAACGAATGGTACACGCCGACGGAGTATATCGTAGCAGCGCGTGCAGTGATGGGCGGCATCGACTTGGATCCGGCCAGTACGGAGACGGCAAACGAGGTTGTTGGCGCGTCAGTCTTTTACACCGCGGAGAATAATGGGCTGGCCCATGAGTGGCGTGGAAGAGTATTCATGAACCCGCCTTATGCGCAACCACTGATTCAACAGTTCTGTGAGAAGATGGCCAAGGATGTATCGCGGGGCCATATCACCGACGCCATTATCCTGGTGAACAATGCTACTGAAACGCGTTGGTTTCAATGCATCGCTAGCCTGGCCAACGCGGTATGTTTCCCTCAGGGACGGGTGCGGTTCTGGTCGCCGGACAGAGAAAGCGCCGCGCCACTTCAAGGGCAAGCAGTACTCTATCTCGGGCCAAACGCCTCTGCATTTCATGAGTACTTTGAGCCATTCGGGGCGGTGTTCACACGATGACATTCCAGCAGACGCTTGAATATGGCCTGGCTGGCGAATCGACTATCGCGTGCTGGTTGCGCTCGAGGGGCTTTGCCGTGCTGCCAGCATATGAGAAGATCATCGATAACGGCAAAGGGCCACGGCTGTACATGCCCGAAGGATCGCTGATCGTGCCTGACTTGTTGGCGTTCAATCAGGAAAAGGCGCTCTGGATCGAGGCTAAGCACAAGACAGCTTTCTCCTGGCACCGCATAACCGAGCGATGGGTAACAGGTATCGATGTGTGCCACTATGAGCAGTATTGCCAGGTGGACGAGCGGACGCCATGGCCTGTCTGGCTTCTGTTTCTGCACGATGGTGGCCAGGCTAAGGATAGTCCGCCTGCTAGTCCGAGTGGACTGTTTGGCGAGCGCCTCTCCATTCTGCGCAAGTGCGAGAATCATCGGCATGATAACTGGGGCCGTAGTGGGATGGTATATTGGAGCGTTGATGTGCTCAAGCGCCTTGCTGTGCTAGACGAACTAGGATGATCACTAGCGACTTTGCTTCCATCTGCGAGGCCTACGGCAACCGCTGTTTGCGGTGCGGGTCCGAGGCGGACTTGACGCGGGATCACGTGTTGCCTCGCAGCCGTGGTGGGAGCGACGCGGTGGCCAATATCCAGCCGCTCTGCAGGCGGTGCAATAGCGTGAAGGGCGTGCATGAGACGGATTACCGGCCTGGGGCGGAAGTGAACCAGGCGCACTTTATCCTGGAGTTCTATCTGGGCGGGCGAAGATGAGTATTCGCATCGCCCCGGCCGAGGGCGCCGGGGCGTGAGAGCGGGGAGGATGGGAAGGCTAGGCGGGATTGGCGGCGACGTCCTCGGCGTCGTACTCGCGCCACTCGTCGGCCAGATCCGCGGCGGTGGGCAGCGGGTCCAGATCACCGGCCTCCAGCCACTCGTGGATTTCCTGGACCTTGCTGGTCCGGAAACCCTTGTCGTCCAGGTGGCCGAACACTTCGGAATAGATGACCTCGGCGAGGGTCGTCAGGGTGGTCTCGATGTCCATGGTGCTCCTTTGCTGTGCGAACAGTCGGTCGATTGCCACGGTGACGGCGGTGGTGCGGTTCCCGTACCGCTCGGCCAGCCAATCGAGCTGGTGAGCGGTCGGATCGCTGAGTCGGAACGAGGTGGTCTTGGTCATCCTAGTTGCTCATCCGGTCGTAGCAGCTCGGGCAGGCGGTTCCTAGGCTGGCGTTCATCGCCTGGCCCTCGGGGACCTCGTGGCCGCAGTCGCAGCGGATCATCCGCACGTGGGCAGCCACCGCAAGGTATTTCGCATCAGCGGCCCGGATCAGTTTCACCATACGCTCGGCGGGCGTCTCGTTGCCAGTCTCGCGTGCCCAGGCCTCGTCGCGTGCTCGGGCTGCCGCCATATCTGCCGCCATCTTGTTCAGGTTCATCTCTGGTTCCTCCGTCTGTCTCTCTCTACTCTGCCCAGAGTGTACCACACAATGCGGTACACGTCAAGTGCCTATCCGTAAATCTGACGTAAAGACGCGCGGGGGTGATGGTGTCTGACGTGCACATGCTGGCTGATCTAAAGTCAGACGAAAAGAATCGGCGACTTCACAGCCCACGCAACGTCGATATGATCGTGCAGTCGCTTCGCGAGATTGGCGCTGCTAGGTCTATCGTCGTCGACGAAGATGGCAACATCCTGGCCGGCAACGCTACCGTCGAGGCGGCGGCCAAGGCCGGCATCGAGCGTGTGCAGGTAGTGGACGCCGATGGCCAGACGATCATTGCCGTGCGGCGCAGCAACCTGGACGCCGAAGACAAGCGCAAGTTGGCGCTGTACGACAACCGCACGGCGGAGCTGGCCGAGTGGGACACCGAACAGATCGCCGCGGACCTGGAGGCGGGGCTGAACTTCGATGGGCTGTTCTCGGCGGACGAACTGACGGCGCTATTGGAAGGGGAACCGAAGAAGATCGCCGAGGCACCCGAGCCGCAGGTGGACCGGGCGGAGGAGCTGCGCGAGCAGTGGGGCACGGAGCGCGGCCAGGTGTGGGAGATTCCCAGCGTGACGGTGCCGGACAAGTGCCACCGGCTGATGTGTGGCGACAGCACCAGCGCGGAGGACGTGGGGGGCTTGCTTAACGGTGCCGTTCCGGATACGGTGGTCTTCGATCCCCCCTACGACGGGGATGACGCATTGCTCAGGATTCGTTGGCCGTGCAAGGATGCACTGGTGTTCAGCAACTATCGACACCTGTTGGACGCCGTGGATGGCTGGCCATCGTTTCGTTGCGCGTTTGTTTGGGACGGCTACACGAGCTGGTGGTACTCTGGTTGGCCGCTGGCGCGCGGGAGATTCTGTCTTTGGTTCGGGGAGAGTGAGTATAACGCAGACGGTGCGCACTATGGGGAACCAGAAGAGCCGCGGATGGTCCAGAACACGCGGGGGCGCTCTATGTACCGCCCCGACCCGCGGGGCAAGCATCTGAGCACGATCTATGGCGAGGCTGAGCCAAAGCAGTTTGATGGCCATCCGCACAGTAAGCCGGTAACGTGGTTTCGGATGTTGCTTGCCAACTGCACGCAGGGGCTGGTTTTCGATCCCTACGTAGGAAGTGGTACGACGACCATTGCGGCGGAACAGATCGGCCGCCTCAGTCTGGGCATGGAAATCGAGGCGGGTGCGCTCGCCGTTACACTAGAGCGGCTTGTCGGATTGGGCCTGCAACCTGTGCTGGCCACTCGTTGACTCGCGGCATGATGTCCAGGTTGTCCTTGTACCAGATGGACGCGCAGGCTACACGGCCAGCGGATACCAGGTCGGCCACCCACTCGGGGCGGGGTTGCTGTGGGCGGCTGCCGGTTTGCGCGCCGATAATGAGCCAGTCGAGGGGCATCAGGTCGGCGGCAATAGGTCCCAACAGCGGCTCGCAACTTATGAACCGCACTGGCGCCTTTACAAACTGGAGAGCGAAGAGCGCGCGGCTCATGGCCGCTTGGTCGGTGGCAGAAGCTCCTACCCAGCAGTTGGCGGGCCATGGGTTGTACTTGACCAAGTTCTCGGGCGCTTTGGTGAGGAACTGAAACGTATGCTGCGGGCAACGCCGAACGATAGCGAGGACTGAGCGAACCCACTCGGCTGGCACCCAGTCGCCGAACAGGTCGGCATTGGACCCGACGAATATCTTGGTGGGTGACTTACGGGATAGCGGCTCGGAGAGGCGCTCGGGGTGAAACTCGGGGGCGAAACTGCGACCAAGCCGATGGGCCATGGCGCGAGCGTAACAGTAGGAGCATACATGATTGCAACCAGTGACGGGGTTCCAGGTGGCATCAGTCCAGTTGATTCCTTTGGCACCTTGTTGCATGTTCATGGCCTGGCATCCTTTCATTACTGCGCTTCTCCGCCATTATATGATAATGTTGGCAGCTTGTCAAGCGGTCCGGGGATGAATCTGGGAAGCGCGCGGCTGGCTGACTGCGAATAACGCGAAGGGGTAGGCTGTGACTCGGCCATGGGCTCGATTCACCAAAGCGCAGATCCTGGAGGCCACGAAGGGCAGCTTCGGGATCGTCTCGAAGATCGCCAAGAATCTTGACGGCTGCAACTGGCATACGGCTCGCTCGTACATTGATCACTGGGAAGAGACGCGGGCCGCCTATGCCGACGAAAACGAGCGCAGCCTCGACTTGTCCGAGTCCAAGATGCTTGAGCAGATCGGCGATGGCGATGGACCCATGATCCGCTTCCACCTGGCCACCAAGGGGAAGGCTCGCGGCTATACTGAGCGGCACGACATAGGCGGCCATCTGCTGAACATTGACGTGGGCAAACTGACTGAGGAGCAACTTGAGCGCATCGCTGGCGGAGAGGACATCGCAGCAGTCCTGGCGGTTGCGCGCTAAGGCTGAACTCGAGCTGCGCCGGCGCCATGGCAGGCTCGACACGGATCACCTTCGCCAGACCTACCGCAACGATCCCGTGGCATGGGTCCGCGACTGCATCAAGTGGCAGCCGGGCGATGGGCCAGCCGCCTACCAGAACGAGATACTTGCCGCTCTGCAAGAACGCAAGCGCGTCGCCGTGCGAGCTCCCCATGGCAGCGGAAAGACGGCCATCGCGGCATGGGTAGTCCTCTGGTTCGCCACGACTAGGGACGGTGACGACTGGAAGGCGATCACCACTGCAAGCGCTTGGCGTCAACTCGTGCACTACCTCTGGCCCGAGATTCACAAGTGGGCGCGGCGACTGCGCATAGGGCGGCCACCGTTCAATGACAGAACCGAACTGCTGAGCCTTATCCTGCGACTGCGAACGGGCGAGGCCTTCGGCGTGGCCTCTGACAGCGCGGACAACATCGAGGGCGCTCATGCGACGCACCTGGCCTACATCTACGACGAGGCCAAGGCCATCCCGGACGCCACCTGGAATGCGACGGAGGGGGCCTTTGCCAACGCGGGCGCGGGAGGGTCCGAAGCCCTGGCGCTGGCCATCAGCACGCCCGCAGGCAAGCGAGGCCGCTTCTACCAGATATGCTCACACCAACCCGGCTACGAGGACTGGTGGACGCGGCACATCACCGTCGAGGAGACGATCGCCGCTGGCCGCGTGAGCGCCGAATGGGTGGAGCAGCGCAAGCTTCAGTGGGGGGCAGATTCTGGCGTTTACCGCAATCGTGTTCTGGCCGAGTTCGCCGAAGAGGGCAATGTCGGCGTCATTCCGATGGAATGGCTGGAGGCGGCGAACGCACGCTGGCAGGAGTGGCGGGATGCGGGTTTCCCCGGCAGTCTTACCGCTTTGGGCGCCGACTTTGGCGAGTACGCCGTGGGCGGGGATGCCACGACCATCGCGTTGTGCTACAATCACATCAAGATCAAAGAGGTGCTAGTGCTCAGTGAGGCGCCGTCCAACGCGGTGCTCGCCCAGGCGGTGGAGGTACTCACGCGGTTGTTGCAGGATCATCCTGGCGCGGTGGCCCTACCGGACACTATCGGGCTGGGGGCCGGAGTGCACCAGATGCTCGTGGCGCGGAGACTGCGCAGCCGGCCGTTCGTGGCCTCGCGGGGGGTGGATCTGCTGGACGAAGCGGGGCTCTACGGGTTCGCCAATGCCCGCAGCGCGGCCTGGTGGACGGTGCGCGAGATGCTGGACCCTAAGAACGGGCTGGACGTTTGCATCCCGGACGACGACCGGCTGACTGGCGAGCTACTGGCGCCAGGTTACAGTGTGACGGGGCGGGCGGTATATCAGGTGGAGCCGAAGCTGAGCATCCGGCGCAGGCTCGGGCGCTCGACGGACCTGGCGGATTCGGTGGTGCAGGCGCTGGCCGGACCGGCGATATGCGACCATCTCGACTCGCTGGATGCCGGCGAGGGCATGTTAATGAGGGCGCCAGACTACTGGGCGCGGTATTAATATGGTATAATGATTGTGGACCGGGAGGGCACCGATGCATGTGCCCGCGACTGCTACACCCGGTCACGGCTAGGCTCAGCCGTGGGCGAAACTCGGGTACACCCGTGTGGTCGGCAACGGCCCTATACCCACGGCGGGCCTGCCGCACCGAAGTCGGTGGTGATGCCGCCGATACTGGGCACAGATGTACGTATCTGTACCCGTAGGTGCGGTGGGCCAGCGCGGCGCCGTAAGATACCTGGTGACTCTAGTCCCGATAATCGGGACCCAGCCGTCGCTGCAATGCGAGAGCGAGACAGATTGAAATCGGAGCCCAGGTTGGTGGCGCGCTGATTGGTTAGGCATAGGGGGGCAATATGAATACTGTGGCATGGGTGGCAATACTATTGGCAGCAACGAGCATATTTGGCTGCCCATTTATGATTGGTAAACCACGAAGGCTATATGGCGCGGTTGAATATCTGTGCACGCTGTTTGAGACGGGTCTTGTAGTGGTGTTGGCCGGGCGCGTGCTGGGCTGGTGGTAGGCGATAGAGGAGGATGGTGTGCAGGGGCGAGCCTACCGGCGGCACACTGAGCGCGTAGCCAAGGCCAGGGCGCGTCGGCTCCTGATGCGCCGCAGGTGGAAGGGCGATGCTGGAGAGTGGATCACGCCGCGCCTGGTGGGCTACTTTGCCCAAACGCACTGCAGGCCGTGTTCGTGCCTGATGTGCCGACACGCGGGCGCCGACCGGCCACGCCAGAAGCGGTGGATGGAGGAGGGGGAGTGAGAAAACATATCCCACGAATGAGCGATATGGACTTCGTGACTACCCGCACGCCTGGCCCTGTGCACTGGGTCGAGGGACCTCCGCAGCCGCTACCGGACATCGTATACATGCCGTCAAGATATCATTCCGCCCGCCTCGTTCCGCCAGGCCGCACCATCGCCCGCGAGCTGGAGGCCAGGGGCTGGACGCAGCGCGACCTCGCCAGGAGCATGGGCTGCACGGAGGAGACCGTGCGCAGTGTCATCGATACCGGGGGGGTGATCAACCTGGACGTGGCCCGTCGACTCGCGAGCGCGTTCGGCACCTCCCTGGAGTTCTGGGTCAACCTGGAAGCCAACTACCGCCGTGGCTGACGTGCGCACGCTGTTCGCGCGCGCGTTAGAGCTGCGTTTCGAGGATGGCATGGAGAGCTCGTTCTCAAGGGATCTGGTGGAGCTGATAAGGACTGAGGGCAGTAATGCCTTAGAGGCCATTGCGAATCTCATTGCAGACGAGGCCACGAATACTGAGGTTGCTGGCGAGGCCCTGCGCTGGCTCGGCTATATGGATGATGCGGCTACTCGGCGCGACCGATTGGGGCTGCTACTAGACAGCCTGTTGTCGCCGCACATGAGGGTGCGGGACGGCGCCCTATTGGGCATTGCGGCAATAGACGACCCGGCGGCGTTGCCGGCTCTCCGAGACGCCCTTGTGCGGGAGGCGTCGCCTTCTCTGCGAGAGGACATCGAGCAGGTCATTGAGCAACTGGCTGGGGATGCGTGCTACCGCAGGGGCCTGGCGCAGCGACAGCGAGGCAACGAGAGCGCCCCGGCCGAGGGCACCGGGGCGCACTCTCGTAGTATACCCGAAGAGGTGTGCGAGTGAGCACGGCGTGGCTTAATTATGAAAATTACATTAATAGATACTACTAGTGTAATTTTCATAATTAAGCCAGTAGGGGCCTTACTGACGCGCCCATATAGGCGCGGGGCCTAGGAGATCAAGACTAGAAGACGGCAATCTATGGATAAAAGCCATTGTTCTATAACTTTGGGCGCCGATGTGAAAAGATTGTGAACTCACAAACCGGGGGGCTTGGAGGCAGGTATGGCGAGCATCGTCGAGCGGCTAGAGGGCGGCCTTTCGCGCGCAGCGGGCAGGCTGCTCCCCAGCGTGCGAGCGCAGGCCGCAGAGGCCCAGGCGTTCCGGGTGGCGTTCCGCGACAAGCCGTGGGAGTTCGATGCCTACAACGGCCTCCTGAGCGAACTGGACGCCGAGACCCTAGCCTTCCTGGTGGACCAGCTCCAGTACGAGGAGGTGCTGCACCTGGGCGGCGCCGGCAAGCCGTCGTCAGAGTCCGACCGGATGCGCAAGGTCGAGCGCTCTCGCTGGCAGTACCGGTGGGACCCGCTCACGCGCTGGGTCGTGCGGCTCTGGACCTACTTTGGCTACGGGTTGAACGTGGACATCGTGCCAGACGACGAGGCGGCGGTGCCGGTGTGGGAGGAATACTGGACGGCCAAACGGAACCGGCCGGTATTCGGGCAGAGGCGCTTGCGCTACAACTCGGACGTCCTGTTGAGGGACGGCGAGTTGTTTTTTGTGAACTTTGTGTCCGAGGTGACTGGAGAGGTGACGACGCGACGGTTGCTCACCGACGAGGTGACCGAGATCGTGCGGCACCCGGACGACCGAGACACGGTGCTATTCTACAAGCGGGCGATCACCAATGGGCCCATGGCCGGCAAGTCGCTTTACTACCCCGACTGGACGGCCGAGCCCGACGAACTGGACGCCTGGTGGGAGAAGGCCATCGGCACGGCGACCGGCGCTATTCGGATGGATATCGCCATGCCGGAGACGGGCCGAGCCTACACGACCTGTAACGTGGTGGCCGTGCAGATCAACCTTGGCACTGAGGGACGCGGCTGGCCGCAGATGACCAGCGGCCTGACCTGGAGCAGCGCCTATGGGAAGATCCTTCAGGACCGGGCGGCGGTCGTGCGCAAGCGGGCCATGTACGACAGCAAGGTGAAGGTGAAGGGGGGTCAGCGAGCGCTAGCCTACGTCCAGGGGCGCGTGCAGTCGAGCAACGTCACCCAGGGGGGCATGGAGCGCAATCCGCCCGCGTCCGCCGGTTCCGACTGGCTGGAGAACGAGGCGGTGGACCGATCGCCGATCAACATGGGCAACTCGGGCGCGCAGGAGGCCGAGCTGGACAGCACGGCCATCTTCGGCATGGCCACGCTGGCTGGCGGCCTGTTCCCCCACTACGCCGGCAAGGGCGAGGCGTTCCGGCTGGCAACATCTACCAGCATGGAGATCCCTCTAAAAAGAGGGTTCAACGATTATCAACTGATATGGGCCGATGTATTCCGCGATCTGTGCCAGATCGTCCTAGAGGCGGCGCAGAAGTATAATGGCCAGACCTTCGAGAGCACCGCTTGTGACGTGAACCAGGATGCTCTAGTATCGCTGGACCCGCAGGCGGTGCAGCAGGCGGCGTCGGCCATTTCGGCGATTGCGACGACCGGTGCCGTTCCGATAGACGAAGTGGAGCGGGCCGGGAACCGGGTGCTGGTGCTGGCCCTGCAGAGCCTCGGCGTCGGGGACGCGGACGACGTGGTGAACCCGCCCGAGGAAGAGGGGGACGAATTGCCGCCGGTGGTCGAGCGTAACCTGATCGGCGAGGCGGCGGATAGGATCATCGCCGGGTTGGAGTGGGAGGGCAACCATGCGGAAGCGTGACCTGTTGGCGCGTATCGAGGCGCTGGAGCGGCGAGTGGCGCAATTGGAGGCGCAGACAGGGGCACAGCGGACAGGGCCCTATGTGGAGCCGGAACCTGGGTCGTATCCGATCCCGAAGCATGACATCGAGTACACGTGGACTCCTCTGAATACAGGTTATGATCATCTGCAAACTACTACCATGGTGAAAAGAGCTTTTGACTATACATATGAAGGGATGCTCTTGGAGGACCGGAATGCCTACGCGGGCTGAGGAGGGGGGCATATGGCAAGGCTAAAGACGCTTGTGGTAAGCCCTTTGCTCTTGGGGCGACTTAACACAGAGGGCTCCGAGATTCACGTGCGCTGTGTCAAAGGACTACCAGCAGGGGCCGTCATGGTCAACAGTTTCTACGATTGGATTCATAGCTGTCTGTGTCTGACTTACCAGCATGAGAGTTGGCCTGATGTGCTAGAAGGCCAGATGATTTCACGTTTTACTCCCGAGCTCGAGGAAGCCAGTTTGGAAGTCAAGTGGGAGGAGGTTGGCCATGCCCGTCTCCCGTAAGGAGATCGAGGCTCAGATAGCGGCGCTCATCGACCTAGGCGATTCGCCCGCCGATGCCGAGGCAGCCGTGCGAGACGCCCTGACCGGCACTGGCGAGTTGACCGGGGATGTGGACTCCAATCTGCTAGAGGCGCTGAGCGAGATCACGCCGGACGACATCGCCGAAGCACGGCTGGACTGGTACGCCAACCCGGACGTGGGGACCGAGTTCAAGCGCCTCCTGGACGCGGCGGAGTGAGCTGGCGGTAAGGAGAACCGGTGAGCAGATGGAGGAGACGACCATGCCGAACGATGTGACACGGGGCGGCCTGACATCCCAAGACCGCATTGATCTGGCGCTGCAATATCTGGAATCGCGTGCTCAAACTCATGAGTGGGCAGCGAAGGCGCTTGTTGCACTGACGCAGATTTTGGTTCCTGGCAGGGAGCCAATGGGGGCGGATATAGCCTGGGCTCAGGAAGCGCTTGTGACGATTCGTGCGCAGTGTGTCGTCGAGTGCGTTGAGGAAGTTCGACGCGGCCTAATGTCGTCACTGCGCTTCTAGAGGCGGCAACGGTGGTGCAACTGGAGATGGGGAAGGTGTAGGCATGAGTGAGAAGGGCAGATAGAATGACTGCTAGCTCCTATTCACGAGGCCACGCCATCCGTTACATATCCGGTAGATGGGTGTATGCTGATACGGGTACTCCCTATGACGATTCGCGTGTGTGTATGCGGTGCGGTCATATGCCTTTACTAGGCGGTGAGGACGCCTGTTTGGGGTATATACCAGGTGTAGCGTCAGCGTGTTGCGGACATGGGGTCGAAGAATCGTACACAATATGAGACCAATACTGGCAATCGACTTTGACGGGGTGATCCATCGCTACTCGGGTGGGTGGGGGTGGTGTGAAGGCAGCATCTATGATGAGCCAATGCCTGGCGCGATCCAGGCACTGCGGGAGCTGTATGGGCGCGGATACGATATCGTAGTACATACGGCGCGCACTGATTTTGACGTGATTCGTACTTGGCTGCGGGAATGGGATAATCGCCACTTCCCTAATGCTGAGGCATACCCATTCAAGGTGACCAATCTGAAGCCGCCAGCCGTGGCGTACATCGACGATAAGGCAGTATTGTTCACTGACTGGAATGCAATGCTCGGCCAGTTCAGCGAGCTAGAAAGACGATAATAGTGGCGGAGGTGCAGGCATGATCTATCGGCTGCTGGACGCGGCGGAGGAGCCTCGTGGCAAAGCGTAAGACGAGCATTCTGCGCGGCTACGTCTGGGATACCGTCAGCCAGCGTTACCGGGACAGTGCCGGGCGCTATGTGGCTCGCACGCGGATCACTGCCCTCTTGGAGCGCTCGATCAACGGGCGAGAACGCCGTATTCTAGACGGGGCGCAGGCGCTCTACGACGGCAAGATCACGCCCAAAGTTTACGCCGCACGGACGGCCGAACTTGTCAAGCGCCAGCACCTCCAGAACAGCGCATTGGCCGCTGGCGGTTGGGACAGGCTCACGCCGGCGGACTATGGGCGGATCGGCGGCAACCTGCGGTCTGAATACAAACACCTGGCCGGCCTAGCGAACGGCATCGCCAACGGCACGGTGTCCACGGCTCAGGCACAGAATCGGCTGCACATGTACATGGGGAATGCTCGTAAAGAGTTCTACGCGGTCGAGCGGGCGCACCTGCCCAAGCCAAAGGCGGGCATGACGCGATTGGAGCGACGACAACTGACACCTGCTGATCACTGCCCAGCGTGTCTTATCTTCGCTGGACAAGGATGGCAGGCCGAGGGTGTGCTACCTGTGCCAGGTGAGGGATCAGATTGCAATGGAAATTGTCGCTGCATTCTGGACAGGAAGGAAGTACCGATAGCGGACGCCGGCGGTATGATAGGCACAGGAGGGGCGACGGCGTGAGCGATAGCGTCCAGCAGTGGGACAACCTCCTGGCCCGCCTGCGTAGTGTGGCCGGCTGTCGGAACGACGGCCATATCGTCGTCCAGATCACGGTGGCATTCTGCGGCGGCGTGCCGCGCATCTGGACTGAGCCTCGCGTAGTGCACCTGGAGCCGCGGAGCATGGGCAGCACGGTCGATCTGCTGGAGGCGCTGGCCGGGAATGGGCGGCTGGATAGTTGACAATTTGTGACATATATCGTATGATGCCCTTGTAACCTAGCGTCACCATAACGGGGCGCGGCCTGCACACCAGCGGGCCGTGGCCCCGTTTTTTTGTGCCTGAGAGGTGATTATGTCTATCGGATATGGGCCGAGCGCATACAGTGGGCCGACGGTTGTGGCGCGCGTCCTGGCAATCCTTCCAGCGGCGGGGGCCTGGGACCCGGATCCGGTGGAGTTCAGCGTGGCCGGTTACGACGCCATGATGCTCTATTTCACCTACGAGCCGGAGGCGGACGACAACGCCTTCGACTGGCAGGTGCAGTACAGCCCGTACAGCGCGGACGTGGCCGGCGTGCTCAGCTGGTTTACAGAGACGGCGGAGCAGGTTGCGGCCGTGGTCGTGGGCACCACGACCATCGACAACGTGCAGACGGCCTACGAGTCCTACGAGGAGGAGGCCGTGGCGGACCAGGGTATCGCCTACGGGCCGATCCTGCTGCACAAGTTGGGGGCCGAGCGGTGCCGGATCATGGCCAGGGAGAGCGGCGTGGTGGGCGATCCCGGCGCGCTCGGAATCCTCGTGAAGCTGAGCCAGGGGGAGGCGTAGCATGGGCGAGCGCGGGCCGACCAAAGCGACCAACGGCGTGATCTTCGAGGCCCCTCCTGCGCCCCAGGGCGCGACGACTGTGACGATCCTCGACACGGAGAGCCTGAGCGGCGTGGCCGATCTGCGGGCCATCGGCGTTCCGGTGGGCTTGCAGATGGACGCGGCTTGGGACACCAACGCGGTCACGTTCCAGGGGTCCTACGATGGCGTGGTCTACACCGACCTGCGCCTGAGCGGCGTCGAGGTGGCGTTGGCCGGCGTGGTGGCCAGCTCGATGGAGGCTCTGGACCCGTACAGTTTCATGGCCTGCCGCTACCTGAAGGTACGGAGCGGCACGTCCGGGGCTCCGGTGGCTCAGGCGGGCAACACGGTCGTAACGATCATTGCCCGACCCATCTAAACTAGGAGGCGACTATGCCTTGGACCTTGACTGACGTAGAGCGGCACAAGAAGGGCCTGAGCGACAAGGGCAAGCGGCAGTGGGTTGCCACGGCGAACAGCGCCCTTAAAGCCTGTCTGGCCGACGATGGTAGCACCGAGGAATGCGAGGGGCGGGCCATCCGCATCGCCAACGCGGCGGTGGCGGAAGCGGACAAGACGGTCGGCGGCAAGGACTATCCGGCGAGTGACTTTCTCGTTGTGGAGGACGCCGATAGCCCGAGTACTTGGCACCTCCAGGTCAAGAAGAACGGGACTCCCGATCATCGGCTGATGGGCGCGGCGTGGGCAGCCCTGCACGGCGGATACCGGGGCAATAAGTACGAGGGGCCGGACAAGGCCAAAGCAACCCGCGCGCTGAAAGCGCTCTACAAAGCCGAGGACATGGAAGTGCCAACCGCGGAGAGCATGGCCGAGGATGATAATGAGGCCGAAGTGCCTGGAATGCGTCCTGGGTGGGTGCCTTACGGCGTGTTCACATTCGCGGACTTGCGCGCTCGTCGTGAGGTTGATGCCAAGGCCAAGAACGTGCGAGCGGTGACAGATCAGTTCCAACAGATGGTGAGTAATATTCTGGACGTTTGGAGCTTCGCGGAGGATGGTCAAACGGCGGCCACTCCTCAGGAGCGCATCGCCAAGATCCGCGCCCTGTTGACGGAGATGGAAACCGAACTGAGCGTGGCCTTCGAGGAGCCGACCATAGAGGCCGAGCCGGTGGGCGAGCCGGAGGTCCTGGCCGAGGCCACCGTGGGGCGGGTGATCCGCCTGGCTGAGGGGGATAACAGGCAAGGGCCCCTGACGCTCATCGCCGAGCTTATCCGTCCTGGCTGGGGCAATACGAAGGACGGTCACTACTATCCGGACGAAACCCTGCGCGGCGACTCCATCCGCATCTGGGAAGGGACCAAGATGCACGAGGTTGACCACCGCGAGGACCAGCGCTCGAACGAGAACTGGGTGAGCACGGTGGGTCCGCACGTGGGCTATAGCGACAGCGGCGGGGCCATGTTCCAGGTCGCGGTGCACGACCCGGCCTTTGCCGAGAGGGCCCGCAACCTGGCCGAGCTGGGCCTGCTGGACAAGCTGGAATGCAGTATTCTCGGCGACGGACTGGTGCGCAAGGGGTTTGAGCGGGACGGGCGCAAGGGCTCGCTGGTGGAGCGATTCACGGTAGCCCGGAACGTGGACTGGGTGAGTCATGCCGGGGCCGGCGGCAGGGCCGTGGGCCTGGCGGAAAGCGGTACGCCGGATGCCCGGCAGGAGGTGAACATTGTGAAGGTGGATAGGGCGAAACTGATGGAGGCTCTGCGTAAGGCGCTGGAAGAGGCGAAGGCGGAGGACGCGGTGCTCGCTGACTTGGTGCAGGAGGCTATCGCCGAGGCGGAGGTCCCCGAGACCGTCGAGCCAGTCGTGACCGAGCCAGTTGTCACGGAACCGGTTGTCGAGCCAACCGCAGAGGCGGAGCCGGAGATCGTCACCGTGAGCGCGGAGCGAGTGCGGGAACTCTGTGCGACGGCCAAGCTGCCCGAGGCGCTGACCGGCCTCCTGGCCGAGATCGCCTTTCTCGACGAAGCGGCCGTTACTGCACGGATCGCCGAGCAGAAGACGTGGCTCCAGCAGGCCACGCGCGCGGGGCGGCCCTGGGCACTATCGGAGGGCGATCAGTCTGCGGGGCCTCAAGGTCCTCTGACCAGCGAGGAGTTCGCGGAGCGCTCCAAGGCGGTTATCACCAAGTACACGGGTCGGCAGGTATAAACACCGCTAGATAGCGGGTAGGAGGTCTTCAATGGACGAGTTTGTGCATGGGCCTGATTGGCAGGGTTCAAGCGGGCCGTATGTGAATCGGATGCTATCTACGGCGGACATCTGGCCCGAGGGACTGGCGTCCGAAGTGGGCGGCGGCAACAAGGACATCCTGGCCGGCGGTTTGCATCCGATCGTGGCCATCGGTGGGCAAACGGCGGCGGACGGTCGCCAGGTTGGCCAGTTGTGCGGGGTCGTGGTGAGTTACGAGAACGCCAATCTCGTGCAGGTGAATATCGCCAAGGGCATGATCGTCAAGGCCAAGGTTGCCAACATCCGGGCGCATCCGGATACCTACGAGGCGGCTCCGGTGATCGGTCAGCCGGTGTACGTGGACGATAGCGCGGCCCTGAGTGCCGGCGTGACGCTGAGCCTTGCCGCGACGAACAGCGCGGGTACTGTGAACCCGCTGGCCGGTTGGCTCTGGTACGATCAGGACGAGTACCTGGACAGCGGCGTCGGCGGAGCGAACGCGGCGGCCTTGTGGCCGAAGGCATGGTCGGTGGCGTTCGCCGAGTACGACGTTTACGTGCTCATGAAGTAGGGGAGGAACAACATGCCGGATGATTTCCTGAGCGGAACGGATTGGCAGGGATCGAGCGGCCCCTATATCGAGAGGCAAGTCGCTCTGGCCGATCTATGGCCAGAGGGGCTGAATAGCGAGTCGGACGGTGCCGGCGACAAGGATATCCTGGCCGATGGGCTGCATCCTGTGTTGGCGATTGGCGGGCAGACTGTCGCGGACGGGCGGCAAGTGGGCCAGTTGACAGGCGTGGTGGTGCACTATCGGACTACCGGCTTGGTGCAGATGAACGTCGCACGCGGGATGATCGTGAGGGCGTATGTGGCCAGTGTGTTGACCTACGACCAGAGGGCGGCAGCCACGTTTGAGATCGCGCCCATCATCGGCCAGCCGGTGTACGTGGATGACAGCGATCCGCTGACTTCCGGCGTGACGTTGAGTCTGAGCGCGCTCAATAACGATGGCCTCGTGAACCCGTTGGCGGGCTGGCTCTGGTACGATCAGGACGAATATCTGGACGCGGGTGTGGGCGGGCCGAATGTGGCGGCCATCTGGCCACTGACTTGGGCGAACGAGTTGGTCGAAGCTGAAGTGTGCGTTTTGCTGAAATAGGTCGCGCGGCGGGCGCGGCCAGGCAGAGGAGGACAAACAATGCGACGAATCGTTGGGATGCTTAGCGAGTTGCGCGCACTCCAGCTGCAGAGGCAGGGGCTGGAGAGCCGGATCGCTGAGTCAAGGGAGATGTTCCAGTACCTGGATCGCGGGTTGAACGGACTCGACCCGCAGATCATGCCCGAGCGACTGGGCGAGGTCATGATCTCGGCGGACTTTACCTACGCCATCCAGGAGTTCGTGCAGCGCGAGATGTGGGGTCCGTACAACGCCAAGCGGTTCGCGTTCGAGCCGTTGGTGAAGCCCGACACCTTGCCCAACTTCATGCAGGTCACGCGCTATCAGAACCGTGGTAGCCTGGACGATCTGGAGTACGTGGGCGAGAAGGGCGAGGCGCGAGCGGGCTCCGTGGACGATGCCGTCAAGCGGCAGTACAGGGTCTACAAGTGGGAGAAACAGTTTGAGTTTAGCATGGAGACCCTGGTCAACGACGACATCGGCTACCTGACCGATCAGGCCCGCAACATGGGCCAGGCGGCGCGGCGGACGCTTGAGAAGTACGTGAGCCGGATGTACACCAACGCGACGACCATCGCTCGGTTGGTTCTGCTCGGGGCGCTCTACTCGACCACTGGGCGGTTGACCTCTGCGCGCATTTCGACGGCGCGGATGGCCTTCAACCAGCGGGTCGATGCCGATGCGCAGCCGATCTCGGCCACCATGACCTACCTGGTGTACCATCCGGGGCTGGTCGATCAGGTGCGCACGATCCGGCAGTCGCAGTTGGTGCCCGAGCTGGCGACCAACGCGGTCAACGTCGTGGCTGGCGATTTCACTCCCATCGAGGACCCGTACATCGCTGGCGCGGCTCCGAACCTGCCCTGGTACGCTTTCACGGACTGGCAGACTAGCGGGATCGTCCCGTTCGTGCTGGCCAGGCGGCAGGGCGTTCCGGCTCCCATGATCCTTCGCAAGAAAAGCGACATGGAGAGCGTGGCGACCATGCTGGGCGCTGGGGCGGACGTGGCCCCGATCATGGGGGACTTCGCCACGGGCAACGTCGTGATCAAGGTCCACGACGAGTGGGGCACGTACATCGACACGACTGTGGGCGTCACGAACGAGGGCAACATGTTCGACGCGAACGGGTGCTTCTACTCCAGCGGCACGGCGCCGTAACGTGAGAGAGCCGGACATGGCTGGATGACCTGGGCTCTTGCAGCGGGCAGGAGCCCAGCGGGGGACACAAGAAACGGGGGAGCGAGAGATGGCAAGAGAAAAGAAACCGCCGTACCGAATCATCGAGCACGGTGGTCCGGAGCACGCCGCCCTGCTGGGGCTGGTGGCGGTTGGGGACAGCTACGAGTTGGCCGATCCCACGCCGTACATTCAGACGGACCCGACTGGGCGGCTGGAGTCGATCGTCACCAGGCAGCGGGTGGCGGAGTTGCAGGGCGGGTTTCCGAAGCTGCAGAGCACGGACCCGCTGAAGCCCAACTACGCGCCGCCGATCTGGCGACCCACGGACGAATAGGCGGTATGATCAAAGACGGCGCGTGTGAACGCGCTGGGAGGGGACAATGTACGGAATCGGACTTCCGCTCTTGAGGGCGGCGCCCTGGTTTCCTGGGCAGATGGGCGTGCCCGGCTCGGACGTGCCGCGCGGTTTGCGCACGGCCCCTACGGGCATCGTGCTGTACGTGGACGATGAACATCCCAATGCCACGGCAACGGCGGATGGAACGGACCCCGAGAACCCGCTGAGCACGATAGCGGCCGCGGTGGCCAGTCCGTTTCTGACCGAGGGCAGCGTGATCGTGGTGGCCAATCAGGCGACGATCGCCGAGAGCGTGCTGGTGCCGATCACCGCTCCGGCGCACGTGGCCATTGTGGGCGCTGGGGATACGAGGCATCAGCCGACCTGGACGAGCGCGCTGGCGACGACCCCGTGCCTGACCATCCGGCAGATCGGTTGGACGGTGAGCGGGTTCACGTTCACGGTACCGGCGAGTTCTGCGGCGATCCTTCTCCAGGACACCGTGCTGGGTGGGTTGGCCTACAAGAACGTGATCGAGGACTGCATCTTCGACGGGTTCTGGTCTGGTAAGTACGGTATCGAGTTGCAGGGGGCGCCGCACCGCTTGACGGTTCGGAACTGTCAGTTCTTGGAGCTGCATCAGGGCGATTCGAGCGCCTTCGCGATCATTGTGACGAGCACGCCGAACGCCAGCCCGTACGAGTGCGAGATCCTGAACAACCTGTTCTGGGAGAATGACAACCATATCGGTGGCTTGGGGGCCATCGTCGGGTTCAACGTGAGCGTCTTCGCTGGCAACGTGTTCGCGGTGGACGGGCTGATTGCCTCGGCGCTAAAGCTCGATCTGCGTGGTGGGTCTCAGGGGCACAACATTGTTTACGGGAACGTGTTCCCGGGCGACTATTCTACCGTTGGCGGGTATTGGGATAGCGCTGCTGGTGCTGGTGTATGGATCGGTAACATGGCTGAGGACACCGCCGAAGCGGAAGTTGGCGATAACGGGTTCACCATTCTGCCACCGACATAGGAGGTGATCTGTGAACATAGGGTTGCCTCTAACGAGAATGCGGCCTTGGTTTCCCGGCCAGATGGGGGTGCCAGGGACCGATACCGAACGTGGGCTCCGCACGCATACTACGGGAACCGTGTTCTATGTGGACCCGAACTACGTGGATAACGACGATAGGCGGGATGGCACGGACCCGGAAGCGCCGCTGACGACGGTGGCGGCTGCGTTGACCAAGTGTGAGGCGTACCGTGGTGACGTAATCCTGGTGATGGCGAACGGCACTTGGCAGTACGCTGGCCCGAACGACTATGCCACGGTGGTCGCCGAGAGCGTGATCGTGACGGTACCCGGCGTGAGCATCATCGGCGTGTGTCCCTCCAGTCCGGTTGGCGTCTTGTGGACGCCGGCCGCGGATCTGGGTTGGTGCATCGAAATCCGGGCCTGCGACGTGACCGTGGAGGGGTTCGCCTTCGTGGGCGAGCCGCAGGACACGGGGGCGCGCGGCATCTTCGCGGAGTTCGGTCCCGGGCGGTATGGCGATAACGCCGTGATCCGCAACTGTTACTTTGACAGTGACATAGTGACCGGCGTGGAGCTGGCCTTCAGCTGGCAGAGCGTGATCGAGGGCTGCAAGTTCGATGGTTGCGGCTATGGGGTGTACGTGGACCCCGAGGGGCTAGGGGCGGCCTACTGCGATATCGCCAACAACGAGTTTCGCAATTGTGTGACAGGGGCCATCTACGCGGCTGGAATCGATGATAGCCGCATCCATCACAACAGCGTGTACAAC
>Ga0307377_10001822_pt1 | contig 26117 bp, 22 predicted proteins | sample TR3MG_FD_202535 | JGI IMG/M metagenome (GOLD analysis project Ga0307377, IMG submission 202535) | Soil microbial communities from Risofladan, Vaasa, Finland - TR-3 | ecosystem: Environmental > Terrestrial > Soil > Coastal area > Acid sulfate soil | place: Finland: Risofladan, Vaasa | collected... | reverse complement strand
TAGGTCCACAGCCGATCGATGTCGCTGGCCACAAACCACGATTGGCCCTCGGGCCACCACACGTTCGGTGACTGGAAGTCTCCTCCCATGAATCTTCAAGGAGTCGGCGCCAGAATTGAGACCTTCGACGAGTTCGCATTCTCGCCCCGGACGCTCGATGATGGGACACTGTTCAAAACCGCGCCGAGTGCCCTTCGAAGCCTCCGCCACGAGCCCCCCGCAGTCCCACAAAGCAGCATGTTCGAGTGAATCGAGTCAAGTCGTCAATCAACGCGAAGATGTCGGGCTGAGATCGAGAATCATCGCGGGACCCTTGACTGGCTTACGGGGAATGAGCCAGTCGGGACCACTACGGGTCAACGCCACCCCGGGTCACTGGATCATGCGATGCAGCGTCACGCCGCTTCAGCGAGATATGTCCGCCCACCACCACGAGGTGTTCCGGTGATTGTGCACCAGGATCGGATGCAGAATTCTCACGTACGACTCAAAGCCACTGGGTGCGCAGGTCGTCACGACGCTCGACCACCACGGGCTCCGTCGCTGGTGGAGCCCGTCCGCTGGTGACGAACCCCCGTCGTCGGGGTGGACCCTCCAGATGTCATGTTCCGATACTGACATGACTCAGACGCTGGCCGAGACTCTGACCGGTGGTGCAATCGGCCCGTCGTAGAGCCGTTCGCCTCTCACGCCTTGAGAGAACCACCGCCGCGCCACGGCCACGATTCGGCACTTGTGCGCGAGGTGCAATCGACAGCTCGTGCCAACTAACGCTCGAGGAGACGCACCTCAAAGGCGTCACGCATCGCATCGCCGATGTAGTTGATCGAGACGACGACAAGAATGAACACGGTCGCGAGTGGAAAGACCTCCCACCAGTACCCATTCTGAAACTGGACGCTGCCCAACTGGAGCATCGTCCCCCAGTCGGTCTGGGGTGACTGGATACCGAGTCCCAGGAATCCCAGTGCGGACAAGAAGAGAATGGCGTCGGCGACGGAGAACGTCGCCACCGTCACGATATTGCTGATCGAATTGGGGAACACGTGTCGACGGATGATGTGGAGTTTGCTCGCCCCCATTGCCGTGGCCGCTTGGGAGTACTCGAGATTTCGGATGAGCAAGGCGTCACCACGGATGATTCGAGCATTGGCCCACCATCCCGTCATACCGATGATGACGATAAGAAAGACCGTCGAACGATTGAAGATGGTGATCAAGGTGATGAGCAGGAAGAGGTAGGGAATCGACAGCATTGCGTCGAGCAGACGCATCATGATGGTGTCGGTCACGCCGGCGAAGAATCCCGAGATCATCCCGTAGAGGGTTCCGACGACGATGGTGATGAGGCCAGCGAAGAATCCGAGCGTCAGCGAGTACTCGCCTCCGTAGAAGATGCGTCCGAGCACGTCGTAGCCGGAACTATCAGTGCCCAGGGGGTGGGCCCACGATGGGTGCTGATTCCACGGAACGTTGAAGGTGGCAGCCTGATTCGTCTGGTTCGTCGGGTGCAGGATCGGAACGAGGTAGCAGGACAACGTGATCAGCAACAGGAAGGCCACCGAGACAATGGCCAACTTGTTCTGGGCGAAGATGTTGAGGCGCTGGCGCCACAGGGGCACCGTCTTGTCGACAATCTCCTCGGGCCTCGTGTCGTCAAACGTGTCGTTAATCGTGTCTTGGAGTTCCGGATCTATCACTTCGTCCGTTTCTTGGAACTGCGGATCCGTCACTTCGTCCCCTCGATGCGTAGTCGTGGATTTACCAGCCCCAAGGCAACGTCGGCTATGAGATTGCCCGAGAGCGTGAGTATGGAGGCCAGAAGGGTGATACCCAGTACGACGGGAACGTCGAGGCTGGTCGCCGCCGCCACCGTCTGGATTCCGAGGCCCCCATAATTGAAGACGCTCTCAATGATGAGTGCGCCGCCGAGGAGTCCAGGGATCGATAGCCCGAGAATCGTGATAATCGGACCCAACGCGTTGCGGAAGGCATGTCGCATGAGAGTGCGTCGCCCGGAACAACCCTTGGCCTTGGCGGTGCGGATGTAGTCCTGCACCAACACCTCGAGGACAGTTCCTCGCATGAATCGACTGAGTCCCGCTACCGAGAGCATCGTCAGACAGGCGACCGGGAGGATGAAGCCAATGGGGTCTGTGAAGATCGCCCACGGAGCGACGCCCTGAGGTGGCGAGGATGGAAGGTGCGGTCCGTGAAAACTGAAGAGGTCCAAGACCAGCAGGCAGAGAAGAAAAGAAGGAACCGCGTAGAGCACGAAGGCCGAACCAGTCGCGATGTAGTCAATTGCGGTGTTGCGCTTGGAAGCCTGAAAGATGCCGAGTGGAATCGCAATCAAGATCGTGAAGGTGAGTGCCGCGACGGCCAACCAAATCGTCCGGGGGATGTAGAGGGCGATGATCTGCCAGACGGACATGTTTTGCTTGAATGAATGTCCCAGATTGAAATGGAACAGCACCTGGGTGGCGTAGGTCCAGAATCTGACCCAGTAGGGATGGTTCATCCCGTTCGCTTGCGCCCAGTGGGCCACATTGGCTGGTGTGGCGTGGGTCCCGAGCACTACGTACGCGGGAGCTCTGATGCCGTGATATTGAAAGTAGGGCAACGTGAAGGTGACCAGCATTACCAGGATCAACACCACGAATGACTGCGCCACGCGACGAAGTATGTAGGTAAACACTGGGCAAGTCTAACAGTTGCGATATTGCCCACCATGGCGGAAACGGGCACAATACATGACGAAGGGCCCCTCATTTAGAGGGGCCCTTCGTCATTTGTGCGACTACCGCCGCTGAGCTCGCGCTCTAGAAGTGGTAGTACTCCGGCATGAGGTTCTGGAGCGGATTCGGCTGGAAGCCGATCTTGCTCTTCAGAGCCTTGCTGATCTCACCCATCGAGCCACCCGTCGGCATGTACAGCACCGGCAGGTCCTTGGCGGCCAACGTTGCGTAGGCCGTCAACTTGGCGGTACCGAAGGTGGTCTGCTTGATGAGGCCGGTCATCGTCGGGTTGTTGTAACCGCCGACGTTGAAACCACCAGTGGGCGAGAACAGGGTCTCACCCGACGGGTAGTAGTCCGGGGCGTAGCTCCAACCAGCACCCCACCAGCAGAGGTCAAATCCAGCGCCACCGCTGCACTTGCCAATGAGGTTGTTGAACGTGTCAGTGGTGTGCGAGAGCTTGACGCCGATCTGTGCCCAGTCGGAAGCCAACGCGGCGACGACCTGGTCGTACGCAGGGTAGCCACTGATGTAGATCAGATTGAAGGTCAACTGGTGGCCCTGTGCAATACCAGCGCCACACTGGCTGGCGCCGGTGCCCGGGTTGGTGCAGGTCATTACGCCACCTTGCATGGCCCAGCCGTGGCTCGTGAGGAGTGCCTTAGCGGCGGTCAGGTTGAACGGGTACGGGTTAGCGACCGGACCGGACACCGACGACGGCGTGTTCGGCGGCAGTGGGCTGTAGCCCGTCCATCCGTAGCCCTTGAAGATGTTGGTCAGGATGCCCTGCTGGTCAACCGCGGTTTGCAGCGCTTGACGGATGTAGAGCTGTGAAACAGCGGCACTGTTCGGATTGTTCGAGCTGAAGTTGAAGGGCATGTAGTTGAATGCCCATCCAGCACCGTTCGTTCCGTTGTAGCGCTGCGCCAACTGACCCCAGTTCGGCCCGACCTTGAATGGGGCGGGGGCTGGAGCCGTCAGTACGCCGGTGTCAACGTAACCCATGGTTAGCTTGCCGGCCTGCAAGTCGTTCTCCTCGGCCTGGGTCGAGGTGTAGGCGACCAACTTCACGTAACGGACCTGAGCCTTCTGGGGGCCCGAGTACTTGTTGTTCGGCTGGAAGGTGGCGTTACCAAGGTTGTCGAATGACGTCAGACGCCATGGACCGTCAACGCCGCCCTGCCACATGCTGTTGGTGTAGGTGTTGGTCTTGCCTGACATGGCGTCGAGGTAGTGCTCCACGTTCTTGCACGCCACGTTCGTCGATGCGGCACCGTAGACACCAGTGGAACAGTGGGACTTGGTCGTTGCGCTCGTACGGTCCCACGACGTCGGGAACGGGGTGATCTCTGACAGGTAGTTGTAGAGGATCCAGCCCGGGTTCACTGAGGTCGTGAAGTTGATCTTCACCGTGTTGCCCTTGCCCGACGCGCTCTTCACCTGGTCAGGAATTCCGTAGCCACCGTTGTAGCCACAGTAGGAGGACGGGTCCGCCTTGTACATGTTCAAGAAGAACATGACCGACTGGGCGTTCACGGTCTGGCCGTCAGCGAACTTCCAGCCCTTCATCGTGATGGTGATCGTCTTGTTGCCATTGCTGAACTTCGGCGAGTTGCCGGGCGACAGCGATGGCACATAAGCGGCCGAGTTCTTGATACCGAACCAATAGAGCGGACGATACATCAACTCCTGAAATTGGTTAATGGTCGAGACCGAGAAGTAGGCACAACCCATATAGGGGAAGATGTAATTGGGGCTCGCACCCGCACCCTCCGCAAACGAGATAGTGCCTGACGGTGCGCTCGCACCACTCACGGCCGGAGCAATGAGGCCCATCGATAACGAACTGGCAACTGCACCTATCGTCATCGCAAGCCGAAGTTTGCGTCCAAATTGCATATTAAATTGCCTCCCAGTGCCACCGAAGTGGTCACAATTATTTTGCTTAGCCATCACCGATGGTTTCTCGGCCACTGTACCGGAGGGTAAGGGGCCGAACAAGTTCACGAGCAGGCATTTTGCCGTTAATTTTTATGAACAAATTGTGTCCGCTCGTCAGCGAATGGTCTCGTTAGTTACTTGTGCCATCGACGACGCGATGGAGTCAGCGTTCCTGGTCCAGAGTCCAGTCGAGGATGTCCGAAATGTTCGGGTGTTCAAAGGCGAATCCACTGTCAATCAGCCGACGCGGGATTACGCGCTGGCTCGCCAAGACGGCCTCGAGAGCGAGCGGACGGCCGAGCGCCAGTTGCAGCGCGAGAGTCGGGACCGGTGCGCGGGCTGGTCGGTGGACCTTTCGGGCCAATGCTTTGGTGAAGTCGGCGTTGGTCAGTGGAGTGGGGGCAGTGACATTGATCGGCCCCTCGAGACGATGATCAATCGCCCACAGAATGGCACGGACTTCGTCGTAAAGAGAGATGGGGCTCAACCATTGACGACCTGTGGAGAGTCGGCCGCCGAGGCCGAAGCGAAAGAGTGGGAGTTGCTTCTTTAGAGCACCGCCGCGCGAACTCATGACAATTCCCGTGCGCAAGTAAGCGACGACGGTCCCGTGCTTGGTCAAGGGTTGGGCCGCGTGCTCCCATTGCGAGCAGACGTCGGCAAGGAAATCGGTACCAGGGGTCGAATCCTCGTCGAGTACCTCGTTCCCACGCGAGCCGTAGTATCCGATGGCCGACCCGCTGACCACCATCGGACAACCGGAGGGGAGCGCTCCGATCACGTTCGCCAGCAGAGAAGTCGATTTGATTCGTGAGGACGTGATCTCGCTACGGCGCGCGCGGCTCCACCGCCGGTCGGCGATGCCAGCTCCGGCGAGGTTCACGACGGCGTCCAGTCCACCGGTCCGGCGAAGGTCCGCGTCGTCGACGTCGTTGGTCGCCGGGTTCCAGCGAATCACTCCACCCTCTGGAGTATCCGCGCCGGGCCGGACGAATCGGATTATGAGGTCACCCCGCTCGTGCGCCGCCTGCAGAAATGCCGAGCCGATGAGACCCGATGAGCCGGTCACCCCGATACGCATTGAGCCTCCCAGGCATCTTCGATAATCGCTGCGAGTTGGTCGGGATTCGAGAGATGAGCGCCATGAGAGGCGTTTTCCAGCTCGCGGCAGCGAACCGTCGGGGCGACTTTTGCGAGTTCGGCGCAGAGCGCCTCGTAGTAGTCGTGAATGATGCCGTCACCGTAGAGGTAGTAGAAGGGCACCTTCAGTTCAGCGAGGTCGTAGGGTTGCCCCCCGTCGTGGAGGCCGCCCAGGTCGGCGAGGAGCGCTGGGCCGTCCAATCGACGCGACTCGCGCTCGCGCTCATTCAGGCGTTCCCAGGCGCCATTAGATACCATGCGTCGAAAGAAACGCTCGGCTTCGGCGGGAGCGTCGTCGGTCATCGGTGGCCGGGAACTCGGCCGATGGAGAATCCATGGGAGCGGCGACTCGTAGGCGATGACGAGATGGACGAGTTCAGGGCGCCGCATCGCCGCGCCTAAGGCGACCACGCCACCGAAGCTGTGTCCGAAGATGATGACGGGACCATGCTGCGCCTCGGTTTCGGCGAGGGCGAGCAGGTCGTCGACGTGGTGATCGAGGTCGAGGGGGGCCAGCGATCGAGATCCTTGATATCCCCGACGGTCGTAGGCGACAACGTCGAAGGAGTCCATCCGGCGCGCCAGCCGCGCGAAGGATCCCCCACGGTCAAGTCCACCATGGACGCAAATAATGGTGGCGCGAGGTTGGGCAACTCGGCTTTCAGCGACCGCCAGCCCTCGAACCGGGGTCTCGGGCACGAAGTGCAGTCCGAGCGGCGGCAAAGTGGAGTCCACGATGAGAACTTACCGGCTTCCAGACTGAGCAGTACCCATCGAAGAGATCACGTGGAGCCCTAGTCTGGAAGGGTGACTACGCCCCCCGACTCTTCAACGACTCGCTCGAACACGGGGTCTTTTGGACCCAACGCGTGGCTCGTCGACGACATGTACGACCGTTTCCTTGCCGACCCGAGTTCTGTGGCCGAAAGTTGGCGCGAATTCTTCGCGGACTATCAGCGATCCACGGTGCCAACGGTGGCCACGGCCGTCCTCGCCGCACCGGCGAAACCGTCAGTCGCCATCGACGAGAAGGCGACCCCGTTGAAGGGCGCTGCGGCGCGCATCGTTGCCAACATGAACGCCAGCCTCTCGGTGCCAACGGCGACCAGTGTGCGTACCGTGTCGGCCCGCCTTCTGGAGATCAATCGGGTGGCGCTCAACGAGGCACTCGGTCGCTCCAGCGGTGCGAAGGTCTCCTTCACCCACTTGATCGCCTACGCCATCGTGAAGGGGATCATGGAGATCTCCTCCATGAATGCGACGTTCGTCGAGGCAGTGGACGCTAAGGGGACGCCCGGCATACGACGCCATGAACACGTCGGACTGGGCCTTGCGGTCGACGTACAACGCCCCGACGGCACCCGGAACCTTCTGGTGCCGGTGATCCGCGACGCCGACACGATGGATTTCCGAGGATTCCTGCTGGCCTACGAAGACTTGGTTCGCAAGGTCCACAACGCCACCTTCGGCGCCGACGACTTCGTGGGGGCCACCGTCTCTCTGACCAATCCAGGCACGCTGGGCACGGTGCAGTCGGTGCCCAGGCTGATGCCGGGTCAAGGGGCGATTTTCGGCGTCGGTGCGCTCAACTGGCCGGCCGGATTCGAAGCGGCGGACCCGCGGGCGCTCGCTGAACTGGGCGTCGGCAAGGTGATGACGATCACCTCGACCTATGACCACCGCATCATTCAAGGGGCCGAGTCCGGTCTCTTCCTCAAGTACGTGGCGGAGTGCCTGACCGGTGGTCACGGTTTCTATGACGACGTGTTTTCTTCATTGGGTATTCCCTATGAACCCGCACGATGGGCCAAGGACAACAATCCGTCGGTCGGCGAGGGCGACGCCGAACGGATCCTCAAGCAGATCCGGGTCCAGGAACTCATCAACATGTATCGCGTACGGGGACACCTCAACGCCGACCTGGATCCGTTGCGCAGTGAGCCACCGGCGCTGCACGCCGAACTGGACCTCGCCACGTACGGGCTCACTATTTGGGATCTGCAGCGCAGTTTCGTGGTGGCCGGCTTGGCCGGACGAAGTGAGGCGACCCTCGAAGAGATCTTGCAGATCTTGCGCGACGCCTACTGCCGAACCATCGGAATCGAATACGGCCACATCATGGACCCCGAGCAGAAGCGCTGGATCCAACAGCGCGTCGAGGGCGTCCAGGTGCACGTGAGCGTCGAGGAGCAACACCGTGTCCTCGAGGCGCTCAACGAGGCCGAGGTGTTCGAACGATTCCTGCACTCGCGATACGTCGGCCAGAAGCGGTTCGGCCTCGAGGGTGGCGAATCGACCATCGTGGCACTCCAGTCGATTCTCGACCTCGCTTCGGACCAAGGTGCGAAGGAAGCGGTGATCGGGATGGCGCACCGGGGCCGGCTCAACGTCCTGGCGAACATCGTGGGCAAGTCCTACAGTGACATCTTCTCCGAGTTCGAGGGCAATCTCGACCCCGAGAGCGTCCAAGGCAGTGGTGACGTCAAGTACCACAAGGGCGCCCGTGGTGTCTTCACGAATCCCCGTGGTGCGCAAATCGAGGTATCGATGGCGTCGAACCCTTCACATCTCGAGGCCGTCAGTCCGGTCGTCGAGGGAATCGTTCGCGCGAAGCAGGACCTGGTGGTGCGGCCCAGTGACGGCACCCACGCGTCGGCACCCCTCGAGCACTTTCCCTATTTGGCGATTCTGATTCATGGCGACGCGGCCTTCGCGGGCCAAGGCGTCGTCGCCGAGACCCTGAACCTGTCCCAGTTGTCGGGCTACCACGTCGGCGGCGCGATCCACATAGTGATCAACAATCAGGTGGGCTTCACCACCGCTCCCGAATCGGCGCGCTCGAGTTTCTATCCGACCGACGTCGCCAAGATGATCCAGGCACCGGTGTTCCATGTGAACGGTGACGACCCCGAGGCGTGCGCACGAGCCGCCAAGCTGGCCTACGACTATCGCGAGGCGTTTCACCGCGATGTCGTCCTGGATATCGTCTGCTACCGGCGCCACGGTCACAACGAAGGTGACGATCCCAGTTACACCCAGCCCCAGATGTACAAGATCATCGACCAGATGCGTTCGGTTCGCAAGATCTACACCGAGACCCTCGTTCGTCGCGGCGATATTTCGATTGAGCAGGCGGAAGAGGCCCTCAACGATTTCAACGCTCGCTTGCAGAGCGTGCTCGACGAGGTCCGTACCGTGCCGGTGCCACAACTGCATGGCATACCCCTCGCTGAGGTGCCGCGCGACCTCGACGCCCCCGAGACGGGGGTCGACCAGGTCGAGTTGGTGGAGATCGCCCGGGCCACGATGAGTGCGCCCGAGGGCTTCACGGTTCACCCGAAGCTGGAGCGTCAGTTCGCCCAACGTCTGGCCCTGCTGGAAACTGGCGAGGTGGACTGGGCGCTGGGGGAGGCGTTGGCAATCGGTACTTTGGTGAAGGAGGGCTCGAACGTCCGACTGACGGGTCAGGACTCGCGACGTGGCACCTTCTCACACCGTCACGCGGCGCTGATCGATTACGAGAACGGCGATCAATACGTCCCGCTCGCGAGTATGGGCACCAAGGGCTTCTTCACGGTGCGCGATTCGTTTCTCAGCGAGTACGCGGCGCTCGGATACGAATACGGATATTCAGTCGAAGCCCGCAACACGCTGGTGGCCTGGGAGGCGCAGTTCGGTGACTTCGTCAATGGCGCGGAGATCATCATCGACAACTTCCTCGTCGCCGCCGAGGACAAGTGGGGCCAGCAGGCCAACCTCGTGATGTTGCTGCCGCACGGCTACGAGGGCCAGGGCCCCGAGCATTCGAGCGGGCGTATCGAACGATTCCTCTCACTGTGCGCGCGCAATAACATGCGCGTCGCCCAGCCGACGAGCGCCGCCCAGTACTTCCACTTGTTGCGGAGCCAAGTCAGGCGTGAACACCCGACGCCGTTGATCGTCTTCACTCCCAAATCGATGTTGCGCGCCGTCCAGACTCGATCCCAGATTGGCAACTTCGTCCAGGGTTCGTTCCAAACAGTTCTCGATGACCAGGTGGGGGATGTCAATGCCGTTACGCGCGTGGTTCTCGCCACCGGTAAGGTCGCCCACGAAGCAATCGGGTACCGCAACGAGTCCGCCGCCAACTCCGTGGCGATACTTCGCATTGAGCAGATCTATCCGTGGCCCGAGCAGCGCCTCGATGAGGTGCTGGCTCGGTACCCGGGGTTGAACGAGATCGTGTGGCTGCAAGAAGAGCCTGAGAACATGGGCGCGTGGCCGTTCGTCCACCGTCAACTGCACGATCAGTTCCGCGGTCGTGACGTGCGCCACGTGGCCCGGGCCGAATCAGCCAGTCCTGCAACGGGTAGTGGCCTCGTGCACACTGCCGAACAGGCCGACCTCCTCCGACGGGCCATCGGGTGAGCGCCGCCAAGACCACCCGTCAGCGCGTCGTTGTCGACGGTTCGAACTTCGCCACCGAGGGTCGCGTCACTCCGAGCCTCGTCCAGTTGGACGAGGCTGTGCGTGCGTTCCTCGAGGAGAATCCGTCGGCCGAGATGATCGTCGTGGCGGATGCGAGCTTTGCGCACCGGGTGGCACCTTCGGAACGAGCTCGCTTCCTTGAAGCCGAACTCGCAGGCGAGATCGTGACCCCGCCCGCCGGCGCGGTCGGCCGCGGTGACGCATTCATTCTGAAGATCGCCGACCGAATCAAGGGCGTGGTGCTGAGCAATGATTCGTTTCAGGAGTTTCACGAGCAGTACCCGTGGCTCTTCGATGAAGGCCGTCTGATCGGTGGCAAGCCGGTTCAGGGCGTGGGATGGGTCTTCACCCCTCGGCTGCCCGTGCGCGGCGCCAAGTCCGCACGCCCGGTTAAGAAGCTCTCGGTCACGTTGTCGAACGGCGAAAAGCCTTCAATCGGCACCACGTTGACTCCGGTGAAGAGGGTGTCCAAGGCTCCGGCGAAGAAAGCAGCCCTCAGGGTCGAGAAACCCGAGAAACCCGAGAAGATTGAAAGACCGGTCAAGCCCGTTAAGCCCGCCAAGCCCGTCAAAGTGGCCAAGAAGGTCGCTTCGGAAGAGGCTCCGGTGAGGAAGGCCCAGAAGGCTCCGGCGAAGAAGGCTCCGGCGAAGACGGACAAGGCCGTGAAGACGATCGCCAAGACCCCGGTGAAGAGCGTGGCGAAGAAAGCCGTGAAGTCAACCGAGGCTCCGGTGAAGCAGCCTGTCGACGCAGTGGAACCCCCCCCAATCGTCGCGTTGCGCCGCGGACGCCAGCCCGTGAATCCTGAGGCCGACTTCGCGTTGTTCAAGAGCGCGCATCGACTGGGATCTCGTGTTGAAGGCGAGGTGACCGCGTTCACATCGCACGGCGCCGTCATCAAGGTGACCTTGAAAGCCGGTGAGCAGATCGAGTGCTACGCACCCACGGCTTCGTTAGGCAACCCCGCACCGGCCCGAGCCCGGGACGTACTGAAACGTGGCGACCGACGGACCTTCCGATTGGTCAGCGTTGACATCGACCGTCGAATTGCGGAGTTGACCCTGGTATGAGCGAACTGTCAATGAATCCTGCGGACTGGCTCCCGCATCGTCCACCGTTCCTGTTGCTCGACCGGATGGTCCACATCGAACCGGGAGTCCGGGCCAGTGGCGAGTGGACCTTGCGGGGCGATGAGTGGTTCTTCCCGGGACACTTCCCAGGACGCCCGACGACCCCGGGCGTGCTATTGCTGGAGTCGCTTGCCCAGTGCGGAGGAGTTGCGGTGCTGGCCGACGAGCGTTATACGGGGCGACTCCCGCTCTTTGGGGGCGTGGAACACGCACGTTTCCGTCGCCAAGTCGTGCCCGGCGATACGGTGCTCCTCGAGTGCGAGATGACTCGCCTGTCCGCGCGCGGTGGCAAGGGACTTGGGCGGGCGACGGTGAACGGAGAACTCGCGGTCGAGTCCGAACTTCTCTTCGTCCTCGCTGACCTGACGTGAAGATCGCAACCTGGAATGTCAATTCGTTGACGGCGCGCTGGCCCCGGGTCGAAACGTGGCTGATTGACAAGAGCCCTGACGTGGTGCTGATTCAAGAGACCAAGCAAACCGACGCCAAGTTCCCGTTCGCAGAGTTGGCCGCCCTCGGCTACGAGTCAGCCCACTATGGGCAGGGGCAGTGGAACGGTGTCGCCATCTTCTCGCGGGTGGGCCTCGACGACGTGACGCGGGGATTCGGCGACGACGACCCCGAGGCAAGGATTGTCAGCGCCACCTGTGGTGACGTGCGGGTCCACTCGTGCTACGTACCCAATGGACGTGCGCTCGACGACCCGCACTACGCGTACAAACTTCGCTGGCTCGCGAACCTCGAGCGGCTGGTGGAAAGCCGCGACCGATCGACGCACGTGGTGGTCGGCGGTGATTTCAACGTGGCACCGACGGACTTCGACTGTTACGATCCCAGCGCGTTCGTCGGCGCGACTCACGTGAGTGAGCCCGAGCGTGAGGCGCTGCGACGACTCGAGCGCGCCGGGCTGGTGGATCTGACGAGATCGCTGAATCCGATGGAACCGTGCTTCTCCTGGTGGGACTACCGCAATGGGTCGTTTCGACGAGGGTGGGGACTTCGGATAGACCTGCTCTACGTTGACCAGGGCCTGTACGAAAAGGCGACCGCCAGCTACGTCGACCGTGACGCGCGCAAGGGCGAGAAGCCATCGGACCACGCGCCGGTGGTCGGCGAGTTCGCCCTCTAGCCAAGCCCCTTGGGCAGGACCGCCTCAATGAACATCGGTCCGGGCGTGGCGTAGGAACGGCGTAGGGCGTCCACCAATTCGTCGGCGGTCGTGACCCGCACGCTCGGCACGCCCTGAGCCCGCGCGAGTGCGGTGAGGTCGATGGCCGGATCGTCAAGGTCGATGAGCCGCTGGCTCGCCAGTCCGGTGACTGACTGCACCCGACGCAATTCGAGGTCCACTACCGCGTAACTGCGGTTAGCGAGCGCGACGACCGTCACATCGAGACTCTCGCGGGCCATTGTCCATAGCGCTTGGAGCGTGTACATCATCGACCCGTCGGCTTCGAGCGCGAGGACTCGCTGTCGCGAGGCGTACGCCGCCCCGAGCGCCGCCGGGAGGCCGAATCCGATCGAATGGCCGGTGAGCGACATGACCCGATGGGGCGGCGCCGACTGCGTCGCTGCGTAGAGGTGCAGACCGCTCGTGAGCGATTCGTCCGAAATGATCAGCCCCTCGGGAATCGTCGCCGCGATCGCTGCGGCGACCGACTGGGCGTTGAGCACTCCAGTGGGTGGCGCGAGGAGTTCTCCCGACTCCATGGTCAGTGGGCTGGCACCGGTCCCCTCGAGGAGAGCATTCAGGGCAGCGAGGGTGTCAATCCCCGGCGGCGCGAGTTCGATGACTTCGCAGTTCTCCGCGACGAGCGAATTCGGCCCCGCCTCGTAGGCGAATGGCGGCACTGGCCTCGTCGTGCCGAGGAGGATGATGGCGTCGAGGTCCCGCAGTTGGGCCACCGCGAAATCACTGAGATAGATGAGCCGTTCGGGACTCACGACGCCGGCGCCGTGGTCGAAGATGGCCGGGAACGTCTCCATGATCACCCGCGACGAAGTAGCCCCGGCGATGCGCTGGGCGAGCGCCAATTGCTCCGCGGTCGCGGCAGTCCCACCGACGAAGAGGGCCGTGCGCTTCGTGCGCAGCGCCGTCAGTGATCGCGCGATCTCGCCGCCCGACGGTGCTGTGGCGCCATGGACAGGGGCGACGGGCCACGCGCCCGTGGCCCCACTCACCTCGCCCCACGCGACGTCCGATCCGAGGATCAGCGTGGCGATTTGGCCCGGAGGGCCGTAGGCGGCGTCGAGCGCGGCGGCGGTCCCCGCGGCGACGTCATTGGGACCCGTGAATCGATGGTGCCAGCCCTCGAGCGCTCCTGCCAACGCGGCGATATTGCTGTTAAGGGGCGGGTCGAGGAGTCGGTGGAAGTCGGGGTGGTCCCCGACGATGTTGAGGATCGGGGTGCGCGCCCGGCGAGCGTTGTGCAGATTGGCCCAGCCGTTGGCCAGGCCTGGTCCGAGATGGAGTAGCGTCGCCGCGGCCCGTCCGGTGACCCGGGCGTAGCCATCGGCCGCGCCGGTGGCTACGCCTTCGAAGAGACACAGGATGCCCTGGACCTCGGGGACGTGGTCGAGCGCCGCGACCAAGTGAATCTCGGTCGTGCCGGGATTGGTGAAGATGGTCGTGACATCATTGGCCCGCAACGTGGCGAGCAGTGCATCGGCGCCGTTCATATCGGCCTCTCTGTCGTGCGTGTCATCCGATGCTAACGAGTCTCAGTCGAAGAGGTCGGGGTCGGTTTTAACGATGTCGTCCCACAGGGGTTGGAACGAGAACCATCCCGCGAGCGGGTAGCCGGTCTGATCGCGCGTGTACCGTGCTCCTTCGGCGTCGACGAGAATGGGTATCCCCGCCGCTTCGGCGATTAGCTGGGCTTGGCACGATCGCTCCATGGTGATGAACCACCACGCGGCTTCGTCAACACTGTGGCCGACGGTGAAGAGGCCGTGGTTCTGATGTATCGCCGCCTTCCCGTCCCCAAGTCCCCGGGCTAGCGCGCGACCACTCTCTTCGTCGAGCACTATGCGGCCACCACCCTCGGCCACCAGGGTGTGGTCTTCGAAAAAGACACACGCATCTTGGGTGATGGGATCAAGCTCACGGCCGAGCGACGAGAACGCTTTGCCGTAGAGCGAATGCGCATGAGCCGCTGCCACCACGTCGGGGCGGGCGGCGTGGACGGCTGCATGGATCACGAAAGCCGCGCGGTTAACCGGACGACTGCCCTCGACCACCTCTCCCAGGTGGTTGACGAGGATGAGGTCCGAGACGCGTACGTGGCGGAAGTTCATTCCAAACGGGTTGACCCAGAAGTGGTCGAGGAGTTCGGGGTCGCGTGCGGTGATGTGTCCCGCCACGCCCTCGGAGAATCCGAGCCGGCCGAAGATTCGCAGGGCGCCCGCCAAACGCTCCTTGCGGTGCCGACGCTCTTCGACAATGCTGTCGAATTTCGGCGGCAGATTGAACACCAATTGACTCGCCTGTGGCGTGAATGGATTGGTCGTTTCGGTCATGCCCCCCCCCTGTCAGTTGAGGGAACTATACCGTCGGCTCATCAGCGCAGGTTCGTGGATGAGCCCATCGGGTCAGGAAGTTGGGCGGCCTCGAGTTCCGCACGAATTGCGGCGAGTCGGACTCGACGAGCTTCACCCGTAAGGGGCGCGTTGCGCGACTCGATTTCGGCGATCACCCTTTCGATTGGCGCAAGGAATCTCGAAGGCGACCGATCTGGGAACCGGGGGTCGTTGCGGCCCCGGCTCCACGTGATCAGTAAGGACTGCTCCGCTCGGCTCAGCGCCACGTAGGCCAGCCGCTGCTCCTCGGCCAATTCGGGCTCGGTGGTGGCGTTGTAGTTGGGCAGTTGGCCTTCGGCCCAGCCAATGGCGGCCACGTGCTGGAACTCCAGGCCTTTGGCGCGATGGATGGTGGAGAGGGCCACCGCGTCGCGGTGGTCGTCTTCGACGCGACGCGATGCGGGCTCTGTGGCCAGCAAGTCTGATGCGGGCGAGTGTTCGGCACCGCGGCGTTCGTAGGGGATATCGGCGGCATCGAGATATCCGGCGAGATACTCGAGTTGCGCGTTGGTGCGGGCGAGCACCGCCATCGTGCGCCAGGGACTGCCGGGCTGGTGCTTCATCGCAAGCCAGGCCCCGACGTGGCGCGCCTCCTCGTCGTCAGTGTTGTAGGAGCGGACTACCGGAACCTCGCCTTCGTCCTTCGCTGGTTTAATGCCGCGGGCGCCCTCCTCCAGGAGGGTATTCGCCACGGCGATGATGTTGGCGGTGGAGCGGTGGTTACGGGTCAGGTCGAGGACCACCGTGTCGGGCCAGGTGCGAACGATCTCGCCGAGGAGTTGGGGATTGGCACCGTTGAAACCGTAAATCGATTGATTCGGGTCACCGACACAGAAGAGGTCTGGATCGTCGCCCGCCATCTGTCGCAACAACATGAACTGGAGAGGGTTCATGTCCTGAGATTCATCTACGTAGAGCGAACGGTTTCGGTGTCGAAAGGCGGCGAGCACAGTGGGCTCGTCACGCAGCAGGGTGATCGCCTCGCTCAGCAGTAGGTCGAAGTCGAGCACACCGCGACTGCGGCACAGTCCCACGTAGCGGTCAAGGACTTCGGCGAACTGGGCGGGGGACAGGGGCGCGTCACGTCGCAGTCGCCGCGCGTTCTTTGCGTACTGGGGACCGGTGAATCCCTGACTTAGGGCCCAACCGATCTCCTGCTCCAGGCGGGGGAGCTGCCAATCCTCGAGGACGAGTTCACTCGACTCACGCAGCTGTTGAGCGAGGGTCGAAACCAGTTTGCGTCGATTGGCCTCGACCGTGAGTGGTTTCAAATGGTGGTCCTCGCGGTATCGGGTGACGATGTTGAGCGCGGCACGATGGAACGTCCCGGCCCGCACATCACGGATACCGGCCCGGAAGAGGCGCTTGCGTAATTCGTCACCGGCCTTACGAGTGAAGGTCATGGCGAGAACGTCGTTGGGTTCGATCTCCTCCTCGGCGATACGGCGTTGGATCCGCAAGGTCAACACATGGGTCTTGCCCGAACCGGCGGTGGCGCGCACCAGTAGACGGCGCGCATCGGACAACACCGCTTCGCGCTGCTCGGGGGTCAGTCCGACCAGAAGTTCGTGGGGAAATGCCCCTTCGTCTTTCATAGTGTCAATGACGCTACCGGTATGGCGTGACATTTCGGGTGGCCGGCGCACGGGTCAGTAACCTGAAGTACGTGCTACGGGCCTACGGCGACGGAAATCTCTTTGGCGAGCCCCACGGCGAAGGTCCGGTGCGCGTGGTTTGGCTCCACGGCTGGGCACGGCGAGGGCAGGATTTCGCCGCCGCCGCCCAGATTCTGGCCACGTCGGGCGTCGCGTCAGTGGCCCTTGACCTGCCGGGGTTCGGATCCTCACCGGCCCCAACGGTCGTGGGCGGTGCTCGTCACTACGCCGAACTCTTGGCGCCGGCGCTGCGTCAACTCTCCGACGGACCGCTGGTGTTGGTCGGCCACTCCTTCGGCGGCACCGTCGCGGCCGTGCTCGCCGCAAACCATCCCGATCTCGTTGAGTCCCTGATCCTCACCGGGGCACCGTTGCTGCGCCAGGTGCAAGTGCGCCGCTCACCTCGCGCCTACCGTCTGATCAAGTGGTTGCACGGGCGCGGTCTGCTCGGAGACGAACGCATGGAACGGGCGCGCCAGCGCTATGGTTCGACGGATTATCGCAACGCCACTGGCGTGATGCGCGATGTGCTGGTGGTTGCAGTCAATGAGAGTTATGAAAACGAAGTGGCCCGACTCTCGATGCCCGTCGCGATGGTGTGGGGCGGCGATGACCGTGAGGTACCCCTCGACGTCGCCGAGCGGGCCATGGCGATGACGTCGGGACCACATACCTTGCGGGTACTCGACCACGTGGGTCATCTCGTGCCGACGAGCGCGCCCGGTGATCTGGCCGAGGTGGTACTCGGGTTGGTTCAATGATGAGAGTGCTGCTCGAAGGCGTGCTGGGAATCGCGCTGGCGGCTGGCTTCAGTGCTCAATTGTTGCGGTGGCTCCGCGTGCTGCAGAGAGAACATTACGAGCCGGCCTCGATGCGCAGATTCCTCGGCCGGTGGTCCTCGCCGCCGGTCGGCTCGGCGAAGTCGGTCGAGCGGGCCAGACTGAAACGACCGATCACGCTGACTCACGTGTTGCTGGTGGCGCTGGCCGTCGCGCTGGTGACCGGCATCGACTGGCTCGCGGCGGTGGTCGCAGTGCTCTACGGCGTGTTCTGCCCCCAAGGGCTTTCAGTGAAGGGTCGCACCGGTCAACTGCAATGGACTCGACGCCTGAAGACCGTGGCGGGCGTCACGATTCTCGCCGCACTCGCCATCGTCGGTCTCGGACTTGCCTCCCCTCGGCCGTGGCTCGCCGCGGTGGCAGTGGTGTGGGCCGTGCCGTTGTTGCTCGACCTGTCGGCCCGAGCGCTCGAACCGTACGAACGCCGTCGGGCGCAGAAGTTCGTGGACCAAGCGAAGGTCCGCCTCGAGCGCATTGCGCCGAAGGTCGTCGCTATCACCGGTTCTTACGGCAAGACGTCGACGAAGAACCACCTGGCCGACCTGATCGGTGGGGATGGGGGCGTCGTGGCCTCACCACGAAGTTTCAACAATCGCGCGGGACTCTCGCGGACGATCAATGAGATCTTGGCCGACGGCACACGTTTGTTCATCGCTGAGATGGGGACCTACGGTCCGGGCGAGATCAGAGCCCTCTGCGAGTGGTGCCCGCCGGAAATCGCAATCGTGACCGCGATCGGACCGGTTCACCTCGAACGTATGAAGTCCCTGGACGTGATTGAACAGGCCAAGTTCGAGATCACGGAGCGGGCCAGTTCGGTCATCGTAAATGTGGACGATTCGCGCTTGGCCCAGTGGCCGGAGCGGTTGGTCTACGAGGGCAAGAAGGTCCGTACCGCCGGGTCGCGGTCCGAGTCGGCCTCGGTTCGGGTGATCGCCCACCCCGGGCAGTGGCAGGTCCTGGTCGATGGCCGACTCCTCGCTGAAATGGCGCCACTCTCGGGAGTTCAGCCGACCAATCTCGCCTGTGCGTTGGCTGCCGCGCTCGAAGTCGGCGTCGAAGAAGAGCTACTCATCGCGCGTCTCGTCCGCGTGAACGCCGTGGCGAATCGTGCCAATGTGGTGACCGCTTCCTCGGGGGTCGTGGTGATCGACGACACCTTCAACGCGAACCCCGCCAGCGCTGCCTCGGCCCTTCAGGTCCTGTCCAGTCTCGACGCGAGTGGTCGACGCGTGGTGGTGACCCCGGGGCTGATTGAACTTGGATCCGACCAACACGCGGAGAACTTGGTACTGGGGCGAAAGGTTGAGGCGATCGGAGCCGAGTTGGTCGTCATCGGACGGACGAACGCAGTCGCGCTCCAGACCGGATTCGGCAGACCGGTCCGGCGATTCGACACCCGCGATGAAGCGGTCGCCTGGGTTCGAGCGACACTGGTGATTGGTGATGGCGTGCTGTACTTGAACGACCTCCCCGACCACTACCCTTGAGTAACTAAAGACGGCGTTGCGAGGTATGTGGTGACTATTGGTGTGCTCTTCGGGGGACCGACTCCCGAACACGACATTTCGATTTTGACGGGCTTGCAGGCATTGCGAGAGTTGGAGAGGTCGTCTCACGACGTGGTCGGGATCTACTGGACCAAAACCTCGTCTTTCTGGTCCGTGCCAACCGGCGTGGAGGCCGAATCGTTCCTCGACGGCCTGCCCAAAGCCTCCTCCGAACTGACCTTGCGGCTTGGTGAAGGCGGTGGTTTCTTCTCGAGCGGGGGCCGCCTTGGCAAGGACCGCCGACTGGAACTCGAGGCCGTCGTGCTCGCGACGCACGGCGGGCCGGGAGAGGACGGAACGATTCAGGGCGCACTCGACCTCGCCGGTGTGAGTTACACGGGTCCCAGCGTCGCTGGCGCCGCCCTAGGGATGGACAAGTGGGCCTTCGGCTCGCTCATGGTCGCCTCCGGACTCCCGACACTGCCCCGGGTACTCCTCGACGCCACGACCGAGTCCATTCCGTTCGATGGCCCATATATTTTGAAGCCTCGCTTCGGCGGTTCATCAATCGGCATCGACGTGGTAGCGGACCTGGCAACGGCGCGGGCGCGACTCTTGACGAACAGTCACCTGACGCGCGGTTGTGTAGTGGAGCCATATCGTCAGGACTTGACCGACGTCCAGATTGCGATGCGGACGTTTCCGAGTCTTTCCCTTTCGGCAATCGAAAAGCCGATCCGGCGCTCCGATGCCGCCGAGATCCTTGATTATCGGGACAAGTACGTGGGTGGCGAAGGCATGGTATCGGCTCCCCGTGAGTTGCCAGCGAACCTGGCCCCTAGCCAGTCCGCGGCGGTTCGCGACCATGCTCGAGTGATTGCGGAGGTCGCGTCGGTACGTGGCGTGGCACGAGTTGACTTCCTCGCCAATGATCAAGAGCTGTACGTCAATGAGATCAATACGATTCCCGGGTCGCTGTCCAAACATCTGTTCGTGGAGCCGGCACTCGCGTTCTCGCAGTTACTTGGTGATCTGATTGCGGAGGCCGTTCAGCGCCCAGCTCATCGCTACAGCGCTGCTGGCGCGGACGGCTTGGTCCTGCGCAACGTCGGCTCCATCGCTTCCAAATTGGCGTAGACGAGGAACCCTCGCAGTCTCCTCGAGGAGTACGGCATTGTAGGGATCAATCAGGCGCCCTTGTTGCAGGGCCCAGTAGGCCAGTTCGTATCGATCGTGGGCCATTGCGTCGTGATGGACGAGGAGCGCCGCCCATTCACCGTCGCGCGACAGTCGAGCACCGAAGCCTTCGGCGAGGAACCACTCGTAACCTCGCAAGACGCTCGCGAGTGGTTCACCTTTGATCATGGCCAGCGCCTGGTGGGCGAGAGGAGCCGCTTCCGAGACCGAGAGGCGTCGGGCTCGCGCAATCAGGTTCGTGAACTCCTCGAGGTCGGTCGTGACACCGTGGGTGACGTAGAGCCCGGAGGACGTCACGGCATGCAGTCGAGGACCGGTGGCGTCGGCGCCGAGGCTTCGACGCACGGCGCTGGCTGTGTTGGCGAGCGTTCGTGATGATGCGTCCACCTCCGCGTAGGTGAGAACCCGTGCTCGTAGCCGCTCGCCGGTCACCGGCTCGTGGCGATGCATGGCAAGGTACGCGAGCATCTCGAGGCAACGTCGCCTCAGGGTCGGGATGAACGGTTCGCCCAATCCGACGACCGAAGGAACGGCCTGAAGAAGACTCACACGCACTGCGAAACCACCCAACGACGGCGTTGCTGCTGCCGGGGTCGAACCCGACACGGAGTTCGAATCGGGGTCGGTGGGCAGGGTGGTCACGGTAATGCAACACGCGGCGAGTTCGGCGTCGAGGCCGATGGTCGTGCCCAGGTACACGACCAAAGCGTGACGAATGGACCGGGTCGCGAGTGCTCGCAGGAGTTCTTCGGGTGTCTCGGTGAAAACCACTCTGCCCTCGTGAAGCGCGACGATTGAATCGCGGATCTCGACATCGCTCCAATCGGAACGGATTGGAAGGCGGCCACCTTCACTGGCGAAGCCGACGAGCGAACCCGTTGGTGACGGTCCGAGATAACAGGCCACGCACGCTTCGTCGCCGCCGAGGGCATCGGGGAACTCCAGATCGTCGGCGACGTCGAGCACGCCGCTGTTTCGCGCGCGGGTCAGTCCGCGAATGTGGGCTATCACGTCGGGTCGGCGCCCCCGGAGTAAGTCAATTGTCTGGTCGACGTCAAGACTCGTGTCGGTGAACTGATGTTGCCGCAGCAGGTCGGTACGGCGCTTGGCCATCAACGCGAGCGGCACAACGGACATCGTCGGGATGGTCGGTATTGGATTCGAGGGTCGAGGAAGGGTGGGCACGGCATGGGACACGGCGCGCGCCAGGTTCACGAGCGTGCGCCCGCCGGTCTCGGGAGCGAGTGCCTCGCGGGCCGACGGGGCACGGTGAAGCGTAGGTCCCGTCGGGGGCGTCGCAAGGAATGGCATGAGGGCGACCACGAGCCCAGCCAACCATGCGCTGCCACCGACTCCGGCGGGGAGTCCCCGTCGAAGCCGTCTGACATTTCGCACCATTTGCACCAGGAAGGCGATCCAGAAGAGAGCGAGCACGACGAGGAGTGCCCTCAACGCCTCTCCGGGCACGTCGTGTCGAGCGAGATTCCAACGCGTCACCACCACATAGGGTAAGAGCAGGAAATAGAGGGCTAGCGCCACGCCATTGAGTGGACCCGCGAGGGTGCGCCTCACGAAGTGGGGCTTAGTTGCCAGTTGATCGGACTCGATGGGGTGCTGGCGCTGATCTCGAACTGGCAAGCCTGACTGGCCCCGATCACGACGCGCGTCGCCACTGGAGTCATTTGGGACCCGCAGTGCAGGCTCTGGCTGGTGACGTCGCTGGTCGTCAATGTCCACGTCCCGGGACCCTGGAGCGGTATGTCGGCGACTCCGAATTGTTTGGTCAATTGCCCCGAGATAGCGCCGGTCGACATCACGATGTTGGCGGCGGACACGAGTGGCTTCGCGATCGAACTTTTCACGCCGAAGGAGCTCGCGCTTGGCGGCACGGTCGTCACCACTGACGCCGCTTTGGAAAGTGTCGTGATTGTCGTCGTCGTCGCAGTCGTCGGCCGCGCCTCGGGGCTCGTTGTGGACGAAGGAGTGATCGGACGGGTCGACACGGCGTTGTGCCCCGAGTGCCCCGAGGATGGCGCGGTCGATGTGGTCAGGGTCAATACGAGTACCAGGAGCAGGACTGGGCTGGACCACATCAGAATGCGCGTACCCTTCATCGAATTGTGGGGAGACGCCATCAGAGTTGAAGGGTAGTTGTGTTGGTGGCAAATAGCGATTCGACAAGGGGCATCCTTTACATGTCCTAAACGAGAAAACGGACGGCGAAGCGCTGAAGTTCCTTTTGAAGCGCCACCGGTGATGAATGGTCGTCGGCGGCGACTTCTCGTAGGGAACGGCCTTCGAACACCCGGGCGTAGGTCAGCTGAGCCAAGCGCTCGTAGGGGCTGCCACGCAGACTCTGTAATCGCGTTAGCAGTGGCGACGCCTCCTCTGCGGCTCCCTGGCGATGATCACCTGCTGAAAAAGAGGCACGCGCGACCTTCTCTTTTAGGAGCCACCGGCGAAGACGTCCGCGTAGCGCCGACAGCAAATCGGGTGCCGCGTATTGGCGCGATTCTCCGGCCCAATCGACCATCAGTTCGCTGGCCATGGCAAGCGCAACGCCGACCGTCTCGCTGGGATCCTCCACAATGCCTTCACCAAAGCGGAGTTGGCGACAGACACTGACAATGCCAGGAATCATGGTCTGAAGTAGAGCGCGATGAATCTGGGTGTCGCCCGCCTCTTGGAGCAGGGCACTCACGATGTCGGCTCGCTCGACGACGTCGCGCCCGCCCCGGACCTCGAGAATGTCGACCACGTCGCCAAGGTCGTCGAGTCCCTCGAGCCGGACCTCGGGGTGGCGGGCGCGGAACTCTCGGAACGAGTGTCGCGCTTCAGTGGTGTGGCTGGTGAAGCGCCACTCTTGTCGGAGCTGGCCGAGAACATCGGAATTGTTTGTCATGAAAGCCAGTAGAGGGCCAGGTGCGCACCGCATCGCTACCTTCATGACGCCCCGGGTCAGTACATTTCTCACGACCGTGATCATGCAAGGTGCCACGCACTCCATAGCGCACATACGCAGGGCATCCTTCGGCAAACAGTGGGGCCTAGTGGTGTACGGCCAATGTGACACCTGGTGGCGATACTGATCACGTGACACGATGGCCCGAGGGTGCTGTGAGTGCAGGTTCGCCAGGCCTACCGGTACGCGTTGGATCCGACCTCCGAGCAGTCCAACGCGCTGCGCAGTCACATCGGCGGCGCTCGTTTCGTCTACAACGCGCTGCTGGCACTGGTCAAGGCCAATTGGGATGGGAACCGGGCCAAGAAGTCAGTGGGCCTGGAGGTCACGAAGGCTGACCACCTCGGAACCAGTCACTTCGATCTCCAGAAGCTCTGGTACGCGAATCGTGACGACGTGGCCCCCTGATGGGCCGAGAACAGCTCGTCGACCTACAACCATGCGTGCCTGAACCTGTCCAGGGCCTTCACCAATCACCGCAAGGGTCGAGCGAGATTCCCGACGTTCAAGCGGCGTGGACGGGGTGGCTCGGTGAGTTTCCTCGCCAATGCGGTCCGACTGGCCAACTTCTAACCTTCGTCCAAGACCTTGCGCGTCGTGCGGGACAGTGAAAGCCAAGCTGTCCCTCGCGACGCGCTCCTACGCCTGTGAGGTCTGCGGGCACACGGTCGACCGCGACCTCTACGCGGCCATCAACTTGGCCCGGATGGGCCTGCCGGGGACAAACTCCGGTGCTGGAGGTGGAGGGGGGGTAAGTCCCGCCCAGCAGAAACTTGCTGCGCCGGCGACCCCGATGAAGCATCAACCGAAATGCCGGCACTGGTCGGCGCGTAGGAGATACTTCGGTTCAGATCTCGGTGCGGTGCGTAGTTTGCCGTACACCACTAGGTCCCGAGTCTGTCGAAGGGGTGCAGGGCATAGGCTACGGCAATGGACATCGAATCCTTCTATGAACAGAACGAGGCCCGGCGTGAGAGCGCCGAGTTCGAGTTTGGTAGCGAGTGGACCGACGGGTCAGACAATGAATACGAGTTGTCGTGGGTCGAGGCCACTGGAGAGCTGTACCTCATGGTCGAGCCCGACGCCTCGGTGAATGAGGACATCTTCGGAGACTTCATCGTTTCGGATGAGGAGATTAGCGATCTGACGGTGGTCATCATCGGCAAGGTCCCTTCGCTCATTGCCCTCGAGGACGTGCTGCAGGGTTGGGAAGAGGCGATGCTCGAAGAGAACTCGCTCGCTTGGTTGTACGAACGATTCCCCGGTGGGGCCGATCAGAGGTAGGGCGTCGAGCTGTTCGCCACTTGACAGAGGCGCGTCAGCGACGGGACCAGATTGGACAGTGGCACCCGTTCAGCTTCATTGATCGTGGTCATCAGGGGATTCCAACTCCCATCAATCGAGGTGGCGGCCGCGGCGGCCGGGGTGGCCTTCAACAACTCGCTTAACGCGTTGGCCTGGAGGGCCAGTCGCTCGGCTGAGCTGAGGCCCGGTGCTTGACTCTGGGCCTGCAGTTTTAGGGCGCGATCGACGATCACGCAGGAGGCGCGTGCCTCATTGACAGCCGCGCCCACACCGCAAGAACTCAAGGCGACGCTCGCGAGGAGGATGGCGAGAACGCTAGTGAGTGGTCGAGTTAGCCGAGCCACGAGTCGGCAGCCTGCAGCAAGAAGTCGCTTACGCTGCGCCCACGGTCGAAAATGTCGCACAGCGGATCTTCACCCTTTGCAATTTCGCTCAGTGAAATGGCCCTGCGCGCAACTATCGATATTCGCCGTTCGCTTCCTTCCGTTGGCGAGGCGAACGAATCCGCCGCGGTCACCTCGAGCGGCATCTCCATGCCACCGATCGGTGCAAGATCGATTGCGAGGCGGAGGAGATCGGGTCCGTGCGGCATGGGCGGCAGGCTCCACGTGAGCACCAACGGGAAGTGGAATTCATCGGGTGGGTCGACTTCGTCGGGCAACCCGATGACGGCGTCTTCAAAGGCGAGCAGCGTTCGAGGGTCTACGTCGAGTTCGATGTGCAGGTCGATCGGACCGCCGCAGCCGTCTTCGGGGTGTAGGTCAACCTCCCAGGCTTGGCGAAGCGAATACGTCTCCACGAAATGGCGTTCGTCGTGAACGTGGAATCCATGAGTGACCGCATGGTCCTTAAGGTCTGCAACAAAACCAGCGACGTCAATGGCGGCCATCACTCATCAGGTTAGTCGCCACTCCCGCTACCGTGGCTACGTGGACAAATCGCTATTTGCGCCCCTACGTGAGTGTGCGCAGGAGATTGGCGTCGCGGTGCAGAGTCATCGTGGCCGGGGATTCTCGGGACAGCGAGAGACCCAATACCACCTCGATCTCGCGGCGGACGAGGTGGCCCTGCGAATACTGAGGGGCGCCGGATTTCGGGTGGTTTCAGAGGAGTCTGGTGTCACCGGATCGGGGGAGTACACGGTCGTGGTCGACCCCATCGACGGCTCGACCAACTGTGACAAAGGAATTCCGTTTTTTGCCACGAGCCTTGCGGTGATGCGCGATCGTGAACTGGTCGCGGGACTCGTGGTGAACCAGGCGACGGGGACCGTATACGAAGCAGAACGTGGTGCCGGCGCCGTGCGCGACGGAATTGCCATTCGCGCGAGCGGGCAACGCGATTTCTCCAACGCGATTGTCAGTTTCTCGGGATTACCTGATCAGCACTTGGGGTGGGCGCAGTATCGATCGCTTGGGGCGGCGAGCCTCGAAGTCTGCCTCGTTGCCGATGGCTCGCTCGACGTCTACGGTGTTGCCCAATTTTCGGCACTCAATCCGTGGGACTATCTGGCTGGACTGCTGATTGCCACCGAAGCAGGGGCTGTCGCCGGTGACTACCACGGTGAAGATCTCGTCACTGATGCCAGCGTCGTCCGTCATCCGGTGTTCGCAGCGAGCAGTGAGTTGCTTGCGTTCATGCTCGAGGCGGGGACCATCTAGGCTGGTGACCTTC
>Ga0307377_10001820_pt1 | contig 26141 bp, 28 predicted proteins | sample TR3MG_FD_202535 | JGI IMG/M metagenome (GOLD analysis project Ga0307377, IMG submission 202535) | Soil microbial communities from Risofladan, Vaasa, Finland - TR-3 | ecosystem: Environmental > Terrestrial > Soil > Coastal area > Acid sulfate soil | place: Finland: Risofladan, Vaasa | collected... | reverse complement strand
ATAAGAGTTCCACGGGGACTATCGGGGTTGAGGATGCCTCCAGGGATGTTGGAGACCTCGATCACTCCCTTCTGTCGCACAGCTGCGAAGACACCAGGTAGGACTCCTGGCAGGGTCGCCGCGATGGGAGGAGCGACGGTCGGGGTTCCACTCATCTGGAACAGGAGGACCGAGGGGATGTTCTCCGTGAGGGTGTCCCGCGTATCCCAGATGATGTGCTCGATGGTGAACGTCTCGTTCGCCTCGTAGGGCTCGACGTCGTAGAGGAAGCTCCAGTAGTTCAGTTCGACCTCGTCGCCCTCGCGCACACGGTTGTTGCCGTCGAGGCCACGATCTTCGTACTGGGAGAACATCAGGCAGAACTGGCCCACGATGAAGCAGATGCCGGAGGCGGCGAGTCTCCCCTCCCCTCCTCCTGTGATGATGTCTCGCTGCATCTCTGGGTCGCCCATGCCGACAACCTCGATGTTCCGGAGCGACGGGAAGTTCCGGTACAGACGAGCAGCGATGCCTCTGCCAGTATTCAGGCTCCTCTCTGTCAGAGAACGAGAGGTACGGAGAAGGAGCTGGGTAGCAGTCTCCTCCGAGGAGCCACCAGAGAAGGGGTAGATGTTGGTGACCTTGGCCACCGACGGGAGACCGGAGACCACCGCGATCTTGCCTACCTCGATATTATAGTTGTCACCTGCCTCTTCGGCGATGACCTGAACATCGACGTAGTACATCGTCCCGGACTTCTGCAGGAGCAGGACATCCGCCGAGAAGAACTGGGGGCGAAGGGCGAAGAAGCGAAGACCAGAAGCTGTCGAGAACGACACCGTGGAGAGGACGGACACGAAGGTGGGCTGGGAGTAGTAGAGCCTGACAGTACCGATGGTCCTGGATCCGGTGTTGCGTGAGACGAAGAAGTTCGCGGCGAGCCCCTCGGCATCCTCGAGGCGCATGGTGCTCGAGTTCCGTACAGACTGCCCCCTGCGAATGATCTGGGTCTCCCTCTTCAGGGACTCCAGGATGACCTGGTCCGGGCGCATGAGCAGATCGACGATGGCGTCGCCGTCGGCCACGGAGAGGTCCGGGTACTCCTGCTGGAGACGGTCCCGGAGGAACTGCTCGACGTCCGTGTCGAAGAGATCAGTGCCGAGGGCCTCGAAGACCGGGTTGATGACCTGTTCGTAGAGCGGAGAATTGCTCCGCGTGTCCATGCCGGGGTCGTAGTACTGGAGCCTCTGGATGAGGAGGTCCCTGATTGCCTTGGCCTGGGATCCGGTGTTCGCCATGACGTCCTACAAAGAGAGCGAGGCGCTGGAGGTCGAACCGTCCAGTGCTGTGAGTTTGATGCGGAGGTCCACCGTACCCGTAGTCGAGCTGAAAGTGGCAGAGAGCAGCTCGGCGGCTTGCAGCTTCTCACTGTTGTTCAGACGGGTGTTCATCGTCTGCTTGGTGATGAGCTGGGAAGCTGCAGCTGCGACCGCATTTTTGGACCTGGCCAGGATATCCCCACTGGTTCCGATGCTCCCTACGAGGGGCAGCAGCCCCCCTCCGGAGGACGGCGAGAAGATGTCGGACCCCGGAGTGGTGAGCAGCGTCTTGAGGAAGGACTGGACGAGGTGGGTGAACCCCGAGGCCCGCTTGCCGGCCGTGACGACCGCCTGTAGGTCGATGACTGACTTCGCCTGCAGCCGCCCAGTGGCAACGAACACCACCACTCCTTCGATGGCGGAGGACACCTGCGATCTCGGTACCTGCGCCAAGATCCTGGAGCCGGACAGAACGATGAACTCCGGGGAGCGGACTCCGTTGATGGTGACGACTGCGACGTCTGTGAAGCCAGACCCCTTGATGTCGAGTGTGAAGGGGGACGTGGTGAAGATGCCGACCTCGCGAATGGGGGCGGAATCACGATATTCGAGTACTTGGTAGTCGACAGACATTGGGGCCTATTCTACCTCCACGTCGCCGAGGTTCTTGTACTCCGCGAACAAGCCGAGAGCTTCCCCGTCCCCGAAGTAGAGAGTTATGAGATCTTCTACTTTTTGGAGCTTTCCCTTCCTCACTCCCGTACCGGTCAGGGAATCGTCCGCCACGTAGGTCTCTTCGTCTCCCAGCGTCTCCACCGGGTCTCCGGTGCTCGCATCAATGTCCACGATGGCTTCGGCGATGGAGCTCTTCAGGGTCGTACCGGAGATGCCTCGAGCAAGGTCCCTGGACCTGGTGAACGACACCGCCCGGGCAAGGCCGACCCTGATGTTGTCCCACTTGAACTTGTTGGACTCGGGGTCGTTCTGCTGGTTTCTCCCCATCAGGTGTACCTCCCCCGGACGCCGACATGGGTTCGGGAGCCAATGGCGCTGTTGAAGTCCCCCGCCGCCACTCCGAAGCGGAGGGTGTGGGAAGCAGTTGTGCTGCTGGACATGAAGAAGGCTCCGAAGTCCCCCTGCATGAGTAGTTCTACGGCGCGGTCGAACCCCTCCTCCTCCAAGAGGTCGAGGATATCGAGCGTGGAACTCTTCGTGGCCTCGGAGAATGAGGGGTCATACGACAAGAGAGCCTCGGCGACTGTCGGATGGTTCTCTACCACCTCGATACCGAAGCGAGACAAGGTCTTGGCCAGCTCCACCTGTTCGCCGTTCAGGTCGTAGGCCGCCTGCCCAAGGGTAGTCGCCAAGACAGAGAGCCCTGCTGGAGATGCGTCGTACCCCTTGAGGATCCCCCGGATCTTGGAGGAGCCCGGAAGTCTGAATGCCGCCTCTTTCGTCTGTGGCTTTCCATCTCGATACGCCTTCCCCGGGCCCGAGAGGATGCTGAGCACCTGCATCTGCCCTGTCGGTATCAGGGAGTCCTTCATCGAGATGTGCCCACCGACGAAGGTGATCTCCGCCTCGTAGGCCAACCACCTCACGATGTCTCCCTTCCTCACCCCCAACAGCTTCGGGTCGACAGCAGCTCCGGCTCGGTCGTAGAGCGTGATCTTGGTGACGAAGCCCTCCACGACCTCAGACTCTTCGACAGAGAGCTGGGATGCTTGGTCAATGGAGACCCGCTCGAAGAAGTCGAACTCCCTCCCCATCGCAGCAGCCGACGAGAGCCCCGCCAGCATCTGCAGTGCGTAGTCGCTGGCCCTCTCGGTAGGGAACTCGAGGTCCACTGTGGTCTGCAGGCTGCGCATCGCCAGGGCCAGAGCCTCCCTACGAATGAGGCTCTCTTGCGCTGGGGTGGGGCTGAGAAGAGGGGTGATGTAGGTGAAGAGGAGTGACCAGCTTCGGTAGATCTCTGCCTTCTCTTCACGAAGAACTCGGCTGGCGTCGTCCCCCTTGCGCTGGATGCGACGCCCCTGCCTGAAGTTCGGGACGAGGTACTTCTTCGAGAAGGACAACCCCTCCTTCCTGATCTGGTCCAGGAGTTCCGTGGATGGAACAGTGCTCCCTCTCTGGAGGATACCGGTAGCCGAAGAGACCAGAGACGCCAGAGTTTCCGTCGCTCCGGGAGGGATCTTCTTCTGCGGGAGACGCTCCCCTTCTACAGCCGACATCAGGACAGCGATGTGGTCGGCGAGTTCAATGGCCAGCTTCCTGGCGCGGTTGCTGGACAGGTACGCAAAGTAGAAGACGATGTCGGGATCGGAGATGACGGCCCGGGCGACCTTCTGCCTGACCTCTACCCAACGGGCCTCGAGGTCAGTCCTCCCCCTCGCTCCCTTCTCCACCGCGTCCTTGCTCGAGGACATCCGGGCAGCAGCCTTCTCTCTGTCGTCGCTGGGAAAGTTCGTAGCCACTCATCTCCCTCCGGATTTGCCTCGCATTCAGTTCCAAGATCTCGCACAGGAAGATGAACGAGGGGAACTCTTCGCTATCAGACCATATCCATCTCTTCGCGTCCTCGTAAGCCTTCTTGCTCTCCGCCCCACGGGACTTCGAGCCACTCTTGAAGTCCTCCACAGCCTTGCGCATGACGTGCACCCATAAGAGGCGCGCGTCCTCGTAGGACACGTCATCGTCGTCTTCGATCACGAGACTACGATGGTCAAACTCTGGATATCCCTGGTCGGTTCCGGTAATCGTCTTGCCTCCCTACCGTCGACCAGAATCGGAGTAAAAACGGAGGTGCCGGGAAGTTCCCCTGTGACCGTCAGTTTGTCTGAAACCCAGTCGTGAGACCAGGAGACTGCTGCATCGGGGTCTACCTCGGCGAAGTAGAGGTAGTGAGCGTAATACACCATGTCGTCATCATCGAATTCGTACGGGGTTTGCACCCCGCTGGAGAGGACAACAGAGGGGAGGATCTCCACGACGTCCCCGACAGAGATGTGCAGGGGGTTGGGTACATCAAAGACCAGCTTCGCCACATAGGGCCAGACCAAGTCGGAGATGTTGACCGACTGGGAATCCGGAACCTTGATCCTGTAGGGAGTGTCCTCATGGCCAGACACGGTGACGTCGTACACCCCGCCCCGCACAAGCTCGACCTCGACGTAGCCCCACTCATCTGACCAGACCGTGACCGAGGAGGACACGATGGCGCGTCCAGCGACGACATCTGGGAGCCTGGTAGCGTCGAAGCGGAACATGGCTTGGCCACGTGGCTGGCCTGCGGCATTGACCACCGTTCCGCTGGCGCGACACAGCTCCGGGACAGTGGACGGGGGGCGGGCAACCAAGTCGACGCCCACTACGTTGTACGTCGCCTCACCATCCACCTGAATCCGAAGTCGGGTCTGGAAGCCGTACTCCCACTTGAAGAACCGCACCCAGTAGTTCGTGAGGTCATCGAGTAGGAACACAACCTTGCCGTCCACACCCGTAGCCCCCTCTGTGATGTAGGTGACCCCGTCCTCCGAGTAGACGTGAACCGTGACACTCTCGAGCGGGGTGCCGATGGGGATGACATCGTCGGTGACTGCGAGGGTGACAGAGACGGCCATCAGGACTCCTTCGGCAGATCGATGAAGTCGTCGAGGTTCTGGACTTCGAAGAGATCAGTCGAGTCGGCAATCAGGTCGTACAGGGGGCAGGTAGCGACATCTGGGACCGTCACTGTCCGCACAAGACCAACCCCAGAGATGGCCAGGGTGCCCTTGACCCCGCGCACGAGGTAGATCTCGAGGTTCCCGTCAGTGTCGGTGACAGCATCAACATCCCGAGCGATGGTTCCCCACGGTGTGACGGCGTCGTTGAAGATCTCGGGGCGGAAGCGGACGTAGACACCCGCCCATCCATTGCCCCCAGCATCCAGGAATCGGTGGGTGACCTTGCACACACCCCCCAATCCGATGTCTGGGTCTGGAGGTGGCGTAGGGTCGGGACCCTCTCCCGGCTCTGTGTCCACCCCGGTGACGTACACAGAGAGAACTGCCGTCTGGAGTTCGGAATTGGGGGTCGAGCGGTAGGTCCAGTGGTCGCTGAGCTGACCGGACTGGGACACCTCAGCGAAGGTGACCATGTACTTTCCGGTCTCCAACCACACCACATCGATGCCCTCGATAGTATCGATGGCAACCAGAGAGTTGTTGACGAGCTCCACCTTGGAGATTTCGACGTCGGTGGGGACTCCCCCGATAGCGAAACTCGCCTCGAGGACGATGTTGTCGCCGATCTTGGCGTCATACCTGCCCGACATGTCCGTCCCCTACGTGTTGAGTTTGTTGACCAGGTCCACCAAGAAGGAGTCTACGAAGGAAGTGGAGGCATTTTCTATCGCAGATCCTCGGGTGATACCCGCATAGACCTCCTTCAGGAAGTCCACCTCGTCTTGAAGTCGTTGCTTCTCTGCCTCGAGAAGTGGCAAGAGAGTACTCTCCAGAGCAAGCATCATCTCAGCGGGAGTAGCGCCATCCTCGTACTCGAAGCCCTCCTCAAGGGGCACTATTTTCCTGGTGGTCACATGTACTCCTTGATCTTCCCCGCGATGGCCTTCTTGACCTGTGAGACCTTGGAGTCGCTCCAACCCAGCTTCCGCGCGATAGCCCCCGTACTGGTTGTCTTTGGCTTTCCTCCATCGCCGGTCAGATGCTCGAAGACCAAGAGCTCGTTCGGGGCCAGCTCGTACTTGATGAGGCGCAGCACCTCGCGAGCTCGAGGAGTCTCGTCGATGAAGGGATCCTCGAGTGCCCCGGAAGCGAGGATGTCCGGGCGGAGCTCGGACTGCAGCTTCGTCACGATGTGGGGGGAGACCTTCATGTAGTCAGCGATCTCGATGGTCGTGGGCTCTCGGTCGTGGGTCTCGTAGAGAGAGGACTTGGCTCGTTGCAAGTCACCGACCTTGCGGGCACGTTCCTCGACGATGCGAGAGAGGTTCTGGTGCTGCTGAACGTACCGCTGCATCCCCTGGAGCTGCCCAGTGACCCAGGTGTGCATCTGGGCCTTCTCCGGGTTGTACGACCGAAGCCCCTGGATGACCTTGCGGTTCGCCTCCGCTCGCATGACCTCCCGCTGGATGGGGACACCCTGGAACACGCGAATGCGGCGGTTGACGAGCGGCTGCAGGGAGTTCAGGAGAGGCTCCATGTGCTCCGGCTGCTCACCACTGGCCTTCCAGTCCTGCCAGAGCTTCAGCTCCTTCTGCCGAAGGGGGCTCGTCGGAACTTTCCATCCGGTTGGGAACTGCTGAAGGGGGTCAGGCTTCTGCTTCGCTGCCTCCTTCTCTAGGTACCCGCGCAAGGTGTTGTCATTTCTTGAAGGCACGGTCGACCATCCCGGATGCCTGCCGAGCGGTCAGGCCCACCACCCGGGAATGGCCGTAGGAGTCGTTGGCGTTGGCGAAGAGATCGCCCAGCTGTGCCTCGCACTGCTTGGCCATCTGCTCCTTCCGCGCAAAGAGCCCGTCCGTGATGGCCTGGGTCTCCACGACGTTGGACTTCTCGGCGCCCTCAGTGAAGACGGCCTCCGGGTTACGTCCGAAGAGCTCATGGGGACGGTCATTAGACGTGTCCATCAGTACCCTCCTCCTGCCTGCTGTTTGCGCAACTGCTCGCCGGCCTTGACATCCTGGACCAAGCGATGGCCTCCGTAGAGAAGACCGGCGCCGACACCGGCCGACGCGACGTGCTTGCCTGGGATCTTCTTCAAGAGCTTCCCCGCCAGTTGCAGCCCGGACTCGCCGGCGGCTGCGACAGGTGGCGTAGCGAGCTTCGTGAGCTCGTCGGAGAAGGCGGACATGATGACGGCGTTCATTGAAACCTCTCTGGAATCGTATCTTACCCTCGAAGACCGAGTGAGTTCTTGAGTTCTGACAGGTAGGCGTCTACCCGCGCTCTCCTCTCCTTCCTGGGATCGAGCTTCTCGGCCTCGTTGGAAAGAATCTCCTGCTTGAGGTCATCTCCGAAGGGGAGCACCAGCGACAGGCCAACAATATCAAGACCGGAGAGTCCAGTCTTGTTTCCGAAGGCTTCGGCGTGGAAACTCTCCAGCACCTGCGGAAGCGTAGCGTGGCCCCTGCGCGTGGCCCCGTAGATGAAGCCGTCAGCGGAGGAGGACTCTGCGAACCTTTTGTAGCTCGCTACCAAGTCATTGGAGGCCTTCTCGATACTGACGAGGGCATAGTTCTCGTCCGGGGTGTCGGTGATGTCCACCAGGGCCCGACAGCCGAAGAACTTGCTGTAGATCTTCTTCCCGATGTTGACGTTGGAGTACTCGTCGGAGATCCATGGGGGACGGATGGCCTCTTCCAGCGGAATGAGCTTCGCATTGGGGAAACTCTCAACCAGCGTGAATCGCTTCACGGAGAACTGGTATTCCTCGACCACGGACTGCCCGATGGTGATCGGAGTAGGGTCCTGGTCGGAGAACTCCTCGGAGGTGTAGCCGAACCCCGACGTGAACTTGTTCTGACCCTCCTCAACGTCATTGTCGTCGATCTTGATGGCCGTGATGGCTCCACCGTTGGGGCCTACCCACTTCTTGATGGAGACATCGATGACAGTACCGGAAGAAACAGAGCTTCCATAGAGGTCTCCCCCGTCTACATTTATTACGGCTACCTCGTCGGGGTCTACTTCAAGAGTCTCCCCAGGAATAGCTCCGAGGATTCCGGCATCGACCTCCGGTACGTCGATTGTTTCGAGCAATTCCGAGGCGCCGCCCCTAGTGGACTCGTCATCGACTGCTCTCTGCACCCTCTTGGCCCACAAGAAGTCATCTAGGGACATAGGGAGGTTCTTTTCTGAAGAGACAGAGATCGTGATTTGGTTCTCCGCCCCCTCCTCTGTCTGCAGACTGAGCTTCACGCCCTCCGAGAAGAGGTCGTCGGTGTCAGACTCCGCCCGGTGGGAGCGTGCATGACTGACAGAGACTGAGGTGTTGCCCCCTCCCTGGCTCACAGTGTGGTTGAGGCTGTTGACCATGCCGAGGAAGTGAGTCACCTCCCCTCGTGCACCAACCCGGTTGACGATCAGCATCGGGAACCCAGCTACGAGTCTGGGCAGGAATCTACCTGTGAGGCTAGCGCTCCGGGCGGAATAGCGCTCTCGCAAGAAGTTGTAGGCGGCCACCTGCGCGGCGTACCGCTCAATGAGGTTGAGAGGCTCAGAGTCCGAGATCTTCGCACGGTCGAGGACCTGTCCGCCCTCCGACGTCGATGACGACGAAGTCGTCGTTCCATCTCCCCCACCGAGTGTCTGGGTGAAAGCAGAGCGCCCCCCTGGGGCCGAGTTGGCGTAGAAGCTGACCTCGCTGATCCTCTCCATCTTCGGGATGATTCCAGAGAACTTCTCGTGCGCGTAGATGAGCGCCTTCGACGCACTGCCGATACCCCCTTCTGCCAGGTTGTCTTCTCCGTACAACTGGGGGGCGAAGTAGTACTGGTTGAGGATGGCATCTTCCATGAGGAAGTGGAACGTCGTGAGTTGAAGACGAGTCGTCTCCCGCATCATCTGTCGGTTGAAGGTGAAGGAGACGTACTCCTCCGGAAAGATGACATTGCAAATGGGAGGAGAGGCGAACCAGATGTCCGGGCGGAAGATCTGGGTGATGAGCTTCTCCCGTACGGGGACCTCCTTGCCCTCATCCACCCCCGCAGTCACAGGCTCTGAACTTGCAGTGACCCCGTCCTCCCTGTTCCAAGATGCCGTCGCACTCTCGTCAAATATGAAGGGGAACAGAGACCCCATGCTGTAGAGATCTTCCGCATCGAGTCTGTCATCGAGGACGGTCTCGCCCGTCCTGTCCTCGAACGGTAGGGTGGGAATCTCAACAACGGTCGGAGGTTCTACTGCCTCGGCAAGAACAACGGCGGTCTCATCCACCACGTCCTGTTCCTCTGCCGTAGGTAGGGACGCCGGACGTGCGGGTGCAGCTCTGCCTGCCCTGATGGTGTCGATGTCGATGCTGCTCTGTACATGGATGGGGTCCCACCCAAAGCCCAGGTGCGTGTAGACGTACTCCCGGAAGTAGGGCTTCCCATCGATCCAGGTGGCGTGCCCCGGGTAGTACACGATCTCATTCACATCATCGACAGCGCGAGTACCGATACCGAAGTCGGAGCCTGACGTCAGCCCAAGACTCTCCGCCACCGCCTTCAGGTCCTTGAAGAAGGCGATGGTGGTCTGCATGTCAGCTTCGTCACCGGAGATGTCGAACTTGTCGGGGCTGTTCTTGTTCTTCAAGTTCCAGTGGAGGCGTCCGTAGGGGGACTGCTCGGCGATAACCCGGTCATCGTAGGCGGAGGCGTAAAGCAGCTTTCCGGTGAACCCGTAGAAGAAGTTGCCAGCCAACCCGAAGTCCGCAGCGTGCCCCACACCGTGGTACCCCTTCGAGTCCGACCGAAAGATGGAGGTCTCTCTGGGAAGTGGTTTTCCCTGCCCATTCCACCCCTTCTCCTCGACGAGAATCCTCTCGAGCTCGTTGAGCTTCTCGAGAAACCCAGGATCTCCGTAGGCCCTACTACTCGTGACCAGCTGCACCGCTCCTGTCTCGACTGCGGCGAGAGCCAAGGACTCCGGGCTGACAATCCCGGCGATGCGCCCAATGAGTCCGGCCTCAAACTGGGCACTATCGATAATTCCCCAGTTTGGGACACTATTATCACCCGGCAAATACCTGCCGGCCGGCATGGGGACCACGTCGTAGTAGATGAAGCCGTTGATCATCGCGATGAGGTCCCGGAAGCTCATCACAGCACCTTGACCACCTACTCTCTGCAGCAGCCACTGCTCGAAGACGGACTGCTCGTAGAGCTTCGTGGCTGTCTCCCCGCTGTCTCCAATGAGCTGGTCGATGAGACGGACTCGGCGCTCTTGGATGGTGGACCAAGCGTTGATTCCGAACCACTTTCCGTGAACGCCCCCCACCACCTCCAAGATCGAGAAAAGCCCTCCGATGATGTCGTTGCTGTTCTCGAGCCCGGGAGTATTCGCGACCCTCCGAGAAGCGGCGATGTCGCTGATGACCATCTCTGGATACTGAACGACATCGCTGAAGAGGTCTTCACGGGTGCCCACGAAATTAGCTTGGTTACCTGCAAAAGCCGTGCCCTGACCGTCCCCGGGGTCCACGTTCTGGAACCGAAGCGAGTAGAGGTAGCTCGTGTCCCACGTGTTGCTGAAGTCGAGGCACTGGAGCATGACGCTCCGCTGGCCGAACCCGGACTTCACGTACGAGTAGGAGAAGAGCTCTCCGCAGAAGAGGAGCTTGTAGAAGTGGTCTTTCTCGTCACCCTTCGTAGGCTTCCCTTTCTCGGCCATGGACGCCTTCCACTTCTCGTTCTCCTTCGCAGCCGCATCCGGCAGGTGCTTGGCCTCCCGGCTGTCGAGGTAGAAGAGGTGGACGGTCGTGCGAGCCAGGAAGTTCAGGGCCCTATCCGTAGGGACAATCTCGATCTGCGCCGAACCGGGAGAGCCGACGGCCGAAGTGACGTTGGCAGAGATGACGGGGATCTCCACCCCCTCGAGGAAGAGACGTAGATGGAGAACTTCGCCGGAAGAGACCTCTGCCATACGCTACACCCCGGAGTTGGGACTGAGTGGAGGTCCCTGGGTAGCAGACTCGGTCTCATCGGAGGCAATCTTTCCGACGACGTTGCCAACGGTGAGAGATGCAGCCGCCTGAGAAGCCCCCGTTGCTGATGCTCCCAGATTGATGGCGGCGAATGCAGCCCTCCCCAAGAGCCGGGACGTCTCGCTCGTACTCTGACCGTCCATGTTGTTGATGTCGATGCCGACCTTGGCGAATGCTGCCTCTGCGGCCTTGGTGGAGAACGCGTCAACGTCTTCCGCTGCGGGCCAAATGGCGAGACGTTTCTCGTCCTCGAGGTCCGCCCAGCTCCCGCCGGCCGCAGCCGGTACCCCAGCGGCGTTGGCAGCAGCGTTGAAGGTCTCGGAACCCACCTTGTACGCCATCGCCCCAGATCGGACGGGGTACTCATCGACGTTGTCGTAGATCTTCGTCCGAGTCTTTGGGTCGCCGATGTTGTTGAGGTTGACTGGGAGCTGGATGTTCACTGCTCCGCCGATACTGATGACGTCCCCATTGTCGGTCACAATCGACCCACGACCCGCGACCGCCTCTGAACCTGCGAACCCTGCGGGGATGACCAGGTTGCGCCCGTACAGGAAGTTCTTGACGTTCGTGAGGGTCTGCCCGATCTTCCCGGTGAAGTCCTGTACCTCGGTGAGAGAAGCTCGCAACTGACCGAGAAGCCCAGATGATTGCTGGGTGACCTGCTCCATGTTCCGAGCCCTCACAGCCGATGTGAGACTCGTGAAGGGGTACCTCGAGTTCAGCTGCCCCTGGAACTTGTCCACTCCGGAGAAGTCGATAGACAACCCTCCATCCGCTTCCGGGAAGTTCCGATCCCCAGGCTCCACGAGGTACTCAACACCAGTGACCCACATGGTGAAGGTCAAGTTGACCTCGTGAGGATTTTGGGCGTTCTTTGTGGTCATAGCGTTGGTGATGTAGCCCTCGATCACCACATCGTCGTAGGTCATGTAGGCCCGAACCTGCTTGTCGACGAGCTTGGTCCCCCGCGTGAACTCCTCGTAGTTCGACCACCACTCGATCTCCCACTGGAAGTCAGCTGTGTTGAGCAGGATCGCATTGAAGGTCATCTGCCGGGGCTGCTCTCCGAAGAAGAACCCGTACGTGGAGCCGAAGGTAGTGACCTGCTGGAACTTCTCTGAACGTGCCTCAGAGATGGCTTGGAGGATGAAGTTCGTGGTGTAGTTCACGTCCTTCTGGGCCGACGAGTTCTTGAGCGTCGGTGAGAGACGTGAGGAGTAGACAGACAACGTGGCGAAGGTATCACGCTTGAGCTGAATTCCACGCAGGGGGCGCCGTACGTCGTCCGCCTCTGCTCGCACATCCCGGAAGTCGACGAACTGCACGGGCTCCTTACCTGCAACTGCCTGCAGCGCTGTGTTGGGCACTGCGAGGTTGTAGGCAACGAGGATGAACTCAGCACCCGGCATATCAGCTCCGGTTGGTCACGCGCGTCAGGATGAGGTTGTCTCGGGCATCGCGTGGGGAAGGGCTCTCGTACTTCACACCGTACTTGACCTCGGCCGCCGCCGCTTTCGCACCGAGGACCATGAGGTCGTCAGGGGTGATGTAGGGGACGATCTCGTAGGTCTTCACCAACCCCTCGGGTTGCTTGAGCTCGAATGAGGAACTGGCGCGGGATGAGGGGACTCTGTTCATCGTGGCCTCTGCTGCCCAGCGTCGATGAGGGCCTGGGTGGAGTCGATCTTCTCGTCGGGGTTCATCTTGTTGTACACCGCGACGATGAGTTCACTGTTCGCCATGATCTGCTCGGCGATCTTCAGGCGCTGGGACTCCGGGTCCAGCCCACCACCGAAGGTCACTCCGGTGGTTCCTGCACTGGCTGCGCTGAGAACAACACCAGAGCCGACACGCTCGGCTAGGGAGCCTTCACCCTTGCCCTGCGCCATCTCGTCGGCCATCTTCTGAATCTCTCCGTACGCAACATCTCCCTCTTTGATGCCGAATGCCTTGGCGACAGAGGCCACATCCTGAGCCCCACCTGCTGCCTCGATGTCCTCGACTGTCTGGGCCAGGGCCTGCCCCATCGGTCCCAGAGCACGGAGTTCGTCGATGTTCCCCTTGCCTTTGGTGGCGCGTAGCAGCTCAAGGATCTCGGAACCACCGCCCCTGTTCCGAAGAGCGAACTGCACGTCTTGGATCTCATCCGAGATACCCGAAGCCGCTGCAAGGCCCCCGAAGGCTGTAGCTGCCTCTCGTGCCTGTTCCCCACCTACACGAATGAACTCCGTTCTCTTGGCGAACTTTGTCAGTGTCTGTCTCTTGCCCACGTCGGTGTTGAGCAACGCCTTGGCAGCAGCGGCGGCATCCTCGGGGGTAATGGAGGGGTCGAATCGTCTGGCGGCCTCCAGAACTGCCTCTTCCGACCCTTCCTTTCCTGCGTACCTATGGATTGTCTTCATGAACGCAGAGAGCTTCTCCTCATCTTCTCCGATGGCAGCCAAGGTACGAGACCCCGGACCTCCATCGACGAGGAACTGCACGTCTGACTCAATAGCGGTGTCAACGAGACCGAGCCAACTAGGTACCCCGAGAGTGGCCACGTTGAACGCGGTCATCGCATGACGGTCCCATGACTTGTCCGTGCTCAAGCCCAGGTCCTCGGATTCCTGAATCAGAGCGATCTTCGCGCTCTCAGCGTCGCCGAAGGCACTCGCGTCAAGAACCTGCCCTGCCCCTTCAGCGAGTTCTGCCGCGACGATGTCCGTTCCCCCGAGTTGTGCAGTAATGAACCCAATATCCCTGAGCTGACCGTGCGAGAGATTGTCCGGGTCGGCCCCCATCGCTCCGGCTATCTTCTCCCTGACGATCTCCTCCTCGCGCTTTGCATCTCCAGATCTGCCATCTCGTCGAGCCATCTGGGCCCTTGTGATCGCATCCTGGACACCACCTCCTCGCAGCGATTCCACCGTACCCATCAAGGCCGTTTCGTCTTCGATCCCTAGCAATCCTCCTATGTTTCGCTCGGTGATGCCTCCCATCGCAGCGACATCCCCTACCGCAACGAGACCTTCAGCACCCAGGACGCCTCCAACGGCCGTGCCCAGCGTCGCTTTCCCGTAGCTTCCAGGAGTACCACCACCTCGAGTCCTACCTGCGGTACCCATACCGACTCCGCCGCCGACGTACCCGGTAGCTGTGGAGCGTAGCCGTTCTCTTTCTGCCCTACGGAACTCGGCCAGCTGCCCTCCGGAGAGAGTGGCGCCGTCACCAGACAACATCGCCGCTCCGAACCCTCCCTGCCTCACGGCCTCGAAGGAGTTCGCCTGGAGACCCCCACTGGTTACCCCAGTACGGCTGATCTCCCAAAATCGGTCGCTGGCTCCCATAACGGCTTCATCACTGGCAGCGGTGATGTCTGCTCCGGCCTGCTCAACAGGTGCCCATAGATCTGCGATAGTCCCACCAACACGTTGAGAGATGCCGCCGATAGAACGGTTCCGGCTGATCTCCGCCTGCATAACCTCCGCACCAATCTCTTCCCGTAGCCGACTCCGCATCTCCCTCCGGGTAGATGCCCAATCCTCAACTTCTCCCATCAAGACTTCTTGTGATCTTCGATCTATGCCGGTGAGCTGTTCAATCGTGAGAGCTGCGATATCCTCATCTTCCCCAGCCTCAGACCGAATAATTCGCATGATGGCTGGAAGCATGTCTTCCTGCTGCAACATGGATGCGGAGATATCCCTGTACGAATGCTCGAAAGATTGCCTCCCCTTACCGGTGCCCACTTTTTCCCGACCCATAGACCCCAGTTGCGTCCAGTCGACCTCTCCTCGGCCAGCCCGCGCCATCAAGCCGGCATCAACCCCGCCGGTGAATCTTCCCTCTGCGTCTGTTTCGCCGAAGGCAGCGAGGAACTCCCGCCCACCGGCTCCTTCATTCATGAACCGAGTGAGCTTCTGCATGACGTCCTGCGACATCATTCCTGCTGCTTCAGATAGATCCGCCCCACCAGTGATATCCATGAGTTGCTGCTCATTACCCGGATTCATCATGAGCATCCCGGCTAGACCTGTGACCGCCCGGGCACCGGAGATGCCGGTCATCTGCTGGCTTCGAGTAAATTGAGATCCCTGCTGCTGCAGCCCTGTGTAGGTCTGCTGGTTCATACCCATGCCCTGCAGCATTCCCATCTGCTGAGTGTTCCCCATGACATCAGCAGCGGTGTAGAAGCCTGCCTGGCGGAACTCTCGGAACATGGGACCGACTTCCTCGAGGGACTTACCCATGGCCATAGCCATTGTCCGCATGGTCTCGGCCATCTTCGTGAACTTGGTCGAGAACTCCTCTGCGTCTCGGATCCCCTGGCCCATGCCCATCTCGGAGAACTGGTCCATGAGCCCGCTCATGTCCTTCATCGTCGTGAAGGGGTCGGCGGCGGCGAACCCCCGCATCGCCTCACCAATGGCACGCTGCTGTCCGGGGGCGAAGCCTCGTCCTGTCTGCGCTCCGACGTTGCCAAAGCCGTACTGGGAGAGCTGGGCGTTCAGCCCGACCTGCTGCTGGATGCCGGCAGAGAAGTGCTTCCCAGTCTGACGGATACCCTCGAAGGCGAGCAGACCGAGCCCTCCGGTAGCCGCCCCCATTCCTACGGCCCCGGCCACTCCTCCTGCCCCCCACCCAGCCATGGCACCGGTCATCCCCATTCCGATGGGATCCAGCATGGCTGCAGCACCAAGCCCATAGCCACTGGCCCCGAACATCATCGCCGTGCCGGCGCCCATAGAGGCTGTGGTCATCATGCCGGGAACGGCCTGCGCAGCACCTCCAATCCCCCCAGCCATGTAGGAGCCCATCCCAGCGCCCTGGGGCATCCCGTAGCTGAAGCCCGACTGCTGGAAGGGCATCGCCATGTTGCCCATCCCGGTGTACCCACCGAGCGACGCTGCCTGTGGTGGCCCCATCGCCGGTGGCCACTGCGAGGGGCCGAGCATCGGCTGTGGACCCCCCATCGGCAGACCAGCCATGGCCTGCTGCTGCATGAGCTGGTTGCTCTGCATCCCGCCAGAGATGAGGCCGTTGATCTGTTCAGAGGTGTATGGCATCGATGTGAGTCTATCAGCACAGGCCAAAGAAGGCCCTAGTTTGCGGCATAAGACCCGTACAACCAACAGGGAGAATCACATGTTCGTAACACTTGGGCTCGCGAGCCTCGGGGCACTGGGCGCTTACGCCACCGGGCGAGTCTTAGGACCGCTCGCGGTAGACACGTATTTGGAGCTTGGCGAAGGGAAGCGGCGGCGCAAAGGCGCTCTGGTTGCGGGCGAGCTGGAGCTGATGCTCACCTACACCGACTGGAAGATGATGGACGTCGAGGGGCACACCGTCATCATGACTGACCCGGAGTACCGATATTTCCAGTCGGTCACCCCGAATGACTGGCTGGACCCGAAGGTCATCAGGCTGTTCGGGGAGATCCTCTCCTACCAAGAGTCCAGGGCAGCCAGAGTCGCGGTCGCCCTCTCGAAGCTCTCCGAGGAGGAGTTTCAGGCGTTTCTGGACAAAGAGGAAGAAGGCCCCCTCGACGGAGTGATCGCATGGCTCGAGGAGGAGTTCCCGAGCGTCTTCGCAGAGTGATGGGCGGCGGATTAAAAATCCGCTTCCCTTTAGCCATAAGCGAAGTGGACCCGATGCTATGGACCGAAAGGGACCGAAGGGCAGGGGGACCAAGTGAGGAAAACCACCGAACCGGGTGCACACGGAGAGGAAGGAGCCCCACAACACTTTAGGGAGAACCATGAGAATCAGATGTCCAATCACGTCGGCACACGTCCTGGTGGAGGTGGCGCCCGATCTCTACCAGTGCCCACACTGCGGATACGGCCCGAGTACGTCCGGACATCGCCCGTACTGGGCGCTCTCGGGGCTGGAAGAAGACGAAGCAGGTGTCATCGAGGGCATCAGCATTCGGTACGACCAGGGCCTCAATCACTACGTCATGAGCGGAGTGACCTGGCGCGTAGATGACTCCGGGATGAAGGTCGTTGGAACCTTCGTCGAGGGCGGGTCAGCCGTGCTCTCCGACGAAGACCTGGAGACCTCACCGCTACCGGTGGTCATCCGGGCCAAGGGGAAGTGGGCCCTCCCAGCCAACAAGCCGAGGCTGAAAGAGGGGATGTTCCCTACTTCTCAAGGACTGAAGGAAATCTCCTTGTCATCCGGGCAAGAATGTAGGTCCTGATGAGAGCTGCCTCCGACGGGACGAGAGGCTCGTTGCCACAGCCTCCCTGGGTGATTGGGAGCTGAAAGAAGGCGTCGAACGCATTCAATTCCCGTTCTACCTCGGACATAAGCTCGTTGGTGATGGGAGCCGGTTTGCTCTCAGGCACCGGGTCCGCTTCCAGCAATTCATCCATGTCGTTCATAGGGGATCTCCATGCAAATGAGAGAGTTTCATATCGTATCGCGCCTTGGCAAGACCAGGGTGTGGAAGATCGGGGTCCAGGGGGACCAAGTCGTGACTGAGTTCGGCGAGCTCGGCGGCAAGATGCAGCGCGTCGCTGACACCGGACAGGAGAAGAACGTCGGGCGAAGCAACTATGTCTCGCCAGAGAAGGCCGCTATTGAGCAGATGGAGCGGCAAATCCTCAAGCAGACCAGGTCGGGCTACGTCGAGCTCGGCTCTGAGGGTGCGAAGATCACCTCCTTCGAGGAGATGGACCTCTCCAAAGACCTGCCTGGGAACCTCCGGTTCTACAAGCCGGACAACTCCCTCTCCAAGCGCATGGAGAAGATGCTCGAGAAGGGAGATGCGTGGCTGTCCCGGAAGCGGGACGGGGAGATGGTGGTCATCTTCCTCCCCATCGGCGCTGAGTACCCGGTGATCTACAGCCGGAACATGCTGAAGCACCACCACCTCGAAGAGGACTCAGAGTGGTCCCACCGGTTCACCCACATCTGCGATGAGATCTACAACGACTTCGGGGAGATCCCCGGAGGCACTCTGCTGCTAGGAGAGATGGTGTCCGGCCCGGAGCTGGACGACCGGTGGAAGATCGCCACCATCATGAAGACTCTGACTCCCGAGAGCATCAAGTTCCAAGAGGAGCATGGCAAGGCCCACTTCTGCTGCTGGGACATCGCGTTCTGGGGCGGAGAGGACTGGGTCTCAACCCTGACCATCCGGGAGAGGTACCAGACCATCCACAAGATGTTCGACGGAGCACGCTTCATCGTCCCGGTCGAACACTACGCCGCAGACGAGATCGAGGACGGCCTCTCCGCCTTCTGGGACGCTCGCTACGACGATACCTGGAGGGAGGAGTACGACAAGATGGAGGCAGACGGCACCATCAAGGCACAGGCCATGTTGTTCGCCAAAATCCAGGACTGGGAGGGCTTCGTCGTCATCGATCCCGACGGAGAGTACGGAGACAGTGCCTACAACTTCAGGGGCAAGACTGACCGCCCCGGGAAGTACTGCTGCAAACTGAAGCCGCTCTACGACGACGACTTCATCGCCTTCTTCGACCCAGAGGGGACGCACACTGGTGAGGTCTCTGGCAAGTGGGGCCGTGGGAAGCGCCAGGGCCAGGTTGGCTCCGTCGCGCTCTACCAGTACGACTCTTCCGGGGTCATGCACTACATCTGCGACTGCGGCGGCGGCATCATCAAGACCGACGAATTCGCGGAGGAGTTCTCCGATCCCGCACTCTACCCGCTGGTGGTGGAGGTTCTGTACAACGGCCGCACCTTCAAGTCGAAGGGCGACGACACCAACGCTCTCCAGTTCCCACGCGTGTCCCGAGTGCGACACGACAAGGAAGCTGACGAGTGCATCAACGAGGAACTCTGAGATGATCATCAACCGACCCGAGATGATAATCAATCAACACCCTGCCCAACCCCGAGACAAGAGGTTGGGCATTGGCTTCTGGTTCACCAGGGACCGGCAAGACCTTCCAGACCCTATTGATTTCTACGATGCGGACTGGGATCCGAAAGAGCGCTCCGTCGTCGCCTACTACCTAGAGCATGGGGAACTCCAGAACCGCTACCACGGCCAATCTGAGTGTCGTATCTGTGCTATCCGCAATGGCTCTTACGACTTGGGAGACAATAAGTACATCTGGCCTAGTGGGTTCGCCCACTACATCCGCAAACACGGGGTCCGACCTCCACAAGAGTTCGTGGACCATGTTTGGAAACAAGTCTCCAAAGGCACCACCAAGGAGCCGTAAGATGGCTGACCAAGAGAAGGACGCTCCTCTTCAGTCCCGAGATCTCCTACGCTTGGCCATGGAGCTTCCCACTGCAGCCCTCGACAAGATGGCCCACGCACTGGGATGGCCGGACAGCCGCAACTACAAGGCTACGCGCGGTCGAGTGCGGTGGCGGAACCCGTACCGGAATCACTACTGTGGATCGCAGCTTGATCCGGAGTGGAGAGGAGTTCTCACCCTCGGCCTCGCCGAGATGAACGAGTCGAGCATCCTACAGAGCAGTGAGTGCTACTGGCGAGTCACTGACCTCGGAAAGAAGGTAGTTCGCCTTCGACTCTCAGCACTGAAGGAGCTGTAATGAGCGGCATCTACACCAAGATCATCGAAGAAGCGACCGGCAAGACCGGTACCCGGAACAACGTCATCGAAGAACTCATGCGTGGAGAGACAGGCGGGGTTCTGGATCATGTTCCACGAGGGCAGTTCTTCACACTGGCTCGCAAGATGGACAGTGCTCTGGAGGACCCAGAACTCCAAGAAATCATGCGAAGCGACCGTCGCTTCAAGGAGCTGTGATGGACGCGAAGTATCACCTGCATGACATCGGAAGCGAGCAGGGCTGGAGCGAGCACACCATGCTCGACCTCGCCTGCCGCTTCATCGACCACCTGGAGCTCTACGTCGAGGGAGAGCGCGATCTCCGTGGCATCCACAAGACGCTGACCCAGGGGACCCCCACCGAGTACTTCGAGAAGTGGCTCGAGAACCAAGCTGACTGGGAGAACAACGAAGGACTGCCCGCCAGCCGGGTAGGCCCTATCGTCGACGACATCGTCAAGAAGCTCGAGGCGGCAGGCAAGACCCCCGAGGACCTGGACGAGATGGTCCACGAGATCTACGCCGAGATGGCCTCGGCCGTGGACAACACAGACCTCGAGGGGCAAGTGACAGACCTACTGAACAACGGAGTCTCTCCGGAGACCATCCTGGGAGTGATCGATGGGTGACCGAGGACAAGTTCGATTCATCGACGGCGACAACGAGGTGTGGTTCTACACACACTGGGGCGCATCCAACCTGACTCGCACCGTACAGGCCGCCCTGAAGCGCGGGAAGTCTCGGTGGGACGACCCCGAGTACCTCGCCCGCATCATCTTCTGCGAGATGGTCAAGGGCGATGTCGAGGACCTCCTCGGCTACGGCATCGGCTTTTCCGAGCACGGTGACGTCTGGCAGGTGGTGACGGTCAACGCCAGCGAGCAAACCGTCGAGGTGAGGAGGCCAGAGATCGGGCCCATCTCCTTCGAGGAGTACATCGCGAAGGGGCTCCCCGATGGGTCGTGACCTCATCATGGCCGTGTGCCAGGTCCCTGGGGTGACCGGGGAAGAGTTCGCCAAGGGAGCCAAGGAGCTGGTGGAAGCCCTCACCGAGGACTCCCTGCTCAACTCCGTGGACGACCTGTGGAGCATCGAGCACGTCGAGGAGATCCTCTGGGACAAGCACGACGTCGACCCCGATGAGGAGCCCCCCGACGAGCAGCGCATCGAGTGGCTGCGCCTCTACGTCGTGTGCCAGATCATCGAGGCCGAGCAGTACCTGCGAGAGGGAAGTCGGATGGTCGCTGACATCGAACTCAACGGCTTCTCCTACTGGATGTCCGGCGACGGCTCCTGGGGCGATGAGCCCGAGGGAGGGTTCAAGGAGGTCTGCGTCCTGGCCACCTTCAACGCCGACATGATTGGCCTGACCGGATGGCCCTACGACTGCGGGAACTGTGGAGCCGTCTTCCAGTGGGAGTCCATCCGACGTACCCACGACGGGACCATGTTCTGCCCGGACTGCGGGAGCAACGAGGTCGGCCGCCGCGAGGAGAACTAGGAGAGTGAGGCTTCGGCCTCCTCTTTAGCTCCCAAAGATGAAGGCGCCCTCGGGGTGATCGACTTCCTCACCTGCCACCTCGGCCGCCTGCTTCATCGCGATGAGCTCGGGTTCAACACCGGGGTGCTCCTCCAGCTCCTCCTTCTTGCGCTCAGCCTCAGCAAGAGCCTCCTCCTGAGCCTTCCGAGCAGCCTCGAGTGCCTCCCTCTTCGCCTCGATGACAGTCTCCTTCTTGGCGAAGAACTCCTCGGCGGAGACGATCCCCTTCTCCTTGAAGATCTCGCGGAAGGTGGCGACGTTGATATCGATGTCCTCGAGGGCGTTCGCGATGATGTTGATGTTGTAGTCAACGCGCTGGATCTCACGGATGAGTTGGTCGATGCCGTTGGACATCACCCTCTCGAGTACGTCGAGCCTCTGCTTGGTGGGGTTCTTGTGGCTGGTGCCACCCTTCTTCTTCCGCACAGACTTGTCCTTCGCCATCACACGATCTCCTGTGATTCGTACGCTTTCACTGTCTTCTCCATCTCCTTCGCCTCATCCTCGAGCTCGACCGTGATCTCCTCGATCATGGCTTCGGAGACGGGAGCTCCGTTGCAAGCGATCTTGGACTGGGCCCTGATGGCGTCACGAGGCAGGTACTTGGTGCGCAGGTAGCCAGCCATCGTCCGGAGAACTGCCGAGCGCTCCGCGAGCTCGCGGACCTCCTGGATGGCTTGGCCGATGGTTTTCTTCCTTTTTGTCGCCATGTAGAACTCCCCGAATCCTGTAATAAGGCCAGTGCGAGCCGAAACCAAAGAGGGAAGGAAGGACACCCCAGGGGCTCTAGAAGGAGTAGGAGCGCCGTACCCGGGTGTACCGCAGGATGCGGGAAAGCGGGGACGAAATTTACTCTAGCCCGTGTACTCACATTTGTCAGTACACAGCGAAGACCCCTACCTATTTAGCCCCTTCTCGCGGTGCCTTTTGATATGGCGACAATCCTGTTCACCGACCGGTGCCACGGACTTCTTGTAGCGCCAGTCGGGGCAGGTGCAGCCGAGCTCTCCCCTCCCCCCACGCAACCGGATGATGTTGTAGGGGTTGCCAGTCGACCCCGGGACAGTCGCAATGACCCTGCCCATGAGGAGACGGTTCATCTGATCGACATGGCGCTTGAGCTTGTCGTCGGTGCGGGGGTCGTTCTGGACGGCCTTCACGAAGGACTTGCGCTTGGAGTTTCCGAGGAAGTCGTCCCAGCGGGTGTCGTTGTCTTGGGCAAAGAGTGCATCGGTCCGCAGGAGGGCTCTCTGCTTCTCCTTCGACACGAAGGGGTTGAGGACAGAGCCTTGCTTCGTGGTCTTCCGGCTGTCCAGTCGGGCCTGCTCAGTCCTCCACCTGATGGTGGCGGGCACCTTACCGATGATGGGCAGGGTTTCTCCATGGAAGATCATCTCTCGGGGCTCATCTGGGGAGATCTTGAGCCGATCCTTGAGCTTGCTGGCATCCACGGCATAGATGAAGCCCTTCGACTGGCCCTTTCCCTTCGTCGCCTTACCGGAGTGACGAATCACGATCTCCCGGGGGATTGCCATGTCATCCGGCTTAAGAGTCTCCCAGGTGTGCTGTCCAATACGGAGCTTCCCATGCTTTCCGGAAAGCTGCTCTCGGCCGACGATGAACGGGGCGGCCAAGCCTGGCTGCGAGGTGAGGAAGATACCGGTCTTCTTGTCTGGAGCCTTCAGCTCTGACAGATCTTGTGGAGAGCCGTGGAATAGGATGTTCGGGGTAGAGGCCTTCTTCGCACCCCCAATCTTCTCCGCTCGTTCGAGGAAGAGCTGACGCACCCGCTTCTTCTGCCCCTCGTTGAGGGAAGCCTCGACGCCGGACTTCCTGTCCCCGATGTACATGTGGTCAGGGTAGAGGTGGACCGGGTGACGACCCTCACGGACCCCGAAATGGCTGCCGTGGCTGCCGACTCCGTAGTGGACATCGGGGCCGTACTTCACGTGGGTTCGCTCAGTTCTGGAAGGTGCCCCTGGCTGTCCCGGCTGCAGCATGGCCTTCCTCACCCTCTTCTCCAGAGAACGGACACGCGGGAGTTCCGCCGGAGTCGTCGGCAGCTTCTTCGCCACTACCTCCCTCCGATGTAGTGCTTGTGGATCTTCTTCTCCTCAGTGTCCACCTGCATCCCTCGAAGAACCCGAGTCAGCTGGTCGTCGTCCAGCTTCAGCATCCTCTTGGCCTTGGCCTTCGGAGTAGTGAAACGAGGTGTCCAGAGGGTAGGAGCACCCGCCACAGCCATCGCGGCTGTCCCACCCAGCATTGAAGCTCCGGTAAGAAGCAGGGCGCTCTTTGCACTTGTGGCCACTTGCGGAACTAGGGTCGGGGCGAGCAGGGTCAAACCAACCAATGGGCCGCCAATCCCAGTAATCCCTGCGTACTCCTTGTAGACCTGCTTGTCGTCCGCCCCCGGCGCAATACCTTCCCCCTTCCCGGCCTCCTGGTAGTACTTCTTCAGGGCATTGATGTAGACCTGTTCCCGCTCTTGATCCTTCCGAGCATCGAAAGGAGCGCCGAGGTCGAGCCGGTCCTCGAGCTTGGGGCCGAACTCTTTGAGGTAGGAACTCATGATGTGGGAGTCAGACTTCACAAGCCTGTTGGGCTGGAATGGGATTCGCTGAGCTGCCAGCCGATGCTGCTTCATCTTCTCTCTGGGAGAGGCGGCAGCTGCCTTCTCCGTCATGCCCAGAAGTTCCTGCTCCAGCTCGTCAAGAAGGTCTTCCAAGCAGTCAGGTGGAGCGCTGGAGTGCTTGTCCAAGTACGAGCGCAGACCGGCGTTCCTCTTCGCCTTGCTTCCCGCCACCTCGTAGGCCCACTCATCTGGGGACCTCTCCTTCTTGAATGGGTTGTAGACAGCGGGGCCGCCCTCCATGATTCTCCCCAACATGGCGGAGGGACTGAGGAGGTTCGACACGTTCACCGCTGTCTGTGAGATCGAGCGGGGAATGGTGGTGACGTACCTACGAACGATGACCTGTCGCTTCTCCGGCGCACGGTGGGCCTGACCGCCTGCTCGAACTCCACGAGCCTCTGCCTGTAGCGTCTTCTCCGGGTTGAAATGCCCATCGAGAGTAGCGACGTAGGTTGTGTTCCCGAGGTCTAGCCCCTCTCCCCCTGCAGACGACAGGACCAGTACCTTCGACCTGCCTGCTTTGTAGTCCTGGACCGCCTGCTGTCGGCTCTTCTCGGTAGACCCCGGCTGCCCCTTCCCTACGAAGGTGCCGAAGGGGATGTTGCGGTCCTTGAGGCCCTGGGACACGACATCGACACCTCCGTGAATCATGTTCGAGTAGATGACCGCCTGACCGTCTGGGGTCTCCTTCAGGTGGTCTTCCACATGGTCGAGGGCCGTCTTGATCTTGGGGCTACGCACAGCCGACTCAGAAAGTGGGATGGACTGGTTGATGGTGTGGAGGGCATTGGACACCTGCCGTGCCTGCGTCATCTTGTGGAAGATGGACTGCACCTCGTTGGTCTTTAGCTTCGACGTACCAAATCGGAACTTGATCGCCGTGACTGGGTCCATCTTGTTGATCGCGTACTGGTAGAGTTCCTGCTGCTCCGGAGACATGTCGACCTTCACCGTCTCCTCCACCTTCTTCGGAGCAGCCAGAGATGGCGAGGGTTCGACATGGTGAATGTAGGGGTTGAGCAAGAATCGCATGACCGAGGTGTTTTGCATCCCCGTTCCGGTGGGGCTCACGAAGCGCCTCTCGAAGTTGTCCTTCGTCCCGAGATGGTGCTTGCCATCGGTCATGGCATTGACGAGAGGAACCAGGTCTGCTGGAGAGTTGCTGACTATGGACCCGGTCATGCCAATGAAATTCCGGTAGTGCTTCCGGCTGTCCTTGATTTCCTTCCCCGTCACTCCCTCGTTCTTGATCTTGTGGAGTTCGTCGAAGATGACCGTGTCTGCCCCAGACGACTTGATGTACTTCTCCGGGCTCTTCCTGAACATCTCGTAGCTGACGATGTGGTAGTTGGCCTTGGGGTCGGGCTTATCTACTGAGAGAGCCTGTCCAGAGGCAACCTCCTGGGTGTTGCCGAAGATCGCGGCCCTGGAGTTTGTGAACTTCCGTACTCCGTTATCGGCGAAGTTCGAGCGCAGAGAGGCTGGGGTCACGACGAGAGCTCTTGTTGCTCTCCCCTGCTCACGCAGCCTCTCGAACCCGGCGATGGCAGTGATAGTCTTCCCAGATCCCACAGGATGCGACAGCAGAAGGTCCCCATTCGTGGCCATGATCTTTCTGACCGCGCTTTCCTGATGCGGCCGAAGTTCCACTCCGGACTTCAACCCGGTCGCGGGGACAGACGCGGTCTTCCCCAGCCCACCCACTCGAGCAGCGTCACCTACGCCAAAAGGGCGGTCTTTCCTACCCGCACCTCCTATGGCCCCTGCCGACTTGGTACCGAAAAGAATACCCTTGAGGCCGACGCGTCCAGCTCCCCTGGCTGCACTCTCCCCGGCCTCCTCGGATGCCTTCGCGAATGCTCCGCGAATGCTCTCTTGGTGCTCCTTCACTGTATCCATTGCGGAGTTCACGAACTCCCTGCCCGCCATCCTGGCAGCACTTCCTGCCGCCTCGGTTGCCTGCCGCCCTACCTGCCTGGTTGTATTTGCTGCCTGCTGCTTCGCTGCGGCTGCTGCAGCCTGGGCCGGGCTACGGAGTTTCTCGACGAGCTTCCTGCCCCCGTACGACACGACGAAGGGAGCAGCCGCCCCAGCGATCCCACCCGCAGCCGTTGCTCCCCCGACCGCGATGGCCTTTCGCGTGAGCCGTCGCTTGTAGACGTCGTCGGACATGACATCCATGTCGTGCATGAGGGTGTCCTGCCTGAACTCGGGGATAGCCTGTTTGCCCGCAAGATAGGCTGCGGTCCCCGCACCGACCAGAGAGGTGCCTACGGGTATCCGCCAGTTCATAGCCCGCTTCTCCAACTCCTCGGAGAATGCAGACAGCACGTCAAGGTGAAGCATGTTCGGCCTCCGCACTCCTTCATACCACTAGGAGGTGAGGAGTGCCTCGAACCGAGATTCTAGCGTTGAACCACCCACCGTGTCCCTGA
>Ga0307377_10001819_pt1 | contig 26142 bp, 20 predicted proteins | sample TR3MG_FD_202535 | JGI IMG/M metagenome (GOLD analysis project Ga0307377, IMG submission 202535) | Soil microbial communities from Risofladan, Vaasa, Finland - TR-3 | ecosystem: Environmental > Terrestrial > Soil > Coastal area > Acid sulfate soil | place: Finland: Risofladan, Vaasa | collected... | reverse complement strand
CGTGCCCGTCGAATCGGTGTACCCGAGCGTCGCCTCGGTGTCGGTGATGCCGATGTTGATCGCCACCGACCCCGCCACCCCCGTCGTCGCACCAGTACCACCCGCACCCGAGGTCGCCTGCGCGCTGAAGCTGTCGCTCTCGTCGACCAGCATCTGCGCACCGCTGCCCACGTCGCTGGTCAGCGTCACCAAGCCCGTGTCGCCGCCCGCCACCGCGTGCGCGCGCGTGTCGTACAGCTTGAGCGTGCCGTCGCTTTGCACGTTCACGTAGTACGTCGTGCCATTGACCAAACCGTTGGCGTTGCTGCCGCCGTCGGCGTGCTCGTACACCACCGTGTCGCCCGTGCGCAGCCCCGACTCGCCCACGTTGATGGTGTTGCCGCTTACCTGGCTGCTGGGATCGAAAGCCAGGTTGCGCGGGGCCATGGTCGCGGTGATCAACAGCCCGCCCGCGGAGATCGTCGAGGCGCCGATGTACGCTTGGTTGGTCGCGTTGGCGTAGTTCACCGCCACCGCCGCACCCACGCCCGTGCCGCTGCCCGTCGCCGCCGAGCCGTCGGCCGTCGCCGAGCCGTCCGCGTTCGCCGCCGAGCTCACCGTCAGCAGCTCGCCCGCATGGATCGTAAGCCCGTCCGCGATGTACGCCTGCGAACTCGCCTGCTCGATGTTCACCCCCACCGCACCGGCCACGCTCACCGAGCCGTCCGAGGTCTTCGCCGAGGGCGACTTGGCGCTATCGGTGCCGCCCGTCGCGTTCTTGTTCGCCGCCCCGGACTCGGTATTCGCGAAATCCATCTGGGCGCCGGTCTGCTGGTCGACCGACTGGTCACCGGTTCCCTTGCTGTTATCGGGGTTGCCGTCGTCCTTCTTGCCCCCCGCCACACTCGCCTCGGCGCTCGAGCTGCTGCCCGAGATCGCGCTCGACATGAACGCCGCCGCGCCGCCGACCGTGAGGTTCCGCTCGGTGGTGGCCAACGAGCTGTCGTTCACGACCGCGAGCGCGATCGAAATGCCCACCCCCGTCTTCGACGCGTTGGTGTCGCCGGTGGCGTCGGTGGTGACGCTGTCGGCGAGCGAGGAGTCGGCCTTGAAGGCGCCATCGACCGTGAGGTCGCTTCCCGTGCCGAGCGTCGCGTAGGCCTTGTCGTCGGCCACCGAAATCGCGACCACCGGGGTCACCGATTCGCTGCCCGCGCCGCCGCCGGTCGCCGCCGTGGTCATCTCGTGCACCGAGTCGGCCGTGAGCGTCAGAGCGCCGGGGTTGTATGTAGCCGGAGGACCCGCGTTTGCCGCGGCGAAGCCACCGGAATTGTCGATATAGGCGGCGGTGGTGTCCTGGGCGTAGTTGAATGCCACCGCGGCGCCGATGCCGACGTTGGCCTTGCTGCTGGGATCGATCGCCGACCCGGCATGGACGGTGTTCGTGAGGTCCGAATACGCCTGGATCGTGACGTCGGTGTTCGCGCCCCCGAGCGTGACCGTCGCCCCGTTGTCGATGTACGCCTCGTGCTGAGTCACGACAACGTTGATCGCGAGCGAGCCCGCGAAGCCAACGTTGGACGAATCGCCCGTACCCGAGGTCGCCTGCAGATCGAAGCTGCTTGGCGTGGTCGGCGTCGGCACTTCGACTGTGAGCGAGCTTGCCGTGATGTTGTCGGTCCCGGTGAGGTAGGCGAGGTCGCTGCGGTCGGCGACGTTGACCGCGACCGCTACGCCGACGCCTTGCTCGCTAGCTGAATTGGCGCTCGTGTCGCCCGTCTGGCTGCCGTCCGCCGTGAGCGTCACCTGATCGGTCGAGCCGGCCGACACGGTCGCGGCGCCGGAGGTGTTGATCGTCGCGTTGTCCAGGTACGCCGAGGTGGTGCCGGTATCGACGTTCACCGCGACCGCGCCGGCGACGTTGACCGAGCCCTGCGAGGTCTTCGCGTTGTTGTTCGACAGGACGCTCTGACTCGGGCTCGTGCCGCCGCCGTCCGCGGAGCCGCCGGCCGACGATTTCGCCACGGTGTCGATCGTCCGGCTGGAGCCGCTGCCGACCATGACGGCGCTGCCGCCGACGCTCGTGTTCCCGGTCGCGCTACCGACCGACGCCGTCGTGTCGCCGTAAACGACCGACACGGCGACACCGGCGCCTGCATTTCCCGCGCTCGCGTCGCCCGTCGTGGTGGCGCTGAGGTTGGTGCCCGCCTGGAACGTGGCGGCATCCGTCGCGCTGACGCTCGCCGAGTCGGTCACGCTTACCGTAGCAGCGCTGTTGAACACGGTCACCGCCACAGCGCCGTCGGTGCTGCTGCTCGCGTTGGTGCTCCCGGCATCCGCCGTCGTATTGATCGCGAAGGGGTCTCCCGTCGACGTTGACGTCGTCGCGGTGGCGTTGATCGCGCCGCTGGCACTGAGCTTCGTCCCGCTGCCGTGGATCAGCACCTGGGGAACGGCGCTCCCGGCCACGACGGCGATGGGAACGGGGTTAGCAACCGTCGTGTTGTTCGCGCTCGCGGTGAGGCTGCCGTCGACCCTCGACGTCAGGTTGATATCGCCCGCGGCGGTGAGGTTCGTGCCGCCGCTGATGTCGATATTGGCCTGGTTGTAGCTGACGACCAGCCCGAGCCCCGAGCTCAATGTAGTGGACCCGAGATTATTGCTGAGGAGGCCGGACGCATAGCCGCCATCATTGGCACTGCTATCGACAGTATTCGTAATCGTGTTGCCGAGAGGCAAGGCGCCGGTATTGACGTTGAGATTCGAATGCGCGTCGAGGTTGATGCTCCCGTTGTTCGTCGTCGTTAGATTGGCGCCGGTGAGCGTGATGCCGGTGCTGGTGTCGGCCCAGTAGCCCACGCCTGTCACCCCGAGGCCGGTTACGCCGCTTTGCTCGGAGTTGATGGAAAGGTTGCCTTGGACGGTGGCCGTGGCGCTCGACGAGATCTGCGAGTTGCTCGTCACCGACAGGTTGTAGCCGATCGCGCTCCCGGCGCTCGTGCCATCCAAGGTGACGAGGTCCTGATTCAGGCGCTGGCTGCCGCCGTCGAACCCGATGTTTAGCGTGTCGCTGTTGCTCAACAAGCTGTTCAGATAGTGGAACGTATTCAGGTCCAGGTGCACGGTGTCGGCGTTAGCGCCTCCGATACCGGGACCTCGAGCGACCGTCACATTGACCTGCCCGCCGGAGATGTCGGACGCGCTCAGGGTCGCGGTGCCGGCGACCGTGCTCGTGCCGGTGTCGTACAGGTTTAGAACGTTCCCCTGCGTCGCCTTGAGCGTGAAGTCGTGCGTGGCGGTCGACAGCGCATACGAGATATCGGCCGACAGTAGCAGCCGCGGCTCGATCGCCTCGAGCGCGAAGCTCGGGCGCCGCCCGCGCGCAGCAGGCGCCGGCAGCGAAGGTCGTTTGCCGCGCCCCCAGCGCGCGAACGTCTCGCGCAACAACTTACCGAGAAGGGATTGCTTGAAGAGCCTGCGGGACAAATGCGCGCTGACTGAGCTCATGGCATTACTCCTATCGGTTTCCGCATTACCCCATCCAGGCGCGGTCCAATTTTGTTGACGGAATTCAAGGCAAAAAGTTCGCCGGAATGAATCCCAATTACGCCGAAAATAACGCAGAAACGCTGACGCTGCAACCCCGCCCCGCCGTTATTCGCGACGTCCTGGCGCCCTGGAGCACATCAACCCATCACGTGGCGGGTCACCGCAGCGGTATTGCCCAAATGCGCTGCCGAACAGGGGCGCACTCGCCATGCTTACGACACGCTATCCTATTGATATTGCACTTACGTTAAACGCCCATGCGTTGATTGAGGCGGGGAAAAAAATTCACGTTCGGCCAAAGATATGCTCGCCATCTTGGGCAAATTAACGACCTTCGGCGCGAGCAAGGCATTTCGCCTCGCGAACCCAATTCACCGCCGCCGCTACCTGTCTCGCACCCGCCTCCAAGCGCGCCATCTTCTGCGGGAAACTTGGTCACAGAAGCTCCTTAGAACCATTCTCATTATGTTTAAAGGTAGCGCAATGTACTCGCTGAGACGATTGGGGTTTACCCGCGTATGCATGGTTAAGCCATTTGCCGTGCTTCCTTGCGCTGTTCGAGGAAGCGCTACGCTAGGTCCCGCTTCCGCCCCGAGGCGAACGCTTGGGCTGTCAGCCGCGCGGCGGCTCGCCGAGAGCCTGTCTTTGACGCACCGAAAAACCAGCCCGGCGCGGGCCGCATGCGCCACGACCTCTGCCGCTGCGCCGTTTTGCCAGCCGGGACGGCGCGCTCAGAACACGCCGTAGTAGCCGCTCTTCAGGACTGACAACTCGCCGCCGTGCATGCGGTAGTCGAAGCCGACGTCGAACAGCAGGTGATCCAGATTGGCGAGGTTCTGACGCACGAACGCGACGATCGCCTCCGGGTATGCCAGTCGCGTGAGAAAAAACAACAGCTGCTGCACGTCGACTCCGGAAAAGTAGACGCAGTCGTGGGTCTGCTTGTTGGCCACGCAGATCGTCTTGCAACTGCGCAGCTCGGGCACGAGCACCGCGTCGATCGGCAGGCGGGTCTCGTCGAAGTGCGCGGAATTGCAGATCTTCTTCGCCGCCTCGCCGAGCTGGCTTGCGGCATCAAAGAAGAAGTAGAAGTTTTCGAGCGTCGTGCCGCCCTCGCGCAGCGCGTACGCAATGCCGGAGGACACCGTGCTTCCCGGGTTGCCCACGTACATGTGCACCACGTCCAGCTTCTTCCGGCCGCCGGCCAATTCGGCATCGAGGTCGAGCGAGAACATGAAGTACAGCAGGTTCTCGTCGACCGGCACATCGCAGCGGATGAGCGGCCGTATGGCCTCCAGCACCCTGGAGATCGAGACCTCGCGCTGCCTTCGCTTGTAATCGTAAAAATAGAATTCCCAGCCCAGCCGGCCCTGCCGCAGCTTGACACCGTAAACGGTGCGGAACGGGCCGATCGCCTCGCGTATGGCGTCCACGATGTCCAAGGCCCGCGCATCGATCCCCGCGTGGTCGAAGGACTGAAGCAGCAGATTGATCGAGCGAAACTTGTCCTCGGCGGAGCGCGCAGGGCTGTATTCCCACAGGCAGTAGTTCAGCGACGGATCCCGGCCGGTCGAGTACTCGATACGATCCAGTGCGTTCATTGCGCCTAGCCGAAGCGGTGGTGAAAGAGCGGGAAGCCGGCCACCCCGTAATAAAGGTTGAAGAAATCCCCCCCATCGCGGTGCACGCCCCCCGCGAGGTGGCCTAGCGCCTTGGCCTTGATTTGATCGTAGAGCGCCTGGAACTGGCCCGGGCGCACCGCGTACAGCTCGCGCATCCGGTAAAGGAGGGGCTGCACATCCTTCACCTGCAGTTGGGCGTTGTACAGATTGAGATCGAACGACCTCCTGCCGTTCCCCTCTTCCTGTACCTCGAGGTACTGCAGCTGCTCGGCTGCAACCTTGCCTGCGGCGAGCGCGAGCGTCGCCTTCACTATGGCGAGGGACGCTTCCTGCCCGTCGCGGTAGACGTGGCCCGCCAGCCGACCCTCGATTTCGGCAGCCGACAGCGCGGGATGCCACAGGTATTCCGTCGTGACCTGCTTCGCCGTTTCGATCTCCCACTTGAAGGCGAGATGCAGGAGCACCGGCTCACGGCGCGCTCGCGCGCGGCGCGCCTCCTCCGGCGCCACTGCGCGCTCCAGATACAGCTTGCAGATCGTGCTGCCGGCATCGCCTTCGAAGCCGAAATGCACGCAGCCGGCCATGCCGAAGCGATCTTCGGCCGCGGCCCGCAGCGGGTGCGGCATTTCCAGGCTGTCGCAGATGCCCAGCACTCGCGCGCGGGCATCGCCGGTGAGGTCGCGCTTATCGACCGTCAGCAGGAAGCGATTCGCCAGCAAGCCGGCTGCGGAAATCCTGAACGAGCGCTCGTACTGATGCGGCACGCCGAGCTCGCCGACCAGCCGCAACAGCAGCGCCGCCCGTTCTCCCGCCGCGTTAGCCGGCGCGCGCGCTGCGACCTGCCCTGGCCTCGCGGCGAGCGCCGCCTCGGCCGGGGACAGGGCCTTCGCTTCGGCCGCGCGCAGCGCCGCCTCGTACCGCTTGAGCGAGTCGTCCAGGGACAGCAGCAGCCGCCTTGCCGTATCCAGCGGCAGGACGATGTGATCCGTTACGGCAACCGTCCTTTCGCCATTCATGGGCACCGGCTCGCCGCTCCGACCGAACTCCAGCACAACGTCACCCAGTTCGAGCGCCACCTTGAATGCATCGGCCATGGTCTCTGTCACATGCTCCATCTACTCCCCCTGCGGAAACGGCACCAGCACGTCTGCGTGCCAACCGTACTTGTTCACGTAGGCCGTATTCAGGCCCAGGCAGCTGCGTGCGCCGCAAGTGCTGCGGTGCACGCACTGGTGAAAGCCGTTGCGCATGAACTCGGGCCAGAACTCGGGGTCGATGATGAGCTTGGGCTGTGCGTTCTCGAGCGCACCACGATCCTCACCCAGCAGGCACTCGGGAAAGTTTTTCACCTCCACGACGCGGCCCTGCGCCCTCGCCTTGGCGAGCGCCTCGCGCAAGTACGGCAGGACGTCCAGGTGCGAGGCGATCAAGTCCTTGTCATCCGTCTCGCGCATCGGCCAGTAATTCCAGAACTCCATCTGCGCAAGCCGCCGCAGGTGGCTCAGGCGCGCCACCACGCCGCCAAGCTGGCGGTAGCTGAGCCGGGTGATGACGGTATTGGTGAGCGTGGTGACCTGCTCGAAGCGCTCCAGGTTCTCCAGACCCCGGATGGTGCGTTCGAACGACCCGGGCACGCCGGTGATCGCGTCGTGGCTGGCGGCATCGGCCGCGGTGACGCTCACCAGGTACTCGTCGACCCCCGCTTCGACCAGTTCGCCGGCGTAGTCTTCGTCCGCCAGGCGCATGCCGTGAGTCTGGATGCGCACGTGCTCGAAACCGCTCGCGCGCGCCCTGCGGGCCAGGTCGGCAAGGTCGCGCCGCAGGGTCACTTCCGATCCCGTGAGGACCAGCCCTTTCCACTGCCGCCGCTGCGCGTTCAGGGCCAGGATCTGCTCGAACTGCTCCATGGATTCCGGCTTCAGCCAGTCCATGGTCCCCTCGATCATGCAATGCGTGCACTTCAGATTGCATTTGAAGTGCATGGTGAGCTCGACATAGTCTTCCGCGGCGAAGCGCTTCGCGGTGGCTGCTATGCGGGGCGATGTCGCGGCGTCGAGCATGGGCGGCTAGTGTACCTGCCGCAGATTCGCGGCGTCAAAAGTGGGTCATTCGCAGCGCACGCGTGCACGGCGTCACGCCGCCGCCTTCGTCGCGCTCACCACGAAAAACGGCGTGTCGAGCTCGATCTCGCTCGCATGGGCCTCGCGCAAGCCGAGCGCCTGCAACTGCGCCACGTACTCCTCGGCGGGCCGGTAGGAGCGGAAGAACAACATCGTCGGCAGAATCGAAAACGCGGGCGAAGCCTCGCGCACGCGCAGCGGCGCCCTCTCGAAAATGAGCAGCGTGCCCCCGGGTTCGAGCGCCTCGGCCGCCTTCGCGATGAACCGGCTCGCGTCCTCCCGAGGCCAGTCGTGGAGCATCGACTTGAATATGATCAGATCGTAGCCCGAAGGCACGGGATCGCTCCTGATGTCGGTCTTGCGGAAACCGATACGCGCATGCTCTGGCTCCCCGAGCAGGTGCTCCATGCCGATATCGCACACCAGCGGAAGATCGAGCACGGTGCCGCGCAGCTCCGGGTTGTTCCTGCACAACTGCAACAGGAACTCTCCGCTGTTGCCGCCGATGTCCAGCGCGCGCCGATAAGCGCTGAAATCGTGCAGCTGCATGCAGGCGCGCGCTTCGTAGCGGGTCAGCGTGGAAGTTATGCGCATCCACGCGCGCGTGCGCGCGTAATTCTCGCTGTTGGGCTCGAGGCAGCGGCGGTAGTCGAACAGCTGGAACAGCTGCGCCTTTCCGCTGAAGCCGCCCGCGTCCTTGATCAGGGCGGTAAACAGGTCGGCGAAATCGTTGATGGTGAAGCCGGCGAAATCGAGCTTCGTCTCGAGCAGATCGCGATAGCGCAGCGCGCCGGCGAACCGTAGGCTCAGCCTGACGTCGCCACGGCGCTCCTCGATCACCCGATTTGCCGCGAGGAGGTCGAGCAGGAAGCGCAGTCCCTGGGCGTCGGTTCCGAGCGTCCTGCCGAGCGCCTCGATGGAACCGCTGCGCTGCTCCAGCAGGCGGTCAATCAGGCCCAGTTCGAAGGCGGTCTTAAGGGCCCGCGCGTCGATCAAGCTGCGCAGGTACTCGTCCACGACCAGGAACCCGAGATCCTGGTCCGGATCTGCCACACGGTGCGGCGACGTGGTCACCAAGCTCTCCTGCACTCAGCGCGCATCGTGCTCTGCGATCAGCCGGTCCAGCAGTTGCCGCAGTTGGCTGGCAACCTTGGGACTGAGCACGATGCGATGCAGTAGCTGAGCTTCGAGTTCCCCGGGCGCCCCCTCGCGGCTCTGCGGCACACCGAAGTTGAGGACTACCTGCTGCGGCGCCGAACTCGCGCTCGCTATGGTGCAATAGGAGCTGCGCAGCCCGGAGATATTCCAGTTCAAGCCCGCCGGCTTTCCGAGAGGATATGGGTTTCGCTTGACCTCATTGTCTGTGTCTGGCGGCATTGGCACAAAAACTTTCCTTTCGCTACGCTGCGAGCGACATCTGCTCGCGCGAATCTTACTTTAATTCGTCCATTTTTTACACAGGCTCGGCGCCTGGCCGCTATCGCAGCGCCGTCGGTAGTGGCGAAGAGCCCGCCGCCTCCGGCAGCTCGGGACAGCGGACTTTGCCCCAAGTATCTGTAGGCCGCGGGTGCGTCGGACAACAAGCACCGACCCAAAGGCAGCGCTTCGCGGGTAAACTGTGCCTCAGTTCGCGTCCAACAGCGACCGATCGCGCCAGACCGGCCTAGGTCGCAGTTCAGCCAGGAGCGCTCAGGGTGCAGCGAACCATTGCCTCGGCGCCTTGTCTACTTTGGAAAAACACAGTTCAGTTTCGAGAGGATGGAGAAACATGCAATTCACTGATCCGGTAAGTCCCCGGGACCGCGGATACGACGATTTGGAGTTTGATTCAAATTTGGAGTTTGATTCAAAAGAGATCGTGATGGGCTTGCACTGGGATCCGCCGGAGGAAGGCGGGACTGCCGACGCCGCGGACCTGGACGCGCTGTGCGTGCTGTTCGACGGACAGGGCCGTGAGCTGGAGGTTGTTTATCCCGGCCGTTTGCGGAACGCCAACGGCAGCGTAATTCATACCGGCGACTCGCGAACCGGGGCGAGTGAGTGGGACGACGAACGCATCTTCGTTTTCCTGGAATCCTTGCCTGAGACGGTCGCGGCAATTGCATTCGTTGTGACCAGCGTCACAGGCTGCGCTTTCAGCGAGGTCCGCGGCGCTTGCTGTCACGTAAGCGACCGCGCCACGGAACATGCATGGGTCCGAATCGCCCTGACCGCCATCGATGGGAACGCGCCACATAGCGTGGCCACCTTGCGCCGTACTCCGACGGGATGGGAAATATCCGCGGACCATCAGATCAGCGAGTTTCGCGTTGGCGTCGAATACTACGATAAATGATCCGCCTATTGTGCCTGCTAAGGACCGCTTCTTGCCGCTGCGTCCGCTGACCGGTGCGATGCCGGCGTACTTCTGCAACTCGTCTGCCCTTCCTGGAAGCGCTCAATCGATACCGACGTAGGCACCAAGGAAGAGGAGGACGCTATCCGGCTGGTCGGCTACATGCAGCGAGATATCCGCTACTTCGGCCTGGAAGCCTGCCGCGTGAAGCCAGTGCAAAACCCTTTCGGTCCGAAAGTGTTAAGCATGTCTCCGGTATAAAGTGTCAACCATGTGTCCGGTCAACACCCTGAAAAGATGGTCGGGGTGAGAGGATTTGAACCTCCGACTCCTGCGTCCCGAAGACTGTTTTTCCAGGCTAACAGTCAATAAATACGCAGGTCTTAGCGTGGTGTAGTATAGTTTGTAGTATAGTCCAAACGTGCAAATACTGTGAAGTGGGCGCCCTCTTATATACGGTCAGCCTTCTCATTATAGCTTGATTTTATTGTCTTTTTCGCCATAAGTCAACCGAAGCTATTGGCAAAAAACCCAACAATCTCCATACACAATCACGTACTTACAGCACATTCAATGCAGCTACATTTCTGTCTTATTAAATCAGCTTCTGTTGCATCGAATTTGTATTTTGTCGCACCTTCGCCAAGTTCAACAATTCGCTCACAGAACCACTTGCTTTGATGTACTGCTCAACACGCGACTGTCCAATGAGCGCATAGCCCCAAGTCTCTTCGTTACGTTTGTTTGCTGGCAAGGAGTTGATGCGCTCGCAATACAACGCAGCAGCCTTCAGCTTGCGCTGTACGTTAGCATTGGACATATCACTTTGAGCTTTTGTCTCAACAAGAAAAACGTTCTGACCACAGCGCACGATGAAGTCTGGCGAGTAACGTCCCAACATTCCATCTTCTTTAACGTAGCGAAGCCATAAGAAATCGTGTTTGTACTCGTGCAACTTACAGAATGCACTCACGCTACTGTCTCTGTTGCACCAGTTCATAAAATCAAGTTCTAAGCCACCACTTCGCTTTGGAAATGGCAAACGCTCATAGACGCTCTTTACAGTAACAATTGACGAAGACTCACTAACAGTCAGCGTCTTCACACTACTCAAGAGTCTATGTTCGATTTGTGCGTCTTCCTCAAATGTCTTATCAAAACTCTCAGCGAAAGCCAATGCTGTAACGCGAACAATATGGTCAAGCACATCACGCACTAACAATACACGCCAGTTCTCATCAACAAAAGGATCAAACTCCATTTTGAAAAGATACTGACGAATGTATATGTCTATAGCTTGCGCCAACTTCAATGTATCGAAGCCAATAAATGGCTTCGATACATTCTTGCGTCCACCTTTCTCAACTGGATTGGAAAGTGCATAGCTGATGCGATGCGTAATGCGAGAAAGATAGTCGTTATATCCTTCAACGTTTAGCACAGAGCCACTGACCTTGTAATTGCCAAACATAGTCTCGCTCTGCAATTCTGTACTAATCCAATTGTCACCTTTCCCAATAATCGCCTTAAGTTCGTCAACGCCCATCTGCGTAAACGGAAGGAGGTCTTTTGGGAGCATTACTTGATCCTCAATCAACTCTTCGGCGTCACGCAAAATGATTGGAATTTCGAAATCGTACTTTCCGTAGTCTGCAACAAGACCAACGTTAATGAGGTCACCACTTGCTGTAGTTGAGGAGTCGTCGCTAACCTCACCAACTAAATCCCCTAACATCTCCTTATACCAATCCCTGTAACGTGGGTGCTCAACAATTGACAGCACATCAATCAAGTTCTTTGGCTCTTGTCCTTTGTCAAAAAGCTCTCTATTCTCCTTACGCATTTCTGTGTACACGTCTTCCCCTCTCCACATCAACCGTAATCCACGTCCGACAATTTGCTCCAATAGAATCTTCGCTTGTGAACTACGTAGCGGAACAATCACGCAGATGTTGTTTACGTCAAAGCCTTCACGCAGCATTAACACACTAACAATGATGCGCGGCTTCGTGTGTTTGTCTACATTGGAGAGTTGCTCTTTAACTACCTTCCATTCATTCTCACTAAGTTCCTCTTTCTTCCCACTATCAATCCCCAAAACATCGTCAACGGGCAATCCTTCTGCATACAAAAACTCAACGACCTTAACTGTGACCTTCGTATCCTCGCAAACGACAAGCATTTTCGGGCGACGAGATTCATCAATAGCTTTGAATGCCTCCTCAAGTCGCCGCAATTTAGTCAAGCCCGCACGCAGCATCTTTCGCTGGCCTTCGCTGAGCTGGACGTTACCTTCATCGTCGCGCTCAGCCTTAAAGTCTAATTCCTCTAAATCATTTACTTCTTTTCGCACATCTAATGCAATGCTCTTTACAAGACAAAGCTTGATAGCCTCCGTTAGATCAAAGTCTGCAATAATGTGAGGAAAAAATGCCTTTCTCGCCTTTTCACCAGCACCAATTTGATTGTATGGCGTAGCAGAAAAGTCCACTTGTATAAATCGCGCCCCTTTTGACTCAGCTATCGTAATCAAGCTTTTTTGCCACTCTACTTCAGTCAATTCACCATCTTTACGCATTTCATGTATATGATGTGCCTCGTCATTAAAATTCATCAAGTCTGGCAAAGACTTCAAGTAATCTAACAGCCCCCCTCTATCGGCCCTTATATCCAGTGCTTCCAAACTATTACCTTGCGAAGCGCTTGGAACGATTGGCAACTGGTCTTTAACAACGGCCACTGGGTCAATATCAGCGCCAAATGTATCCACTTGTATATCAACGTTCTCCGCTTCGTCCGTAATCAAAGCGTTCCAATTCGTAACAGCGATGAGGCCGTTGCTTGTTACTTTCTTACCAATTTCGTGTTTTTCACAAGTATTGTTGTTCACAAATCCAAACACTACTTCTCTGTAACTTTCTGGTATGAAGAGCTCGCTGAACACCAGAATGTCAGAGGTCTCAAAGTTACGCACCCCATCTTTGACTTTGCCCTTAAGGGCATCCAACAATCTGTCATACACAATTAAGCCAGGCGCGACCAACAAGAAATTCAGAGTGAAGCGCTTGTCAGAGGGATTGGTTAATTTGTTCAGCAACTGCCAAATCATTAGTGCTTGAAGCACCCACGTTTTGCCAGTTCCAGTTGCCATCTTCAAACAGTATTTCGGATGGTTGTACTTTTGCTGATTGACGTGTGACAGTAACCCCTCTTTAACAAGCGCGTCGGGTGCTACTGCCAAATACAGTTCCTTCAGTGATTTCGCCCCCAACACTTCATGTGCGTAGATCGCATTGAGTATTGCCTGTTTTTGCCCAACGTGAAAGTTCAGTCCTTTTCGTAAATCCACAAAATCTTGTAAAAACCAAAAGCGTAAGAGATTAGCGGTGGTCTCAGTAACCATTTCATAGACGTCTGCGACGCCATCTTCAAGTCCAATGCAGACTTCGTTGACTATAGCTGTAAGACCCTCAGCAAGTGGAAGATAGTCCTTTTTCATAATTGCACTTCAAACTCTGCTTCTGATTCAAAACCGAATACATCTACAGCACGTACACATATTCGGCGCTTACCCTTAACTGGCTCTGATTGCACAACAGCCTTACGCACTACGTGCAAAGCGTCTCGATCTTTGTCTGTGTTGCCTCTGTAGTCCTGCCAAACGGAGCGAAACACTTCTCCATCATAGTTAGGATCAACAGCCCAGTACTCAATAAGTGAAAGCGGATCCTTATTCATTATTTTTTGCAGCTTCAACCGATTGGGCTCATCCAAATTGATGGCTTCTGGCGAGAGTAGAACGTAGTTTTCCAGTTGAATCTCAATTACGCCTTTATTGCTAACTTTAGGTTGCTTAACCGTCAAATACTGGAGGCTGGAGAAGCGAATGCTGTCACGCAACTTCTCAAAGCTTCCTTTCTTACGTAGCCTATCCATTAGGTCTGGTGGTATAACTAAGACCTCAAGTCGACTATCACCCAGCTGTTGAATTGCTTGTCCAATGTCCGTAGCGAAGTTCCATCCCAGCACTATTACTTTGTCCCAACCACCCATCAGTTGGTCGCGCAAAGCAGCAGCTTTCTTTAATGTAGGCAGTCCAGTGATTTTATTGGGCGCATCACAAATAACTAAAGTTTTGCCTATGTAGCCTCTGTCTTTGTTGGGGTTATTGTCTGGTGGTAATGGCAAAGCCCCGTATAGCTCGACAACGATACGAGCAAGCTCCCCCATACCGAATCGTTTACCTAACGTGCTTCTTACAGCCTCTACTTGATAGTCCCCTATTGCTTGGTACAAAAATGGCGTAGCGTCAATATCGATAAGCCGCTTTCGCATAACCATACATGCTGGCTTGCCCAAATCTGTAGTGATCCATTGTCTGCCCAGTTTTTCTGCCACAGAAGCTGTAGTGCCAGATCCACCAAAGAAATCCAATACTAAGCCACCTTCTGGTGAAGATACTTCTATAATGCGCTCAAGTAAGGCCTCTGGCTTTTGGGTAGCGTAATCAGTTCGCTCTTTCGCTTGGGAATGAACGAACTGAATATCAGTCCAAACATCTGGTGCAATTGTTTCAGTTGCATCAATGTAGACAACTCGACCATATCGGCCGACGTCTAACTTTCCCTTCGCAATCAATCCATCAACAACTGGTCTGTTATATACCAGTAGCTGCTTAATCTTCGTCCCATTTGGTCCATTTACAACGTTGACGTTGTAACCTTTATCAATTACTGCCCGCTGACTTGCGGTAGGTTCAATAGAGACTGGATTGAAGGTATAAGAATTCCCCTTCGTATAGAAAAATATTGAGTCGTGCATGTTTTGATATTTGGAGCTACCAGCAGTCCATCTTCTATAGTGCCAAATCACCTCATTTCTAAAATTCTCCTTACCGAAAATCTGATCCATTACAATTTTCACGTAGTGGCACACGTGCCAATCCAAGTGGACATATATTGAACCAGTTTCCGAAAGCAGTTCTCTCATCAATATGAGACGCGGAACTATCATCTCTAAGTATGAAGCAGTTCCATCTTTCCAAGTGTCACCATATGCGTATTGTTCGATTACAGTGGGCTTTTGCTCAATATCGCCATCGCTTAATGTAATCTTTGTTCTATAGTCCGCTTTTGAATCAAATGGTGGATCAATATAAATCAGATCTGCCTTTCCTCTTAGGCTTCCACCGAATTCATCGCCAGCTAAAAGTGCTGCCATAGCTAAAAGATTGTCGCCGTAAATCAGTCTATTTGGTCTTTTGGAAATGGACGTGTTTTTTAGCGTGTCAAAAATGTCCTTTATATTTTTGTCCTTTGCTGGAAAAACCAGTTCACGTGTTTGAAGCGTCACCTTGTTTCGGCCTTCTAAGCCCTCCAATATTTGTTCAGCAGCTTTACGCCCTTGCTCAACAATTTTGGGCATTTTTTCTAACAGGCTCATTCTTGTTCATCCTCAATTCGAAAAAGGGCGCACCCTAAGTGTTACGCGTTCACATTCCCAGCAGCCACCTGTGCTGAATGGTTGGCTGACATAGCCTCATGTTCGTTTCAGCCCACCTATATCGCGACACGCGACAATATGAGCATTTTGGCCCAAAGAAAGCGTCTTCGCTTGTAATAATTGTGGGGCGTGTTTGAGGTATTCAACGGACGAGAGGTACTGCGATACAGCCTTCAGTACTCGCCTGGCAACATCGCTACCCAATAATCACCATTCCAACACGCATACAGTGTGATCGTAGCCAAAGGAAAATCTGTGTACTCTACGTGCTGCGCGGCCAACCCACGTCCGTTGCCATCATCGATCACTATGTGTGCTGACGCGTCTATCTTGCTTAGGCTTAAGCACGTGAACTCCTCAACGTCCTCATTAATGGTGGCAAGATAAGAGGCAAACCATTCGAATAGCCAATAGCACCTTGCTTGTTCCGCGAGATATAGAGCACCATCAGTTAGCACTACGCTCTTTGTGAGTCTCGTGTACCGCGCTGAGCCCGTAAATTGTTTGAGATTGCGAGCGAGCTGGTCTGAGTTTAGATCTTTTTGCATAACCTCTATCGCACAGCAGCGTCTGCGTTCGCCAATTGCTGACGCAAGCGTTCTGCGTAGGCCGCGTCAGTGCGCTTTTTCAACTTGCTTATGTTCCGCATCGCCAGCACCTTTTCTAACTCCGTTGGCGGCTTCTGCTGATCACTGGCAGCGATATTCGCCATCACCTTTCCCACTTGCGTCTGCTGCTTCACCACGCTTGGCTGAACTGCTACGGGCTTCTGTGCGGTGTTTGCCGTAATAATTTCGCATACCTTCATCTTCGTCGTCTCCTCATAGTATTTATTGGGGGCGACGACTTGCAGACTGTTGCGCCAAGCGATAGCGTCTCTGTGAGACCCTATCGAAGTCAACGCTAGGCCAGCACGCCTTCAGCGACCTGGCCTACCGTTGCGATGCTCACTTTTTTTTGAACGCTGCCTTCGTCGCAGTCGCCACGCTTTGGATTTGCTCGTCCAGCTCACCGCTTTCGACGGCTTGCTTCAGCGTCTCCAACGTCTTTACTAAATCCGCGTTGCTTGCCAGTTCGACGGCCGATTTGCCTTTCGCCAGCTCAACGACCTTCGCGCCGTAACGCAGCGACACGCACAGCTTGCCGTTTTCACCAGCCCAAACCCAACTTTTGACGCGCTTGGCGACCTCCACCGTTTTGGTTTCGCCAGTTTCAGCGTTTTTCACCTTTCGCTGCTTGGTCGGCGCATACGTGCTGCCTTCTTGCAGTGCTTTCGCAAGCGCGATCTGTTCGCCGATGCGTTTCGCCACTTTGCTGCGCCGCGCGACAACTGGCGACATTTGGACGGGCCGCTTCGCTGCGATCAGCTTGAGGCTTTGAAGTGCGTTGCTCATTTTGGTCATCTCCTACAAGTTATGGGTGAGCCATAACAATATGGTCAGACCTTCGGTTTGGGCAACCGAAAAAGACGACTCTTCTTTTCTTTGATTTTCCTTCGCCATACTACTAACACCCCCGCCATTTTGGTAAAGTGCTGTAGGCATGCTTTTGCCCTTTTTAAGTAGAAACGCGCATTGGAGCAGCAATGACTAGCACAGCAATCACCACAAAAAGGGAATTGGCAGACTGGCGCACCCGCATCGAAACTGCGTGGCAGAAAAGCGTGGCGAGCGTTATCGACGTAGGCAAGCTCGTCAAACAAGCAAAGGAATCACTTGGCGTCAGCTACAGCCTACTTGAGACCGAGTTGCCATTCAGTTCTACGGTCGCCGCCTTCCTAATTAAAATCGCTGAGCATCCAGTCTTAAGTAATCCGATCTACTATCCCAAACTGCCCAACTCCTACAACACGCTGTATCACCTAACGAGCGTCGAACCAAAGCTGCTCGTTAAACAAATCGAATCTGGCGCAATCAGTCCCAACTACACCCTTGCAAGCGCCAAGCTTCTGCGTACCACATCGCCAAAAACCGAAGCAAGCAAAACGGCCATTGCTACTGCGTCAAACAAAGCCACTTACGACGTTGGCGTACTGTCCATCTCCATTCCACACAACGTAGATCAGTTTCAAACCGATTTGGCGAAGCTGCTGGACAAATACGATGGCTCCATCACACTTACGCATAAGGAAGGCTCGTTAGCTGAATGGCACAGAGGGCTACTTCACCAACAAGCCCTCGCCAAAATAGCAAAGGCAGAATCGCAGCTACAGCGCGTAAGCTTGGACGAGATGCGTATGCTCGAAGATGCAGCGCACTTTCTACAAAAGGACAAAAATCAAAAACACAAGCGTGAGGTTGCCTTTAATGGCGAATTGGTGACTCGCACTTGCTTGCCAGACGATTACAAAGACTACAAGGCGATAGTCAAACTGCTTGGGCAAGAAGCTATATCACGAGGTTCATTAAAGCATTGGTGCATTGAAAACAAAGTGCCCAATCAGTTTACTGAGCTAAAGAGCATGGACAAGGACCTCTATATTTGGGAGCAAGTGCGACTCATCACAGAGAAGAAAGACGCGAAGGGAGCGACAAAGCGATTAAAGGATTTAGCGAGCCGTAGCACTATTGCAAGAATTAAGGCACTCGCACAAAAGGCGCTCGACGAGGTAACTCGCTTCGATAAGAAAGCTTAGCGATGGCCTACTTTTACACGAAGAACGACGACATAGTTAAGTCGCCAGTCAACAAAACATTTGAAGAGCTTTTTAATTGTTCTGAAAAGCAGTTCGCAACATGGGTCGATGAGCTATGCGAAGCAGTGACTAAGCAGTGGGACGAAAAAGGTCAGCCACCCAAAGCTGGCGTAAAGCTTGAGGACATGGGCAAAGAGTTTGAGCGCATCTGTAACGTTGACACTGACAAGATGTGGTTCAAAGACGAGCAGACTCGCATAATGGATTGCATTGCGGACGGCGCACGTGTCGCCGTAGCCAATTGTTTCTTTCCCAACATCCTAAAGGCAAAAGATACTGTTGGCGAAGACAAAGCCATCAGCGTCTATGATCTATTTGCCAAGCAATCAGCCAGGCCGAAGACATTGGCCGTCCTATCCAAATGCATTAGAGAGGATGGCTTTTATGAGTTTGCCAAAATCTATCGACCGCCAACATCGTACAAAGGCGATCTGAGGCGCGAGGCTCGTCGCATTGTTGAGGAAATTCTGACGGAGGACGCCACTGGAAAAGGCGAGCGCAGCTTGTGGATTGACGCTGCACCCAAAGTCGAAAAGCGCACTCCACGTATCAACGTAAAAGAGCTTAAGGCGTTCAAAGAGCGAGGACTACTCAAAAACAAGCATCTGAACGGTGTCAATTTGAGTAAGGTAAGCGACGACAGTCTCTATCGCATTCGTGTCTATAAGACCCATAGCAAGGCAGAGTACGTTTTACCAAAAGTCTTTCGTCATTTAGAACTTGGTGCTGGCATCGCTCCAAACAATTTTCCAGCCGCAATTGCGAGGCTTTTGTACAAGTTCGCAACAGATCGTTGCAAGAACCAAAACAAAATCGTCATCTACGATCCAAGCATGGGATTCGGTGGCCGTCTGCTCGGCGCACTAAGTCTGCGCGATAGACCTATTCACTATATTGGCACTGATCCTAATTCTGAGAATTGGATAAAGGAGCTTGGCATTTCGCGCTACGAATATATGGAGCGTGTATTCAAAAGTCACGTTCGATATGGCGAGCCATTCGTAGGCACATATATTTGCAGTGGCAGCGAGGAAGTAGCAAGCAACGTCGAGTTTCTGCAGTACAAAGGCAAAGTCGATTTCATCTTTACGTCGCCTCCCTATTTCTCAGCAGAGATATACAGCGACGAACCCACGCAGAGCTCAATCAAATACAAAGAGTACGACAGTTGGCGCGATAACTTCTTGCGCCCAACACTGAAGACATGCGCTGAATGGTTGAGGCCCAAGCGCAATCTCGCCTTTAACATTGCTGATATAAACGTTGGCAGCACGCAATATCCACTCGAACAAGACACCGTAACGATACTGCAAGAATATGGCCTACATTACGAGGGCAAGCTGAAGATGGTTTTAGCGATCAGCCCATCAATGAAAGTCAAATCATTTACTGCTCAGCCGAGCATGAAGAACTTTTGCATCGTAAATGGCAAGTGGCGCAAGTACGAGCCAATATTCATTTTCTTCAAGCCGTAGAAGGGCCTTCTTTCTCTACGAGGCTCCGAGCGAGCACCACCCTTTTCTTCTCTCCGCGCCGTTTTTAACTAAAAACGGCTGCGCGAAGGCATTCCTTTGCGCTCCCTCGATATTTCCTTTGCTGCTCCGTACGATCAACTTGAACAGAACTGTTCTGTTGATTTCTTTACTTTTACGGAGATGGCAATGAAAAAGCTAAAAATCTATGACGAAAGATACTACAACTCAGCGGCATACATAAAGGATCTGCTTCGAAGGGCGAAGCTACACCTCAAATTGGGAACATACGCAAAAAACGACTTTGACAAGCTATTTGTCGTTGAGCAAAAAAAGAAGAAGGACGAACAGCACTGATTCAAGTGGCTCGCACTTGGATAGGACGCTTGAGGCGTCCTTTTTTTTGGCCCATTTTTAACTAAAAACGGCTACGAGAAGAGATTCCTTTGCGCTCGCTCGAGCTTTCGACGATAGCTCCGTACGATCAACTCAGATGGAACGAATCCGTCAATTACTTAACTTCTATGGAGAATCACAATGAGCAAACGCGCGGCAACAAATAGCAAGACGCTTAACGTTATCGAAGGCAATGGGAATACGGGCGAGATAGTAGCGAAGCGTGGGATTCGCAATGCGCTGATAGTTTGCGATGTTTTAACGTGTCAGTTGCAAACAGTTAGCACCGCGATATTGTACACAGACAATATGGACGAGGAATCTGCTCTTAAAGTGTTGCAAGCATGGTGGTCGTCAAAAGCGGGCTATAAGTTTGCGGCTTGGATGCCCATAGACGATTTTAAGGAATGTACGACAAACAGCAACTTTGGTCTTTCAGAGAGCGAGCATCAGCCATTCCTCTTTAATCTGTTGAACAATATGGGACTGCAATCGTTAGTGAAAAAGGCACTCTCCAGTGCGATGAAGCGAAGGGCGCAAGGCGACAAGTTCGGGCAACAACTCTTTGATTTACTCTAATCAATGCGGTAAGCACGCATTGGATTTGTTGAAAGCAGCGGTGATTGCATGTCTGACTGTTAGCAATTGCGGTCAATTGTTGATTGACCGCGTCCCTCTGCGTTTTCGTTGGTTTAGATAATGCACTTGACTGAGGGTGATTGTTTTTTCTCCTTTTCTTTGATCTTGTATAAATATCTATATGAAAAACGCCCGACTGCAATTCGCGACCCAATACATGATCGAACGCTTCAGCGATTGGACAACGCACATGCTCACGCTGACCTTGCGCGATTCCAAAACGAACACCTACGTCAAAACCAACGGATGGGCGAAAGGTGCTGTGCAGCGGAGCGAATTCGAATTGACAGATGCGGCAGCACTATCGACGCTGCGCTACTTCATCGAAGCACTGAACTACAAGCTGCACGGACATCGAACGCGGAGGGCGCGTTACAAAGACGTGTGTCGCGTTTTGGCGATCCCAGTGTTTGAGGGCGCAAGAACAGACAAGCGCCGACACTTTCATATTTTGCTTGGCAACGTGCCAGCAAACAGATTGGGCAATTTGGAAAAGATCGTCGCAGATGCTTGGGCGCAAACGAAGTGGGGCATGCCGCGCATCAAAGTAACGGAGTTATTCGATGCGGACGGCGCGTCCTTTTACTTCGCTAAGGAAGTCGGCTATGTCAACGACGATGCTGTGCTGTGGGAAGAAGCCAGCATCCCAAACAGACTCATTGGCAAAAGAGCATAAAGCCTTTTCACCATTTTGACTGTTTGACAATTTGAGGCAGCGTATTAGGTCACTTTAACGAGATAGGCTCAATGTTCTTTCATTGCTTAAACATTCACACATCAATTCGCAGTATTCACAACACACAGCATTCAATTCAGACAATTCACAACATCAATTAACGTAATTGAAAGCACACAGATCAGATGTCGTAGTTGAATTGACGTAATTCAAAGCACTTCAAAAAACGCTCTCCATGCGAGACGCATCAATTTCATAAATTCACGCAGATCAAAACAACAATCAAAGTATCAGAACCGTAGAACAGCGCAACATCGTCACGCAGCGATAGCTACTGTGGGACGGTGTGGCTCTTTTGCAACACAGCGAAACTTGAGCTGCACAACGCGAGCGCAGCACCAGCGCAATTCAACGCTGCGACGCGCTAAAACGCCGTTTGCAGCGTTTTTGCCAGCGTCCGAAGCGTAGGGCAGCTGGGATCTGCGCTCAAAGCTTGTAGGGCTTGTATTGCATTCGCACTAAATACAAAACCAAAGCTAATAAGTAAAGCATTTGATTACGCAGTAACCGCTTGAAATATGGAGTCGATTTGCTGCGGCCAAAATCGGTTGTCCTTTGAAATGCAAGAAACTAAGCTACATATACGAAATTATTTGGTTATTAGGGAGAAGCGCAATGTCACAAGCACGTACACTGAAGGACAAAGAGATCAATCAAGTTTTGGGCTACGTAACGCGGACGCGGCACAAGCTACGCAACAGAGTAATGCTGCTTTGCACGTATCACGCTGGTTTTCGCGTTGGGGAAGTGGCCGCGCTGCAATACGGCGATGTCGTGCAAGCAGACGGCAGTATTGCGGCTGAAGTTCGATTAGCAGTCGATCAAACGAAGGGAAATCGCGCGAGAACTGTATTTCTGCCAGAAAAGCTACGCAAGGAGCTTGCTGCCTACGTCAAAGCGTATCCACAACGGCATCCGTCCAAACCGCTGTTCTACACGCAAAAGCGCGAGGGATTCAGTGCCAACACGTTAGCGCAGCACTTCTTCCATCTTTATCACGCGGCTGGACTTGCTGGTGCAAGCAGTCACAGCGGCCGCAGAACTTTCATTACAACGCTTGCCAACAAAGGGATTGGCGTTCGTGTGCTGCAAAGCCTAGCTGGTCACCGCAACATCAGCACTACGCAAGCCTATATCGAAATAAACGACGACATGCTGCGGTCAGCAGTCGCGCTTATCTAATCGTATGCAATAGAGAACTGATCGCATAGGCTCTTTACATACGCTCCTTCTCTGCCCTTCGTGTGATTCCATCCAGCCGTATCACCATTTACAAAATAGTTGTCGTTAGGATTTACAGCATACATTTTGCTGATCTGCTGGCTATGATGTTCTTCATTTGTCATTAAGATTGTTTCGTCGTTATCCCATACCCATTTCCACCAAGCTTCAAACGGCATCAGCTCCGCAAATATTTTGTTATATGTCTCAGCACGTGGGTGCCGATGGTCACGCGCTAGCACATTGCTTGGCTTTTTGAAATTGTTATGCGCGATTGCTTTAATCGCTTTCTCCGTTATCGCTACTACACGCCAACTCCACGCTTCATAACCCAATGCCGCAGTCATCACAGATCGCTTTTTCGCCAGCGCAAAATGACTACCGAAGATCAATTCGTAGAACCGATAATAAAGACGTTTTTCGTCCTCCGTCGGTTCTCTATATACTTTGAATGACATCAACTGTCGCTTTGATCTAATTGTCGCGTCGTTGGAGGACTTGCGGAATCTAACGCCTTCGTCTCTGCAAGAATTGCCCTAATCAGTTTGCTGAGTTCCGATTGTGCAACATCATCGCTGTCATTCGCTGCTTGGGCCGTTGATTCATTTGTCGCAGCGTGAAGCAACTTTTTCTTCCTTCGCTTGCTCTGTATCGCAGCGATGTTCATTTCGCCTTCCAATTGCTTAACATAGAATCTGTCAATCATTTCTGGCGACGTGCGAGCGTTTCGCGCGATTGTCACAGTGTCGATTCCTTCGCCAAACATGAACCGATACATAATGCACGTATGACGCAGACTGTAAAGCGTTCTGCTCTCGCCCGTTGGCGCTTCTTTCAAACCAACGTCATTCAGCACGACATTGAACTGCCGTTGCAAGTCCTTCAGTGCATCATTTCTGTTTTTCTGTTGTGGCAGAAAGACATAATCATCTGGCTTTACAAGATCCAACGCTTTGTAGTGGTCACGCAGCCGTTCATATACCACAACAGCCCACTTCATTGTGACGATTGGTTTGTCATGCTTCTTTGTTGGAGGTAATGACAGACGAAGGAATATGCGACCGTCACGCTCAACAATTTCCACGTGCTTGTGCTGAAGCACCTTAATGTCAGTTGGACGTATGAAGCTATTAGTCATAAACACGATCAATTCGCGCAGATCGTATGTGATGGTGATATTGCGAATAGGTTTGCCTTGCTTTTCTTCGCCGTTCTTCAGTTCGCCTTTTGGATAGATGATATGGTGAGCATCAGCTTCGTCGTCCTTTTTGTTCGCTACTGCCCTTATTTCATACTGCGCTCCAATCAATCGTTGAGCTGCTTTCCATAGACGATAATATTCGCGTGTTTTGAAATATCCACGTGCTGAATCTACCTTTTTGATTTTTGGGAAGAGCGGCAGAGCCTTTATCAGTTCCTTCTTTATCGCATACGTGAGCACCTTCTTTACGATGCCCATGTAAGCAATCAACGTCGATTGGCTCAGCTTGTCTTCTGCGACCTTGCGTAGAAACTGCTCAAGCGCGAAGAAGTCGATCTGCCCCACTTCATATTTGGCGAAGAACGGAATCACGTGCTTTCGCAATCGCCATTCGTCGTTTTCATGCACCATCTTCGTCAGTTCGCCGCGCTTCACTCTTGCGCTTTGCATTTCCATCGCAGCATCAGCGACATGCTCAAAAGAAGTGTTCTGCTGTTTTGCAGACAGCACCAGTCCTTGCTGCTTACGATAATTTATTTTGTCGTAGAACACCTTTGCTGCTTCAATCGCGTGTTTCTTGTTCGTCGTTTTTGTTGATTGACGCACTATCTTTCCATCAGCGTAATAGCGCACCCACCAAAACGGTGAGGCTTCCATTTGGTAGATGGTCAGCTTTTTGGGATAGTTGGGAACGTGCGTCAGCGATGCAGCAATAGGAGTGCTGCGATGTTTTGCTTTTGCAGTTGGTTCTGCCAGCGGCGCAGCAGACGAATCGCTATCTGTCATTGCGAACGCATACGCTGCACCGTTGAGAGCGGCGCAAGGTGGTCTGCACGTGGGGAAAAATCAAACATTTGTAGTATAGCATAAACTATACTACAGCAATTTGCTACTGGAAGCGTAACTCATTGAAGTTACGCTGTTAAGTGGTCGGGGTGAGAGGATTTGAACCTCCGACTCCTGCGTCCCGAACGCAGTACTCTACCAGGCTGAGCTACACCCCGAGGTGTTAAAGGCAGGGGGCACCCCCCCAAAAACGAACGCGGTCAGTGGTTGCGATTGACCGCGAAGTCTGCCAATTGTACCAAACTGTCGCGGTATTTTGAATTCTGCAGGCACTCGATGGCGGAACAGGCGGCCGCGGCTTCATGCCCGGCCTGCTCGCGCGCATACTCCAGCGCCCCGGTCTTGGTAATGGCCTCGAGCACCGCTTCGAAGTCGTCCCGCCCGCCCTGTTCGATCGCATGGCGCACGGTTTGCGCGTCCGTGGGCGAGCCCTTACGCATCGCGTAAATCAGCGGCAGCGTAGGTTTGCCCTCGTTGAGGTCGTCGCCCAGATTTTTCCCAGTCTCGTGCAGGTCGCCGGAATAATCCAGCACGTCGTCTATCAGTTGGAACGCGGTGCCCACGTGCACGCCATACAGCGCGAGTCCTTCTTCGATCTCCGGCGCGGCGCGGCCGAGTATGGCGCCGAGACGTGTAGCAGCCTCGAACAGCTTGGCCGTCTTGCGCCGCACCACCTCGAGATAACGCACTTCATCGGTATCGGCGTTGTGCACATTCAGCAATTGCAGCACTTCCCCCTCGGCGATGGTATTGGTCGCGTCGGCCAGTACGGCCATGACGCGCATGTCGTCCACCGTGAGCATCATCTGGAATGCGCGCGAATACAGGAAGTCTCCCACCAGCACGCTGGCGGCGTTGCCAAATTCGGCGTTGGCGGTCTTGCGCCCGCGGCGCAGAGCGGATTCGTCGACCACGTCGTCGTGCAGCAGTGTCGCGGTGTGTATGAATTCGACCACGGCGGCGAGTTCGTGGTGATGGCTGCCGCTGTAGCCGGTCGCGCCCGCTGCCAACAGCAGTATCGCCGGGCGCAAACGCTTGCCGCCGCCGGCAATGATGTACTCGGCCACCTGGCGGATCAGCACTACGTCGGACTCGAGCCGACGCCGGATCACCGCGTCCACCGCGCGCATATCCGCTTCGACCAGGGAATGGATGGGTTCTATGAGCACGGGATGAGGGGCACGAAACCGGGGTTGGGATACGGACTTGGCAGGGTCGAAATGATAGCATAAAGCTTTTGACGGCCATAGCTAAATTGCTGTATCATCTCGGGTTCCTTGGTTGCACTGCAGTTTTGTCTATTTGGAGTCTCAACATGTACGCGGTCATAAAAACCGGCGGGAAGCAGTACCGTGTCGCCGCCGGCGAAAAATTGAAAATAGAACAGTTGCCGGCAGATGTCGGGGCTGAAATCGTACTCGACCAGGTGCTGCTGGTGGCAGATGGCGACGAACTCAGGATGGGCAGGCCGCTGCTCAGCGGCGCTTCGGTGCAGGCGAAAGTCCTTGCCCAGGGCCGCCATGACAAGGTACGCATATTCAAGATGCGTCGGCGCAAGCATTACCAGAAGCATCAGGGGCATCGCCAGAATTTCACCGAGATCGAAATCACCGGCATCACCGGATAACGTCAGCGGCTTAATCGGAAAGGCAAGATATGGCACACAAGAAAGCAGGCGGCAGCTCCAGAAACGGCCGCGATTCGCAATCCAAGCGCCTCGGCGTGAAACGCTACGGCGACCAGTTGATTTCGGCGGGCAGCATTATCGTGCGCCAGCGCGGCACCCAGGTGCACGCGGGCGAGAACGTCGGCATGGGCAAAGACCATAC
>Ga0307377_10001818_pt1 | contig 26144 bp, 23 predicted proteins | sample TR3MG_FD_202535 | JGI IMG/M metagenome (GOLD analysis project Ga0307377, IMG submission 202535) | Soil microbial communities from Risofladan, Vaasa, Finland - TR-3 | ecosystem: Environmental > Terrestrial > Soil > Coastal area > Acid sulfate soil | place: Finland: Risofladan, Vaasa | collected... | reverse complement strand
GTAGGAAATATCTATACAACCCATCCAGATGGAAGTGGAGCTACAAGATTCTATGGATTAGGAAAAGGTAAAAAAAGAGAAACCAAAACAGTATGGGAGAAAATAAGAGATGGTGATTCGCTTTAAATAAATTTTTTGGGCCATTTCTAAGTGGCCTTCTTTTTAAAATGTTTTTTGCAGAAGAAGAGGAAAAAGAATTTCCAGAAGAAATAAAAATAGAGATTTATAGATTGGAATCTAAAGATAGAGAGATCTACGAATTAAATAAAGAAAATAAAAACATTGATTTAGAAGTAATTAATTTTGTCCTAGATGGATTAAATCTGTTTCTAAAATATAATGAGAAATTAAATGAAAAGCAAAAGAATTTAATGACAGAATCTCTAGGAAACATCCCTCTTACCTTTTTTATTTTGGATAAATTAAAAGTAAAAAAAGAAATCAAAGAATCTATTAATCCTCTTGTGGATATAGTGGATGCCCATGCAAATCTACACATAAATCGGGAAAAACTAATAAAAGACGTTTTAAAAAAACTTCATATATTAAGAGAAAGATATAAAGAGAAAAAATAAACTTATTAGAAAAGTTAAGTTTCTTCTTTTATTATAGAAAAAATATCTTGATAATAGATTATGGAAAATTGTTAAAGAATTTATTGATACAAAAGATTATGGTAATATAAATGATTTTTTGAAAACTAAGATTTATCTTCTTCTATTTTAAGATAAATTTACCCTGATAAAACATAAAAACACCATCAGAGTAATATTTATAAATATGTGTTGTTAATCTATTAAATAGTTATTTAAATTAAAATGAAAAGAGGCAAGGAGTTTTTATGAAAAAAAAGGTTTTGTTTTTTGGGTTAATCTTATCTTTTGCATTTTTATTTATCATATTTAATTCTGGATTTGTAAGTTGCTTTTGCCCTGACTGTTATAGTGGTGGTACTGAATGCCCTTCTACATGTAATTGTGAAGATTGTTCTGCTTGTGCTTGTGGATATGGTGAAGTTTGTATTGATGAAGAATGTATTCCTTTTGTAGGGGGTGGGGGAGCTACTAGTATTTGTTCTTTTTATTATTACGACACCCCTGATTGTGATAACAGTTGCTACTTGCTTTCTCATTGCCGAGAAATAGTAAATTATGCATGCTTAGATATTGATTGCGATATGGATACGTGTTGGTGTAATGAATGTGGAATAGAAGAACCTTCTGGAACGTATGCATGTGTTTATCCTATATTGAGGCCGGAAACTTGTTTGTTTTCATTTAAAGAAGATTCTGATTGTGATGGATTTTTTGATGAAGAATATTATCCTGTTGAAGAATGTTCTGTTGGTGATTCATGTGATGAATATTCATCTATCTATCCTTACGCAACTTGTGAAGATACAGGTATCTTTAATTATTGTTGTGTTTGCGATGATCCAGAACCATGGGTATGCACAAGTTCTACAACTCGTCAAAGAACAGAATATCCTTGCACAGGTATTATCAAATGTGGAGAAATGAATGTATCAGAAACTTGTCCTGCTGGTCAATATTGTTCTGATGGGGACTGTGAATCTCCCCTTGTTTCTTGCTCTATGCCAACAAATCCTTATTATAGATGTGAAGGAGAATCTGTTACATTTTCTCTTGATGCTTATCCTGAAGATGCAACTTGCTATTTATATTATCTGGGGGGTTTGAATGTGCAGATTCCATGCTCGTCAACTTCATATATTCAAACATATTCTGATGCAGGCACAATTTATCCCGCCTATGCTATGTATGTAGGTGGTAGCTTGGTTGGTTCTGCTGAATGTGGAACCTTATATGTTTCTGATTGTGGAACAGACGACCCTGTGATTTCTGTCTATCCAGCTTCGAGAGATTTTGGGGTTGTTGAAATTAGCTCATATGCAGACAGAACATTTAGTGTAACAAATGTTGGAGGAGGAACTTTATCTGGAAGTGCTTCTGTTACTTCTCCTTTCAACTGTGTTTCTGGTTGTAGTTATAGTTTGGGAGAAGGGCAGAATCAAGTTGTAACAATTAGATTTTCTCCAACTAGTGAAGGACCATTTAGTAGAACCGTGTCTTTCACAGGCGGTGGTGGGGCTTCAGCAACAGTAACAGGAACAGGACTTATCCCTGAAGCAGGTTCAATTACTGTTACAAACCCAATTATAAATGAGCAATGGGAAATTGGAACGGAAGAAAGCATTTTATGGGATGATGGTGGCTCGATTAGCAATGTTAATATTTTAATATCACGAAATGGAGGTGGTTATTGGACACCTGTTTTCTCAGGAATCTCAAACATAGGGTTTGCCCTATGGGAAGTAACAGGACCTGAATCATTAACTAGTTTGATAAAAGTTGAAGATTCTTCTAATCCAAGTGTTTATGGAATAAGCGAGAATTTTTTAATAACAGGAGAAGAGATTCCCCAAGAATGTGAAGGAATAACTATTTGCAGTGATTATGAAACTGAAAGTTATTGTGATTCTAATATTTGCGAAATTAATGTCCAAGGAAGTCTTCCAGGTGTGAATTGCAGTGACCCAAGCATAAACTGTGCATGTAGTTGGGATGATAATGAATGTAAGACTGTATGGAGTTATGTTCCAGTTGATTATTGTGGTGATGGTGTTGTGAATCCTGGTGAGACTTGTGATGGAAGTGATTGGGGGTCGATTACAGGATGTGGGGATTTTGATGAATTTACAGGGGGTGATATATCTTGCAATAGTATCACTTGTCACTTTGATACTTCTTTGTGTACTGGGGGTCCTGGTCCTGGTCCTTGCGGTAATAACATTGTAAACACTGGTGAAACATGTGATGGAAGTGATTGGGGACCTATTGAAGGATGTGAAAATTTTGATGAATTTATAGGTGGAGATTTAGATTGTGGAGATGATTGCTTATTTGATACTTCTTTATGCATCTCTCCAGAGGGATATTGTGGTGATGGTATTGTGAATATTGGTGAGACTTGTGATGGAGACGAATGGGGACCTATAACTGGGTGTGAGGACTTTGATGAATTTACAGGTGGTGATTTAGATTGTAATATTAATTGTAATTTTGATACTTCTTTGTGTACAGGTGGTACTTCTGGTGTTTGCGATGATGGGGTTGTGAACACTGGTGAAACATGTGATGGAAGTGCTTGGGGATCTATAACTGGATGTGGTAACTTTGATGAATTTATAGGTGGAGATTTAGATTGTGGAGATGATTGCTTATTTGATACTTCTTTGTGTACTACTCCAGGAACAGGGATTGACGTAGGAACATGTGTTTACACGCAATATTCAGAAGATGATTGTGACGATGGATTTTTAACATTTTCATGGACTGTTGAATGGGTTTGGGATGAAGGATGTGATTTAGCATGTCAGCAAGAGAATCAAAACGTAACATCAGGATGTGTGAATGGGCAGAGTACTGTGGAATGTCCTGCACAAATTCCTCTTCCATTTTTTAACATTTACAGTTTTATCTCAACTTTGATTATAATAGCACTCATATATGCTGTAATGATTGCATTAAAGAAAAAAAAGCTTAAGAGCAAATAGAAACTTCTGCTATACAAATAAAAGATAAATTTGAATTTAATAAAAACTACAAACAAATTTATAAACTGATTTTGCCTTTTTTAATGAGGAAAAGAGGATGGAAATTAATGAATTTAACCTGTGGAAAAAAAGTAAGAGGCTTGTAATATTTGGCTTTATTATTTTTTTGATAGTTCTTTTTTCATCACTTATTTTTGCGAGCTTTCAGACAGGAACCCCGAGTCATTTTATAGATAAAATATACGGGCCTTCATTTAATATTAGTGGATGGGTAAATATAAGCTTTGATGAAGAATCAACAAACTCTACTTTTTTCAGTTTTTTTGATAGTTCTCAAGTAGGTTCAGTAAATCTAAAAGATGTGCTTGATAAAAATCCTGCTTACACATATTCATGCACTCCTTTAGACTGTGAAAAAAGTTATAATGCAATTAATGGAGAAAGTTCTAAGAGTTTTACTTTGAGTCCAGGGGGTTCGAAAATTTTTGGTTTAAGAATCTCAAGTTCTCAGCCAATACAGTCAATCTCTTCTTTTTCTATGGGGATAAGCAGTAATGCTGGTGTTTATTCTGCTCCACAGCTGATTATAGATATTCTGAATGACAACGAAACTGATTGGATGGCAAACAAACCTGATGAAAACTATCGGGAGAAAAATTATGGTTGTTTTGAAGTAAACAAAACAGAAGGAAATGCCGAGCTTACAACATCGCAATATTGCCAAAGAATTTCTTTACATGTTTTTCCACAGGTAAAAATAGGATCTAATCTTCAGGCACTTTCTGGAGGAAATGTTAATTTTACATTATCGATTAGTAATGAAACTTCTGGAATTTACAAATCCTGTACACAACAAGCATCTGGTTCTGGAGAAATAAGTTGTGTTATTCCTGATTTAAAAAATAACGAGGCGCGAGATTTTTTTGTTTGTATAAGGGCAAAAAACATTGCAGACAACAATAAATATGGGGTGAAAAATGAACTAGATAATCCTTGCGGTTTTACAGAGTTTTTCCAAGGTGATTATACTTATGATTTTGAAATTTTTGCGCAGCCCTCTCTTTATGGCCCAGTAGGAAATTTTGTCCTAAACAATACAGAGATGCAAAATTCTGGTGGTTCAGGAATGATAGAAAGTAAAATACTTAATTATATCAGTGAAAAATATGGGGGAGATTGCTCTAGTGGATGTATTATCCCTATAGTATTCAAGTCTAATACAAACCAAGCAATATCTATTTCAAACATAAGATTGTCTTATGTGGCTGGAATATCTTCTACTACAACAACCCTCTATGATTTAACAGAGGATTTTGCAAAAATTAGTTCTAATTACCAAAGACTTTTTATTAATAATATAGGGTTTTCTGTTCCGTCTGAAATTGAGACCTATGATTTCTCTTTAAAGTTAAACAGCCAGGAACTCTTTTCAGAAAATATAGAAGTCAAGGATGTTCCAATAATAAAGTCCTTAACTCCAAGATCAACAGCTATGGGTTTTCCTGAAAAATTTGTAGTTGATGTGACTTCTCCTACAGATGTGAATATAAGTGGATATAAATGGGATTTTGGGGACAACAGTACTTTAACAACTCCTGTAAATACAGCTGTCCATATTTATAGTGCAATAGGTACATATAACTTAAAAATAACTGTGATGGATTCAAGAGGTTTTAATTCTTCAAAGATATTTGAAATTAATGTGAGTTCTGCTAAAAATCTGATACAAAGCACCCTAAATAAGATGAATACTAACCTATTGAATTTAAAAGTGGAGATACAAAACCAGGGCCTGTTCCAACAGAAGAGTCTTAATTCTGTTCTAAAAATAGTGAATATGAGTTCTCAATTAGAAGAACTTGAACAAAAATACAATCAAGTGGTAAACGAATCTGAATATCTAAATATACTCGACGATCTTCTTGAGATACAACTTCCTGAAAGAATATTTAAAACAAAACAGGCCAATTCTTTTTTGTTCTTTCCTAACAAAAACAATATCGATATGAATATTGTTCAGTTTATAGGTGGAGGAGAATATGAATCAAATAAAATTGAAAATTACAAACAGGCAATCATGGCATGGCAACTGGAAAATGTGGAATTGAAACTTGATTTCAATGAATTCTCAGGAGAATATGATTCAAATATAATGCCACTGGTCAATATTTTTGAAATAAAAGTAGATGAAAAAAAAGACATAATCGATGACTATTATCTGATTATTCCCCAACTAGAAAATATTGGTTTTGAAACTAGCGTTGAAGATGAAGGAGGGTTTGTTTATGTGAATCTGAAAGATCTTTCAGGTATTAATTTTTACACCACAGAAGACGTTGAATTTAGTAACCTTCCTGCATTTGTCTCACCTGCGCTTAGTAAATTAACCGTAAGCAGCACACCTATTTTTTCTGAAGATGAAAAAAAACAGAGATTAATTATTTTTATTTTGAGCATGGCTTTTTTAGTGATTGCAGGATTTGTAGCATATGTGATAATCTATCAGTGGTACAAGAAAAAATATGAACATTATTTATTCAAAAACAGGAATGATCTTTATAATATAGTTACATATGTAACTGATTCAAAAAAGAGGGGATTGGATAATAAAGAGATTATTAAAAATCTTAAAAAAGCAGGATGGAGTTCAGAGCAAATGAGATATGTCATGAGAAAGTATGAGGGAAAAAGAACTGGACTTATCGAGGTTCCTTTGGTGCGTTTGATGAAAAAAGTAAAAAAAGATGATTTTCAACACAAACCAAAAAACAAATAAATTTTATAGTAAAAAATCACACAAAAATTTAATAAGCCTATTTGATAAAAGATATTATGGTCGCAAAAGCATTAAGAAATTTTTTTAAGAGGATTTTTTTTAATATATTCAGACAGAAAAAAGAGCTGAAGCTAGGGTTTTATGGACCCCCCAATGCAGGAAAAACCAGTTTGGCTAACAGGATATGCAAAGATTTTACTGGTAAGGAAATAGGAAAAGCGAGCAAAATACCTCATGAAACAAGGAGTATCCAATTCAAAGAAAAAGTAGAAATAAGTTACAAAGGGAAAAAAATGACCTTTAAAATAATTGACACTCCGGGAATCGCCACAAAAATAGACTACGAAGATTTTCTGAAATTTAAATTAAAGAAAAAAGAAGCTAAAACCCGGGCTAAAGAAGCGACACAAGGAGTTATCGAATCTATAAAATGGTTGGATGATATGGATATTGTTGTTATTGTTCTTGACGCTCTTCAGAATCCCTACAATCAAGTTAATATTACTATCATAGGAAACCTCGTTGCAAGAAAGATTCCTGTTCTGATAGTTGCAAACAAAATTGATTTGAAAAAAGCAAACGTAAAAAAAGTGGAATCTGCGTTTCCCGAGTATGACGTTGTTGGAATAAGCGCAAAATACGGAAAAAACCTTGAAGAGTTTTATGAATCAATCTTTAAGCTCGCAAAAAGAGTCTAGTAAAAATTAAAAAGTATATTTTATATAATATATAATAGAAAAGATGGTTAAAAGAAAAAAAGGAGGAAAGGATCTTGGAAAGATTAAAGGATTTTCCATCCAATTTTTACCTTATTCAGAAATAAGAGATTTGGATGGTACGGGAAGAATAAAAAAAATATTAAACATTGTTTTAGGGAACAATATCCTCATACTCCAAGGAAGACTCAACCCTGATGAAGAAACAAGGCTTATTGGAGACACAATGGCTATGATGGGGCACATAAAAAATTTTAAGGGAGTAGAGCTCGCAGTTATTTCTGGAAACAATAATAAAGGGTTGTTTAGAAAATTCAAAAGAAATCTCGTAAATAGTCTTGCAGGAGGAGACATCGGTGCTGTGACGATTATAGGTCCTGCAACAATAATAAAAGAGATAAAAAGAAATCCAAAGAAGATTGAATTACTTCTTAAGAGATAAGATTATCAATTATCATAAACTTTATAATTCTCGCTTTCTTCTTTGTTCTATACCAATGTCATCTTTGATGTTGGATTAATGAAAATAGTAATATAAAAATGCCACACCAATGTGTTCGTTGCTCAAGAATTATTTCTCCAGGCAGCAGAGAACTGCTTGAAGGATGTGCTAATTGTAAGAGTCATTTTTTCTTCTACATAAGAGACGACCAGATGAAAGAAATGAAGGAAAAGATTATCGAGATTCCTGAAGATCAGAAAAGGCAGGTAGAACGAGATATAAGAGACATGGTCGGAATAACTAATGAGCAAGCGCCTGTTATTCTCGATATAGAGTCCATAAGAATTACTGGAGAGGGAAAATTCGAGCTAGATATTGCAAAGCTTTTCAGAAAAGACAGACCCCTGATTTATAAGCTTGAGGAAGGAAAATATATAATTGACTTGGCTTCGACATTAAAAACAAGTGTGAGAGATTTAAAAGAAATCAAAAATCCTGATGAAAAACATTAATTCTATATTAAAAGAGGTTTTGGGAAGAATAAAGCCTTCTAAAGAAGAGCTTCAGACTATTGATAAGTCTCTTCAAGATTTCATTATAAGGGTTCAAAAAAATATGAAAAGTCAGAAAATAAATGCAGAGGTTTTTGTTGGTGGAAGTTTTGCAAAAGACACAATGATAAGAAAAGGTTCTTATGATATTGATATTTTTATTAGATTTGATAAAAAGCACAAAGATATTTCAAACCTAACAAAGAAGCTTCTAAGAAATATGAAAAATGTTTCTAAGATTCATGGCTCTAGAGATTATTTTAGAATAAAATCTTCTGAAGATCTTTTTCTTGAAGTAGTTCCTGTAAAAAAAGTAAATAATCCAAAAGAGGCTGAAAATATAACAGATTTGTCTTATTCTCATGTAAAATACATAAAAAAGCGAGTTAAATCTAAAAAAATACTTGATGATATATTGCTTGCAAAAGCTTTTTGTTATGGAAATGATTGTTATGGTGCAGAATCCCATGTAAGTGGTTTTTCAGGGTATGCTTTAGAGCTTTTGGTTTATCACTATGGGGGGTTTCTTAAATTTCTGCGTGCAATGGCAAAGATTAAGGATAAAGAAGTTATAGATATTGAAAAACACCATAAAACAAAACAGCACGTGTTAATGGATATTAATGCTGCAAAACTTGATTCTCCAATTGTTCTTATTGATCCAACCTATAAACAAAGGAATGCTTTAGCAGCACTTTCAAATAAAACATTTAGAAAATTTCAAAAAACTTGTTCAAAATTCCTCAAAAATTCAACTATAAAGGCGTTTGAAATTGAGAGAATTGATTTTAAAAAAATTCAGGCAAATGCAAAGAAAAAAGGCTATGAATTTATATTAGTAGAATCAAAAACCAATAAACAAGAAGGAGCTATTGCAGGAAGTAAATTACTCAAATTTTATAATCATCTTGGAAATGAAATTAAAAAATATTTTGACGTAAAAGATAGGGATTTTGAATATAACGGAAAAAAATCTGCGAAATATTATTTTGTTGTTAAAAAGAAACCTGAACTATTAATTCAAGGCCCTATGCAATCTCAAAAAGAGCATGTGAAGAAATTCAAGAAAAAATATTCAAGAACTTTTGTTAAGAACAAGAGAATTTATACAAAGCAAAAGATTAAATTCCCACTGAAAAAGTTTTTAGAAGATTGGAAAAAGAAACACGCACAAAAGATTAAGGATATGGCTATTTCTGAACTTCAGGTTTTTTAGTTAACCTATAACTCACATTAGTTCTAAAACAAAGTTGGCCATCCATATCATCTGATAAAGGATTTATCCAAACAACCTGGGCATTAACATCTAATTTATCTGTCAATGCTAAAGAACCTGTAAGAGTTGTTTCAAAATGAGTTAATCCTTTTTTATCTCTAAATATTCCGTCATTAGATACAATACTTGTTGAATTTGAAACAGTAATTTTTTTTGAAACAGGATAATCTTTACTATAATTTATTCCAACATATGTTCCTCCCACAGCACCCCATAGTTTACCAAGTTTTACAGAAAGAGGTCCTGAATTTAAAGCAGCATAACTAGTTCCAATACTTTTCCATTCTCCTTCTACTTTTGCAGGAAAATAAATAGTTCCTAAAGAAAGACTTGTGTCTCTTAATATAGGAATATTCCAATTTAATCCCAAGTCAAATTCATTAAATTCTTTTGTTGTTAAATCTTTGTTCGCCATTAAAAAAGAACTTAAATTTCCTCTGCTAACATTTAATGTTGGTTGCCATACAGGGCCTTCACTAAAAGAAAGTCCCAAAAATAAATATTTGCTAGCATAATTATTATCAATACTTACAGAAATTGGTTTTTTGTCCTTAGGTTCTACTGGTTCAGCTAAGGCTTTTTTCACCGGAGACAAACTAGATAATGCTATTGTCCCTGCCAAAACAAGATTTCTCAATGTTCTTTTCATTTTATTTTTCCTTTTTATGCGTTAAATCATAAAGTTTAGATTCTAATTTTTTTCTTTCAGCTGTCAGATGTTTTCCTTCAGCTTTCAAGTCTTCTTCTACATCTAACAAACCCATTGTTTGAACAATCAGTCTCATTGATAAATCAGGGTTCATTGGACCAAAGTCACGTCTACCCTCTTCAATGTGATTATAAGCCCTTCTAATCTTGTTTATGTCTCCACAAATATTCAAAATCTTATAGTCTATCCTACCTATTTGACATTTTGTTTTAATTCTTTGATATAAGTTTCCCATTTTAATTTCCAACAGCTTTATCAAAAAGTGTTGCAAAAGCCTGTGCAAAGAATTCAGAATTAATCCAGACAGCAACATCATCCTGGTTTTTGTCTTTGGATATGTAGAAAAGAATTTCCTTTCTGTCTATGATAAAGAACTTTGCGTCAACATCTATTTTTTTTATCTTAATCTTGAGAATATCGCTTATTTTTTTCATTACTCGCTCGTCTCCAGACAATGCGATTCTTAACTTTATATCTCCTTTATTCAAACCCTCAATGGTTTGCTGAAAAAGCTTTAATTTAAAGTTAATATCTTCCACGCTTGTACAGATTATTACTTCTTTAGAGGCGTTTTGAAGAATTTCCTTTAGATAGTTTGATATATTTGACCTTCCCTTAAGAGCTGCAGAATAATCTTCTTTTTTAATTGGGCTTAATCCTTCTTTATAGAGCTTTTCAAGTTTTGAAAATTCTTCTGTGCTTTTCATATTTACAAGGCTTACTATTCTTTCTTCTGCGTCACTTCTTACATTGTTTTTTAGTTTTTCGAGAATTAAATGAGGTTTGACTCCGATATATTTAACTGGTTTTCCCAGTTTTATGATTGCAAATCCTTTTTTCTCAAGACTCTCAAGAACGTCATAGGTTCTTGACCTAGGAACTCTTGAAATTTCAGCAATCTCACCTGCAGAAGCAATTCCTTTTCCAAGCAAAGCTAACCAGACTTTTGTCTCGTAAATATTAAGATCGAAATAATCCTTTATTTTGCCTATAAGTTCTTGTTTTACTAACATTTTATTTTTTATCTCCAAGATTTAATGAGATTGTTGCTCTATGTTCTAATCTAGGAAGGGCATTTCCTTTATTTAACAAAGCAGGATTATAGGCTATTCTAACAGGACCAATATCTTTTCCAAGATTAATCTCTCCATATCCCCATTGTGGTCCTTTTCCATCAGTGCCTGCGAAATCCATTGTTCCAAAGCTATTAACACTAAATCCTAATGGTAAACTAATATCGAAAAAATACTGGGCTTCTATTTTATTCATAATCTTCCATTCATTATCAACCCACAATGGTGCAAGTCCTACATCTGCATAAACACCTTTTGGTAAATGAGGAATCTTGGCTTTAACACCTAATCCAAGTTGGCCAAAAGGTTCTCCTGAATGATTAATTATTGCTTTAGCACTAATTCCCTTAAATACCTCTTTATCTAAACTTGTTTTACCAAAATATCCTTTATGATTCTTATAAAATTCCATAAAAGTGAATCCATTTATCTTTCCTAGTTGATAAAATAAATTTGGTCTTGCATAAGAATTTTCATTTATTTCTGACTGAATATATTCTACACTTCCTTTTTTTATCTGTGCATTAGCATTTTTCATAGGCAATAAACTAGCTAGTCCTAAGCCGAATCCTGCAGTTAGATTTCTTAATCTTTTTTTCATAAAAATTCATATAGACAGCGCTTTATAAATCTTACTGTTTGTTACTTTCACAAAGTGAGAACAGAATCGTAGAACAGATTAATCTAAAAAATCAGATAACTGAGAGCAATTCCTACGAAAATTCCTGCTGTGATAAAGGGCATTGCAGGATAAAACTTCTTTTTTTCAGAAAAGAAGAAGAGATAACCAAGTCCAAGGGCTGCCCCAATAATGACAAAAATAGCAGAACCAAGCCCCAAAGTCTTAAGCATAACACCTGCAGTAATTATTGGGAAAACTATGTCTCCTCCGCCAAGAATCGCAACATTTACCTTTATTTTTTTCTTTTTTAATTCTGATTTCTTAAGAGTTTTCTTCCACATCTTCATTTTTTTTCTGACATTTTTGGACACGTAAGGGACAAAAAAACCTGAGAAAATTTTTAATTTGTCGATTTGATATTTTGCCATTTTTTGCATGACGCCACTATGCCACACTGCCCACATATCATAGATTGAAATAAGAATCAACAAACCAATAATTGTATAAACATTCAGAAGAGGAACGAAAACAGCTGCAATTCCAGGATAAATCAGAAGTTCTGAAAAATTATGGGCTAAAAAATTTCTTTTGTAAATTTTCAGAATTGTAAGAAAAAGAGCCACTACTACTGCTATCAGAGGTATTCCAAAGATTAATTTGTCAAATGTCCTTGTTACAGAAAAAAAGGAGATTGAAAGTGCGATAGTTGCCACAACAAAAAACCAGAGTTTTAGAATAAGTTCTATCTTAAATTTCTTCAGAAAAAGAAATAAGAAAATTGCAATTACAAAAGCAAAAATTATTGCTCCGAAAAGAATTGAATAATCAGACTGTTTATCTATCTGAGGTGGCTCTAATCCATATGGCAGATTGTTTCCTTCATTGAGATAATGGTCTATAACATAAATCCCAATAAATTGGGTTAAAATAAACATTCCCAAAATGAGAATTGTTATCTTTAGATTGTGTTTCATAGAGCATATATATGAAAATTAGTTTATAAAGTTTTGAAAATTTATCTCAATCGAATAGTCTCCAATACTCTCGGCATACAGGTTTCAACACGATTGAGTTTGTAAAGAGCTGAGGCAAGATCTAAACATTTGGAAACTTCTCCATGGTTCACTACTATTTTTTTGGGTTTTGGTCTCATGTTATTAAAGAAAGACATTATCTCGTTTCTTCCTGCGTGGGCGCTTAGTCCTGGAATTGTATTAATTTCCATATTTATTTTAACTGTTTCTTCTCCTCCACTGACACTCATTTTTGTTTCTTTAAGACCTTCTTGGACCTGTCTTCCTAAAGAACCGACACCCTGATAACAGATAAAAATTATAGAATTCTTCTCGTTTCCTGCAAATTCCTTAAAATATTCTACAGAAGCCCCTCCGACAAGCATACCAGATGTTGCTAAAACAAGACACGGCTCACCTTCAACAACTTTTTTCCTTTCCTGAGGAGAACCAACTCGTGAAAATATGTCTGAAACAAAAGGATTTTTATCTTGGAAAACAGAGTCACGCACCTTATTGCTCAAAAAATCAGGATAAGCTGTATGAATTGCATTGATATCCCATATCATTCCATCTATATAGACAGGAATTTTTTTCATTTTCCCTGATCTTATCGCATCCTCTATAATTAGCATTGTTTCCTGTGCTCTTCCAAGTCCTAGTTCTGGAATCAAAATTTTTCCCCCTCTCTCAATTGTTTTGTTTATCATCTCAATCATTTTTTCTTCAGATTCTATTCTAGGAGGCAATATGTCTAATTTTGACCCATAGGTTGCTTCTGTAAGGACAGATTCTATTCTCGGGAAACTGTTTATAGCAGGGTCAAGGAGTCTGGTTTTTGCATATTTGAAATCAGAAGTATAAAGAAAATTATGCAAACCATTTCCAATATTAAAATGAACCATTGCACTTCCAAGTGCGTGTCCGGCATTATAAAAAGTTATTCTTACGTCAGGAGCTATGTCTGTAACCTCATTAAAATTCAGACAAATAGTATGCTTGACCATCTCCTTAATATCTTTTGAATTGAATAAAGGGATTGCTGCTTGTTTATATGCCACTCCTATAAAATCCAGGGCGAGAAGTGCTGATAAATCCATTGTCGGATGAGTCATATAAGTTGGCCCTTTATATCCCATTTTATAGAGATATGGCAAAAGTCCTGCGTGATCTAGGTGTGCATGACTTATTATAACTGCATCAAGTTCTCTTATGTCAAATTCAGGAATATCAAAATAAGGGAATCTATCTCTTCCTTGGCTCGCCACATCAATACCGCAATCAATTAAAATTTTTGAATTTGGAGTTTGGAGAAGTAAGCAACTTCTTCCAACTTGTCTTGCCCCCCCTAAAAAAGTCAATCTTACCCATTCCTCAACTTTTTCAGGATTCCATCCTTTGTAGATTTTATTCCCCATCTCATTAAGGAATTTTCTTCGATAATTGTTATTTGCATAAAGAACCTCTCTTATACTTTCTGTTATTTGACTTTTTATTGCAGGGGTTCTTTGAATCTGGGGTGTCCACAGAATAGTTTTTTTAATTTCGTTAAGAATAGAACCTTGTTTTCCTATTACCATCCCTGGTTTTTTTGCTTCTATTACAACAATACTTCTGTGAAAGTCAAAAATTATGTTAGTTATCTCAGCTTCTGTAGGAACAATTCTTTTTATATCTCCCTGTGCTTTTTCCTTTTCTAATAAAATTTTTTGGTCTGCTCTCAGTTCTATTCTTTTTTTCAGCTCATCCACTATTTCTTTAATTTTGCTCTCTCCTTCCTTAAAAAATTTCTCGTTGTTTGTGTAAAGAACGATGTTTGCCCCTTCAAAATTTGCTTCTGTGATGCTACCGTGCAATTTTTCAGTTATGTGTTTAAGAATATCCATTTTAATTTTCTTTTATTTTTTCAAAGATGTATCAACAGGTCACCTCCTCTAAATTTTATTTTTAAAGACAGTACGTTTATTGTTTCTTTGAATCTTTATATTCTGAAATAATTTCTTGCTCAACTACTTTTTTAATACCGTCTTTTGTAATTGTGAAAACATCAATTCCATGGCCTGAACCAATATCTCTTTGTGTTGCAGATTTTATAGCTTCAATTGCAAGTTCTATACCCTCTTTAACATTCATGTCTTTTTTGTATTGTCTTTCAAGAAGACCTAGTACATAAGGCATTCCGCTCCCAAAATTTGCATCATAATTCTCAACCATAACAATTGCTCCAGCAGGATCTATTGTATATAATTCAGTTGTGCCATCTTCATTAAATCCACCTATTAAACTTCCTACAATATTTGGAATAGAAGACATTTGTCTTACTTGAGAATAAGTTATAGTAGACATAAGGTTTGCCGATTGCTTTACAGTTGGTCTTGATCTTGATCTCAATTCTTTAAGTCTCAATTCTGCAGCAGTTATCTTTTTTAATTTTTGAATATCTGAAACACCGCCTGTTCCTGCAAAGATTAAATAATCATTTATTTCAACAACCTTTTCTGATTTTTTGTTCATAACAATCGTTCCTGCAGTACTTTGCCTATCAGCAGCAATAACAATTCCATTTTTACACACGATTCCTAAAATAGTTGTTCCTGTTCTCAAAATTGAGTCTTTTAATTCTTGATTCATTTTTATCTCTTGTTTTTTTCCATAATTGACTTCGTTTTCTCATAAAGTTTAACTGATTCTCTTCCTTGAACTTCTGGATTTATTACTGCCGAATTATTAATTAGATATGGTTCTCCACAATGTTCACAATTATACCTTGGATCTGGGTGTTTTCCTTCAAATTTTAGAACAGGTTCACATAATTCATGGCACCCCTCACAATGAAAATTTAAGGCTAGTTCTCCAAATACCATTAGTTTGTCTTCAATGGTGTTTAATTGAAGGTTTACATTATTTATTCTTACTTTTATTTTATCTGACATCTTATTTTGTATCTCATTTATCTTCCTTAATTTCTCTAGAATCAACCCTATAAATTTTAGGAGTAACTTTCTTTTATAAAGGTTTCGGAGAAGATGCATTGTTGCGTTAGCGGGTGCTAGGATGATTTTACATCGGAGATAAGGAAAGTTCTTCTGACCTCGAGCTGGAGCGGAGATAAGTTTTATCCGAATATTTTACTTAACCATCTAATAAATTTTTGCCATAATCCACTACTCACACATTGACTATCAATACATAAATTTGAAGAACATTCAAAATTATTTTCACAAACAGAATCTGCTTCTAATTGAGGAATAAATTTTTGTTCGTTAATAGAACAATATGTTCCGTCCTTTCTATAATTAAATGGATAACATTTATTATCAAATAAACAGCTAATGCAAGAAATATTTGATGATTTTTCCATTACCATGCTTGTGTCTAATTCTTCTGCTAAATCATAATAAATTTTATAAGAATAATTTGGGATTAAATCTTGAAGAAGATATTCAAATTGATTTATTTGTAGCATCCATTCTTTTTTATTATTTTCCACAAAAAATCTTAAAGAGAATTTATTCTGATCACAATTAAACTCATATAGCGTACCATAATCTTTAAAATGTAATTTTTCGTTATTTTTTGTGCATGTTATTTTATTATTTTTTGAGTCTATAAACTCTATTTTAGTAATAGAATTAATTGTTCCAGTAATTTTACCAGTATATTCATAAAGATATGCTTGAAGATTTCCATTTTCGATAGATATATAATTTTGATTGAAAAGATTATCACCATGCGGTCTTTCAAAAAAGTCATATTTATAACCAATATCTGTGTCAATATGATAAAGACTCTCATTTTGGGGCACTGTCAAAGTAAGTATATTATTCGATTCCGATAAGGTAATTCTTGGATAAACGCTAGTCAAACCGGTTTCAATTGTTGGGTCACCAAGCAAGATATAAAACTCTTCTTCTACTGGATACCTTTGGGTACCTGAACCATCATCGTACTTTGTTTCCGTTAATTTAAAAAAAAGTAAAACCTTATTTTTATATTCTTTTAAAGCTTCTCCAATAGTTAAGCCTTCTGCTAAATCTTGATAAATATTTCTACTTATATCATAAGCGCCAGTAGTATCAACACCACCAATATGAATTAATGCTCCACGCCTAAATATATTTGTAGCGAACAATCTATTTTTTGTATTTATTTGATCAAAACTACTTGTTAAACATGCATCAGATATTATATAAGAAGGATCTAGCCAAATTTTCTTATCGCGCATATCTTGGACATCAATTAATCCGTGATCCCATCCTATCATCCACCACCCTTCAGTCCAACCATCCCCTAAGAAGCTTATAAATCTTTTATCTTTTAAATCTCTTTCTTCATCAAAATCTTGATCATAAATACTCTGTTTGATTAAACCATTGCTTTGTAATAGGGAATCTATATTTTTAGCTTGAATAAAGGCTTCAGGATTTCTTTGAGACCAAAGAACAGCAAAATTGTTTGATAAACTGATTTTGTCAAGAAATAAAACTCGATTAATATTAGATGTAACATCAGAGATTGTTATACCAAAAATTCTTCCGGTTGCTAATTCTATTTCCATATCATTTCCGATATTTCCATAAACATTATTGTCTACTTCCTTGACTTTTTGTTCTCCTTCCTGAAAACAAAAATCTGGACTAACACATGGCCTTGTCATTTGAACTGCTGGGGGAGATGCGATAATAGTCAAAAAATTAGCAGAAATATTCAAACTAGATAATTTATTTTCTATCAAAGAATCCACAATTTGATAATCTGGAGAATTAGTTGTTAAAATTAGTTCATGTTTAGCACTTGCAAGAATTGGTGATGATAAAGATATTTTTGAATATAATTGATTAAGCATATTTGGATTTTTTTCCGTATAAAATGGTTCAGTTACATTTATTGTCAAATCATTAGGATTTGTAATTATCACTTTATCTCCCCTTGTTTTTTCTACGTATTTTGTTTGTAATTGTTCTAATGAATATTTTTCTTTACAATTTGAGGTGGGATTGCCTACACAGATAATATTTTTCTGTGATAAATCTATATTGTCATTATATCCTTTAATTACCAATGGGGCATTAAACAAAGAAGCGTAAGTAGATGCTAAAAGAGCAAGTTCATAATTATCTTCTACATAAACAACATCCTGATATTGTTTCCAATAACTCAAAACATCCTGTTTTTGTTCGATATTAAATGAATTTTGAAGAAAGGATTGTAATTCTTTGGGCAGAGAACCAAAATAACTAATTCGATTAGTATTGTACTGTTCAAAGAAATAATCTATAGAATCTATATCAAATGCATCGTTTTCTCTATGGTATATCAAAAGAGGAAAATTAATAATATTATTCTCGCTATTAGTCCACACCGCCAAAGGCACTAAGATCAATACCTGTCTCCAATCTTCATCAGAAACTAAAAAAACTTCTTTACTTGAATATTTGGATAAATCTTTTATATTTACCCCAGATGTTGTTATGCATTTTCCATCTTCGCAACCATCTGGACAAGAAAAACCTCTGTGTGCATCGCTAAGATCTTCCTTACAGTGATATTCAATAAGATAGCAATTTTCTCCTTCACAAAAGCTAACCTTCTTCGTCCCATCTGCAATTATGTTTCCATTCCCCAATATTGTTGGATTTTTTATACAATAGTCTCCTTGTTTAATTTTATAATCAGCATAACTTATATTCCAATTTGTTCTATAACCTTTTTTATAAATATTAATTCCATTATCGGTATCAGTACAACTTTCAGTCGGTTCTAAACATTTTCCTTCCTCACAACCATCAGGGCAGTCATAATTTCCAGATTTTATATTATTATTATCGCAAACAAATTCTGTTAATTCATCTCCATTACAATAATCTGTTTCAGTCTCGGAAATTTGATTATTTTCCCATATTGTAACTGTCCCCTTTTTATAATAGTTTAATCCGCTTCTTAATTCATCAAAAAGACTTTGATCGCTATCTGAACAAGAACGAGTCGTTTCTTGTACACAAGCTCCGTTCTTACATGCACCGGGGCATTCGAATTCTAAACTGCTTGCAGTTGTTTTTTCAGAAGAAAGTTCATAACAAAAAGATTCAGATATCCCACAATTCTCTTCGCATGTTTGCACATAATTCCACCCCACAAATTCTCTTTCTTCAAATCTTTTTTGGGCACAATAATCTTCCCTTATTCCAATTTCATTACTATCTGAAAAAAGGTAACCAGTTGAATTTCCCTTAACATAATAGTTCAAACCCCCATCGCTATCAATGCATGAATCAGAAATGGCTCTTCCCGTAATTTTATCAAACCAAGATGCGAAGACAAAAATAGAAATTGCTAAGATCATAAATAATGCTATACAAATAATTGCAATCTCTTTTCTCATTTTATTAAAACAGAAACAAGTTATATAAAAACTTATCTCCGATGTTAAATCATCCTAGCACCCGCTAACGCAACAATGCACAGAGAAGGCGTTATTAGGCTTATCTTTATTTGAATTAGATAAATGTCTCAGAGATTATTTTTGAAATGCCTTGCTCTTTTCTGAATCTTATTATGTTTTCCACAAAACTTTCAATTTTTTGCTCGTGGCTTACGATTATAAGTTGCCTTACATCTAGCTGCCTTAAAACATCCCTCATTTTATCAAGCTGTTGTTCTGAAAATCCATCTGTTGGCTCATCGAGAATCACTATGTCGTGTGTTTTTATTTTACTCAAAAGAGAATTAACAAGCTGATTTAACGATAAACGATAGGCAAGAGCCACTGCTGTTCTTTCTCCTCCAGAAAGATAAGAATAATCTGTTTCATAATCTTGATATCCTATTATCGGAGTAAAATTGTCGTCGAGAGATACATCAAAAACATCGGAAACGAGCATGGAGAACCATCTTTCAAAAAGTTTTGAAAATTCTGTCTTAAGTTTAATCATTACATTTTTTTCAATAAAAGTGATGAGGGAGGAAAAATCTTTTGAAAGCCATGCCTCAAGTTTTGTAATGTGCCCGAGTCTTTCTTTTATCTCTTCTGTCTTTTTTATTCTTTCTTTAAATTCCTCAATCTGTCTTGAAAAAACCTCTATTTCTTTTTTAAGTTCTGCAACTTTTATCTCTGTGATTCTTTCTTGTTTCATAGCAGCATCTAGTTCTTCTTGTTTTTCTTTGAAAATATTCTCAAATTTATTTAATTCAAAAACAGATACATTCAAAGATTCTATATGTTGATTTAAGATTTCAGTATCTTTTTGAATTGATTCGTTTAATTTTTTAATTTCTTCAAGTCTTTTCTTTTTTTCATCAATATTTTGTAATTTTATCTTTGATATGTTCATTTCCTGAAGTTGTTTTTCACTTAAAGAAAGAGATTCTTCAACTTTTGCGAGAATTTCGAGAATTTTTTTCTTATCAAAAGTAAATTCTTCTATTTTTTTAATATTTTCAGAATTATTTGATTCAAGTTTATTAACGACATTGCTCTTATACACGGGGTCAACATCCTGCAAACACGTAGGACAGATTTCAATCTGAGTTATTTTCTTCTTTAAAACTTCGTTTTCCTGATTTTTTATAACAGAAGAATTTATCTGTGATGTTATTCTAAGGTTCTCCTCATTTAACTCTTCCCTCTGTTTTTTTAAAGAAACTATCTGCCCCTCAAGTCCCCTGAATTTTTCTTCATCAAATCCAATTTCTGATGACTCCTTTATCTGATCCTCGATTTGCATTATAATCTTTAAATTGTTTGAGAAATTCTCCTTTTTGTTTAATACCATTATTCTGGTTTTTTCAATTTCCTGCTGTAGTTTTTTTCTTTCTTCTATTTTTTTAGAGATTTCTTCTTTTTCCTCCAGAACTTTTTTTCTTTCTTCTGTTTTAAGGAAAAGTTCTTTTTCAATAGAAACAAGATTATAATGTTTTGCCTCGAGTTCATCTTCTTTTGAAACCAAACTTGCCTTCTCTTGCTCCAAATTCTCTATCATAGATTCCCTAATTCTTTTTTCTTCTCTTAATTTCGAAGAAAGAATTGCTGCATTTTCGAGAATTTTTTTGTATTTGTCTATGCCGAAAACATGTCTTAGAGTATTTACTCGCGTGTCAGGGTCTTCTAAAATTATCTGTTTCATTTCTTCTTGCGGTGTATAAACTGTAAACTTGTAAAGAATATTTTGTTTTTTAGAAAATTCTCTTGGATAACTGAGGATTTCAAGGACCCTGTCTTTTAATTCCGTTACAGAAAATTCTTTTTTTTCTCCATTTATAGTTATCGCACAATAATCTTGGGAAATTGTTTTTCCTTTTTTAAGGGTTCTCTCAACAACTATCTCTTTTCCATCAACTTCAAACTCCAGAACCACTCCTCCTTCATTCTCTCCGTTTTTCAATAAAGAACTTCCCCTCTGTCCTGGCTGCAAACCAAACAAAGCAAATTCAATTCCAAGGAGAACAGAGGTTTTACCAGAGCCTATATCTCCTGATAAGAGGGTAGAACCTTCTGGAAATCTTACCTCTTGGTTTTTATAACTCCTTATATTGTTTAGAGTAATTTTTTTCAGGATCATTTTAAAGTTAGAATGTTATTGAACTCTTCTGAAAGTCTTCCTGTAAAACTTTCTATGGTTTCCCCTTCTTGTTTTTCTGTCGAAAGGGTATTCATTAATTGAAAGATATGTTGGTTAAAATTAGACGGGTTCTGCTCCTTATAGTTTTTTATTATTTCTTCTTCTATGTTTTCAGTTTCTTTTATCTCAAACCCAAGTTCTGCTTCTTTTGTTTTTAATTCATGTGTGTTCCTGAGTAAAAAATAAACGTTTTTTCTTTTTGCAGCTTCTTCTATTTGAGAAAAACTTATATCTGAGTTTTTTCCTGTCTCGAGAACTCCTCTTATTCTAAGAAGAACTATCTTGTCTTCCAAATCTTTTTTTTCAAATTCAGCAATTATTTTTTCTGTTGCAAGAAGAGCGTTGTTTATTTCTATATCGAAAGAGATAACTTCTTTTATCTTCAGCTCAATTTTTCTGAATTGATTTTTTGTATCTGCTTCTGTATCGATAATGCAAAACCTTCCGTATTCGAGATCTTCAAGTTCCTGAAAATTATTAGGAAATATTGGTCCAGGATAGACAAAATTCTCGTATTGAAAATCAGTGTGAAGATGCCCCATGGCATAATAATCTGCAGACGGCAGTTCTGAAATATCTAAAGATTCTATAGGCAAACTTCCTTTAGCTTTATCAATTGTTGTGTGAAGCATGAGTATTTTAAACATTCCTGGAGATTCATTGAATTCAACTTTTCTTAAATCATTTATTTCAAGGCCGGAGGTTTTGCCAGGATAACCGTAAATTGCAACGCCATTGTAAATTGTCGGATTTAAAATTATTTTTTCTTTTTTTTCTTCATAATCTGCTACATTTTTGCAAAATCCTGCCTTTTCAAGAACATCTAAAAAAGTTTTTCCAGAAACAGAATAATCATGAGAACCTGCAATAATAAAACAAGGAATTTTAGCATCCTTGAGTTTTTTAAATTCGGCAAAGGCTTCCTTAAGGATATCTATTGGAGGAAATGCAGAATCAAACAAATCTCCTGAAATCAAAAGAAAATCTACTTTTTCTTCTATACATGTTTCTATCAATTTCTTAAATGATTGAAGATTCAGTTCTTGAATTGGTTGTTGTTTCCAACCTCCTAAATGAACATCAGCTGTATGTACAAATTTCACCATTTTATGTCTAATTAGCTTACAAATTTAGAAATATGCGAGAAGTATATAAAATTGATTGTGATTTAGTTCAATCAATTTTAAGATGTTTAGAGTTTAGACATTTTAAAAAAGAAATAATGATTATAAGATATTTCCTAAGAAATCTGCCAATTGATCTCTAAACAAGAAGACAGCAATTAGAATTCCAAATAAAATAACCAGAAAAAGAACAAGTACCAATATTAGTGCTTTTCCCCTACTCTTTGGTTTTCCCCCATAAGCTGAAACCCTCTGAGTTATCATAGGAACAGGAGATTGTTGGGTTGGTTGAATTGGTTGTTGGGTTTGTTGTTGGATAGACAGTGTGGGTTGTGTTTGAGGTAAAGGGGATGCCTGTAAAACACGGGCAGCTTCTTCAATATCTTGTTTGGAATAACCTGCATTATAAAAACTCATCATTGCGTTCGGCAGATTTTCGCCTTTTGCAATAGCATATTTTAATCCCGCTACTATCTCCTCTTTTACCATATTATATTTAAGAAGAACTAATTTAAAAATTTATAGAACTTAAAACTTAAGGACTTTTCCGTTTGAAGAGAGATGAGATGTTTCACCAAATTTATACCCCATTTCACTTGCAAGCTCTATTAGAGGGGTTTCTTGTTGGAGGGAACCGTGTGCAGGAATTACATGCTCTGGTTTTAGCAAGCGGATTATGTCCCTCATATCTTCCCTACTTCCATGTCCATGAACATGAATATTTGTCTGTAATCGAACACCTATTCTTCGGAGTTTTGAATCTAGCTTATCTCTCAAAGCTATATTTATAGGGGCAGGAATAATAGAAGACGCAAAAATAACATGGTCTCCTTCTCGAAATTTAAAGGGCAGACCCCCTTTTACAATTCTATCCATTACAGAATTTTCTTCTGCCTGATGGCCTGTGCAAACAACAAAATATTTTCCCCTGTCTTTTTCAAGTTTTTTTAAAAAAGCTTCTCTCTGTTTTCCATATTTCATCAATTGAACTTTATTTTTATGAGGCCAAGAACCAACTTTTGATGCTGCTTCAATATATTTGCTCAAACTTCTTCCTAAGAAAACTATTTCCCTTCCTGTTTTTTTTGCAAGATTGACAATATTTATCAGTCTCTCTATGTGTGAAGAAAAAGTAGTCACGAAAAATGCAGAATTTCTCCCCCTCATTTTTGAAATCGCATCTTCAAGCATGTGATGAGCAATTCTCTCTCCACCTGATTTTGTTTCTGTTTTTGAATAAAGAGAGTCCATAACAAGAACTTTTACTTTATTTTTTCCTAGTTCTTTCATTTTTTTATAGTTAGGGGGTTTTCCAAGAGTTGGATAATTATCAAATTTTAAATCCAAAGCATAGAAAAAAATTCCGTCTTTAGTGTGCAAAACAGGGAAGACACACTGAAGGGTTGAGTGTGTCGTATGGACAAAATCAACTTTATATTTTCCTGATTTTCCATTGATAAAAAAAACAGAATCTGGATTGATTACTTTCATAGGATTGCTTATCTTTATTTTTTCGTCTTCTAAAATCATCTCTAGGAGTTTCATTGTAAAAGGAGTTGCATAAATTGTAGCTTTAGGATATCTTTTTGCAACATAAGGTACACCTCCGACATGATCTAAATGTGCATGACTAATGAAAATAGCCCTTACTTTTTCCTTCCAACCCAACTTATCTAAGACAAGATCATTAGGAATTGCTCCAAATTTTCTCAGTTTTTGTTCTGAATATTGTCCTTGCCCTTGATTTTTTCCTTTTTTCAATCTATTTGTATATTCTATAAGATTTTCTTCCTGAAGCTCAACTATTCCAGGAATATCTAATCCTGCATCAAAGATAAAAACATCTTCGCCAACCTTCACAGCAGTCATATTCTTTCCTACTTCTTCAAATCCTCCTACTGTACAAATTTCCATTCTATTGTTTTCTTCAAATTCCTCTTTTATAAATTTATTTAGAAAAACAAGTTTAAAAAGCCTACTTCTTAGGAATTTTAATGACTGAAAGACAAACATTAGAAGAGCAAGTAGAAACAGTAAAAGCTGAAGATAGAAGAGCATATATTGAAAAGACATTGAAAGCAATGGATAATGGAAGAAAAGTATTAAAGTTATATAATAAATTAGAGTGTATTCCAATGTTTGTTGAAAGAGATATAGATAGATTGTTCGAGAAAATTATGGAGGATTATAATAATAAACATTTTACAACAGGAGCACATATAAGAAAACCAGAAAATATATCTGCTTTTTTGTGCTTATTTGTTAATAATTTAGTTGAAATTAAAGAACACAGATATTTAGGAATATTTAAAAGAGAAGTGGTTGTCCCTACGGATATTACAATGTTTAATGATTGAAAAATATAAAAACTGTCCCTTACTAATTATTTTATGAAGCCACTAAAACCGAGCATACGGGAAAAGAAGAGATATCTTTTAGTTGAGGGAAAGGTTAAAGATGTTGAAAAAGCTATTTTAGAGGGAATCGGGGTTCTAGGAATGTCAAAAACTGGTTTAGGGTGGATAAAAATTGATAAAAAAAGTGCAATTATTTCTGTGAATAGGGATGCTGTGGATTCTGTTAGGGCGTGTTTTGCAATATGGCCTGAAAAAATAATGGCTAAAAAGGTGAGTGGAACATTAAAAGGATTGAGAAAAGCATAGAAAATCCTGATAAAAGTTAAAATTATAAATGAATATAATTAACAATAATAATGGATTACTCTGGAATTATCCTAAAAAATAAGGATAATAAATTTTTATTGCAATTAAGAGATAATAAAAAAAATATAGCAAATCCAAATAAATGGGTAATTTTTGGAGGGGGCTTGAAGAAAAGAGAGAATCCTTTAGCAGGAGTTATTAGAGAAATCAAAGAAGAACTTAATCTAAATTTAAAAAAGAATGATTTAGCTTTAATCGCAAAGATCCCTACCCCAATAGGAAAATATCATATATATCGAGCAGAACTAAAAGCAGATCTTTCTTCTTTGAGGTTAAATGAGGGTAGTGAGATGAAATTATTTTCAAAAAAAGAGATAATCAGAACCAAAAATGTTTTTCTTCCTGTAAAAATCTTTTTTATCTTATCTTTTATTTGGAAAAAATCCTAAGAAGAGTTACAGGATTCTTACACCCTATCAAGAATAAATAATTTCCGTGCAAACAGCCTCTATTTTCGTTCAGAATTACTTATTCGTACAAAAACCAAGCAAGCGAAAACCTTTTAAACAATGCCTATTTCTGAAATTCGGATGAGGAAATAAAGGACACAGAGAATTAAGGAAAGATTCAATTTATTATAAAATTCTCTCAAAATATAGAAAATGGATATGCCGATAGATATGCAGCATCAAGCAATGGGTTATGACAGGACTGCAACTATGTTTTCACCTGAAGGAACAATACTACAGGTAGAATATGCAGAAAAAGCTGTTAGACTCGGAAGCGCAAGTATTGGAATAGTTTGCTCAGACGGAGTTTTTATTCTTGCTGATAAAAGAATAAAAGATAAACTTGTGATAGAGCAGTCAGCAAATAAAATCTATGAAATTGATTCTCATATAATTTCAAGCGTTGCAGGAGTTGTATCTGATGCAAGAGTTCTTATTGAAAAAGCACAGGTTTTAGCACAGCAGCATAGAATTA